>OGES01000201.1_pt1 | contig 63824 bp, 77 predicted proteins | sample 1570711 | NCBI WGS metagenome assembly OGES01 (sample SAMEA2582133, study PRJEB24529) | metagenome | biome: Human gut stool | place: China | collected 2011 | reverse complement strand
GGCAGCGTGACGACCTCGTCGTCATGGTTTTCCACAGAATGGACAGACTTTTCCACAGGCTGTGACTGCTGTGCTGACAGTACTGGCGCGGACGCGGGTGTTTCATGGCGCACATAGTCGGAAAGCGCCGCCTTGCCGCCGCTCTGCGTGTCGATGGCGGGCACTCTCGTCTGCCACTGCGGGGCGGGCGCGGGCTTCACCGGCGCGCTCTGCGGCGCGGATACGGGACGCGCACCGGCAGGTGTATAGGCGGGCTTTTCCGCCGTCTTCCGGCTCTCGCGGTACTGCTGCGAGGTCATGTTGGCGAAGAAATCGCCGCGCGGATTCTGTACTTGAGACGCGGGCTTCGGCTGGGGGCGCTCGGCCTCCTCGCGCTTGTCGAGCGCGGCCATGACCGCGTGGTAAACGAGATCAAACACGCGCTTTTCGCCCACGAACTTCACGATGGTCTTGGCAGGGTGGACGTTCACATCCACCATGTCGCGCGGCAGCTCGACGAGCAGCACGCAGCCGGGGAACTTGCCCTTCATCATGCGGTTGGAGTACGCTTCTTCGAGCGCGGCGGTGAGAAGCTGGGATTTGACGAGCCGCCCGTTGACGAAAAACGTCTGCATGCCGCGCGTGCCGCGCGAGGCGATGGGCGAGGTCACAAAGCCCGTGACGCCCATGTCGCCGTCCGCGCCCTTGACCTCAAGGAGCGAGAGCGTGAACTCACGCCCGAGAGAGGCGTAAATGGCGGAGCGCAGCGCGCCGTCGCCGGGGGTCAAAAGCGTCTGCGTGCCGTCCTTGATGAGCTTGAACGACACCTCCGGATGCGAGAGCGCAAGGTGGCCGACAAGGCCCGCGATGGCCGTGGCCTCCGCGCTGTCGCGCTTCATAAACTTTAAGCGCGCAGGCGTGTTGTAGAAGAGGTCGCGCACGATGATGCTCGTCCCCTCGGGGCAGCCCGCGTCCTCGACCGTGCCGGGGACGCCGCCCTCTAAGTGGAGCTTTGCTCCGCTGAGCGCGCCGCGCTCGCGCGAGAAAATGTCGAGCCGAGAAACGGAAGAGATCGCCGCGAGCGCCTCGCCGCGAAAGCCCAGCGTGCCGATGGCAGCCAAATCCTCCGCCGTGCGCAGCTTGCTCGTCGCGTGGCGCAGAAAAGCCGTCGGCAGCTCGCTTGGCGCGATGCCGCAGCCGTCATCGCTGACGCGAAGATAGGTCATGCCGCCGTTTTTCATCTCCACCGTCACGCTCTGCGCGCCGGCGTCAATGGCATTTTCCAGCAGCTCCTTGACAACGCTCGCAGGGCGCTCGACCACCTCGCCCGCGGCGATGAGGTCGGCGACATGCGGCGATAATTGCTGAATATGGGGCATTGATTTCCTCCTTTTAGGAAGCGATAGTGAAAAGGGAAAGGGCATTGACGAGCATGTGGAGCAGGATCGACGTCCACAGCGTGCCCGAATGCTCATACGCCCAGGCAAACACAAGGCCGGGCACAAGGTATTGCAGCATCAAAATGAGATAGCCTAAGTCCCAGTTGGACACCGCCGCCGTCCACACGTGTAAAAACGCGAACAGCGCGCAGGAGAGGATATAGGCGAATATTCTGCTCTTTTCTTTGAGACACCCGAACACGAGGCCGCGGAAGAGCACCTCCTCCACAAACGGCGCGAGCAGCACGACGATCAGCGCCGTCATGCGCGGGGCGGAGGCCACCTGCGCGGCGATGGTCATGTCGTTCAGGTTCGTGCGGCTGTTAAAAAGCACGTTGCACACGCGGAACAAAAGCTCGTTCGCGCCGTAGAAAACGAGAAGGCCCAGCAGCATCGTCGAAAGCGAGCGGTTCAGGTTGTCTAAAAACCGGCCCGATGTGTGCGCCAGATACGAGTGGAAGAGCAGCACCGTGACGGCGAAGAGCGTGTAGTAATAGAGCACATTGCGCAGGGAATCGTTGATGGTGGTGTCGAGCACGACCTCCAGAAGGTCGAATATTCTTGTTGCCAAAAGCGGCATCACCAGAAGATAAACAAGGAAGAAGATCGTTCCGGCGACGCGCTCGGTGCGGTTCATGCCGCCGGAGGCGGTTTTCTTTTTTGCCATGGGGAGACCTCTTTTCCGGGGAAATTACGAGAGCTTCTGCTTGAGCTCGTAGAGGAGCTGCATCGCCTCGATGGGGGACATCGTGTCCGGCTGGGCGCGGCGGATGGCCGCGAGCACCTCAGCCTCGCCGATCGCGTCGAGACTGACCTGCTCGGTCTCCTCGCGCGGCTTTGCCTGATACGCGCCGCCCTGCTCGAGCTCTTTTAAGATGACGTTCGCGCGCTTGACGACCTCGTTCGGCAGGCCCGCTAACTTTGCGACCTCGATGCCGTAGCTGCGGTCGGCGCCGCCGGGGACGATCTTGCGCAGGAAGATGAGCTCGTCGCCGCGCTTTTTGATGGAAATGCTGTAATTCTTTACGCCGGGAAGAATGCCCTCAAGCTCCGTGAGCTCGTGGTAGTGCGTGGCGAACAGCGTCTTGGCACCTAAGCGTTTCGGGTCGGCGCAGAATTCGAGCACCGCGCGGGCGATGCTCATGCCGTCGAACGTCGACGTGCCGCGGCCGATCTCGTCGAGAATAAGCAGCGAGCGTGGCGTTGCCTGATGCAGGATCTCGCTCACCTCGGTCATCTCGACCATGAAGGTCGACTGACCGCCGGCTAAGTCGTCGCTCGCGCCGATACGCGTGAAGATGCGGTCGACCACGCCGATGCGCGCGCTCTTGGCGGGCACGAACGAGCCGATCTGCGCCATGAGCGTGATGAGCGCGACCTGACGCATGTAGGTCGACTTACCGGCCATGTTGGGGCCGGTGATGATGGCGGCGCGGTCCTCGCGCTCGCCCATATAGGTGTCGTTCGGGACGAAGAGCGCGTCCTTGAGCACGCGCTCGACGACGGGGTGGCGACCGTCGTGAATTTCGATGACGCCGCTGTCGTCCACGCTCGGACGGCAATAGTTGTTGTTCACCGCGACGGACGCGAGCGAGCAGAGCGTGTCGAGCTCGGCGATGAGCCCCGCCGCGCGCTGGATGCGCACGCTCTCGGCGGTGACGGATTCGCGCAGGGCGGTGAAAATTTCAAATTCGAGCGCCTTGTCGCGATCTCCCGCGGTCAGAATCTCCTGCTCAAGGTTTTTAAGTTCCTCGGTGATGTAGCGCTCGCCGTTCACGAGCGTCTGCTTGCGGATGTAAGTGTCGGGGACGAGGTCCTTGAACGAATTCGAGACCTCGATATAGTAGCCGAAGACCTTGTTGTAGCCGATCTTCAGCGTGCGGATGCCGGTCTTTTCCTTCTCGCGCGCCTCAATGTCGGCGAGAAGCCCCTTGCCGCCCGACAAAATCTCGTGCAGGCGGTCGACTTCGGCATTGTAGCCCTTGCGGATGAAGCCGCCCTCACGCACGGAAAACGGCGGCTCGTCGATGAGCGTGTCGCGGATGCTCTGCGCCACGTCGGTGAGCGTGTCGAGCTCATTGTCTAACTCATGCAGCCTGCCCGTCGTGAACGCCGTAAGCTGGGCTTTGACCTCCGTGATGCGCTCGATGGAGTTGCGCAGCGACGCAAAGTCGCGCCCGCCCGCCGTGCCGTAGGCGATGCGGCCGATGAGGCGCTCCATGTCGCTGATGCCGGAGAGCGATAGAATCAGCTCTTCGCGCGCGACGGTGTTCTTCGTCAGCGCCTCGACCGCGCCAAGGCGGCGCTCGATGGCCGCAACATCGCGCAGCGGGCGCGTCAGCCACGCGCGCAGATTGCGCGCGCCCATGGCGGTCTTCGTCTTGTCGAGCACCCAGAGGAGGCTGCCGCGCTTTTCCTTGGCGCGGATGGTCTCGGTCAGCTCCAGATTGCGCCGCGCGGAGAGGTCAAGCTCCATGAAGCGGCCCTGCTCGTAGTATTCTAAGTCCTTGATGTAGGAAAGATCGGTCTTCTGCGTCTCGTGCAGATACGAGAGCAGCGCGCCCAGCGCGAGCGACGCGGCCGGGTTGTTGCGCGGAAGGCTTGCAAAGCACTCCTCGCCAAACTGCGCGCGGATGGCTTTTTCGCACGCTTTGAGCTCAAAGCGGTTCTCGCCGCGCTCGACCGCGCAGGACAGCTTATCGCGAAGGTATTCGACCAGCTCACCGTTGTCGTAAGCACCCGCGCTCAGCACCGCCTCGGCGGGGGAGAAACGGGATAACTCGTTATACAGGTGCTCTGCGCGGTCGTCGCCCGAAAAGGCGGTCACGTGCGTGTGGCCGGTCGTCATGTCGCAGAAGGCCGCGCCGGCGTTCTGCCCGTCCAAAAAGATGCCGCAGAGGAAGTTGCCGCGCCGGTCGTCGAGGCATGCGCTGTCGATGACCGTGCCGGGCGTGATGACGCGGATGATATCGCGCTTGACAAGACCCTTGGCGAGCGCAGGGTCCTCGGTCTGCTCGCAGATGGCGACCTTGTAGCCCTTGGCGATCAGGCGCGCGATGTAGGCGTCGCTCGAATGATAGGGAATGCCGCACATCGGCGTCTGATCCTCCGCCGCCTTGCCGCGGTCGCGGGTCGTCAGCGTCAAATCGAGCTCGCGCGAGGCGAGCTGAGCATCCTCGTTGAACATCTCGTAGAAGTCGCCCAAGCGGAAAAAGAGGATCGAATCCTTATTCTGTTCCTTGATCTCCAAATACTGCTTCATCATCGGCGTGATCTCGGCCATGATTCGTCCTCGCTTTCTTTCTTTTGAAATTTCGTTACAGGGTGAAGTCCGCGCCGGCGGGCATTTCGTTAAGGCGCTCGCCAAGCTTTGCTTTCAGGCGCGCGTAGGCTTCTTTTCCCGTGCAGTGGCCCGTGAAGTAGTGCGCGACCTTGTCGCCGCGCAGCTTTTCGCCCACGGCGTCGACCAGCTCGTCCGGCTCGCTCTTGCCGAGCGAGGGGTTATAGAGGTGGAAGCCCGCAAACACCGCGTTGGGCGCTCTGCTGAGCACGTCCTCGGCGCTTTTCATGATATTCACGATGCCGCAGTGCGCGCAGCCCGCGAACAGCGCGGTCTTGCCGTTTTCCGTGACCAATAGATCCTGCTCGTGGCGGAACGTGTCGCGCGGATAGTCCTCACCGATCTTCTCGCGCAGCGTGTCGTTCGCGCCGCTCCACAGCTCGCGGCCCGGAACGGCGGAGAAAACCGTCAGTTCTTCGTCAAGCTTCTGCACGCCATCGCAGAGGACGAAGCGGTCCTCGTAATTCTTGAGCACCGCGTCCATGCCGATGTAGGCGCACTTGCTGGGCGTGACGACGTAGTACTGACCCCAGACGGCCTTCTGCATATAGACCTTGGCGCGGTCGTTCAGCTTCAAGAACGCTTCGAGGCCGCCGCAGTGGTCGTTGTGCGCGTGGGACAAAAAGGCGATGTCGACCTGCGTCAAATCGACGCCGAGCGCCTTGGCATTGTCGATGAACTGCGCGTCGGGGCCCATGTCGAAAAGAATTTTGTGCTTGTCGGTCTCAATATACATCGACAGGCCGTGCGCGCAGGCGACGGTGTCTCTGCACGTGCTGTTTTCCATCAAAATGACGACTTTCATCAAAAAGCCTCCTTTTCTTTATTCCTCTACCGCTTCGCCGTAGAGCGCCCAGGTGTTGCTGTCGGTGATCTTCGCTTTGGCAAATGTGCCGATCAGGGCCTTGTCGCCCTTCATGCGCACGAGGCGGTTGCCCTCCGTGCGCGCGGCGAGGGGGAAGGCCTCGTCGTCGCTCTCGCCGTCGACCAGCACCTTGACCGTCCTGCCGATGTAGGCTGCGTGCTTTTTCGCGCTGATGGCGTTCTGCGCGTCGACGAGCTTTTCAAACCAGACCTGCTTTTCCTCGCGCGAGACGGGGTCGTCCATCTTCGCCGCCGGCGTGCCGGGACGCGGGGAGAAAATAAAAGTGAAGAGCGCGTCGAACTGCGTCTTTTCTACAAGATCGACAGTCTGCATCGCTTCGTCCTCGGTCTCTCCCGGGAAGCCGATGATGACGTCGCTCGTGAGCACCATGCTTGGCATGACGCTTCGCGCGTAGGCGATCATTTCCTCGTACTTTGCGCGCGTATAGGGGCGGTTCATCGCTTCCAGAACGCGGTCGCACCCGGACTGGACGGGGAGGTGGAGCTGCTTTGCAACGTGCTCGCAGCGTGCCATCGTGTCGAAAAGTTTGTTGGTCGCGTCCTTCGGCTGGCTCGACATAAAGCGGAGCCAATAGTCGCCGGGAATGGCGTTGATGGCGGCGAGCAGGTCTGCAAAGTCGTAATCGGTGCCCAAGTCCTTGCCGTAGCTGTTCACGTTCTGGCCGAGGAGGGTGATCTCCTTGTAGCCCTCGGCGATAAGGCCGCGGCATTCCTCGATGATCTTCTCCGGCTCGCGGCTGCGCTCGCGGCCGCGGACATAGGGCACGATGCAGTACGAGCAGAAGTTATTGCACCCGTACATGATGCTCACCCACGCGCGCACGCCGCCCTCGCGCACGATGGGGAGGTCCTCGGCGATGCGGCCATGCTCGTTCTCGATGGAGAAAACGCGCTTATTCTTCGTGTATACCTCGTGCAGCAGCTCGGGGAGCCGCCATTCGGCCTGGGGGCCAAGCACAAGGTCGACGTGATGGTAGGAATTTTTTACCTTGTCGGCCACGACCTTCTGCTGCGCCATGCAGCCGCAGAGGCAGATGATCTGGTCCGGCTTGGCGGCCTTCGTGTGGCTGAGGCGGCCCAAGTGGCCGTAAACGCGCTTTTCCGCGTGCTCGCGGATGGCGCAGGTGTTGAGCAGGATGACGTCGGCCTGATTTTCGTCGCGCGTGAGCTCGTAGCCCATCTCGCGCAGCATGCCCATGAGCACCTCGCCGTCTGCCACGTTCTGCTGGCAGCCGAACGTGTCGACCAGCGCGAGCGGCGTGCGGGTGCGGCGGTCGTTCATCTCGCGCATCTTGCGCGTAAATTCCTTCTGACGCGCGAGCTCCTGCTCGCTGACGATGACTTCTTTGCGTTCCAAGGGATGTTTCCTCCCGAATCTCGATAGTTTAGCAATATAGTATATCATGTTCGCAAGAGCGTGGCAAGGCCGCAGCGCGGCTTCCGGCGCGAAAAATCCACAGCTTTCGCAATTCCGGTGACTTTTCCGCACCCATGTGTTATGCTATGGAAAACCTGAAGTACAAGGGAGGGCTTTCCATGGCGGCGTTTTATCAAAAATTTCTGCGCAGGCATCTTGACTTATCGCCCCTCAGCGTGATGCGGCGGGAGGACAACGATCCCTATTTCTGCACGCCGAGGGGCGCTTCTATCTTCGGCTGGGCGGGCGTGGACGGCATCCACTTCTGCTTTGTCCGCGGTTTTGGCGAGGCGGTCTTCGCCGTGAGCCCGATGAACGGTGGCAAGGACTGCGTGCACGTCATCGCGCGCGATTTCAGCGATTTTCTTCGCCTGCTGCTCGCGACCGGCGACAGTGCGGCGCTCGAGCAGGCGTGGCAGTGGGACGAGGCGCAATTCGACGCCTTCCTTGCCGAGAATCCGCCGACGGACGAGCAGAAGGCGGTGCTCTCGCAGATTTCCACAGTCTTTTCCCTCACGCCGATGGAGCGGCCGTGGCAATACCTGCGCGAGCTGCAAGCGGAGTTCGATCTCAGCAAGCTCAAATTCACCGAGGACTTTTATGATCCCGAAATGAATCCCGACGCGCCCGAACAGAAAACGGACTGGAAGGTCTACTTTGACGGCAGCTTTTGGGGCCACCATGGGCGCGAGCGCGCGGGCAGGGAAATGCCTGTACAAAAGTGGTTTTCGTGGGCGGGGCGCGACTGGTTCGTGCCGTCGGTTTACGTTTGTTCAAAGGGCATTGTCGTTGATTTTTGTATGCGCACGGAGGCTTCCGCGCTGCGCGGCTTTATGGAAAAGTGGGGGATCGATCCCGAAAGCGACGAGTCCATCGACTTCTCGCGCGACGAACGCGAACAGATGGAGCGCGAGCACCCGCTCAGCCTCGGTTTTACCCCCAGCCTCGCCTTGAACGGTGCGAAGCTCCGCACGAGCCACGGCTGCGGCGTCATTTTCCTGCCGGAGCAGCCCGGCTTCTGCGCCGACGCAGAGCCCGCCATGGCGCACTACGGCCTTGACCGCGCGTATGGCTGGAGCCTCCGCCGCGCGGCATTCTCGTTCGTCACGAAGCGCGCGCCGAAGCTCAAATCACTCGCCGTCACGATGACGGCGGACGAGGTGCGCGTCCCCGGGGCGCGCTTTCGCGCGGACAAGGCGGGCGATACGTTTGCCTTCTCCTACCGCGGCACAGAGTATACGCTCGCCGTACAGGAGGTCGAGCCGCAGGAACTGCCGCGCGAGCGGATGAATCTCGACCCGCGGTTCGACTATCCGACGCATTTCACAGCCATCAGCTTTACGCTCACGCCCGAGCCGCCGGAAAACTCGATCTTCGTCGAGGACTGCGTCGAAAGTGACCGCCCGCGCCAGGTCAAGCGTGAGACCGCTTCCTTTGCGCCCGAGGCGCAGAACGCCTTCTGCTTCGGCATCATCGGCGGCGCGGACGGGCCGGTCGCCATCGTCGTGGGCGAAGCGGCGCAGGGGAAGCTCCACACCGCGTGCTCGTCGCTGCACTTTGCGGCGGTCGACCACGTCGACTGGCGCGTCGGCTTCCGCGAAACACCGTGGGAAGCAGGGACGTTTGACCTCTTATAATTCACTTTTTCTGCAATCTCCGGTACTCCGTCGGCAGGACGCCGAAGGCCTTGTGGAATTCGGTGGAAAACTTGCTCTGGCTCTCGTAGCCGACGGCGCGCGCGACCTGCGCGACGTTCTCGTCGCCCTCGAGCAGCAGCTTTGCCGCGTGCTGCATGCGGTGCTCGCGAATGTGCGAGGCGAGCGAGCTGCCGTAGACGGACTTGAAGAGCGCCTTCATCGTCGAGGGGTTCATCAAAAAGCGGCGCGACAGCTCGTCGATCGTCACGCGGCTTGAAAGGTGCTGCGTCAGGTAGTCGTGCACGGCACGGATGGTCTCGATCTGCTCACCCGTGCCGCCGCCCTCGTACACCTCGGCGTCGAGCGGGGACAGGTGCGGCGCGCCGGTGGCGGCCTTGCTCTCCTCCTCGGGACAGGAAATCTCCATCGTGCGCTCGATCATGCGGTGCAATAGCTGCGCCTGCTCGCTGTCCGACGCGCGGTAGTAGACCTCCTTCCCCACGCGGCGTGAGACGAGAAGTCCGCTCTCACGCAACTGCCTCAAATGGTGCGACACCGCGGGCGAGCTCATGCCGACCATCGCGGAGAGGTCGATGACGCACTCCTCGCAGTGGCACAGCAGCCAGAAAATGCGCACGCGGCTGCTGTCGGAGAGCTGCTTGAACACGTCCGCCACGGTCTGGAAGCTGCCGATCGTCTCCACCGATTCCTGCAGCTCCCGCATCGTGCCCTCGTCGCTGTGCTGGTGGGGTAAATGCACTTCGCTCATCGTTGTTCCGCCTTTCTTTTTGGGGCCTGCGGGCGCGTCCGTATCCCGTTTGGAAGTTTGTTTCGCCCGAACGGAAGAGACATGCGAGCAGCCCTTGACTTTTGCCTTTGCGGACATTATAGTACGGTCATCAAGATTAAACAAGCACTTAATCGTTAAATATTTTGTGCCGAAAAGGAGAAACATACCATGAAAAAGACCTATCAGATCGAAGTCGACTGCGCCAACTGCGCCAACCTTATGGAAGAAGCCACCAAGAAGACCGAGGGCGTTGCCGACGCCGTCGTGAACTTCATGACCCAGAAGATGACCGTCGAGTTCGCCGAGGGTCAGGACCCCAAGGCCGTGATGAAGGCCGTCCTCAAGAATTGCAAGAAGGTCGAGGACGACTGCGAGATCTATCTGTAAGAGATCTTCTCCCTCTCACGCCCCGGACGAACGCACCGGGGCGCTTTCTTAGGCAAAATTCAAATTCTCCCCTTCAAGGAGGTCATCTTTATGACGAAAAAGCAAAAAAAGATGCTTTACCGCATCCTGATCGCGGCGGTGCTGTTCCTCGCCGCGAAATTCATTCCCATGCCGATGCTCGTCTCCACCGCGCTCTACTTCGCCGCCTATGTCACCATCGGCTACGACATTCTGCGCAAGGCATGGAAGGGCATCTGCAACCATCAGGTGTTCGACGAAAACTTCCTGATGGCGGTCGCCACGATCGGCGCCATCGCGCTCGCCATCTATGAAAAGAGCGGCGACTATGCCGAGGCCGTGGCGGTCATGCTCTTCTACCAGATCGGCGAGCTGTTCCAGAGCTACGCCGTCGGCAAGTCCCGCCGCAACATCACGGCGCTCATGGACATCCGCCCCGACTACGCGAACATTGAGCGCGACGGCAAGCTCGAGCAGGTCGACCCCGACGACGTGGCCGTCGGCACGGTCATCACCGTCCAGCCGGGTGAGAAAATTCCCATCGACGGCGAGATCGTCGAGGGCGCGTCCACGCTCAACACCGCGGCGCTGACGGGCGAGAGCCTCCCGCGCGACGTGATGACCGGCGACGAGGTCATCAGCGGCTGCATCAACATGACGGGTGTTCTGAAGGTCAGGACCACGAAGGCCTTCGGCGAGTCTACGGTGTCCAAGATTTTGGAGCTGATGGAAAACTCCAGCTCGCACAAGTCCCGCTCCGAAGCGTTCATCTCCCGGTTTGCCCGCGTCTATACTCCCGCCGTGTGCTACAGCGCGCTGGCGCTGGCCATTCTTCCGCCGGTCATCAATCTTTTGATGGGCAATACCGCCTCCTGGGGCGTGTGGGTCTACCGCGCGCTCACGTTCCTTGTCATTTCGTGTCCCTGCGCGCTGGTCATCAGCATCCCGCTCAGCTTCTTCGCGGGCCTCGGCGGCGCAGGACACGAGGGCATTCTCATCAAGGGCTCGAACTACTTGGAGGCCCTGTCGAAAACCAAGATCGTCGTCTTCGACAAGACCGGCACGCTCACACAGGGTGTGTTCGAGGTCACGGGCGTGCACCACAGCCCGATGGAGGACCGCAAGCTGCTTGAATACGCGGCACTCGCCGAGTGCGCATCCTCGCACCCCATCAGCAAGAGCTTACAGAAGGCCTGCGGCGTGGAGCTTGACCGCTCCCGCGTGACGGACATCGAAGAGCGCAGCGGCCGCGGTGTGGTCGCGACCGTGGACGGCCACAGTGTGGCCGCGGGCAACGGCAAGCTCATGGATGAGCTCGGCGTCAAGTGGCAGGACTGCCACAGCGTCGGCACGATCGTCCACATGGCGGTCGACGGCGAGTACGCCGGCCATATCGTGATCTCCGATGTCGTCAAGAACGACGCGCGCGATGCCATCGCGGCCCTCAAGCGCGCGGGCGTGCAGAAGACAGTCATGCTCACGGGCGACATTCAGAAGGTCGCTGACCATGTGACGCAGGAGCTCGGCGTCGACGAAGTGCACGCAGAGCTGCTCCCGGGCGACAAGGTCGCGCAGGTCGAGCGTTTGCTCGGTGAAAAGGGCAAGGATGACTGCCTCGCCTTCGTCGGCGACGGCATCAACGACGCGCCCGTGCTCTCCCGCGCGGATATCGGCATCGCGATGGGCGCGATGGGCTCCGACGCCGCCATTGAGGCAGCGGACGTCGTGCTGATGGACGACGATCCGATGAAGATCGCCAAGGGCATCCAGATCTCGCGCAAGTGCATCCGCATCGTGTACGAGAACATCGTCTTCTCGCTCGGCGTGAAGCTGACGTGCCTGCTGCTCGTCGCCATCGGTATCGCCAACATGTGGATGGGCATCTTCGCCGACGTCGGCGTGATGGTCTTAGCGGTTCTCAATGCAATCAGAGCGCTGCGCACTTCAAAAAACTGATAAAGTCAATTTTTTGAGCAGAATTTCACTGCGCTCAGCGCACGCGCCAAAGGCGCGCACGTTCGCTTCGTGCAAAGTGTTTTTTGGCACGCACATGTCGTTCCAAAAAACGATTTCAATTTATTTGCGCCGTGCGCGGCGCAAAGTCTGCGACGCTTTTACAAACGAGAGGACGGCATTTGCCGTCCTCTTTTTGTTGTGCATTGCAATGCAGGCTTTCTTTTCGTATAATGACCGTATCAAAACGATTTTGGAGGACACCACCATGAAGGTCAGCGTGATCCAGATGAATATGCGCTCGCTGGAGAGCAAAGCGAACTTTGACCGCGCGGAGGCGCTCGTGCGCCGCGCTGTCGGGGAAAACGGCCCCGACGTTGTCGTCCTGCCCGAAACATGGAACACGGGCTTCATGCCCGCGGGCGGCCTTGCCGCGGCGTGCGATGAAAACGCGAAGGCCGTCCGCGCGCGCTTTTCCCCGCTCGCGCGCGAGCTGAACGTCAACATCGTCGCGGGAAGCGTGTCGAATCTCCGCAATGGCAAGATCTACAACACCGCCTGCGTCTTCGACCGCGCGGGCGCGTGCATTGCCGAATACGACAAGACCCATCCCTTCACGCCGATGGGCGAGCACGAGGTCTACACCCCCGGCGACCACCTCGTCACCTTCACGCTCGACGGCGTGCGCTGCGGCCTTCTCATCTGCTACGAGGTGCGCTTTCCCGAGCTGTGGCGCACGCTGGCGCTGCGCGGAGCGCAGGTCATGTTCCTGCCCGCCCAGTGGACGGCGGCGCGCCAATACCACTGGGAAACGCTCACCGCCGCCCGCGCGATCGAAAACCAGCTCTTTGTCGTCTCGTGCAACGCCTGCGGCGAGCGCGACGGCACGCTGTATGGCGGCTTTTCGCGCATCCTCGACCCGCTGGGCGCGGTCTTAGCCCAAGGCGGCGGGGAAGAGGAGATCGTCACCGCCGACTTGGACCTTTCCTCCATCGCGCCCCTCCGCGCCCGCGTCCCCGTTTTCCACGACCGGCGGCCCGCGCTCTACCGGCTGTAAGGCATCAAAAACCGACAGCAAAAGAGGCATCAACAGAAATGAAGATCACCCTGCTTGCATCGTTTCTCGTCATGGCGGCGTATTTTCTCCTACTGTACGCCGGCGTCGGGCTCATTCAGGAGAAGAAATTCTTCTCCTCCGCGCCGCGTGAGGTCTTCGCCGCCGTTCCTGAGAGAAAAGCCGAGCGCTTCCGCGGCGCACATATCCTCGGCTGGTGCCTCGGCATCTTGGCGATGCTGCTGTTTCTCGGTGCGGCAGTCCTCGCCGCGTGGGACGGCGTTCGGAACGGTTTCACCTTCGGCGCGTTTTTCACGCGGTATCTCGTCATCCTCTATGTCATGGAGGCCTACGACATTCTCTTTTTCGACTGGGTGCTGCTGTGCCACTCGAACTTTTTCCCCCGCTTTTACCCCGAGGTCAAGGGCATCGTCGGCCCGCAGCTGTTCGGCTATAACAAAAAAGCGCATCTTACGCACTTTCTGCTCTACATCCCCCTCTCCGCCGCCCTCGCGTGGGTTTGCACGCTTTTCTGAGGGGCAATTTCACATCAAAACTTAACAGGACAAGGAGATGCACACGATGAACCGCAAAAAGAGAAAAACGGCCCTCATTCTTCTGGTTGCCATCCTCTGCGTGATCGTCCTGCTCGGCATCCGCGGGATGCGAAAAACTATTGACAAAACCGTTCCCGCAAGGGTCTACGAGGACAACGGTACGACTTACGCGCCCTCCTCCATCACCATTTCCGGCACGCTCAAAAAGACGTGGTCCTCCACCAGCTTTGTCGGGACCTTTGCCATGGACGGCTACGAGCCCTCGTGCAGAGACGGCGTCGAAGCCAAGATCAACTGGGGGGACAGCGAGTATCCGATCCTCACATTTTTCTACGCGGGCGACTTTTCACCGCTCGACGTGGAAAGTATCGACATCGACAAAGACATGGACCGCATGATGATCACCCTGAACGACGGCACGATCATCGCCTCAGAAAACTACTTTGTCCCCACAGAAGCAATGAACGGCAACTAACTGTAATTTTTCCCGCCGCATTTGCCGCCTCCGGCGGCAAACAGGCAAAATCCCTCCCGTGCCGCATTCGCTGCCTCAGGCAGCGAACAGGCCCCCGCACCAAAAATCGACGCAATCACCCCCGTCTCGCACCCGCCGCATTTTCTGCCCTACGGGCAGAAAACAGGCGCCAGCGTCGCAGACTTTCGCGTCCGCAGACGCGAAATAAATTTTAATCGTTTTTTGGCGCGACATGCGCGTGCCAAAAAACACTTCTCACGGAGCGCGTGTCGCAGACGCCCTACGGGCGGCAAGGCACGAAGCGCAGTGCAAACCTGCTCAAAAAAGAGAGGCTGGCCTTTGGCCAGCCTCTCTTTTTTGAAGAACTTATTCCTCGCGGAAGACAAATCCGTTCTCGTCCGCCTTTTCGATGACGGCGAGTGCCTTGTAGGGGATACCGCTCGCGCGGAAGCGGTCACCGCCGCCCTGGAAGCCCTTTTCCACGGCGATGCCGATGCCTTCGAGCTTCGCGCCCGCCTCGTTGACGATATCGACAAGGCCCTGCACGGCGAAGCCGTTGGCCATGAAGTCGTCGATGATGAGCACGTGGTCGTCCGCGTTCAGCCACTCCTGGGAGACGAGCAGCGTGACTCTCTTCTTGTAGGTGTAGGAGAAGACCTCGCTCTGGTACAGGCCGCTTTCGATGTTGTCGCTCTTGGCCTTCTTGGCGAAGAGCATCGGGACGCCGTACTTCTGCGCGCAGATGGTCGCAAGCGCGATGCCGCTGGCCTCCGCCGTCAGAACGACGGTGATCTTGCTGGTGTCGAAATACTTGGCGAACTCGTCCGCAATGTCCTCGAGCAGACGGGTGTCGACGCGGTGGTTGAGGAAACCGTCGACCTTGACGATGTTGCCGGGCAGGACTCTGCCCTCGCGGCGGATGCGCTCCTGAAGAAGCTCCATGGAATTACCCCTCCTGAAAAAATAATTTCTGACGAAATTTTTCGATTGAAATGGTAACTTCCATTTAACAGGATTTTTGTGCAGAATGCAACACGGCAACTTTGACAAGAATTTGTGCTTTTTTTGCCTCTTTCCGTCTATTTTGGCGGCGGGAGCGCCGTTACGTCCCGTTTTGTATCGTTTTGGCAAAGCCCGCGGCAAAAAGCCGCGCGGCGTTGACGGCTTCTTCGAGCGAATTGCCCGCCGTACCGACCTCGACGAGAAGCGAGCCCGTCGTCGCGTGCTGGTTATAGCGGGAGTTGCGCACGGTGACGGGGCGCATGAGGGTCGGATAGTCTTTGTACAGGGTTTCCTGCACGGCGCAGGCGAGCTTTAAGTTCTCGCGCCAGAGATCGTGACTCAAGCCTCCGCCGTTCGACCCGATGACGAATTCGAGCTGTGCGGCGTTTTTATCTTCGCCGCACAGCAGCTTGAACTGCTGGCCGTTCGCGTCCTGCACCGCGTCGCGGTGCACATCGAGCACGAACGAGATCGAGGGGTACTTTTGCAGATAGCTCTCGATCGACGCGAGCGAGCGGTTGTAAGCGCCCGAATAGCTCGGATAGTCGTAGAGCGAGCGGTCGTGCACGACGCTAATGCCCGCGTCGGTCAGCACCTGCGCCATCTCGTCGCCGATGCGGATCATGTTGCAGTTCGTGTCCAGCGTGCGGAACGTGTCGGACACGTCGTATTCCTGCCCCGGCGGCATGGTGTAGCTCTCCGAGCCGTGGGTGTGGATGATGAGCACCTGTGGCCCCTCCGCACCGAGCTTTGCTGCATAATCGCCCGAGAGCATCGAGGCGTCGAGCGCGGCATCCGAGCCGTTGTTGATGTACACATTGCCGAATACCGTATAGCCCGAGGGGTCGGACGCTTTGAGCGTGCGGGCGGGCGAGCCGTTTTCCGTCACGGCGATCTCGTCCGGCGTCTCCTCCTGCGTGAGCACCGTGCCCTCGTTGTCCTGCGCGTCGCCCGTTTCGTCCGCGCTGTCATCGGGCTTTTGCTCAAGCTCTGCCGACCATGCCTGCGCGATGTTCTCCTCGCCCTCGCGCAGAAGCGGCGTCGCGTGCAGCGCGAGCGACGTTCGCAGGCTGAGAAAGTCCTCCCCGCCGTTGCCGCGCTCATATCTCAGCAGCATCACGCCCAGCGTCTCGTCCTTGAGCGAGCGGAGCGCATCGCGCGCGTTCTTCGCCGGCGCCGTGACGCTCACGCCCCAGAGCGTCACCGCCGAGAGCGCGAGCGAACACAGCATCCGTCCTGTCCGTTTCTTTTGCATCGTGATTCACCTCTTGGGACAATCCTATGTGCGCACTTGCGCCGATATGACATAGCGCGCCCGCCGCTTTTCGCTTGCAATTTTCGCTTTCGCGTGGTATGGTAATGGCAGCGGAGAAAAACTCATATAGTTTCGCTTACATGGCGCGAAAGTTTCTACGGAGCCGCCGAAAGGCTCTGCTATGGGTGCTCAGCCGGGGGAGAAGTCCCCGGGCGGGGCGCTTTTTCTTTTGCACAAAGCTAAAACAGGAGTGACTGATATGAAGATCCTCAAGGGCAATCTCGTTTCCGCACCGGCGCTCGGCAAGCTCGAGATCGTCGAGCACGGCTGCCTCGTCCTGCATGACGACGGCAGCATCCAAAGCGTTGAAAAGGCCGTGCCGCAGAACGCCGACGCGGAAGTCATCGACTACGGTGATAGCCTCATCATGCCGTCTTTTGTCGACATGCACCTGCACGCGCCGCAGTACCCCATGCTCGGCATGGGCATGGACCTGCCGCTGATCGACTGGCTCAACACCTACACGTTCAAGACCGAGGCGCGCTTTGAAGACAGCGACTACGCCCGCCGCATTTACAAAAAGCTCGCGAGCGACCTCATCACGAGCGGCACGACGCGCGTTTGCATGTTTTCCTCCCTCCACACGGACGCGACGCTCATTTTGATGGAAGAGCTCGAAAAGGCGGGCGTCACGGGCTATGTCGGCAAGGTCAACATGGACCGCAACGGCAGCCCCGAGCTTCAGGAGACGACCGAGCAGTCCAAGCGCGAAACGCTGCGCTGGCTGGATGCGTGCGGGCGCTTCCAGACCGTCAAGCCCATCCTGACGCCGCGCTTCACCCCATCGTGCACCGACGAGCTGATGAGCTGGCTCGGCAAGCTCGCCGCGGAGCGCGGGCTGTACGTCCAATCACACCTGTCTGAAAATAAGGGTGAGATCGCGTGGGTCAAAGAGCTCTGCCCCGACTGCGCGCAATATTGGGAGAGCTACGACCGCGCGGGGCTGTGGAAGGACCATACCGTCATGGCGCACTGCGTCCACTCCGACGAGCGCGAGCGCGAGGCCATGCGCGAGCATGGCGTCGTCACGGCGCACTGCGCGGGGTCGAATATCAACATCTGCTCGGGCGTCGCGCCCGTGCGGACGCTGCTGCGCGAGGGCAACCTCGTCACGCTCGGGTCGGATATCGCAGGCGGCGCGCTGCTGGCGATGAACAAGGTCATCACCATGTCCATCCGCGCGTCGAAGTTCCGCCACATGCAGAGCGACGGAAAGGACGAATTTCTGACCGTCGAGGAGGGCTACTACCTCGGCTCCAGCGCAGGACACGAGTATTTCGGCGGGCACGGCGGATTTGTCCCCGGCGACTATATCCACGCCATTGTCGTCGACGACTCCGACTTTACCGAGGCCGCGCATCCGCTCTCGGTGCGCGAGCGCTTCGAGCGCGCGATCTACATGATGCACCGGCACAACATCGTCTCCGTCTGGTCAGAGGGGAAAAACGTCGTTTGCTGATGAAAAGCAGGGGAGAGGGCGCGGTCCTCTCCCCGATTTTGGAAAATCGCAAAAATTTTTGGACAAGCTATTGACAAAAGGCTATCTTATTTGGTATAGTAGCTTCTGTCCTGTCGAGCAGGAATATTTGGCGGCATAGCTCAGCTGGCTAGAGCATGCGGTTCATACCCGCAGTGTCCCCGGTTCAAATCCAGGTGCCGCTACCAGATGCACGGGATGCGAAAGCATCCCGTGTCTCATATGGCCCGTTGGTCAAGTGGTTAAGACACGGCCCTTTCACGGCTGTAACATGGGTTCGAATCCCGTACGGGTCACCATTTGCGGGCTTAGCTCAGCTGGTTAGAGCGCATGCTTCACACGCATGAGGTCACTGGTTCGAGTCCAGTAGTCCGCACCAAAGAAAAGCCTTGAAACTCAACGGTTTCAAGGCTTTTTATTTTTTCAAGTACACATAAAAGTACACACTTGAAATTTATTTGAGAGAAAAAAATCGGCTATGCCTGCTTCTTGATGATGCTCTCAAAGGCGGCGTGCGTATAGCTCGCAGCCTTTTCCATATCGCCGGCAAGCTGATGACCGTACACGCCTTCCGTGTCCATGTCCCTGCTGTGGCCGACCACCATTTTCTTCAGGCCGATGGGCATTTCTTTATTGATCGAGACGTAGGTATGCCGCAGCTCGTAGAGTGACGTTGGAGGGATATTGTTCGCCCCGCAGTATCGCTTCCACGCACGATAGAAATTCTTATAGTTCAGCTGCCCACCGTCCGGTTCAGGGAAAAGGTATGGCGACACGATCCCTACGGCGTGCAGCATAGCACGCTGCGCTTTGATCTCCCCCAGCGCGTATTCCTCCAGAGCAAATGTGCGGCGAGCGTTATTGTTCTTCCCCTGGGTGACCTCGTTGTGGACATTGACAGAGCGGCGGATCACCACCTTCAGATCGGTGATGTCAGTTCGATCCTCGAGGCCGCGAAGCTCCCCTGGGCGAAGACCGGTAAGGACAGCGAAGCGGTAGGCGTGGATATACCAGTCCTCGTCCGGCTTGTTCCGCCAGACCGTCATGTTCGAGAAAAATAGCTTTTTCAGATCTTCCGGCTGCACAATCTTCTTTTCCGGCTTTTTGGCTCCGGCCGGAATGGTGATGCCCTCCGGGTGCATCGTGGTCTTCTTCCGCATTCGGCACCACTTTAACCAATTCGTCAGGCAGCCGCGCACATCACGGAGGGTCTTATCGGAAAGATGATTTTGGGAATAGGCCATGTCGATCACGGCTTGAAGGTCGCCCTCTGTGAGTTTGTTCATGCGGATCATACCGATGACAGGGCGAATGTAGAGACGCACGAATCCCTCGTACTGGGAGGAGTGCGTCTTGCTTTTGGTTTCTTTCAGATAATCAACATACTGTGTCAGGAGAGCATCGACGCGCGTTCGCTCCGCAGATGTGTGATCGTCCAGCCATCTTTCCGCCTTTCGCTCGGCATCTGCCTTCCCGCGCCGCCCCGGCATGGAACTGGTAAAGGTTTTGCGCACACCCTCGGCCTGCACGTTGATCTGCCAGCGGCTGCGGCTTTCGATCCACGCCGCCTCGCTTTTTCTTTCTGCCATAAAAAACTCCTTTCATCTTGCCAACCGCGCTCTCTCGTGGTAAAATGAAAGGGCGCGAATAGGCCTGTATCTTTTATGATTGCGGCTATTTCTTCTTTCGTGGTTGTTAGGGGATATGTTTGCGCACTGCCGTCCTCGGTGTTGGTAGCACCGGGGGCGGCGTTTTATTCTCTGAAGTCAATTTGGTCGAATAATATTAGGGGCATTCTCTTCTGTTGGCCACGAATCAAGGTGAGGCTGCACAATAAAGCGATGTTGACTTTCCATGTAGGTGTATACGACACCGCCAACAGTAACCCTGTTTACTCCATCCATAAGTACAGCGTCCTTATAAGGTTTGCCGTATAGTCCAATAGCCTCCTCGACCAACTCTTCCGCGCCTGGGGTGAATACTCGGATTAGGTTTCTTACATATACTCCGTTCTCTTTCGCGGTATCCTCTCCGTCCGAATACAGGCTCAGATCGACCTCTTCTATGTTGCCGACCCAGCTTTTGGCATCCTTAACCTTTTGATACTTCCGCTTTTCTGAATCCCCCACAGAAAAAATGGATAGTAAAATTTTCCAAGACTCTCCGTCCTTTGTCAACATGCAGTTTGACGATTCAAAGTCATCAAGCTCATGCAAATAGCTTAAAACCATCGCGTCATTTTCAATCGTTTCATTGATGAGAGGTAAAAACGAGTCCGCTTTTAGGTCCCACATCTGGTTGTCTTCGAGACCAACTATGGAATATGCTTCCGACCATTCGGGAGCTTTGTTATCTGCGCAAGCTACGAGCAAACATGACAGATTCAATGCAATAAAAAGTGCAACCAAACGCTTCATTTCGAGACTCCCCTTTACATTAGTCATTTCCAATCTTGTGTCAATTTTTCCGAAAGTCTACATAGATTATCCGGCATTGTGGCTGAACACGCAAAAATCCGCGTCCTCTTGCATGTAGGGGCGAAGCGCGGTGTCTACGATATCGCGGATCGGCTGCTCCGCCTTCAGATAGGCGTGTACGACAAGCATGATCTGCTCGGCCTGTCGGGCGTCAAGGCAATCGACGGAGCGGATGATCTCTGTCAGGGGGGGAGCGACATAGCGGTCCACTGCTTTGTAGTACAGCACAGAGAGCTTTTTATTATCATCGCAGATATAGGTGCTCAGCGTGGAGTGCTCCGTGCCGAAGAGGCGACGGATCTCGTCCAGAGCGGCGGGACGGCCGGTTTTGTTTTCTTCGACGATGGCAGCCATAAGATCGGCATACTTATTTTTTATGTTAGTTCGTCCATATAGATAGTCGATATCAACATTAAAATAGTCGGCAATGGCTTCTGTGGTCTCTAATCCGGGTTCACGCTCTCCTCGCTCGTACATATTGATGCTACTTTTTGAAACGCACTTGAGCTGATTAGCGAGTTCCTGCTGCGAAAGACTTGCTTCCTTACGGAGAAGTTTTAGGCGCTGTGCAAACATCGTCATGTTGTTTTCCCCCTGAAAGTTCATTGAAAATATTATACACGGAATGTGCACTTTGGCAACAGAAAAAAGTGCACAAATTGTGCCTACACATTTTGTGCACTTTTTGTGCTTGTAAAATGTTGACATCATGGCGGCTTCAGAGTAGAATCAGAATTAAGCACGGATAGTGCACGAGAAAGGACGTGATAAAATGGACTTTGGAAAAATCCTTAGAGATCTGCGCGGAGAGAAAACGCAAGAGGAAATTGCGAAAGCAGTTGGTATCACTAAATCTTCGTGGGCGATGTATGAACGCGGAGAAAGAATTCCAAGAGATGAAGTAAAAATCCAGATTGCGCAGTATTTTGGCAAAACTGTGCAGGAAGTTTTTTTTACCCTAAACGAGCACTAATAGTGCTCAACAGAAAGGAGGGAGAGGCCTATGAAGCGATTTTGGAAAGAGTATTGGCGGCCCATCGTAGTATCTGCGGTAGCTTCGGCAGTATGTAATTGGCTATTGCTGAGGTGACAAAGGACACGATGATAGGAATCCATGCATTTTTAAGCCAGAGGTCCTTGCGGGCGGAGTGCTTTGCAGCCAGATAGTTCTCCAACACCTGCGTCCCATATTCGGTCAGCTCATATATTCCGAGACCTTTAACATGGCATATCCCAGTGATCACCGTTTCCTCGGTTTGCTCATGCAGAAAACAGGTATTTTCTATCGGTACCGAGAAGCCGGATGTGATGTACTTGACCTCGGGGGTCGACATCTTTTTTAGGCGATACTCGATGGCCGTATCTGGAAACTTCTTCTTTATTGCCGCTGTATCGGCCGTTCCACGGCTGTCAATGAACTGCAAGATTTTAGCGTCAATCTCTGTTAAATCGTACATTGCTTCGCACCTCCTCTGCCCAGTTTACCACGGCGGTGCAGGAAGGGCAATATCCCCTAACAACCACGAAAGGAGATCATCATGACACCTACCGAAAAACTGCTCGCTGAGCAGGAGAAGATCGTCGCTGAGCGCGGCTACTACATACGCCCCGTTCGTATGGCGAATCTGATGAAAGCGGCTTCAAGGATCTTCGATATCCTCACAAAAGCCGATACCGCAATCAGCTATGAAGAATGCCGCATCGTTCTGGAGATCGTAAGGCGAGCCATTGACGCTGCGGCGCCGGAGAAGAAGGAGCCGTAGCTATGAGAATTCCTCTTTACGGCCGTTTGTCTTCCAGGCTGCGCGAGCTGGGCCTGTCGCAAAGCGATCTGGCTTACGCTCTGGGCCTGTCGCCGACGGCCATAAGCCTGCGGATGTCCGGCAAAATAGCATGGGATATCCGCGAAATGTATCGGACATTAGAAGTTTGCCGGGCTAAGCCGGATGAGCTTCATCTATATTTCCCAGATCCAAACCGAAAGCGAGGTGCTACCGCATGAGCCAAAACACCCGTGACACCATTTGCGCCACCATCGGCATGGTCATTGTCATTCTGCTGCTGACCACCGTGGCCGCGTTGGATGAGCCGGTCATGCCGGATACACCGCCCGCCGCGCTGCAGGCCGCGGAGGACAAGCTGCCCGGCGAGGATGTGCCCGCTTCCGGCTGCGCGGATCTTACCGCTGAGCCGCTCGGGCTGTTCAAGCTGACGGCCTATTGCCCGTGCGCGGTCTGCTGCGGTAAGAATGACGGCATCACGGCGACCGGCACGGTGGCCACGGAAGGCCGCACCGTTGCGGTCGATCCGAACGTCATTCCCTACGGCACGACCATCGAGGTCATTTATCCTGATGGCAGCCGTGCCCGGTACGTCGCCGAGGACTGCGGCGGCGCCATCAAAGCCCAGCGCCTGGACGTGTTCTTCGCGGATCATCAGACCGCGCGCGAGTACGGCGTCCGGACGGCCTATGTCTTTCTTGTCCAGGAAGGAGGCGGCAATGAATAAGGATTGCAAAGTTTCAATCGAGCGCGATGCAAATGGCAGCCTCAGTGTACTGCTGACCGGGCACAAAGACGACATAAGGATGCTTTGGACTATGCTCAGCGTCAGCGTTGCCAAAGCGACCAAGACCCCGCTTCCTGTGCTGTGCGCGGTCTGTTCCGCCGCTGGTCCGGCTATTGAGGATCTGATGGCGAAAGAGAACGGTATCACCGTTGATATGAGCGCCCTCGGCAGATTCGCAAAGGGAGGGGGAGATGCCCAATGATCCGCTGTGCATTCTGTGATAGTGCCATGATGGCCCTTGAGATCAACGGGACAAATGCTCATGTCTGCCCCCTCTGCGGCGCTGTATTTGCCCGCCGGCACGGAAATACCTATTCCCTCATTGCTGATCTGAAAGGTGCTCAAGGCGTCAAGGAGCTGCTGCACTCTATGCGACCGCACGATCCCCTGCACCGCAACATTCTCAGCGCATGAAAAGATCCTGCCCTCTGCCGGGCGTGTTCCCGGCACGCTCAGTTAGTCTCCTTTCTAACGCCGGTACCGCAGCGGATTACCCTCCCGGCTGCGGCGTCCGGCAGAGGGCAGGCGTCCTTATTACGCAAGAAAGGAGGAAAAGCACATGGAAAACCTCAACAAAAGATCGATCATCGATATGGCTCGCGGTGCCATCAAGGAACGTGCGGACTATGAGATGACCAGAGTAGTCGAAAACATTCTTGATCCCAATACTTCGGCGACTGCGGCACGCAAAATCACCATTACGCTTACGCTTAAATCGGATGATACGCGCCAGAACATCGCTGTGAGCTGCGTGGCCAAGTCTACTCTGGCCGCGACCAATCCCGTCACCACGTCTCTCTATGTCGCCGATGAGGAATCCATCGTTGAGATGGTCCCGCAGATCCCCGGGCAGTTGGCAGTTGATGCCGGTGAGCAGGAAGCTCCGCCCATGCTCAAGCTCATTCACACCGCTTAGTTTTTAAGAAAGGAAGTACATCCCCATGCTCAAAGAAGCCATTCAGTATGTGCTCGAGAATATGCGCCCTGAGACTCAGAACCTCGGCGCTCGCGCATATATCATCACCCCGAAGGGTGCACAGGAGGTCATTGAGACTCCCATTGCGCCGGACACCGTTCCCCTGCACAGCCTCGATTCCATCGTGAAGATGATCCGCACCGAGGCTATCCATTTGGAAGATGTCAATACCCCTGCACTCTTCGTCAATATCCCTTCGCCCACCAATGTGATCTGCTTCTCCCAGCCCGACTACGAGCAGCGCTGCTACCGCACTGTCTTCTATTCGGCCGACGCGACCGATGTCCCCGGTTGGGACGCAAAGGTCACGCTTGGCTTTGAGGAAGCGCAGATCGCGCTGCGTACCCGCTTCCAGGAGACGCCGGATTCGATCTATGCGATGAAGCTCGTCAATGATATCTCCCTTGGCGCCAAGGTCATCTACAACGACAACGGCGTCGTCACCACCGTGACCACACAGAAGGGCGTCGCGCTCCAGACCAATGAGGCGATCCGTCCCATCGTCAAGCTCCGCCCCTACCGCACCTTCCAGGAAGTCGAGCAGCCGGAGAGCACCTTCCTCATCCGCATCAGCGACCGTGGCATTTCGTTCATCGAGGCGGATGGCGGTATGTGGCGTCTGACCGCCCGCAACACCATCAAGACGTTCCTTGAGGAAAATCTCGCTGCCGAGATCGAGAGCGGCAAGGTCATCGTCGCCCTGTGAGCTGAAAAAATCCCCTGCAGGTCTCGCACACCTGCAGGGGAACGATTGGCACCAAACCAATCCTTAGTTGCGCCCTATTGTAAGGGCAGAAAGCGAGTTTGTCAATGAAAACGACCAAAATTGTAATCAAAAATCTGTTTGGGATCAAGGAGACCGAGCTCGACGGCCGCTCCGTGGAGATCTCCGGCCCGAAAGGAAGCGGCAAAACTTCCGTCCTTGATTCCATCCGCTACGCCCTCACCAACCGCTCAGATCGTGATTATATCGTGCATCGGGGCGCCGATGAGGGCGAAATCATCATTGAGACCGACACCGGCCTCTCCATCGACCGTAAGGCCCTGCCTGCCAAGTCTGCCGGCACGGTCAAGGTGCGCGACGGATCTCTCCTTCAGACGCGTCCGGCAGAGTTCCTCTCGCAGATCTTCACGCCGCTGCAGCTCAACCCCGTCGAGTTCACGCAGCTCTCCCGGCAGGAAAAGAACCGCGTCATTCTCAACCTCATCGAATTTGCGTGGGATACCAACTGGATCCGCGAACAGTTCGGCGAGATCCCGCAGGGCGTAGATTACTCCAAGCATATCCTTGAGGTCCTGCACGACATTCAGGCGGAAAATGGCGTCTATTTCCAGTCACGCCAGAATATCAACCGCGACATCCGCAACAAGCAGGCATTTGTTTCCGACATCGCAAAGGACATCCCCTCCGGCTACGATTTCGACCATTGGAATACGTATCCCATCGGTGAGAAGTACCGTGAGCTGGAGAGTCTGAAGGAGCAGAACAATGTGATTGAGCGCGCCAAAGCGTTCCGGAACAGCCACGAGGCGAAGCTCCGCGGGCTGGAGGGTCAGCGCGACCTTGACATCGCGGCCATCGACCGCAAGACCTCCGAGGACCGTACCCGTCTCACCACGGATATCGAGCGCCTGAAGGCGGAGATCCGCTTGTATGAGGAACGGCTTGCCGGACTGGATGAGCGCAGGGAGGAAAGCGTGCGCGTGGTCATCTCCGGCTTTAATGAAAAGAAAGCCAAGCTGGAGCGTGATGCAGGGATCGCAGACCAGTATATCGGCCGCGAGCTTGCTGACACGACCGCACTTTCCAAGGAGATTGACACGGCTGAGGCTATGCGTAAGCACCTCAATGAGTACCAGCGCATGGTTTCCATGCAGGAAGAGATCGGGAAGCTCACCGCGGAATCCGAGGAGCTGACGCGCAAGATCGAGCTTGCGCGGGAGCTGCCGGCGACGATCCTGCAGACCGCGACGATCCCCGTTGACGGCCTGACCGTCGAAGACGGTGTCCCGCTGATCCACGGCCTGCCCATTTCCAATCTGTCCGACGGTGAGCTGCTGGAGCTGTGCGTGGATATCACGGTGAGCAAGCCGGGACAGCTTCAGATCATTCTCATCGATGGTGCCGAGCGCCTTGATAAGGAGAGCCGCGAAAAGCTCTACGCCAAGTGCAAGACCAAGGGCCTGCAGCTGATCGCAACGCGCGTGACCGATTCCAATGTAATGGAGGTAACCGACTTAGATGATGACGAAGGATAAGCTCCGCCAGCTTAGTGGCGATGAACGCCTCGGGCAGATGCGCGATTCCGAGTATCTGGGCGCCGAGGACATTGACGACGGGACCGAACCGATATTGACCATTGCCGGCCTGTGGTATGGCTCCGTCACGCTCCAGCGCGGCAAGGAGAATAAGGATGTGCTCTCCTTTGCTGAGGAGCGCGTGCCCGGTATCTATCAGGTGCGGCCGCTCATTGTTAATTCCACCAACCGCAAGACGCTGCGTAAGCTGTTCGGCGATGCCAAGGCTTCCACGCTGGTCGGCAAGCAGATCCAGCTCTATGTGGACCATAACGTCCGCGATCCGCAGGACGGCGGTATGACCGACGGAATCCGTATCCGGCCGTATAAGCCCCGCCCTCCGAAGCAGGAGCCTGTGCCGCCCTGCGCAGACTGTGAGGGCGAGATCATTCCCGCAATGGGGAGAGACGCCCGGTGGCTCGCCGCATACACGCAAAAGCACTACGGCGTTCCGCTCTGTGCGGAATGCGCGCAGAAGCGCAAGGATGCAGCGACCGCAGCCGCGGCGCCGCAGGAAGAGCAGCCGGCCCCGCCTGAAGAGACTGTGGCTGAGACCGAGGAGGTGCTGTAATGGATCTTCCTGTGGTTACGCCGGAGAATTATTATTCTCCGGAAATGAACATGGCCTACATGGGCTCTACACAGTTCAAAGCCTTTGAGAAATGCGAAGCGGCCGCGCTGGCTGAGCTTCGCGGAGAGTACACACCGCCGACATCCCAGGCGTTTCTGATGGGCGGATACATCGATGCTTGGTTCTCCGGTGAGCTGCCGCTCTATCAGGCGCAGCATCCGGAGATCTTCAAACGCGACGGCACGCTCAAGGCGGAGTATGTCAAGGCCGCTGAGATCGTCACCCGCCTTCAGGCGGACGAGCTCTATTCCATGCTCATGTCGGGAAAGAAGCAGGTCATCCGCACCGGCTTTATCGCAGGGGTTCCGTTCAAAGTCAAAATCGACAGTCTGCTTGATGCCAATACCTGCAACATGATCGCCAACCGCTGGCCGCACACGGCCGCCGCGCTGGGCTTTTGCGATGGCGCCATCGTAGATCAGAAGATCATGCGGGACACAGCGGAGGTGTGGTCCGAGGAGGACCATTGCCGCCTTCCGTTCGTCGAGGCCTACGGCTACGACTTTCAGGGCGCGATCTATCAGGCCATCGAGGGGCATTTTCTGCCGTTTATCCTCGCAGTCGGTACGAAGGAGGATGCTCCGGATTTGGCGGCTCTCTATATCAACGATGATGACCTTGCAGCCAAGCTCGCTGAGATCGAGGACCGCGCGCCGCGGTATCAGGCCATCAAAGAGGGAAAGGTCGAGCCGCGTCGCTGTGAGCATTGTGCCTATTGCAGGGCGACCAAGCGCCTCACGGCTATTTTAGACTACAGGGAGATGAATTACCTTGCTGAATAAGATCTTCATCATGGGGCGCCTGACGCGCGATCCCGAGCTTCGCAGTACGCAGAGCGGGACACCCGTCGCGTCGTTTTCCCTCGCCGTGGATCGTGACTTCAAAGAGCAGGATGGCAGCCGTGCGACGGATTTCATTGACTGCGTTGCATGGCGGTCCAGCGCGGAATTTGTGGACAAGTATTTCTCCAAAGGCCGCATGGCTGTGGTCGAAGGTCGTCTGCAGATCCGTGACTGGACGGATAAAGAAGGCAACAAGCGCCGCAGCGCCGAGGTCATCGTGAACAGTATCTATTTCGGCGACAGCAAAAAGGACGGAGACGCCGCTTCCGGAAGCTACCGTCCCGCCGGCGCGCCGGTCGATGTGAGCGCATCTGATTTCTCGGATATCGAAGACGATGGCGAGCTGCCGTTCTGATCTCGCAGCTGAGATCAAGGAACGTCTCACCGCGCGGCAGGTTATTGAATTTTACGGCTTTCATCCGAACCGGACGGGCTATATTCAATGTCCGTTCCATACCGGCGACGATCATGGCAGTCTGAAGGTCTACGATGGGAAAAAGAGTGGATGGCATTGCTTTGGCTGCGGCGCGGGATCGACGGTCATTGACTTTGTAATGAAGCTCTTCAACATCAATTTTCGGCAGGCCTGCCTACGCCTCGATGTGGACTTTTCCCTTGGACTGACCGGCGAAAAGCCAAGTGCGGCGGAGGTATCCGCCGTACTGGCTGCCCGCCGGCAGGAAGCAGAGAGGAAGGCAGAAGCGGATCGGGAGTATCGTGGGAAGGCGGCTGAGCATTGTTACTGGTGGCAGGTCAAGAAGCTGTTAGCACCGGACGCTGCGGATGCAGCTGCCGGATACATCCACCCGCTGTACGCGGAGGCGATAAAACGACTACCAAGCCTTGAATACTGGCTTGATGAACATTTGGGGGAGTGAATTTTGGGAAACGATATGCAAAAACCAGCCAAGTGGAACTACACGGCAGAGGATTTTCTGGAATCTACTACGCCGTATGAAGAGCTGGAGAAGTGCAATGGCGATCCATTCCTCCAGCAGCGCATGATCGAAGCTATGAGCAAATACGCCACAAGCATCGGCTTCCGTGGCCTGAAGCTCATGTATAAGCGCTACCAACAGAGTATCCGAGCATCACGGGGCGCTTACATTGCAGAGCATCCCACGAATTTTGAGAACCAGCCGATCGAGCTTGACGCTGGAAAATGGGAAGCGGACGACAGTGGGATACGGAAATCAGAGGGGCAAGGAGAGGTCATTGCCTGTCCGCATCCGATCCTTCCTGTCGAACGGCTGGTAAACATCGACACCAGCGAGGAAAAACTGAGGCTTGCATTTCGTAAGGGCGCCATTTGGCGCAAGATCATCGTGAGCAAGATTGTACTCGCCAATACGAATAAAGTTACCGAGCTGGCCGGATGCGGCATCGCGGTCACAAGCCAGAATGCCCGTGCTTTTGTGGAGTATATATCAGACATTGAAAACCTCAACTATAATGTGATCCCCGAACGGAAAAGCATCGGACGCTTCGGGTACATTCCGGACGAAGGTTTTTCCCCCTTTGTGGACGGCTTGATCTTCGATGGCGATGCCAGCTTTGCTGCCATGTTCCAGACGGTTCGGAGCCACGGCTCTGAAACCAAATGGTTGGAAACGGCGGCAGAGGTGCGTGCAATGTCCACGACAGCGAAGATCATACTTGCGGCATCCTTTGCTAGTGTTCTTTTGGAGCCACTCGGATGTCTGCCGTTCTTCGTACACCTTTGGGGCGTTGACTCCGGCACCGGTAAGACCGTCGCTTTGATGGTGGCTGCAAGCGTTTGGGGCGATCCGGCTATCGGCAACTACGTCAAGACCTTTGACGGCACCGTCGTCGGCCTTGAAAAGACCGCGGCGTTTCTCAATGAGCTGCCGCTGTGCCTCGACGAGCTGCAGCTTGCCAAGGACAGCAAAGGTCGCACGAATTTTGACGTCTATAAGCTTGCGCAGGGCGTTGGACGAACCCGCGGCAACCGTGCCGGTGGCGTCGATCTGACGCCGACCTGGCATAACTGTATTCTCACAACGGGAGAAAGCCCGCTGACCGGACAAGCCTCCGGCGCCGGTGCGGTCAACCGTGTTATTGACATCGAATGCAAAGCGTCTCAGGCCGTTATAAAGGACGGTATGCATGTCTCCGGTATGGTCAAGCGCAACTATGGCTATGCCGGCAAACGGTTCGTGGAGGAGCTCTATAAGCCGGGCGTGATCGATCAGATCGCACCGCGGTATCAAGAACTGTTCCGGGATCTGAGCGATCGTGACACGACTGAGAAGCAGGCTATGGCGGCCGCAGCGATCGTCCTCGCGGACGAATTAGCGTGCCGGTGGATCTTCGACGGCACGCAGAAGCCGATCACCGTGGAAGAGATCTCCGAGTTTCTCGCGTCCAAGGCGGCAGTGTCAGCCGGTGACCGCGCTTATAAATACCTCTGCGGATGGGTAGCGCAGAACAGCAATCACATGGTCGGCCGCTCGGAAACAATCGACGTTTACGGAAGTATCGAGGACGGAAAGGCATATATCATCCGGCCAATCTTTGAACGTGCTCTCTCTGACGCAGGATATTCGACCGCTGCCACGCTGTCTCACTTGAAGGAAGCTGGTCTGATTGAAACGCGCGGCCGTGCCATGACCAAATGCAAACGCATCAACGGCGTACAGACGGAGTGCATCTGTCTGACCCTACCTCTTCTTTCCGAAGACGGAGAGGAGAGCGGCGAGGAATTGCCGCTGTAAATGCGGAAAAGCGCGGAAGAATGCGGTACATCTGTTACGCGCCCGCAAACCCTTGTGCCGCAAGGCTTTGACGGCGTTTTTTAGAGGGGCGCGGAACTGAGGAACACGGTATACACCACTATAGGAAAAGTTTGTGCGAGTGTAGAAATTAGCGGAAACTTAACGTACACGCAAAGGGCGAGGAAATTTTCATATTTTATGTTCCGCAGTTCCGCACATACCCGCAAACCCTTGTGCCGCAAGGCTTTGTTGCGCGGAGCATGGTTTCCGCGATGCTCCGCAGTTACGCACAAAAGGAGCAAAAAATGAAATTACGAGACTATCAAATCGACTGCATCGACACGATCGATGCGCAGCCGCCGGGTGCCTACCTTGCTCAGATGGCAACAGGGCTCGGCAAGACGGTGACCTTTGCAAACCTCCCGCGGCATGGTAAGCGTATGCTGATCCTTTCCCACCGTGAGGAGCTGGTAGAGCAGCCACGTAAATACTTCGACTGTTCCTTCGGCGTCGAGCGTGCGGCACTCCAGAGCTACGACGAGGAGGTCGTCAGCGCATCAGTGCAGTCTCTTGTGCGCCGCCTGCACCGTTTCCGACCGGATGAATTTGGCCTAATCATCTGCGATGAGGCGCACCATGCCACAGCGAATACTTACCGGAAGATCTTCGATCACTTCCGGCCGGAGAAACTGATCGGTTTCACCGCTACCCCGAATCGCGGCGATAAGGTTCGCCTGGATACGGTGTTCTCCAAGATCATCTTTCAGAGAGATCTTCGCTGGGGCATCGAGCACGGATATCTCTGCAATATCTTTTGCCGGCGCGTCAATATTGGTTACGATCTGAGCCAAGTCCGCACGCAGCGGGGTGACTACGCGCCCGGTGAGCTGGACGAAGCAATGGAAGGCACAGCCGACGCGATCGCACAGGCTTATCGCGAGCTGGCCACCGGTGCAACGCTGATCTTCGCTGTCAGCGTCCACCATGCGGAGGAGATCGCAAAGCGGATACCTGGCGCCGTGGTGGTCACCGGCGAGACCAAGGATCGCGCTGCCATCATCAAGGCATTTACTGCCGGAGAAATCCCCTGCATCGTCAACTGCATGGTTTTCACCGAAGGCACCGATATTCCCCGCGTGGAGACGGTCATCATTGCCCGCCCTACACAGTCTGAATCACTCTATGCGCAGATGGTCGGACGTGGTCTCCGGTTGTACCCCAGCAAGGAAAAGCTCAACCTGATCGACTGTGTCGGCATTACGGGCCGCTCGTCGCTCTGCACGGCGCCTTCGCTGCTCGGACTGGATATGTCCAATGTGCCGGTACGCAAGACCAATGAAGTGGTGGGCGATATTTTTGATCTGCCGGCAAAGATCGAAGCTGCCAGCGATGCACCGGAGAGCTGGATTCGCAATATCGAGATCGTTGATCTCTGGGCGAAGGGGCAGAAGTACAACACCCATGATGTCAATTATTTCAAAATGCCAAATGGCTCTCTCGTCTGCTCCCTGAAGGGAAACCAGAAGATCGTCATTCCCTGCCCGGATGCCCTTGGCATGGTCAATATGCCAGATGGATCTCGCTGCGGTATGCAGGAAGCTCTTGACCGGGCGTATTGCCGTCTGATCCGAGATTTCTTAGGTTGCCGATACCTATGGGACCTGACGCTTATCAAACAATGGGGACGTATGCCGGCATCAGAAAAGCAGCTGCAGATTATCCGGCGCTGCTGCAAGGGGTATGACCCTGCTGGCCTGAGCAAGAGCGAGGCCAATCAGATACTCAACCGTTTATTCAACGAGCCGAAGAGGAAACGATGATGAAGCTGTATGTGTCGAAAGTAGAAGACCGCGATCAGATGGTCGTGATCCTTGCCAGGAACGGCTACACCGTCCAGCAGGGAAAGGAAAAGGATATCAAGAGCAATAAGACGGTGAGCTTTGTGGAGGTGGTCGAAAATGGTAAGTGAGTCTAACCATCAGCAAGCTGTCATTAAGTGGTCCAAACAGCCGGCCGTGCGTGAGCGGTACCCGGAGCTGGCCCTCCTGCACCACATCAAGAACGAGACGAAAGAGGGCGCCGCACAGGTTGCTGTAGATAAGGCGATGGGCGTCAAAAAGGGCGTGCCGGATCTGCACCTGCCTGTCGCCCGCGGAGGCTATCACAGCCTCTACATCGAGATGAAGAACGAGACCGGCCGCGCAAACGACGCGCAGAACTGGTGGCTTGAACGTCTGAAGCTGGAGGGTAATTACACCGTGGTTTGCCACGGCTGGCAGTCGGCGGTGGACGTCCTCACATGGTATCTCGGACTGGGTGAATACCATGCCTGAGTTTGCCCTGCCCTATGAGCAGGCTGCCATGCATAACGAAGAAATGCCGGCAGGCCTGAGTATCTATGACCAGGCAGCTTACCAGGCCCTCCGGCACCTCTACCGGTCTCACCGTATGAAGATCATCGACCGTGCGCAAGCGTCTCACGAAAAAAAGATGATCGTCAAGGCCCGGAATGAGGCGGCCGCTGTTGCTGCCTTTGAGCAAAAATGTGCGTTTGTCCGTGCCGAGACGATCCGGCTGACCGAGGCGGCAAAGACCGCCTGTCGAAAAGATCCTACCCCTGAAAATGCTATGAGGCTTGTCAATGTGCTTGACGGCCTCGAAAGGAGTTCCCCCAATGAAAGAAATGGAGATCAACAAGCCGGCGATCATCGCCCGGCTGAAGGCGTACCGGGAACGTAAGGGACCGGATGCCTACCGCATCCTCGCCCACTACGTCGGCAAAAAAAGCGTGTCCAGTTATGTCCTGCAGTCCATCGCCAATAGTGCCTACCGTGTTCCGAACGATATTTGGGAGCGCATCGACAAGGTGCTGGACGAGCTTGAAAAGAAGGAGGCAAAGCGTCGTGAAGAATAAGTTGACCGACCTGAACAACCACCTCTTTGCTGAACTGGAGCGTCTGAGCGATGAGGACCTGCAAGGCGAAGAGCTGACTGCGGAGATCAACCGTGCGAAGGCCATCACGGGCGTTGCGTCCCAGATCATTGCAAACGGTACGCTTGCTCTGAAGGCAAAGGTTATCGCCGATAACAGCTTGTCCGCGGACTTCACCGTTCCCGCGATGCTGGAGGATTGAGCCATGCCGAAGCGTATCTATCCGCCGGAGCTGCACACCTTCGTCGCCGAGCACGCTTCCGGTACGAACGACCGGGATCTCACGGAGCTTATCAACGCACGGTTCGGTAATGGCTATATCACGGAGCCACAGGTCAAGGCGTATCGGAGCAACCACCATCTTCCGAGCGGCTTGCCGAAAGGACGAGCGACCTACTTTTCCAAGAAATTTCCGGAGCCGATTGTGCGGTACATCATGGCCAATCATATCGGCATCGGTCCGACTGAGATGGCGGATAAGCTGAACAAGGAATTTGGTACCGGCTATACTGCTTCGCAGCTCAATGGCTATTACAGCAATCACCACCTTAACAGCGGTCTCACCGGCCGCTTTGAGAAAGGTCATGTCCCTGCCAATAAAGGCAAGCATCCGCCGACGGTCGGCCGCATGGCGGAGACCCAGTTTAAGAAAGGACACCTTCCGCACAATACCAAGCCAATCGGCTATGAGAGAATCAACAAGGACGGCTATGTCGAGGTGAAGGTCAAGATGCGGCCAAGCAGTCCGCTCTGCAACGACAACTTTGCTCCGAAGCATCGGCTGATCTGGGAAGCTGTAAACGGACCTATTCCGAAGGGACACAAGCTGATTTTTGCGGACGGTGACAAGACCAATATCACGTTGGATAACCTACTGCTCATCACCGATGCTCAGATGGCCCGGCTAAACCAAAACCATCTGATCCAGTCGGATAAGGAGCTGACTGTCGCCGGACTGCTCGTCTGCGATGTGATCAGCAAAGCGGCACTGCGGAAGAAGGAAACGAAGAGGAGAATAACATCATGAAAAAGACGGTTGAAATGACCTATTGTGACCGCTGCAGCACGGAGATCGCTCCGGATGTGCTTGAGAGCTGCGAGGGCTTCGATCTTTGTCGCCCGTGTGCAGAAGAACTCCGCAGGCGTATCCATGACTTCGTGAGCGAGCTGAAGATACCGGAGCAGTCTGAAGTGAAAACCGCGGCCGAGCCGGTCAAGATCCATTCGGCGGAGGCAATACCAGCACCAGAGCCGGAGCCTTGGCCTCAGCGCGAACCGGAGCAGGTGGAGTACGGCGGCTTTCTGCATCTCAAATGTTCCGGCTGCGGCGCTACCAAGACCTTCTGCGCGAAGAAGCCAATGAGCGTGTACCACTGCTACGACTGCGGGACGGATACAGACCTCACGAACAACATGACGCCGGTGTATGCCAACTGTGAATGTGGGAAGAGATCGCGGTATATGACCAATGTGACCGAATGGGGCTTTGATCTTACCTGCGTGGTCTGCGGTGCGCCGGTAGCTGTGGAATACAGGCCAGGAATCAACCAGTACCAGACCTGCGGCAAGGCGTTCGTGAAGTCGCGTAAACGGAAAAAGTGAGGTGCAATAAAATGCGAGTAATCTACAAAGCACCCGGCGGCAAGCCGGAGATCCGCGATATACCCAATACCCTTGAGGAGCTGCAGGAAAGCGTTGGCGGCTATATAGAGTCATGCACGTTTACCACAGACGCTACCGTCATCTGCAACGAGGAGGGCCGCCTGAGGGGGCTTCCGTATAACTGCCGCTTCCTTGGCGTTGATTTTGTCGGTCCGATTCTTGTGGTCGGCATCGAGGGCGATGAGTTTACAGACCTTGATCCGGAGGCTATGGGACTGCTGATGAGGGGACTTCTGATGAGCGAAAATCCGGAAATCATGCGTGTATGCTCCCGATGTGGGAGGGTTAAAGAGGTCTGCTGTTTGGTCGACGGCGAGCCGTGGTGCGAGGAGTGCTTTGAGAAGGCGATGGAGGCGACGCAATGAGCTTGCTGTTGCTGCTGGGGGCCATCAATATGCTTGAGAACGGGATAAGCCCCGAAACAGAATACCTGATCGTGTGGGCGCTGTTCGCAATAGCTGACGCGGCGTGGATAAGAAGAGGAAAATAAGACGCCCGAATATATTGAGCGCGAAGAGATCCTGAATGATATCTCCGCCGCCATGAAGCGCGGCGGCGCGGAGGAGGTGGAGGGATGAGAAAGGAAAGCCCATGCGATGCCTGCCTGTGTAACTACTGCAGGTGGCGCGGAACAGATAACTGCCTGCGCTGCGAGAATGGTTCTTGCCTCAAATGCGGAGATCTTCGCAGGCAAAAAAAGCCGATCTATGAGTGCAGCGGATACTGCGTGAGAGGGGCGCGTCTATGATCGGCACGGATTGTACCATCACCCGCGAGGAAGCCGAGAGCGAGATTTCTGTCGGGTTGGAGTGCTTCGATTATGCCGGCTGACACCCGGCAGATGAGTACCCAAAAACGGCCTGTTTTTCAGCTTGAGGTGCTGCACATGACCTGCCGGGTGTAAAAGCCAGTAATATCAAGGCTTTGAGGGGCAAAAAATCGGCAATTTTTCGCGCTTCGTCTGACTACTATGCCCACCCATCAGATGGGCGTCAAAATCCGAGCGCACCGGCAGCGGCGCGAGAGGGTTTTGACGCCTCTCAGGAAAGGAAAAACGCAACTATTTTAGGCCCTTGCGCATATCCGATTTTAGGGCTATTTTGAGAGGCAAAAATCAGATACTCCGCAACGCACCTCAAACGACTGAGAATACTGCGTTTTTTCATTCCGGTGCGCACCGTTTATTACCTAAGCTATAGATACCTACGGTAAAAAACCGTTCTGAGGCAAAACAAATTCGCAACTTTTGAGGGAAAGGGAAAACATTCAAAATGATGCTTGAAATGATGCAATACTCGGCAGCCGCGTTATGGATCATTGCCGCGCTGTTGTGGGTCCGCAACCAGATCCGTATAAAGAAGGCTATCACAGAACTGAACCGGGAAGTAACGAGATTGAAGGAGAGCGAAAATGAGCAGTCAATCGCCAGAGAGATACTTTCCGCAAAAATTGCAGTCAATGAGAGAACGACGCCGCCTCTCGCGGCAGATGCTGGCGGATCTGTGCGGCCTGACCAGAAGTGCGATAGCGAGGTATGAGCGAGGGGAAAGATTCCCGACGATAGAAAACCTTATCGTGCTTGCGGACTTCTTCGACACGTCCATCGACAACCTTATCGGACGAAAATAATTTTTTAGGGTGTTACCAGACTGGCGACATCGGGCTCAAAAGCAGTGTTATGCTGAGTATAGGGGAGCGGTTTTTCTCCACGGCTCACTGCGAAATGACAGATGGACGCGGTGGGTGGCCGAGGAGCTCTCTGGGGGAAGAGCTTCTCGGCCTTTTCTTTACGAAAGGGCGGCCTGCCATGACACTATACCAGATGTCGGCTATGTACCGACATGATGCAGAGATCTTTCGCAAGCGAATCAATGAGCTTCGGACTCAAATGAGGGAGAGCAAAGACCCGGTAGAGATTCGTGAGCTGAAGGAGCGGATCGTGGATCTGCAAACGATGCGGCGGCAGTCAAAGGAACTGGAAATGTTGACGCGCCGCTACTACGAGCGCTGGTATCACCGAGATGTGCGCTATACCCTTAACGCCAAGTAAGTGATGCTGAGATCATGTCCATATTGCGGCGGGTCGCATCCTGTCGGATATGTTTGCCCCAAGAAGCCGAGATACGACCGACCGAGGCAGAGCCAGGCGGATAAATTCCGCAGGAGCTATGCGTGGAAAACAAAGCAGGCTGCGATATTGCAGCGTGATTTCCACCTGTGCCGGATCTGCAACGACGGCAAATATGGCCGCTATGACGGTAGACTTTATTCGGCCGTTCGCGTGAGACTGTCGGTGCATCACATCGAGCCGTTGGTCGAGTGCTTTGATCGCAGGCTGGATGATGAGAACCTTATCACCGCATGTCCTTGGCACCACAAGATGGCTGACGACGGCAAGATACCGCGCGAGTACCTGCACGAGCTTGCTGTGACATCCCCCCGGTGGGGCCCGACCTGACGAGGAGACCTTCGTCTCGACCGAACAGCAGTCCTCGGGGCACACCACTTTCCTGCAACGAAATTCCAAGAGAGGAGACAGCGATGCCAAAAGCGAAGAGTGCAGCCGTGAAAAGCGGCCACCAGACCAAAGCTGAGAAGGCTGCCCGCCTTGATGCGGAGGAGCAGCTGCGCGGCGACGCCGTGGATACGCTGGAGCCTCCTGAATATCTCAACGACCGGCAGCGGCAGATCTTCCGCGAAGTCTTCGCCCTGCTGAAGCCGACGAAGATCCTCAACGCCGGCGACGTCTATATGCTCACGAACCTCGCCATCAGCATCGAGCGCAAGGAGTGCATGGACGACATGATCAACGGCAAGCCGGAGCTGATGGCGAGCGCCAATTTCATGGCCAGCCGTGAGCGCTACGAAAAGAGCTATCTGCGCTGCTGCGCGGAGCTGTGCCTTTCTCCCGCGGCACGGGCCAAGATGGGTCTGATGGCGGCGCAGGGAAAAGCCGACGCCGATGATCCGCTCGCAACTGCCATGAACGGGGGCGCCGATAAGTGATCAAAGCACACCCGGCCTACCGGTATGCGCAGAAGGTGCTCAAAGGCGAGGTGAAGGCCCCGAAATATGTGATCTTGCAATGCGCCGAGTTTATCCAGGTCGCCAACGGCAAGAGTCGGAAGTACATCATCGACGAAGATAAGCTCAATCAGATTATGCGCCTGCTGAGGCTGTTGGTGATGCCGAAGGGCCTGAAAGCCTATCAGACGGTGGCGGAGGCGCTCGCCGGCTTCCAATGGCTGTTCATCGTGGCGGTGCTCTGTACCGTGTACCGCAGCAACCGCGCAAAGCGTCGGTATCAGACGGCCATCCTGGAAATCTGCCGAAAGAACGGCAAGACCTTCCTTGTGGCGGTGCTGTTTATCCTTCTGCTTCTCACAGAGCCGAAGTTTTCCAAGTTCTATTCCGTTGCGCCGGATGGTTCGCTTTCCCGTGAGGTAAAAACAGCCATCGAAGAGATCATCCGCAGCTCGCCGGCGCTGATGGGGAAGCTGAAGGGCAAAGACAAGTTCAAGATCCTGCGCGATTCTATCGTCTGCAACGTGCAGGAAAATACATATTTTCCGCTTAATTACTCGACGAGCCGCCTTGACGGTAAGCTTCCGAGCGTGTTCCTTGCCGACGAGGTTGGCGCGCTGCCGAATGCATACGCGCTGGAGGCTATGCGCTCCGGTCAGCTGACGATCCTCAACAAGCTCGGCTGCGTGATCTCCACGAAGTATCCGAAGACCAAGAATCCCTTTGAGGATGAGATCGGCTATGCCAAAAAGATCCTCGACAGCATCATTGACGACGAGACGGTCTTCGCGCTGCTCTATGAGCCGGACGATCCGACGAACTGGATGAGCGACGATCTGATCCTGATGCACGGAAATCCTCTTGCTCTGGAAGTACCGGAGATCATGGAGGACCTGAAGCAGAAGCGCCAAGCTGCCATCGAGGTCGAGGGCCGGCGCGAAAACTTCCTCTGCAAGCATTGCAATATCATCTACCAAGGCATCGGTACGGAGACGTATATCCCTGTGGCGGATGTGCAGGCCTGCAAGGTCGAGCACATCGACTGGACCGGCCGCGAGGTCTATCTTGGCGTCGATCTGTCCATGACGAATGACAACACCTCCGTTGCGATGGCAGCCTATGACGAGGAAAGTGAAAAAATCCTCGCCGATGTCGTCGCGTTCGTCCCGGAAGGGCGCATCGAGGAGAAGAGCCGCGCTGAAAAAATCGATTACCGGCAGTTTATCCGCGCTATGAAGTGTATTGCCTGCGGCGATCGGACGATCGACTACGCCGTGGTCGAGGATTTCGTCTTTAACATCGAGGCGAAATACGGCGTCACGGTCATGGGGCTCGGTTTCGACCGTATGAATTGCCTCTCTTCTGCCCAGAAATGGGAAAACGGCCGTGAAGCGAACGAATTTCACCCGGCGAGCGCCGGTTATACGGTGTGCGAGGTGAAGCAGCACTCCAGCGTGCTGCATCCGGCGACGAAATGGCTCTCGGAGATGATCACGGACGGCAAATTTGCCTATGAGCCCAACGATCTGCTGGAGATCAACTTTGAAAATGCCCGCTGCACCTTCGATACCAACCTCAACCGGTATGTGAACAAAAAGCGCTCGGCGGGAAAGGTGGACATGGTGGTGGCGCTGATCAACGCCGTCCACATGCTGCAGCAGAATACGCTCTTCGGAGAGGCTCTTGAGTGGGGCGCGATCGTGATTTGATGAAGTACGAGGTGACAAAATGAGGCTTTTCGGCCGAACAATCGAGATCCGCAGCGAGCAGGCATTCGATGATAAGAATCTGGACATCTCGCTGCGGGCCGCTCTGGGCGGCAGCGCCGTGACGGTAGCGAGCATTTTGAATATTCCGGCGGTCAGCGGCAGCGTCAATTTTATCGCGGGGACGATCGCTTCGCTGCCGATCCGGCTTTACCGAACGGAAGACGGGAAATCGACGGAAGTGACCGACGATTACCGCCTGAGACTGCTCAATCAGGAGACGGGAGATCTTCTTGACGCCTTTTCCTGGAAATGCACGCTAATCCGCGACTATCTGCTCGCGGGGAATGGCTACACCTACGTCGCATGGGTCAAAAACCGGATCGAGGGGCTGTTCTATGTCGATCCGATCCAGGTCGGCATCGAGGTCGGCACCGATCCGATCTTCAAGTCAGCGCATTTCCTGATCGGCGGCGGGCAGTACCGTGCGTATGAGATATTCCGGCTGTTGCGCAACACGAAGGACGGCGCGACCGGCACCGGTCTCGTCACAGAAAATCCGATGCAGCTGGAGCTGATGCTCAATGCGCTGAAGTATGAGAACCGCATGGTGCGTACCGGCGCAAAGAAAGGCTTCCTAAAGGCTGCTTCGGGAAGAAAGCTGACGCAGAGCGCGGTCGATGAGCTTCGGAAGGGCTGGAGGATGCTCTACAGCAGCGACAGCGATGAGACCGTCGCCGTGCTCAACGACGGCATTGAGTTTCAGGACGCCGGTCAGACGGCGGTGGATAGCCAGCTCAATGAGAACAAAAACACCAACGCCCGTGAGATCTACCACCTCTTCGGCATCGCACCATCCATTTTTGAGGGCGGCGCGTCGGCTGAAGATCTGAAGAACACCGTGCGCTTCGCGATCAAGCCAGTCGTGATAGCGCTGCAGACGGCGCTCAATCGTTTCTGCTTGCTGGAGAACGAGAAGGGCACGCTTGCCCTTGAGATCGATATGGACGCCCTCGATGGAACGGATATGCTTGCGCGCTATCAAGCCTACGAAATCGCCGTCCGAAACGGCTGGCTGCAGCTCGACGAGGTGCGCTATGACGAAGGCCGCAATCCGCTGGGGCTCAAATTTATCCGCCTTGGCTTGGATACCGTGATCTACGATCCCGATACCAAGATGATCTATACACCGAACACCAAGGAATGGGCCAGTATCGAGAAAGGAGGGAAGCAATTTGCAGGTAGAAATCAGAGCTGACAAAGCAGGAAAAAAGAGCGTGTGCGTAAGCGGCTATGTCAATGTCGTCGAGCGCGAATCGCGCGTACTGCATGACCGCAGCGGCCCGTATATCGAAAAGATCGCGGCGGGCGCTTTTGCCAAAGCCATTGCGGCCGGAGGCCCGATCGAACTGCGGTTCAATCACAGGACGATCCTCGGCTCCACAGAGGACAAGTCCGTTGAGCTGCGCGAGGACAACATTGGTCTGCGCGCGGTCGCGCCGTCGGTCACAGATCCGGCAGTTGTTGCGGCGGCCGAGAAGCAGGAGCTGCGCGGCTGGTCCTTTGGCTTCGTCAAGAAGCAGGATAGCTGGAGCACGGATGACAACGGTATGCGCCACCGCACGCTCCATGAGCTCGAATTGCGAGAGGTCTCCATTCTCGATAAGACGCCCGCGTACATTGCCACGAGCATCGAAACACGCGGTGAGGATGAGATCCTCGTGGAGTACCGCGTCGACGTAATGGTCGGCGATGAGGGCGTCGATTACGCCAGACAGACCGAGCGCAAGGTCGAAGAAGAGACCCACACCATCACCGGAAGTGACGAATCCATGATGTTCGTCGCCTCTAAAACCGTAGAAATCTACAAGATGAAAAGGAGAATGAGAGAATGATCCCTATCAACGTCAAGAAGTATAAAGAGCGCCAGACGGAGCTGATCACCAAGCTGGAAGGCATGGTGCAGACCTGCCAGACCGAGACCCGCTCGTTCAACGAGGCCGAGCAGGGCGAGTATGCTTCCATCATGCAGGAACTGCGTTCCATCGAGGATACCCTCGGGGCCGCGGGCGTCGTGGAAGCTTCTCAGAAGAAGGTCGACAAGCCTGCCGGCGGCACGGAGCAGCGTTCTCAGGAGGAAGTGGAGACCCGCGCATTTGAGTGCTATATCCGCGGCATTGCGCCCGATGTGGAGACCCGTGCGGCGGTCAACATGACCACCGGCGACAACGGCGCCGTGATCCCCACGAGCATCGCCAATAAGATCATCGAGAAGGTCATCGAGATCTCCCCGCTGTTTTCCATGGCGACCCGTTACAATGTCGGCGGCACGCTCAACATCCCCAAGTATGACGAAAGCACGCAGAAGATCACGATGGCCTATGCTACCGAGTTCTCTGCGCTGACGAGCACCGCCGGTAAGACCACCAGCATCTCCCTGTCCGGCTTCCTCGCCGGTGCGCTGTCCAAGGTGTCCATCTCCCTCGTCAACAACTCCAAGTTCGACATTGTTTCCTTTGTTATCCGCAAGATGGCAGAGGCCGCTGCGGACTGGATCGAGAACGAGCTGATCAACGGCACTGCGAGCAAGATCGAGGGCCTTTCCTCGGCATCTGCGGCTGTCACGACCGCCGCGTCTACCGCGATCACCTCCGACGAGCTGATCGACCTGCAGGACAGCATCCCCGATAAGCTGCAGGATGGCTGCATTTGGCTGATGACGCGCAAGACCCGCAGCGCGATCCGCAAGCTCAAGGACGGCGATGGCAATTACCTTCTGCAGAAGGACTTTACCTCTAAGTGGGGCTATACGCTGCTCGGTAAGCCCGTCTACACCTCCAAGAATATGCCGGAGATCGCTGCCGGCAAGAAGCCGGTTTTCTATCTCGACCCGAAGGGCCTCGCCGTCAAGGTCACGGAGAACCCCTCTGTGCAGGTCCTGCGTGAGAAGTTCGCAGACGAGCACGCGATCGGCGTGATCTGCTGGCTCGAGATGGATGCCAAGATCGAGAACGACCAGATGGTCGCGGCGCTGGCAATGAAGGCCGGCGGCTGAGAAAGGAGCAGGTGTTCATGAAGTATAAAGCAACGGTCAGTTTTGCCGGCGAGATCACGATGGGCCGCGGCGAGGTGCGCGATGTCAGCGATGACATCGCCGCCCCTCTTGTCGCAGACGGATACCTTGAGCCGGAGAAGGAAGCCGGCGGTCAGGCTGATCCGCCCGACAGACAGGAGGAGCTTGAGAGCCTGACCAAGGATGTGCTGAGCCAGAAGGCGGAGGAGCTGGGCGTTGATGTAAAGTCCAACTGGAACAAGGCGGACATCATCAATGCGATCCTCGAAGCCGAGAGCGCTGGTTCGGATACTTAAGGAGGGCGCGATGCTGTGCATTCCTAATGTCACGGCGGAAGAGACCGCTGTATTTGCAAGACTGTGTCTGGATAAGGATGAATATGTAGACTTGCCGGCGAGTGACCGCGACCTGTGCCGGTCGGCGCTGTCCGCGGCCATCGGCTTTGTAAAGCGCTATACGGGCATCAAGCTTGATGAGACCGCGGCGCAGAAGCAGGGCATCGGTTATGAAGTGGCCGCCGAGCTGGGGTATGCCATAAAGACGGTTGCAGCTGAGATGATCGACAACCGCCAGGTCACGATGCAGTACACCGGCCGCAATCCGACCGTCATGCAGATCCTCGATATGCACAGCGTGAATCTGCTCCCGAGCGTGGAGGAATAGAATGCGATACGGAACGAACACCAATCTCTCGTCGCTCCTCGACCAGAAGGTGGATATTCTCCAGCTTATGCACGATGAGGACAGCGCCGCCTATGCCTGGACGATCCGCAGGACCTGCCCGGCGTATGTGGAGACAGATATCCACGACAATCTGTTTTCGGCGGCCGGTACGAGAGCGCGCGGTGCAAAGCTCACCATTCGCACGGACAGCAGGCTCACGCTGCATGAAGCTATGCGCTGGAACGGCAAATTCCTGTTCTTGACGTCGATCGAGCTTTCCGAGCAGCGTGACCGGCAGGAGCTTCAGGCCGCGGTGTGCGAGAGCGTGACGCTGACAGCAAAGCCGCAGGACCGCACCGGGCGCGATGCGCTCAACCGCCCGACGGCGGTCGATGTCCTGGGCTTTACCTTTCCGGGCGTGCTGACGGAGAAATATTTCCGAAACGACGCCGAGGATGTGTACCGTGCAGAGCTGCAGCAGCGCGTACTGGTCACGCCGAAGGTCATCGTGCTGCGCGCCGGCGACCTCGTACAGCAGGATACAGAGCCCCCTTATACTGTGCGGCAGGTGCTCGACCTCGATCCATACAAGAATGAGTATGTGATCGAACGCAGGTGGGACGCCTGATGCAGAGTGTTGAGATCCGCGGCCTTGATGAGACCGTGAAGAAGCTGGAGGGTTTTCCGGATGCTGTCAAGGCGGCAAAGGCGGCGTTCTTTGAAGAGGCCGGAGAAGTGATGCTGGCCGCGGTGCAGCGCCGCATCGGCGGCACCGGCCGCGTAGCCGGCGTTCAGGAGCGGTACATCGGCTCTGGGAAAGGCTATGCGGCAGTCCGCGCGAAGGCACGAACGGAGCTGAGCGGGTATGCTGCCGGTTATATCACGAACGCGCTCGAGGGCGGTCACCTAACCAAGGGCGGCAAGAGCCGTGTCCCGGGCAAGTATATGTATCAGATGACCGCTGCGTCCGAGCTTGTGAAGCTGCAGGAGGACGGCGCGCGGGAGATCGAGAAAAAGGCTGCGGCTTATTTGGAGGGCGAAGGATGAAGACGATGGACATCGTGGATGCGATCAATGCCCGGCTCACGGAGAAGTGGCCGGCGCGGACGGTATATCTGGACGTCTGCCCGGTGGATTTTGACCGGCCCTCTTTTTGGCTGCAGGTCACGAAGGACGACCGCAGCGACGCGAGCCGTTATACGGACCGTCGCACAGTGCAGATCGCGCTCACGGCCTACGATGAAAAGGATGAGCATTACGAATCTTCGTGGCAGCGGCTCAGCGGCGTTGTGGACGAATGTCTGACGCTGCTCGGCGGCGTTCTGAAGGTCGGAGACCGGCGCTTCAAGCCAACGCTCAAGAGCCTCCCGCGTGAGCCGGATCGAGCGGTCATTCTCATCGATTTTAGCTTTATGACGCCAAAATCCGCAGACGGCCAGACGGGGGAAACGGCAAAAACGCTGTGTACCTCGCTCACCGTCAACGGCAAAAAAATCTGACAAAAGGAGAAATGCAATATGGGTCTTCCCAAACTGACCTTTACGCTCAAGAAAGCGGCACGCACCGTTGCCGCACGCACTTCGCAGAGCGTCGTCGCGCTGATCATCCGCGACAGCAAGGCAAACGGTGTGCACGCGATCTATCAGGAGAGCGATATCCCGAGCACGCTGGGCGCCGACAACGCTGCTTACATCAAACGAGCGATGGTCGGCCACATCAACCGCCCCAGCGTGGTTTACGTCTCCGTGATCGCCGCAGCGGCGGAGATCGCCACTGGCTTCAGCGCTCTGGCGAACTACAGCTACGACTACCTCTGCGGCCCCGTCGACATTTCCGCCGCTGACGCGACCGCTCTGGCCGCGCTGGTAAAGGCACAGCGCAAGCTGCGCTATATCGGCAAAGCGGTGCTGCCGAATACGGCCGCAGACGATGAGGGAATTATCAACTTTGTGTCCTCCGGCATCGTGGTCGGCTCCACGACCTATGCCGCGGCGGCGTATTGCTCCCGAATCGCCGGTATTCTTGCCGGCACGCCCGCCGACTGCTCGGCGACCTATGCCGTGCTCAGCGAGGTAACTGCCGTGACCGCTACGGCGACGCCTGACGACGCTGTGGATGCCGGCAAGGTCTTTCTCATCGACGACGGCCGTGTGCGCAAGCTCAGCCGCGCGGTGACGAGCAAGACCACCCTCTCCGCGACCGAGCCGGAGGCGCTGAAGAAGATCAAGATGACCGCGGCCATCGATCTGATCCGGTACTACGCCATGACGGCCGTCGAGGACGAATACCTCGGCAAGTGCGCGAACAGCTACGACAACAAGTGCATCCTGCTGACCGCTGTGCGCGACTACCTCAAGCAGCTGGAGGACTCCAACGTGCTCAAGGCCGGATCTTCCGGCGCGAAGCTGGACGCCGACGCAGCGCGTGCTTACCTCGTCAAGCAGGCGAGCGACGCGGGCGACACCGATGAGGCGGCCCGCATCCGCGCCCTGTCCGACGAGGCGGTGATCAAGGAAGATACGGGGAGCTATGTGTTCCTCAACCTCTACGGCTGGGTGCTCGACGCGATGGAGGATTTCAACATCGTGTTCGAGGTCACAGACGCCGTCTGATAAGAAGGAGGAAAAAATATGCCTGAAATTCTGGAAGCCGCGCTGGTACGCAGCGGCACTTACGGCAGCCTTTGGCTTGACGGTGAGCTCGTCGCCGAGTGCTATGGCTGCCAGGCCAAGCTCAACAAGAACAAGGAAGATGTGCCGCGCTGCCGCACCCTGATCGCCGGCAAGAAAATGACCGGCCTGTCCGGTACGGGTACCGTGCGCATCTACAACGCCACCTCGCGCCTGATCACGGCGGAGTCCGGCGCACTCAAGTCCGGCAAGGATCTGCGCCACACGATGATCACGAACCTCGACGATCCGGACAATCCGAGCAACCAGCGCATTGCGCTCAAGGGCATCAGCTTCGATGATCTGACGCTCGCTGACTGGGAGGCCGCAAGGCTGGGTCAGATCGAGGCCCCGTTCACCTTCGAGGACTGGGAAGTCATCGACGCTTAAACCGACAATGCAGCGCCCCTGCAGATCTGCGGAGGCGCTGCATGTGTACCATTTGAGAGGTATGAAAGATGGAAAAAACGATCCATGAATCCAGTAAAGAACAGGCGGCGCCTTCCGTGCTCGATCTGCTGCTCGGGAAAGACGTTGTCGATGTATCCAAGAACCTGCCGACGGCAAAGTATGAGGTGCCGCGCCTGAGTAAGGCCGCCGGCGCGCCGGTCGTGTTCACGCTGCAGGCGCTGCCCTACGGCCGCACGCAGGACATGAAGCGGCTGACGCAGGACAGCGAGGTGCAGATCCTGCTTGCCGGCTGCGTAGACCCCGACCTGAAGGCTGCGCCGCTGCAGTCCAAATTCGGCGGCGTGACGCCGGCGGAAACGCTCAAGGCTATGCTGCTCCCCGGCGAGATCGCCGATCTGAGCGCGGCGGTCGAACGGCTGAGCGGGTACCGCCGCATCACCATTGAAGAAGTAAAAAACGCCTGATGGAGGGCTCCGACCCGGAGTTGGGCCTTGTCTATTACCTGTTCAGCCGGCACGGCATTCTGCCGGGCGACTACTACAGTCGGACGCAGGGAGAAAAGGACCTGCTCTGGGCGCTGTCCTCCTACGAGGCAAATAAAAAAGCTCCTCCCGTCCCGGGGGGGCAAGACGGTGAAGAGCACCAAACGCAAAAAAATAAGCCGCCCTATTTAAGGGCGGCGGAAGGAGCGCTTACAAGAACGCGGCTGCACCAAGGATGAGCGCAAGTGCGACAAATCCAATACAGAGCCAAAAGCTGGCGTCGAGCTGCTCGGAGGGCTTCATGCCATTGAGGTATTCAAAGGAATGAACCTTGAACCAGCGCACGCCAAAAAACACGGCAGCTGCAAAGCTCAGCAGAAAGAGAAAAAGCATACGCATAACACCCTTCTTTTCGTTGTGTTTATTATATGCTTTTCCCTTAGCGTAGTCAATAGAAAGGGGTGATTTTATGCCGGAAGCATCCATTGTTATCAAATCGACCGACCGATATTCGGACGCGGTCAAATCCATGGCCAAGACCACAAGGGCCTTTACCAAGGATGTGGACAGTCTGGAGGAGGGGCTATATGCCCTCAACAAAAACAAATACACACTGAAGCTCGATGTCAAGAAGGCACAGCAGGCGCTCAAGGAGGCGGAAAAGCAGTTTGAGAAGACCGGCGATGCCGCGGACGGTCTGAAGATGGAGCTGGCGCAGGCAAACTATGACAACGCTGTCCGCAACCTTAACGTCGTTGCCAAAGCGGCGCGGGATACGGAGAAGGAGATCTCCAAGCTGGAAAACCGCTCCGGCAGCGGGGGAGGCGGAGGAGCAGCTAATTTTGGCAAAAGTATTGTTCAAGCACTTGCCATCAGCGGAATCAGCGATAGTGCAAAGCAACTCCTTTCTCAAGGAGCCACAACGCTTGCGGGGAGCGCTTTCGGAAGTGAAGGCGGGATGCTTATTTCAAATGCACTTTCTATGGCCACATCCGGAGCCTCTGCCGGTTTTATGGTTGCGGGTCCGGTCGGTGCTCTGATTGGTGCAGGATTCGGTAGCTTAGTAGGCCTCGGCTCAGGCGCGCTGCAAAGCTATGAGTCTCGCGATTCCTCCTTCAAGTCCTATGTGCAGGAGGCCGTGCAGGGGCAGCTGGACGAGCAGGCCGACTCTCTGACCGCCGGCAGCGCGCTGGCAGCGTCCCGGGAGACCGACCAGATCTCCTTTGCCACCCTCTTCAAGGGTGAGGATAAGGCAAAGCAGTATCTTGCCGACCTCGTGCAGATGGCGAACACCACGCCGTTCCTCTACGATGACCTGACGGCCATGAGCAAGACGCTGGCGACCTACGGCTATGACGATACCAGTATTCTGCCCGTGCTGCAGACCATCGGTGACGCGGGGGCTGCGCTCGGTCAGTCCACAAGCGATATGAACGCCGTTGCTACCGCCATCGGCCGCATGAAGTCCAGCAACAAGACGACGCTCGAATACCTCAACATTCTCAACGACCGAGGGATCGGCTCGGTCGGAATGCTCGCAGATGCCTACGGCGTAGATCAAGGCACGGTGTACAGCATGATCTCCAAGGGGAAGATCGCCGGCCAAGATGCCGCGCGGATCATTCTTGACGCACTCACAGAGAGCTTTTCCGGCTCAATGGAGGCGCAGTCCAAGACCTTCAGCGGCATCACCTCCACCATCGAGGGCCTGCAGCAGGAGCTCGACAATGCCATGGGCGAGGGGTATAACGCCGCGCGTATGCAAGGCCTCGAGGCGCAAAAGGACTGGCTCGGCGGTGAGAGCGGACAGGATATGCAGGAGGCATACAAAGCCATTGGCGCGTGGAAGGCGTCTCTGGAGAATGCCAGGGAACAGTACATCCGTGATGCCGTCAACGAAGCAATGGGCAGTGACGCCTATAAAACTGCCGAGGCTGAAGGGGATGCCGCCGAGATGGGGCGCATCATCATGAAAGCCAAGATCGACGGCATGAATGAGTACAACGCCAACGAGGGTAAGGACGAGGTGCTCGCGCAGGAGCTGAGCCTGATCGACTCGGTGCGCGGCGATACGGCGCTCAATGATTCGTACTGGGACGCCGGCTATACGCTCGGGCAGGAGTTCAGCAAGGGCCGCGCGGCGGGCATGGCAGGCTTCTATGTTATCACCGATTCCTCTGACAGCTATACTGCGCCCAGCGAAGTTCCGCGCAGCGCGGTCTACGCCGGAGGCGGATATGCCACCGGCATCGACTACGTTCCCTATGATAATTTCCCGGCTCTCCTTCATCAGGGCGAGCGTGTGCAGACGGCCGTGGAGGCCCGCAGCGAGAAAAACGGTGTCGGCGGCGTCCAGATCATAATGAACGGCACAGTGATCCGCGAGGATGCCGACATCGACCGCGTGGCGCAGGCGCTGCTGCAGCGGATGGAGATGGCTGGAATGAGAGGTTGATGCCATGCAGTTTTGCTTTATCAAAGACAGCGTCATGCTGACGCTTCCGGTCACGCCGGATTCCTACGAGTGGGGGGCAGGAAAGAACATGGAAACGGTCAACATCTCACAGCTCGGAGATGTCTATCTGCCCGGGGGCCGCGCAAGGCACGCCGGCACGATCTCCTGCCTGCTGCCCGCGCAGGACTATCCCTTCTGCGAGGCCGGCGCGGTAGCCTCTCCTCAATACTACCTCGATATCCTCAAGGCATGGGCGGTCGGGAAATCGCCGGTCCGGCTGATCATCACCGGCACGGAGATCAATGCGAGCGTTTACATCGAAGAGGTCACCGAGAGCGAGAAGGACGGCTCCGGCGACGTCTACTGCACCATCCGCCTGCGGGAGCACGTCGATCTCGAAGCGCGGGAGGTTTCGGACGCCTATGCGGCTTTCTACACCGGCAACGCCGGACGCACAGGAGGCTCTCCGGATAGCGAGATCACCCATAAGGTCATCTCCGGCGATACGCTCAGTATGCTCTGCCGGCGGTATTACGGCAGCGGTACGGCCGCCTACTATAACGCGCTGGCCAAGTATAACAGCATCAAAAATCCGCATCTGATCTATGTCGGGCAGACAATCCGCATCCCGCCGAGGTCCATCCTGATGGGAGGCGGTTGAGATGGAGCTGGATCTGACAAAAAAGAGCGGTACCCGGCGTATCACGGACCTCGCGGTATCCTGGTCGTGGAGCGGCGATAAGAGCACGCCGGTCAGGCAGCTCACGCTGGAGATGATCTTCGACGAGACGGCGGGGCTGCCCATTCCGGAGATCGGGGACATCATCACTTTTTCGGACGATGCGGGGACACGGCTTTTCGTCGGCATCGTGCTGCGCCGCACGGCAGGCTCAGAGCAGAAGACGATCTCTCTGACCTGCTACGACTACGGCATCTATTGCAAGCGGAACGACGGCACATACAAATTCGTCCGAACGACGCCGGAGGCGATCACTCGCCGGGTGTGCGCGGACCGCGGCATCCCTGTGGCAGGTCTGCCGTCCACAGGCGTGCTGCTTGACCGAAAGTTTTCCGGCGTCGCGCTTGACCGCATTATCTCGACGGCTTGGGCGCTGGCATCGGAGAGCAGCGGAAAGCAATACGCTATCCGCTATACGCCATCAGGGCTGCTTGTCAAGGAGCGCGGCGTCAGCGCGGAAAGCCTGGTTTTGAAGGCTGCCGGCAATCTGATGGAGGCCGTGACGACGGAGGACGCCACGCAGCTCGTCAACAGCGTGGCCATCTATGACGCAAATGAAAACTTCCTGCGCCGTACCGGCGACGACACGACGCAGAAGCTGCTCGGCGTTATGGAGCGGCACATCACGCAGCGCGAGAATACCGACGCCACCGCCGAGGAAAAAAAAACTTCTTGTGGATGGCGCGGTGCAGCGTAACGTCACCGTCAACGTGCTCGGCGATACGGCATTGCTGACCGGAGAAACGGTCGTTGTCCGTGAGAGCGCGACCGGCCTGCAGGGCGTTTTCTGGATCGACGCCGATGTGCATACATGGAAGCGGGGGAACTATTATTGCTCGCTCACGCTCAACTGCAGGAATGTGGTCTCAACGACGCTGGCGGGAGGTGAGATCACATGAGTGAGGAAAGAACGGCGCGAGACCCTTTTGTTGGTCTGAATCGGCTTATCGAACGGCGAGCAGAAGAGACGCAGCGTTCCTGGTACGCGATCGGCAAGGTCCTGTCCGTTTCTCCGCTGAAGATCCGTGCCGACGGCATGGATCTCGACCGGGAGGATCTTCGCGTGCCGGAATCCCTTTTCCCGAATTTTGCGCCAACGGCGCAAGGCCGAGGCATCCAAGCCGTCTTACCGGAAAAGGTCTTTGAGGGGTACTGCGAGATATGGGTCAACGGCGGAATTGTTCGCGGCGACGCCTTTGTTACGCGCCCGGCGGAGACGGTGCAGAGCAAGGTGCCGCTTGCTGCCGGTGACGAGGTCCTGCTGCTGCGCTCCGGTGACGCGCAGACCTATTATCTTATCGAGAGGATGGTGAAGCTATGAGCCTGTTTCCGCTTATCAGTACGCCGGATGAGAGTGAGCTGAGCAGCAGCACGCTGCCGCTTCCGCGCGAGGTCGCATGGGACTTTGGAAAGGATCAGCCGATCTGGCGCGGCGGAAATCCGGTATTCGTTACGGGCGCGGATGCTGTGCTCGTCTGGGCATGGAATGCGATCAAGACCGAGCGGTACCGGCACGACGTCTTTACACACGCTTATGGGCAGGATATCGCGGCGCTGGTCGGAAAGCCGTACAGCGAGGGCGTCCGGCAGTCTGAAGCGGTCCGGTGCATCCGAGAGGCCTTGATGATCAGCCCCTATGTTGAGGCGGTCGATCAGGTCAGCGTGCAATTTCTTGGCTCGGAGCTGAAGCTATCATTCATGATGAAAACGATTTACGGGGAGGTCACACTGAAAGATGGCACAATCTCCATTTGAAACAATGACGCCGGAGAGCCTGAAGAATGAAATGCTCGCCCGCGTCAAAGAAAAGGGTGTCGATATCGACGCCCGGGAGGGAAGTTATGCGAATGTGCTGCTCAGCGAGGCCGCCTATGTCATGTGGAAGTACGGTCAGACGCTGAATGGTTTCATGAGCATTATTTTCCCGGATGCATCGAGCGGCGAGTATCTCGACCTGCACGCGGCGCAGATCGGCATGAGCCGTCAGAGCGGCGCAAAGGCGAGCGTTACCGTCACCTTTACGGGTACAGACGGTACGGAGATCCCCGCCGGCACGATCGTCTGCACACCGTCCGCTCTGCGCTTTCTTACCGCAGAGAATATCACGATCGCGGATGGGACGGCATCAGTGCTCTGCACGGCGGAAGAGATCGGCGCGGACTACAATGTGCCGGAGGCGACCGTCACGCAGATGGCGGTCAACGTGCCAGGCGTCAGCGGCGTAACGAACGCTGCAGCAGGCACCGGCGGCGCAGATGTGGAAAGCGATGAGGATCTCTGGACGCGCTATCACGAGCGGCGTACGCAGACGATCACAAGCGGCAATGCCGGACATTACGTTATGTGGGCCAAGGAGACCGCCGGCGTATCCTACGCGCTGTGCGTGCCGCTGTGGAATGGAAACGGCACGGTAAAGGTCGTTATTGGCGGCGCGGATCGCGGTGCGGTAGACGATGCGATCGTCGCGGCCTGCGCAGCACACATCAGCGCCGAGAAGCCCATTGGCGCGACGGTAACGGTCGTATCGGCCGAGGAGATGGTCGTTCCGATCACCGCAGCGATCACGATGACTGACGGCTACACGCTCGAACAGGTCCGCGCGGAGTTGTCTTCAGACATCGGGACGCTGCTCGCATCGCTACCCTTTGCGGAGGCGCAGTCCGTCCCCTTCAGCCGCTTCCTGGCTTGCTTGCTGGGGTGCGCGGGGGTGTCGGACTATTCTGCCTTCACCGTTAATGGCGCGAGTACCGCGCTCGCTGTCGCTGCCGGTAAAGTTCCCGTGCTCGGTGAGGTCACTATCACGGCCACGGCCGTCACATAAGGAGGGCCTATGCAACGCGAACAGGTGCCGGTACGCTATCGGCAAAACGCACAGACCGCGGCGCTGCTCGATACACTCGGCCTGACTGCGGATGAGCTGGCCGTTCTTGTGGAGGATGTGAAAGCACAGTTCTTTGTCGATACCGCCACATGGGCGCTGCCGCTTTGGGAAGCGCAGGTCGGTATCTCGGCGAAGCCGGGGACCTCGGACGATGCGAGAAGGGCTGCGATCCGGACACATCTCGTCGCAAGCGGCAACACCAATGAGGAAATGGTGAGCGGCATTGCGACAGCCATGACCGGCTATGCCGCCGAAGTCCAGACAAACAACGATTACAGCTTCACCCTTCGATTCCGCGGGGCGACGACCGAACTCGTTCAGCTCGACCGATCATCGCTTGCCGATGCGATCGAACTCATCAAACCGGCGCACCTGCGCTTTATCATTTCGGGGCTGACTTGGTACGCTCTGGAGTCGGTCGGAATGACGTGGCAGCAGATCGAAGACGCCGAATATACCTGGGACCAATTTGAAGGCTTGACGCCCGTCTATGGTTCCGACGACTGAGAGGAGAATGAAAATGAGCAAACCTGAATTCAAAGTAAATGGGCATCGCTGCAGTTATATTTCCAGCCCCGATCTCAACGGCAGATATCATCTGCACCTTGATCGTGAATGGCCCGAGAACACCATCGAAGCCATTGAGCAGGTCGACTGGTCGAAGATCACGGTCGAGAAGGCTCGCGATGACGCGATGAGATGCTGGCTCCCGGATGGGTATACCTTCCGTCTGGAGGATATCAGCTATCTCAACGGAGACAAGACCTATGTTGTGTCCGTCCGCACGGACAAGCAGAGCTATGGCGATGTTACGCCGTATCAGGCGCAGATCGAGAGCCTGAACGCTGCCGTCGCCCAGAAGGATACGCAGCTCACCGAGAGCGAAGAAAACCTTGCCGCTGCCAACGCGCAGCTGGCGGAACTGGAGGCCACCTATGATGCAAACTGAAAAGCTCAACGCCATTAAGGGCGCGATCACGGACGGAAAGCTCGTGCGGGCCGCCGGCGGCATCACGCAGCGCACGGAGCAGAGCGACAAGATCGGCTTTGACTGGAGGATCTTCACCGTCAACGACGTGGACGTCCGAAAGGATTACGTCGAGCAGGCAAATCCGGTTGGCACGAGCGCCGACAATCCCATCGAATACACGGAGGGCGTGCCGCTCATCAACAACGCCTTCTACCGCGTGGACGGTGTGATCAAGGTCTACATGGACGGCTGGGTAGACTGGGAGGGCTGACGTGACCGCCTATGAGGCTGCCGTCCAGGAGAAAGACCAGCTTTATGCGCGCATTCAGCTCGTCCGGGAGGAGATCAAGCAGGAGCAGGACCCCGGAAGACGCGGAGAGCAGAAAGGCCGTCTTCGCATCCTGTTCGAGATGTACCACGAGAGTCTTGACCGGCTCGATGCTCTTCGCCCACCGCAGGAAAAGCGGCACAAGGCGGTCAAGTGGACGGTCATACACACCGGTGCTGCCGGAGCAGATGTCAACAGCTTTGATTTTTTCGAGCGCTGCGGAGTGACCTTTGCAGACCTCGAAGGAAATCAAGTCTGTTGGGATGACCTCGGCTCGGACAATGGCGAGAGCCGCGCACGGCTCATGAGGGCGCTCCGGCGCGGCCGCGCGGCGGTCTCAGACCGCCAGCGCGAAATGCTCGATCTCCTCCTGCAGGGCAAGACCGCGACGGAGATCGCCGAGCAGCTCGACGTGAACAAGGCCACGGTCTCCCGCACGCTGCTCCGCGCGAAGAAGGTCCTTAACGATAAGGCGGAGGATCTGCGCCAGGAGGATCTGCGCGAGCATCCGAACCGTCTTGACCTGGCCGAACCGGAAACGGCGCGCTATGTACTCTCCCGCCTGACGGAGACGCAGGCCGTGTATCTCTACCTCTACTATGGCGAGTGGCTGGATATGCGCTCGATCGGCGCACTGCTGGGCGTGGACCATTCGACCGTCTGCCGCACGATCCATCGCGCGGCCGGCCGCATCCGTGCCCTCTGCACCGACGGCAGCGGCGTGGAGCTGCTGGGCGTGGACGCGCTCGAGCCGGCGTTATACGCGCTCTACCGGCAGCACGCGGCGGATGATCTGATCCCGGAGCGGGCCAAGGCTGCAGCGCGCAAAGCGGCCATCTCCGGATGCAAAAAGCGGCAGAAGCCGGCGCCGGACCGTGTAGTGATAACTGCACCGATATGGGGGCAGCACAGGCACCGTGCGGCGGCGCAGAGCCGTCTCCTGCGTGCGTTGGAAGAAGCTGCGGCTCAATGTACTACCGGTTCGCTCCTCGCGCGTCTGCGCGCGCTCCTGCGGGCTTTCTGCGCCCGCCTCAGGGCCGCCTAACGACCAAGGCGCGCAGGATTATGAAGAGATCACCGGCGAAAGCTACGCCGATGACAAATAAATTTTGAACAAAGAAAAGGAGAACAAAACTATGGCTACTGCAACTCGTATCGCATCCGACGGCAAGCCCATCGAGGTCACGGACATCCCCGCGGGCCTTAGCGAAAACTCGGGTGTCAAGAACAGCATCAAGCAGCCCGTCATGGCGCGCGACATTTCCCGCGCCGGCACGGAGATCTACGTCCTGCCGCAGTACAAGCTCACCTACGATGAGAACGGCTACTGCGTCAAGAAGGAGAAGTGCCACATCCCGGACGATATTGCAACGAAGCTCGCGGAGCTGAACAAGTGAGCAGAGCGGGGCTTGATCCCCGCTCTAATACGATTCGTAATACTACCGCGCGAGGTCCGATGTGGCTTCGTGCAGAAAGGACAAAACGATGGAGAACAATACTTTGACGGCGATCAAGGCGTGGATCACGGCGGCGGTGGCGATGCTGACGGCCTTTTGGGGCTGGTTCGGCTGGCTGCTGATCGTGTGGATCGGGCTGATGCTGGCGGATTGGCTGGTCGGCTCTGCCGCAGCGGCGCACCGCGGGGAGTGGAGCAGCGCGAAGCTGCGCGAGGGCGCGTGGCACAAGGGCGGCATGATCGTTATCGTCTGCATTGCGCTGGTCGCCGACTGGCTGATTGGCATGATGCTGGAGCACCTGCCGGGTGTGAAGCTTCCGTTTGAGTATACGACGCTTCTCGGCCCGCTGGTCGTTGTGTGGTACATCATTGGGGAGTTGGGCAGTCTGGCCGAACACGGCGTAAATATGGGCGCAAAGGTGCCGCCGTGGCTGGTGAAGCTGCTGGCGGCGGGAAAGAACGCCGTGGACGCCGCAGGCGACAAGCTCCTCGGGAGCGACGAGGAGCCGCCGGCATGAAAGATGTGGTCGGTTCCACCTCGGAAGAGGTGCGCATGATAAAGGCCATCCAGCGCTCCGTCGGGGCGCTGGAAAACGGCTGGATCGGAAACCAGACACTGAGCGACATCGCCGCCAAGCTCGGCGCGGACTGTTTCCCGCTCAATGTCGAGCTATACGGCCAGCCCTGCATCCTCGCGCGGGACATTGACCCGCTCAACCTAAGCGGACGGCTGCCGGAGAATGCGATCTCGGGGAGCTTTTCTTGGCAGGGTCAGCCCTGCTCCATCCTCGTGCGCGGCGGCAGGGTGGTGCGCGGCATGAGCTGCCATTGCCCAACGCCCGAGAGCGTGCTCTACAAGACCACGGACGGCGCGGTGCGCATCGCCCGCGTGGCCTCGGCCTCTTTGCTCGACAATGTCGTTTGGGCGGTCGGAGGTATGGGATTGCTCGGCAATTATAACCCTGCCGCAGAGGGCTTCACAGGGGCGTTCAGCGACGTGCTGCGCAAGACCAACCACACCGTGCTCGGCTACAAGGGCGGGATGCTCTACGGCGTCTACTGCCGCAGCATGACCGCGCAGCAGGTCAACGCCTTCGTGCGGGACAAGCTCAAGCTGGATTACGCCGTCATGCTCGACGGCGGGCACGTCGCCGCCATCAACGGCGTGTGCAGCAAGATCAACACACAGACGCGGCAGTTCTATGCCGTGCGGTTTCTGTGAGGCGCAAAAGATGAAACGTGACAAGTTTATCAAGACCCTGACGAACTGGGACGGAGCGGTGCGCGGCGACGCGGTGCATAAGCAGATCGTGGACGCCTACAACAGCTTCCTGCCCCATCCGCGCGGCTACAAGCTCACCTATTCGGACGACTACTGCGCGGCGGCGGTGAGCGCGGCGGCGATCCTCTGCGGTTTGACGGAGGTGCTCCCTGTCGAGTGCTCCTGCGGTGAGCAGGCGAAATGGTATCAGGCGCGCGGCCAATGGATTGAGGACGACGCGCACGTCCCCCAAATCGGCGAGCAGGTGTTTTACTACTGGGACGATTGCAAGGACTACGCCCTCACGGACTGCACCGGTGCTCCGAACCACACGGGCATTGTGACCGCCTGCGACGGGCAGAAAATCACGGTGTTCGAGGGCAACAAGGGCAAAACCCACGAGTGCGCCTACCGCATTATCCCCGTGAACGGGCGGTATATTCGCGGCTTCGGCGTGCCGAAATACCCCGCGGACAAGACCGTGCTCACGCGCGGCGACAAGGGCGAGGAAGTCAAAAAGTTGCAGGAATTTCTCAATGTCTGCGGGTACGGGCTGGACGTGGACGGTTCATTCGGGCCCGCGACGCAGAAGGCGTGGGGAGAGTACATCGCCGCGTACATCCTCAAGGCCCTAAAATGATTTGTGCCCGAATCGGGCACGTCGTACAAGACCGACCATTGCGGCATCTGCGAGAGCGTCAGCGGGCAGTATGTCACCGCCATCGAAGGCAATACCTCCAACGGCAACACCGGCAGCCAGTCAAACGGCGACGGGGTCTACCGCCGCAAGCGCAAGCTGTCGCTGGTACTGGGCGCGTACCGCCCGAAGTACGAGGATTACCGCGCGCAGCTCCAAAAGCGGGCGGGGTTGGAGGACAAGACGAAGGACTACCTTGCGGCGTACAAGTACGGCAGCGACCTGATCCGCAAACTCGCCGCCGCGATGGGCTGACTGACCAAGCACAAAACACCCGGACAGTAAATCGCGAAGAATCACTACCTAAAACTGCGCCCCTATGATGGGGACAGCAGAAAGCGCCCGAATCACTACCAATTTATGCCCTGTCTCTGAGACATAAAATGGTAGTTATTTCGGGCGCTTTTGTATCACCCATTCGTAAGCGGCTACGGAAACGGGTACACACAAAAGTACACACTTGCACTTTTTATAGAACAAAATATGTTTGCTTTAAGTGGATAAAATGCCCGGTTTTTGCCTGATTTTAAAACTTTTTGTGTGTGTAAAAAGACGAGGGCTGGTTCGAGTCCAGTAGTCCGCACCAGAAACGACCGGAAATCGAAAGATTTCCGGTCGTTTTCTATGCACATTTCAGACCGGATTTTCTGCTATATTCGCGTGTTTCCGTCACTTTTCCAACAAATATGTAATTTTTCAGAAACAACCTTTTATCAAGTCCGAAACAAGTTTGAAACGACTTTCCAACTGGTTTTGAGCGAAAAATGGAGCAAACTGTTGCACTTTTTTGCACCTGTGTTTATGGCAATATTGGACAATGTTTTATTGACATTTTGCTGTTTTTGGTATAAGATGCATATATTATCAAAGAGAGTAATTTCAATGGGGCACACAATTTTTCATTGCCTCGTAGTTCCAAAACAGCTGCATGATAGGCATAAGGAGTTTAATGATCGTCAATGGAGCGAATCAAGCAGATGCGGCTGCAAAATAAAAGCATTTGCAAATTTATGACATAAGGAGGGTCCCACTATGTTGATGGAACAGGAAGCTCCCCTGCTTTTTCATACCGTATTTGCCGGGGCGGTCATATTGACTGTGGCGTATCTGCTGCATTGGCGGGGCCATTCTCCGCAAAAAAAGCCGCTCGAGCTGATTCTTTATTTTGTCCTTTTGCAGATCCCAGCCTACATTTTGGTCTTCTACGCTATGATGTGTCCCGGTTCCGGAGAGAGGACCTTCGCTTTCGCAATGGGAGGTCTTTGCTGGCTGATCGGAATTCTGGTTCTCATGCAGGGGATTCGCGATCTGTTGGATCACAACACAAATAAAAAGGATCCGCCCAAATGAACAGCGATATGGAGAGGAGTACCTCAAAAAGGTACTCCTCATTTTTTACCGTATCAATCTTCATCGGGCCATTCGCTCTCCGGCACGGGCCGGTCGGGCAGCTCGCCTATCCGATGGAATGCTGCTGAGCAGAGAGGTATACATAAAGCCAAAGGGCGCGTTCTTTTGAACGCGCCCTTGCTGTTTAGCCGGATAGCTCCCGGATCTCGTCCTGAATGAGGCGGCCCGCCGCCGCGGCGAGCTGGTCCATGCGGCGGATGCGCGCGAGGTCGCGGCCATAGATAGCGTTCGCCGCGGGGACGCTTGCGTTTTCGCCCATGAATACGGCAGCGACGCGCACGCCCTTGGCGCGCAGGGCGCGGACCTCGGCGGCGGTGTCGTCGATGCCGGGCTGCCCGTCATAATCGCGGCTGAGCGGAATTTTGCCGCTCGGGAGAATTTTGTGGCTGTCGTTCGGGCTGGCGTCGGTGAGCAGGATCAGCAGGTGCTTGTCCGCGGGAGCCGATTTCATCAGCTCGCCCATGCCGCGCAGAGCCAGACCGTCGCGGTTCCAGCCCGCGGCAAAGTAGTCGAACACGCGATGCTCGCCGTTTTTGTCCCCGAAATCCTTCAAAACGCGCAGCACCGTGTAGCCGCGCAGGCTGCAGAAGCTGGTCACGCGCACGGGGATGCCGCAGGAGGCGAGGCTTTTGGCGAGAAGGTAGCCCTGAATGGCGATGCTCTCCTGACAATGCAGGCGCGAGGCCGAGGCGTCGAGCATCAGGTCGACGGTGAAGCCCGCGCGGCTCTCCTCATCCTTGCGGAGAAAGACACGGCTGTCGTGCAGCACCGGTGCGCGCCAGACGCGCGTACCGTCCAGCCGCCCCTCGCGGGCGAGGATGTCCTCGGGCTGCTGATGGATGAGCATACAGTTGCGGATCTGCTCTGTCAGGCGCAGGAGAGCGTTCTGATGCAGTGCGCTGTCGCGGACGTAGGCGGCGCGGTTGCGCTTGGCCTGCTCGGCAGCCTGCTCGAAAAGATGCTGCGTGTCGGTGCGCATGGGCTGGCCCGGCACGCGCTCGCCGCGGGTGAACCAGAGATGGCAGCCGAGGTGATCGCCGGTGCAGCAGCGCTGCTCGATGCGCGCGAGCGCCTGCGGGGAATAGAGGCTGCGGCCGAAGCAGCGCTCGATGTAGTCGTGATCCTCCGCTTCGCGCTCGTTCGAGCGAAGCTGGGCGCGCAGCGCGTTGGACGCGCGCACCATGCCGTTCTCGCCGGCGACCGCAGAGCGGCCGACGGTCAGCTCGTCGGTGCGGACGATCTCGACCGGCAGGAGCTTGGTGAGCAGCGGCGCCCACTTATCGCTGAAGTGAAGACGGAACAGAGATTTTTTATGGGGCGTGCCGTCAAATTGCAGGTATTTCTCAAACGCCGCGCGGACGGCGGCCTCCAGATCGTCCGCGTCGAGCATGCCCGGGCAGGCGAGGGCCTCGGAGAGTCCCTTTTCCCACGGGGCGAGCAGCGGCGGCTTCTGCCCCAGAACGGACCTCCAGCGGGCGGACTGGAGCGAGTAGACGAGCTGGTTCTTGTCCATCCACTCCTGTCGCGAGAGCTGATATTCCGAGGCAAAAAATTCTGCGGCGTGGGCGCGGCGCAGCTCCGTGAGCACGGGGCGGACGGGAAGCTCCTTTTCATAGACGGCGTTTTCCAGCGCGAGCCACGCGAGATCGTCGAACGCGGAGCGCCGTGTGTCGTCCGCCCAAAGGGCGAAGAGACGGCGCGGCATCTCGTCGCCCAGCCACTTGCGGACCAGACCGATGACGCAGTTCATGTAGAAGTCCGGCGTGCCGTCGGCCTTGAGGGCGAGGAACTGCGGCTCAAATTGATAGTCGCCGCAGGCGGTCCAGACCAGATTGATGGCGCGGCGCTGGTTGGCGCTGTAGCTGTCGGTTTCCATATCAGTCGGTGAACAGGCGGCTGCGGTCGAGCTTTGCGGGGATGCGCGCGGCGATAACGTCGCGGATGAGGCTCTGCTCGTAGACGTCGAAGGCCTTGTTGGTGATGCCCATGTCGAGCGCCGTACCGGCGCTCACGCCGCGGCGGATCAGGCGCAGCGCGTCCAGAAGCCCGCGCAGGTCGAGCGCCTTGGAGGAGATCTCCGCGCTCTCGCACTTCTTTTGCAGGTCGAGAAAGAGCTGCACGAGCTGTCCGCGGTACTTTTTTTCCAGCGTGGGGAACTCCTCGCCGAGCAGACGGTCCAGACCGTCCTCCGCGATGGGCGGCATCTGAATGACGACAAAGCGCGAGGTGAGCGCTTCATTCAGCTCGCGCGTGCCGGCGTAGCCGTAGTTCATCGTGCCGATGAAGCGCGCGGCGGGGTCGACCGTCACGCGGTCGTAGCCGGGAACGTCGATGGCGCGGCGGAAGTCCAGCGCGGCGTGCAGCACGGCAAGAGCCTCGTTTTTGGCCATGTTGATCTCGTCGAGCACGCCGAAGCCCCCGTGCTTCGCGCAGAGGTAGACGGGGCTGGGGCGGAAGGTCACCTGTCCGTTTTCAAAGGTGTCCATGCCGATGAGTCCGGCGGCGTCCATGCTGACGTGGAAGGAAACGTCCCACGCGGGGCGGCCGAAGGCCTGCGCCAGATTTTCGGCCAGCACGTTCTTGCCGGTCGCCTTGCTGCCGGCGAGCAGCAGGTTCTCGCCGCACAGCAGCGCGGCGATGGCGGCCTCCCAGACCTCTTTCCCATAATAATGATAGCGCGGCTGCGGGATGCGGCCCTGCAGCGCCGGCTCGGCGGGGTATTGTGCGCGGTAGGCGCGGACGCCGTCGAGCAGCGCGGGGCTGATGTGCTCCTGCTCCAGAAATTCCAACAAGCTCTCCTCATCCTCTCTTTCGGAAATGCGCGTGTCGCGCGCTTCGTTTCGGCCTCATCATAGCACAACGCGAGGGCTTTGCAAGCCCTTTTTCCGTCAAAATTTCGGACGGCTGCGGCGCGTTTCCTGGACGCTTTGGCGCGAGCGGCGCAAAAAAGAACGCCGCCCGCGGGCGGCGCTCTCTGAACGGCTCAGTCTTTTGTAAGGATGATGGGCATGGCGGTGGTCTCGCTCTCGCCGTCGGCGCTGTTGTTGGCGGAGGGCATTATCTCGCGCGTGAGCATTGCCGAGAGCCGCGTGCCGTCGGTCAGCTCCGCATGGAATACGACCTGCAGCTCCGCACCGTAGGGAAGGCCAAATTCCACGCCCTCTGCGCCATAGATGTTGTAAACGCCGGCGGTGCTCTCATCGGGAATGTCGCTGATCCACCACAGCACGGCGGAGCGCTCGTCGCCGGCGGCCTCCACAAATTTGAGCGTGCTTTGCGCCGCGCTCTTTCCGTCCACCAGATAGTCGAGCCACGCGGACCGGACGTCGGCATCATAAGCGCCGAGGTAGAGGTCCGCGGTGCGGTGGTCCTCGGGGTCCTCCCAGCCCTTGACGCTGCACCGGATGACCGAGCTGGAATAGGATTGGCTATAGCCGTAGCCGAAGGAAAGATCCTCATAGAGCTTCGGCAGCGCCTCGTTGGCGAAGCCGGGCAGGTCGCGGATCGTCTCGAGCTGACGCTCACCGCCGGTATCGTAGGCGGCGGTGGCTTCGAAGCCGGCGTCGTTCATCGAAAGCACGGTTTCGCCGCGGTAGACGTCGTACTCGTCGCGGACCAGCTCGACGGCGGTCGTTCCGTCGTCGGAGGCAAGGGAGCGGAGACGGAGGGAGACGGCAAGGTCGTCCTGCACCGTCTTGGGCCGGAGGGCGAAGGCAACCGTGCAGGTGTAGGCGTCCAGGTCAAAGCGCTTGACCGTGTAGTCGAACTGCGCGGTCAGCGTGGCGCTCTCCTCCATCGCTTCGCGCACGGAGCTGCTGATGCCCGCGATCTGCGAGGAAAGGCTGGACTGCACGCTCATGATCTGTGATTGCAGAGAGCCGACCTGCCACTCGAGCTGCTTGACGCGGTGGTTATTGTAGAGTGCCAGACCGACGGCGAGGGCGAGGCAGACCGCCGCCGCGCCGAGAAGGAGCTTTTGCCGGCGAACCTTCTTCGGCGCGGCAAGGGTCTCCTGCGCGGGAGCGGGCGTGGGAGCGTCGACAGACGCGGCGGCCTTGGCGTCACCCTTTTCCGCCTCCTCAAGGCTCAGCAGCTCATCGACGCTCACGCCGTAGAGACGGCTGAGCTCCACGAGCTTGCTCAGCTCGGGCTGGGCGGCGCCGTTCTCCCACTTGGAGACGGCCTGACGGGAGACGTTCAGCCTTTCGGCCAGCTCCTCCTGCGAGAGGCCCGCCGCGCGGCGGAGCTCATAGAGTTTTTCACATAGCTTCATGGGCGCTTTCTCCTTTGCTTTGATGGCATCAGCTTAGCAAAAACAGCCGTTTTGCGCCACCAACCGGGTGTTTCGTTTTGTCAACCAATGGTTTCCTTTTGACCAAATGCCCTTTTTCGTGCAACCTTTCGCCGCTGCGCGCATATACTGCATGGTATGGCACGGGGAGGTGAGAGCATGAGAGAGTGGCAGGGCGTCCGCGGCGATGTGGACGACATGATCTTTGTGGACGACTGGTTCGTCAGCGAACGGTAAGTGAGAAAAAGCTCCGCGCGTTTCAGGGAAGGAACGCAGGCGGAGCGTTTTTCGTTTTTATAGAGCCTTGTCGATGGTCGCGCCGCCGGCGACAACGTCGCCGCGGTAAAAGACCACGGCCTGCCCCGCGGTGATGGCGCGCTGCGGTTCGTCGAAGTCCACGCGGACCGCGCCGCCGTCCAGCGGCGTGACGGTCGCGGCGCTTTCGCGCTGGGAATAGCGCGT
>OGES01000195.1_pt1 | contig 64644 bp, 60 predicted proteins | sample 1570711 | NCBI WGS metagenome assembly OGES01 (sample SAMEA2582133, study PRJEB24529) | metagenome | biome: Human gut stool | place: China | collected 2011 | reverse complement strand
ATATATCGGCATTTACCAACTTATGAAAAGATAATCAGAAATTTAGTAAGTTTTTATGTTAGATATTTATAATAAACTTCGCAATGAAAATTTTGGGTGATATGTATGAGAAGTGATAATCCTTTTTTACCTTTTATTGAGGATTTTGAAAAAGAAGCAGAACAATTTCTTATATCATATGGATTAGAAGAATTAATTTACAAACCGTCGCCAATTCCAATAAAAAATATTATAGAAAAAAGAATGTTGCTAAATATAGTTGATGATCAATTATTATCTCCAAATCTGGATGTTAAAGGCATTATTTCTTTTAGTGATGGCATCGTAGATGTTTATGATTATTATGAAGAAGAGTATGTGGGTTATAAGTTAACTGAAGCTACAATATTAGTGGATGCTAATTATAAGAATTCTTTATACAAGAACATTATACTTGCTCATGAAGCTTATCATTGGTATAAACATCGGAAGTATTATATCTATCAGAGTAAACAAGGGTTGTCAGATGAATTTGCATTTAGATGTAATAATAAGACGAAATATACAGGTTCTAATTGGACCGATGAACAAAAGATGGAATGGCAAGCTAATAAGATTGCTCCATTGATTTTGATACCAAAAAAATCAGTAATCAAAAAAATTGAAGAATTTGTAGGCGAGGATTTCATTAGTGAAGATATCACTGAATATGTTGAAAAGTTAGCTGGTTTTTATAATGTTACTGTAAGAACAATGGCAATAAGATTAAAATCATTAGGATATATTGTACAGGATAGTTGCTTTTCGGATTTTAACCATTTAATAAAATCAAATAAAAAGAATTATGGTGGAGAATCTTATATAACAATCAAAGAAGGATTTGAACTATTTCAAAAAGATAAGATATTTAGAAAATATATTAAATCAGGATTGTTTAAATTTGACGATAATCAGATTGTTTATGAAGCTAAAGGATCTAAATATAATCGTCCACTATTATTTAGGACAGTTTTGGTTGCTTCAAATATCCAAGAACAAAAGGGACTAATGTTCAAGAAAAACTTAGATTATAAATCGAAAAAAGTATTTTCTAAACAACCAAATAATGTGGAATTATATCCAGAAATTGAAAAATCCAAAGCCAAATTTATTAAGGAACATGAAAGAAAAGCGAGCAATTATAAAAGCGCGAACGAACAATTATTGAAATTAATGGAAGAGGAAAAATGGAATGTGACGATTTTTCAAGATAAGACGTTATTAAGTTCCATGGATTATTCAAGAATCAAGAAACCGGAACACATTTTTAAATTACCTCATTATGTAGCCATGGCAGTTGGGTTAGAGTTGTCACTATCAGAATTTGAATTGATAATAGCTTGTGCAGGTTATTCTTTAATATCAGGGAATATTGAACACGATTGTTATAGCTTTATTTTGTCAGCTTTGAATGGATGTGGAATTGATGTATGCAATGATTTTCTTGAAAGCATGAATCTGAAACCGCTAGGAACACAAAGTCGTGATTGGAAAGATTATGAATATGGGGCAAATGTATGAAGAATAAAACTGAAATTAGTAAATATATTGCGTTAATATTGAGGCATAAACCTGAAACAATTGGAATTAAATTGGATGAACACGGTTGGGCTAATGTTGAAGAACTTATAAAAGGAATTAACGTGCAATATAGTTTCTCTAAAGATGATTTGGAAGAAATTGTTTCTACTGATAATAAACAAAGATATTCGTTTAATGATGATAAAACATTAATTAGGGCAAATCAGGGACATTCGATTTCAGTAGATGTAGAACTAAAAAAAAGTCACTCCACCTGATATTCTTTGGCATGGAACCGCAGAAAAGTATGTGCACTCTATTGAACAAGAAGGCTTGCTTCCAATGTCTAGATTATATGTTCATTTATCAAACGATATGGATACTGCAAAAATAGTTGGTGCAAGGCATGGAAAAGTAGTGATTTTTCAGATTAACTCAAAACAAATGCATGAAGATGGGTATGAGTTCTTTAAATCTGTAAATGGAGTCTGGTTAACAAAAAAAGTCCCACTGAATTATTTACATAAATTAAAATAATGAGTAGGACTTTAGTAAACTTTGAATTATAAAGAAAGCGTATCAATGAATTTTTGCGTGGCAATATTGGTTGCACGACTTGCATCCTGGACAAGAAGAATTTCTCGTTCAGGATTTTTTATATTTGTTTGAATTTCAAAAATATCAGAATCCTTAGAAATTAATTCTTTAGGATAGAATCCAATGCCAAGGTTATGTTTGACTAAGGGAAATATTTGATCGGCAGTAGCCACTTCTAAATCGGTATGAAAAGGGATTTTTTGATTTAAGAACAAGTTTGAATAATAGGTATATGTACTTGTGTTTTTGCCTAAGGTAATAAATGGATAATGCGAGATTTGTTGGATGTCTAGAATTTCATTGCTTAAGCTTTCATATTCTTTTCCACCAATTAATATTTCTTCAAAGCAGTAGAGTGAAGTAGTATGTAATGGCTTTTTGATGTTGATTGGACTTGTGACTACGGCAATATCGACAATTCCTTTTTCTAAGGCGTCAACAGCTTGAATAGAGGAGTGGTTGGATAATTTGATTTTAACGTGGGGATAGGCTTTGTGGAAATGTTCAAGTTTGGATAATAAAAAGATATTTAGAGCTGTTTCACTAACGCCAATTGATATATGGCCATGTTCTAAGGTTTTATTTGAAAGGATTTCGCTTTCTCCTTGGTAAAGTTGTTCAATCGCAATCGCAACATGTTCATAGAGTTGTTCACCTTCAGGTGTTAGGGTAATACCGGAATGGGAGCGTACTAAAAGCTTACATCCAAATTCACTTTCTATGTTGTTCATGGTTCTTGAAATGTTAGGTTGGTTATTGTGTAGGATTTTTGCGGCTTTTGAAAAGCTTTTGTATTTAGCTACATAGTAAAAGATGCGGTAATAGTCTAGTGTCATTGTATAGCCTCCATATAATTTTTATATAATGCATATTTAAAATATACATTTCACATATTTTATAGGTGTTAGTATAATACTTTTAGTCTGAGTAGGCAAGCCATCAAAAACAGATACAAAAAGTGTGTTAAAGGAAGACTTCTTGTATCTGTTTGCCCAAAGGACTAGAAAAGAAGTGAGAATCATGCCAACAATTTTTCCTAGGGAAGAAAAGGCAGAGGCTTTGTTTGATAAAATTGCCAAGGATCCTAGAGCTTGTAAACGATTAATGGATGCCTTTTATGAAGGTGTTGCCTGTGATGAGGATTCAGGTGTAGAAGAAGAAAGGGTACTTGTAGATAAACAAGTATTTACCAATGCCTTATTTACTGCATACAAGAACAAAGATCTATCGGCATTTTTAATGGCTGTATGCGGCAATAGTATGTTTGACTTATTGAGAAACGCATTTTTGATTCCATTGCGATTTAACGATAAGGGAAAAGAGAATCCGATTCTTTTAAGCGATGAGGATGGAAATTTTATAGAAAGTGATATTCACATTCCTGAATCAAAGAAGCATATGTTTAAAAAGCTTGTAGAAAAAAATCGATACTTAGCGTATGGCTTTTTAGAACAGCATAGCTTTAAAGAGGACATGTCCATTCAAACTATTCAAAATGAATCGCATTTAGGTATCTTAGTTGTTCAAGAAATGCCTGAAGAGGTTCATGAAAAGTTAAGTGATGCACAAATTTATTCTGGCTTGTGGGATTCTATGATGAAGCTTGAAGATTTGTTGTATAATGCCTTCTTCTATTGTGGGGATTTTAAAGGAAAGTATTGTGTAGGGGTGTTCTTACCATTTACACATTTTGAACATAATTTAGAGAAGAATATTGAAGTTTCAAATAGTATTTTATATGAATGTATACAAAAAATGCTGAACGATTAAGTTCAGCATTTTTATGTACAATATCGAAATGAGGGATCGGTTAAGATACGGGCAAATATAAGTCCCATTGGAAGGGCCAAAACAATCAATAAAGATTGAATGAGCCAGTTAGCTCCAATTGACATGGTGGATGCAAGTTCGAGATTATAGATAGCTCGATACATATATAGGCCTGGGACCATAATCACAATGGATGGTACGGTTATGGCAATTCTAGGATATCCTGTATTTCCTTTGATCATAGAGGCAAGTAGTCCGGCTGTTAATGCGCCAATAAAGGCTGCGGCTGCAGCAGGTAAAGATAAATCGACAAGTGTTAGTCGCAATGTGTTTGCGATGGCTCCAATGCATCCGGCACTGGCGGCTATTTTTTTTGAACTGTTAAACATAATGGAGAATCCGAATACGCCTCCAAAACTGGTTAATAGTCTTAATAGTAATTTGGTGGATGTTGAAATATGTAGCTTTACAAAATCAACGGGTTGCAGATGTAAGACTAAAGCGCAGATCCATGCAGTAAGTGTAGCAGCTAAAATAATGATAATGGCATAGGCAAGTCTTTCAAGACCAGAACGAAGATCTAATTTAGCTAAGTCAATACCACTTGTAATGAAGGGAAAGCCTGGAATGATGAAAAGCATAGAACAGATGTATCCGGCTTCATGTTGTGTGGCTATGCCAAAACAGGTTTCTAAAAAGTTAAATAACAAGGCATAGGCTAGGCAGGCCAAAGAAACGCTGGCTGCAACATTTAAAAATAGGGTGTAGTTATGTTTGATGAGTTTCATTCGAAGTGTATTGCCAAGTCCTGCACCTACAAAGGCACAAAGCATTTCAATGGGGCCTCCACCAAGTAGAAAGGTAAAACAACTACAGGCAAGGGCTGCAGCTAATCCTAGAATAATGGGGGAGTAACTAGAGTGAATATTTTCAATTTGATCAAGTTGATCATGGATTTCATTGCATGTGCATGTTTTACATTCGTCTTTAAAGTGATAGACAAAGTCTTCCATACGAGCAAGCTTGGATGTATTGACACTTGTATTATGTAAAGACAAGGATTGGGCGTGAGAGTCAATTCCATCAATGCATGTGTAGGAAATATTTGTAAGTCCAATGTCGGCAATACATGTAATATTTAATTCACTAGCAATGGTGTTCATTGAACTTCTAACTCGCCAGGCACCTGTACCACAGGCTAGAAGCATCAATCCAATTCTTCCGATAACGGAAGATTTTTCTGTAAGACTTGCATTTTCAATCTTAACTTTGGAATCTTTGTTCGTATATTCATGCCATGGAATGTCCATGTGGTTGTTCATAAGATCATCTCCTATATCATTTATATATAATACACATAGTATAAATATATATTCGATATTTAATTCCATGAATAGTATAGTCAAGAAAAAAAAGAAGTCAATTTCTTAATCAACTTCTTTATGAATCCATGTCATTAATACTTTAACGATATAGGCCTTTTGTTTGGGGCCTAGTGGCTGATTGGGTTTGATCTTATGCCATTTATATAAACATTGTCTGCAACAACAGCCAGTAGCATGTTGGGCAATGAATATAGGGTGTCCTTTAAATGGAGTTTGTTTACCGTCGTTGGGTATATAGGCTGGAGCCAATCTTTTTTCAACAAAATCTATGGCATGTTTTTCAATGGTGTCCATTCCTTTAGTTTGTATATACTCCTTATCTTTTTGTTTCAGATGAAAACGGCTCCTAAATTTGGAGTGGGATAAACGATTAAAAAGTTGTTCAAACCATTCGGATTCTGTCATAACTGCTCCTTATATATAATAAAAAAAACCAGCAATGCTGGTTTTATAATCAAGTGGCGCCTGAAACAAGACTCGAACTTGTGACCTGCCGGTTAACAGCCGGATGCTCTACCGACTGAGCTATTCAGGCATTTGCTTTTCACTTGATGCCTGTATATAATACCAAAAGATGTTGTGTTATGCAAGTACTTTTTATAAAATTGTGATATATTATTTTCTATATGGAGGGATGGACTATGTTAGATGCGATTGTAATGGATATGGATGGTACTTTATTGGATCCAAATAATAAGATTTTACCGGAAACAAAAGAGGCTTTGATTGCTTGTCAAAAGCAGGGAACTAAGCTTGTGCTTGCGAGTGGAAGAAGTTATACAAGATTACTTTCATATGCTAAAGAATTAGAGATGGATGTATATGGTGGCTATTTGTTAGAGGTAGATGGTATTGCATATTATGATGTTCAAAAGGATGAGCGTCATGTTTTAAAACAGATGTATAAGGAAGATGTTGAGCCTGTCTTTGCGTATTTGATGCATAAAAACTGTGAGACAATGGCAGTATTTAATGATGGATTGTTTGATTATATTCCAGATCATATAATGGAAAAGAAAAAAGCATTAAGAAATTCACAAGAATATCCAGAGGATTTTCCTTGGACGGGTGGTCCTTGGTCTTGGCTTGCGGATATGCGTGATGGCTATCCTAAGATTACTTATATTAAGGATCTTAGTGAAATTCAATATCCTGTAAATAAGATTCAGACAATTGAGGATGAAGAGGTAACTACACAATTGGCTTTGGATATTCAAAATGAATTTAAAGATCAATATGAAGTATTCCGTACTTGTCCTAGAGAACTTGAAGTATTGCCTAAAGGATATAGTAAGGGAGCTACTTTAGTTCGTATGATGGATATGTTTGGTTGGGATAAGGATAAAGTCTTCACATTTGGTGATGGTGAAAATGATGTGAGTATGTTTGGTGTTGTAACTCATAGTTTTGCGATGGGTCAGGCTTTGGATTATGTAAAAGAAAAAGCAGCTCATGTGACCAAGTCCAATGTGGAACAGGGAATTGTAGCTGCTTTAAAGGATTTTAATATTTTGTGATATAGCTAACAACAAGCTTCATTGTGCTTTCTACACCGTCATAGTGTGTTCTTTCCATTCCGTGGCTAGCATGAACACCAGGGCCGATCAAGGCTCCTTTGATGTCGTTACTACCGCGTAATGCGGCACTGACATCTGAACCATATTGTGGGTAGATATCAACGGCATAATTAAGCTTGTTTTCTTTTGATAGTTCAACTAGACGTGTAATCATTTCGTAGTCGTATGGTCCGCTTGAATCTTTTGCACAGATTGAAACGTCTTGTTCAGTACAAGCAAGATCTGTACCGATGCATCCCATGTCTACGGCTAATAATTCTTCGACTTCTTCTGGTAAACAACTTGCTCCATGACCCACTTCTTCATATGTACTAAACATAATGACTAAGTCTCTTTGAGGTGTAATGTTGTTGTCTTTTAAGTATTTTAGTACGCCCATTAAAGCAGTAGCTGAAATCTTATCGTCTAAGAATCTAGATTTAATGAATCCACTTTCTGTGATTTGTGTTTTTGTATCAATACAAATGAAGTCTCCGTTGTTGATACCTAATTTTTCTACATCTGCTTTTGAGTGAACAACTTCATCAATACGAACTTCCATTGTATCTTCTTTTCTTTCTAATGTTGAAGCATCTGGATATACGTGTACGCTTGGTGAACATGAAAGAATTGTTCCTGTATATACCTTTCCATCACGAGTATAAATCTTACAATATTCTCCGTCTAATGTTGGTAAGCATGGGCCTCCGACTTTAGTAATGGCAAGTTTTCCATTGTCTTTGATGGAACGGACCATAAGTCCTAATGTATCTAGGTGAGCACTCAATCCTAATGTGTGTTCAGAATCTTTTCCGTCTACATAAATCAACAAGTTTCCTTTTTGGTTACGTCCTGTTGTATAACCTAATTTTTTGGCTTCTTCATCCATGAAATCGATGGCTCTTTTTGTGTAGCCTGTTGGTGAATCAATGTTCAAAATTTGTTTGGCGATGTCACAGACATATTCTTTATCAAATGGTTGCATATTTTAAAACTCCTCCTGTATGTATTATACGCTTTTATACAAATTCTAAACAATGTATTCAACTTTTTTTTCATTTTGTGCTATTGTACAAGAAAAGGAGGCTAATTGTATGGAATTAAATGTAAGAGAAGAAAAGTTAAAAGGTTTATTTAAACAGTTTCAAGTGGAACATAATGAGAATTGTAAGACAGTATTTATTGATAATAATGATAAAGATTTAGAAAACTATTTAAATGAATCAAATACGGTATATTTACATATGGTGGATAAAGAAGTAAGACATCTTGATTTAACTAAAGTAAATACAATATTTGTGAATAAAGAATATGCGAGTAAATTAGAAAATGGAATTCAGGATGAACAAAGACTTCTAGAATTATTGTTAAATAAATATCCAAATCTTAGAGTTGTATTAATTACCGATAAAAAGGGTGCTTATTATAAAGATAAGGACATGATGATTTACCAGAAAGAATTGGCTTCTAATTTTGATAAAGATTTGTTCTTAGTTAAATATATGGTTTCAGAATTAAAGGGGAATTCAGAAATGACATCTTTATATCGAGGTGTAAACCAGTAAAGACTACTAGATATGTTAGAGTGCCTAAGACAAAAACTTGAATTCGCGTACGTCTTTGGAATTAAAAGACTTTGGAGGTAGATTAATCCATGAAAACTACCCTACATATCTAGTAGTCATTTCCATTATAAAGGTCCAATGTGAAAAGATTATTAAAAGTCAAAAGTTTTTCAAAATATTTTAAAATACATGTGTAAATCGGTAAGTTGATATTTATCATCTTTCTCGTTATAATACAAATACAGAAAAGACTACTAGATATGGTGGTCACTCTGGATTAGGTAGAAGCGCTAATCCCGTTACGAGTGGGTGGTTAGCGCTTTTTGTTTTCTTCATGAATAATAATGATAACTCGCACGAGTTGTAAAATAGCTATTAAGACAATAGTTATATCAATATTAACTTGAATTTGCATACGCCTATTCCTCCATCCCGGGGATCGAAAGTCTCAAGGATTTATCCAGAGGAAACCACCTGCCATATCTAGTAGCAATTTCAATTATAAATGTCCAATGTGAAAAAGACATTAAACCTCAAAACTTTTTGAAAAAACTTAAAATCAACCTACAATGGTGTCAAATAATGTCTTTTGCGATGTAAAGACAAAATATAACTCACACATATAAAATCTACTTTATATAAAGTGTATGCTGAGAGCATACATTTTTATTTTTTATATAGAAATTTGTAGGAAACGGCTTACATAAGTGATATAATGCATGTAACATAATCACTTTATGGAGGTCATTAAAATGGATAATAAGTATGTATTAGGCCTGGATATTGGAATTACATCAATAGGCTGGTCAATTATTGATGAAGTTAAGGGAAAGCTATTGGATATGGGAGTTCATATGTTTGAACAGGCAATCCCTGCACAAGAAGTTAGATTGAATCGTTCAGCAAGAAGAACATTGAGAAGAAGAAATTGGAGAAAGAAACAATTAAAGAATGCATTTGTAGAGTTTGGATTGATTTCAAAAGACGAAATAAATCAAAGAGATTATTTGAGTTATACTGCAAATTCAGATACATTTTCTCGTCCTGAAGAGGATACAGTTTATCATTTAAGATTGAAGGCGTTGAATGATAAAGTATCTTTAAGAGAATTGTTGTTATGTCTTTATAATATTTGTGGTACTCGCGGCCATTTCTTGATGGAAAATATTAATTTTGCTTCTAGTGAGCCAATTACTTTTGATTTTTTTGTTGAGCAGTTTTATGAGTTTACCCATGCATATGTTAATTTTACAGAAAACACAAAAGAGTTTGAAAAGACAATACTAAAACCAATCTTTGAAAAAGGAAAAGTAAAGTCTAATGAATTAAAATCTTTGTTAAAGGATGAATATACAGTAGAAGCTGAGGATAATGATGCATTATTGGAAATTTTAAAATTGATTTGTGGCTTTAAATGTGATTTGAAGAAAATTAGTGAGTCTGTTGTACTTGTTCAAGAGGATAAAACTAAAGAATCTGTAAAATTAGATGAATTATTGAAGATGGATAGCTTAAATGAATTTTTGAACAATGCAGTAGAACTTCATGATGTAATTGCGGTTTCTCAGATTTTAAAGGATCATAATTATATTTGTGAAGTGGCTGTAGAAAAATTAAATGAGGTTCTTAAAATTCAAAAATTAGAACATTCAGATCCGGATAAATACAAAGAAGAAAAAAATAATATTCAGAAAAAAATGAGTAAGGCAATTGGAGATCGTTTACGTGTTGTGAAAAACATGGAGAATAAGTATCCGAATGGTTTGTATGTAAAAGAAGCTAGTGATATTTTGCATAAACAACAAGAGTTTTATCCCGATTTGATTACGGATAATTTTATTGAAGCATGTATTTCAACAATTAAAGCACGTATTCCTTACTATATTGGGCCTTTGTCTTCACAAGCTAAAAATAGTTGGATCAATCGTAAAGATGGAACTTTTAAGTATGGATATGAGTATTGCAAGGATGCTTTAGTTAACGAAGAAGAGAGTATTCAAAATTGGAAGTTAAATATGATTTCACATTGTACATATTTACCTGAAGAATATGCACTTCCAAAAGGATCGTTTATTGCAGAGACATTTAGTTTATTGAATGAATTGAATATTCTGACTGCAATTGATAAGGATGAAAACAGATATTATTTAACTCGTGAAGATAAATTAAAAGTATTCGATGAATTATTCTTGAAGCGTACAGATTATGTTTCGCATAAAGAAGTTGCAGAATTATTAAACTTAAAATCTTTTGGTCCTAAAGACTCTCGTAAAGAAGGTAAGTTTAAAAATAGATATACTTTATATCAGAATATAATTAGTCTATTTCCTCAATTTGAATTGCATTCTATTCTTGATTTATTTAATGAAAATGAGAAAGAAAAAGTAGATAAGATTGAAGATATTATTTTGAACTTAAATTTATTTGATGAAGAACAATCAAAAATAAATTATTTCACTAAGAAGTTGAATTTAGATGAAAAAGACGCGAAAAAATTAGCTAGATGTAAATCAAATGGATTCTATGCTTTCTCTAAACAATTTATTATGGAAACAAAAATGAATGTTGATGGAGAAACATTACTTGAGGAAATGTTAAGGGACAATTCAGAAAATCAAAAGAATGAACAGATGACTTTGATTACTGAGGCAACGGACTTGGATGGAAATAGAATTAATTTTGAGTCTAACAAGTATATGACTTTACTAAAGGATACGAAAAAGTTGTCTATTGATTTATTGATACAAGATGGTAAACCATTTATTCCGATTGCTAGACCTGTAATAAGAGCTTTAAATGAATGTTTTAAACTATATGAAGAAGTTGTTAACACTTATGGAGTTCCTGATCGTGTTGTGATTGAAACGGCTAGAGATTTGAAAGATAGTGCTCATGATGGTGATGAACCAGCTAAGCATTTTGATCAAATGAAAAATTTGTATGATTACTTAACTAAACAAATGAAGGAACAGAAGGATAATGCTAAAATATCGAAACAATATTTAGAAGATTGGGATGTTATTGAGCCATATTTAGAGAAAAATAAGCGTAAAGTTGAACTATATATACGTCAAAATGGACGTGATATGGTAACTGGAGATGAGATTGACATTCAAAAATTAGAGGATTATGAAATGGATCACATTCTACCTCGTGGTTTTGGTGATAATTCCATGGATAACTTGATGTTGATCAAAAAAGAAATTAATGGTAAAAAGGCAGATAGACTTCCATTAGAATATATTGAAGCAGAAACTGTAACAAACAAAGCGGGAAAACGCATTATCTCTAGTGACTTCAAACGTAGATGCTATGAATTGAATGGAATGAAATTGATTTCGGATAAGAAATTAAAACGATTATTATTAGCATCTACTGATGAAGCTATGGGATTTATTAATCGTAACTTAGTGGATACACGCTATATTATTCGAGAATTAATGGCTATTTTAAGAGCTTATAACACAGTTAATAATTATGATACTCATATTGTTTCATTGCGTTCTTCGTTTACAACGGTGTATAGAAATGCATTTAATATGAAGAAAAATCGTGATATTGGTGATCAACACCATGCTCATGATGCTTCTATTGTTGCGATTGCAGATATGGTTTTATCAACATATTATCCAAATTATGATGAACGTGGAAATAATAAGTATTATCAAGAATTTTTGAAGAGAATGATGGAGTCACAGGGACCAGATAGTGATAAATCGGAAAATCAAAAATTGTATGGATTCATTAAATATGCATACTTCAAACGATTTGGTAATTATCCAAATGATAATGACTCATTGGTTTCTCAAGTAAGAGCTACGGTGCCTTTATATTCCGTAAAAGCAGAAAAGAATTATAAGGGTGCATTCTTTGATGCAACAATATATCCACAGAAAGATAAAAAGAAAAATGTTGCTAGAGAAAAAGGTGTGTTGGGTCTTTTAGGCGTGAATAATGATAAACGTATTTATAGTTCGATTAACTGTGTTGCAGTAGATTTTTATAAATACACAGATAAGAAGGGAAAGAAAGTCCATGTTGGAATTCATATCCCAAAAGTCATTGTAAATAACAAGGGTGAAATCAATAAAGAGCAATACATTAAGTTGATAAGAGATTACTATAAAGTACCTGAATTATTAGATGAAAATGGAAATGTGAGGGAATATTATTTCCGTATGCGTGTATTTAAAAATGATTTGATTTATGATACAAATAATTACACAATTCAAAAGTTTAATGTTGGTTCTATTGTGAATAAAAAACTAGAAATGAAACATTTGTATGTATTTAGTTATGATGAAATCTATAAACAAGTTTATTTCTATATGAAGGAGTTAGCAAGTAAATTTGATTTCAAAATGCCAAAAATCAATTCGGATGGAAAGAAAAAATTTTCGGATTACAAAATCATAGAAATTATTAGCTATTGTGTAGATAACTTAATGGATATTCGCGATATGAATCGTTATAAAGGAACTGTTGAAAAAATTCTTAAGGATAAAACAAATTACCAGAAATTCTTAGAAACAATGGCATACTTAGATTTGATTGTGAATCGTAATTGTACACCACCTACAATTGTTGATAGATATAAACCAGTAGCTGGATCAATTGATGATAAAACAGATAAAGAAAATAAAGCACAATATATCAAAATCAAATCAAGTGTTCTAGGAATTCGTTATACATATAATGAAAATGGTAAATTATTAATATCAGGTCCTAGAAAAGCTCCTGGAAAGTATTCTAAGATTAAAAGGGAAAAGTTCTCTTGGAAAATTTGTAGCGACGTGCTACAATAAGTGTGTCAAATAATACAAATGAATTTAGTCTGGAAGAATAAGATTTAAATTCGAAAACTATTAGAGATAGCTAATTGTTGCTATCTCATTTTTTATTATAGTTTTATTAATATGGGCTGGAAAACAGTAGTAATTGGAGCTGAGTGTACAGTGTCATTAACATTAAATCGAATGAAAATTACAATAGGAAATGAATATCAGAATATACCATTATGTGATTTGGATACAGTGATTTTCTCGCATGATCGAATCACTATGACAATTCCAATGTTGTCAAAATTGGTAGAGAATAATATTAATGTAATAATTTGTGATTCAAAGAATGATCCAATTGGTATTTTTCAACCATTTAACAATCATTCTTTGGTGTTTAAGCAATTGAATAAACAGATTAATTGGAAAATAACTCGGAAAAAGAAATTATGGAAATTTATAATAGAACAAAAAATACAATCTGAAATTGATGTTTTGGACTTGATTTATGAGGATTGTGATGAATTGGAAACTTTAATTGGCTATAAGAATTCAGTTTATAATGATGATCAAACGAATCGAGAAGCAGTGAGTGCAAAGTGTTATTTTGGAAAGATGTTTGGAACAAAATTTTATAGAGATGATAAGAATGATGTAAGAAACTTTGCTCTGAATTATGGATATAAGATTTTAGCTAGTTATATTTCAAAATGTATAACAGCTAGAGGATTATTAACTCAGTTAGGAATTCATCATATTGGCGAATCGAATGCCTTTAATTTAACATATGATTTTATAGAGCCACTACGAGTAATAGTAGACGTATGGGTAGAAGAAAATATTAAAGATAGTTTTAGCGTAGCTCAAAAACAAGAGTTGATTGGATTGTTAGAAACGAAGATTTATATAGATAAAAAATGGATGCGTATAAAAGATGCGATTGAAGATTTAATTGATTCTTATATTGGTTTTTTGAATGAAAAAACAGATGATATTTTGAAGATTGATTTTTCAAAAGGAATTCGTTATGGAGGGGAGTAGTAGATTTGTGCGATTAGTACTATTCTTTGATCTACCCCAAGAAACGAAAACAGATCAAAGACATTATAGACAGTTTGTGAAATATTTGAAAACAGAAGGTTTTATACGAATCCAATATTCAGTTTATGCAAAATTATGCATAAATAATGATTCAGCTAAGACGATTCAAAAAAGGCTGAAAAACAATGTTCCTGATAATGGGGATATAAGATATTTAATAATAACTGAGAGGCAATATCAAAACATTGTGAATATGAATAGTAATTATACTTTACAAGAAAACATTACGACAACAGATCGTACTTTAATTATAGGAGGACTAAATAGTGAAAATAATACATGAGGAGTCTGTCTACTTGATTCCGGAAGATAATAATATAGTAGTACTAGTAGGTGTTAAACAAAAAGATATAATAGATTGTTTTACAAATCAATTCGTTAAAAAGAAAAGAAATTATTGTAAAGTATTAGATTCTGAAAATCAATCAATTAAACCCACTGAACTTAATTTTATTTATTACCCATATGGTAGTGATATTAATTCTAATTTTGAATTTGGAACAAAATCTATATTCAATATTGAAACAACTAATCTTATTCAAGAAAATGAAAATGATTTTAAATCATTTGAGTTAATTAGAGAAGGGCTTAGAAGTTTGATTACTGATCATGGTATGTACAAATTGAGAGAAATTTTAACAAGAAATATAGATTGTTATATTGGTTTAGAAATGTCAGATTTTGAGGTTTCTAAATTTTTATCAATGTTGGAAATAAACATAGGAGATACTCCAGTTGATCAACAGTACATTATGGTTTACAACTTGTTATTGTTTGTGAGTAGAAATCAATTTAATGTTGTATATATTGATTTTCCAATTACACAAACAGTATTAAAATGGTTGAAATCGTTTGATCAAGATAATATCCTGTTTCTTTTAAACAATGATTATATGGCTTGTGATTCTATTGAAGAATTAGAAAAATTTGCGATGTTGATTATTTCCAATAAAGATTATGTTGAAAAATATGAATACGATTTAAACCAATTTAATAACATATCCTATATACAAAATCCTTATACTATGCTTCACAAGCAGCAACAAACAGAAAAAAACATTCGATTAATGGAACAATTTGAAGATAAAAATACAACTTTTTATTTAACATTTAATGATACTTATACTCAAGATATACTGTAAATAAAGCATAAATATGCTATAATAAGGCCGACAGTTCTTGAGGATTGAATTTATTTGTATTATTTGAACTGCCGGTGCTATCACGTGTATATGTTTCAGTTCTTGAGGATTGAATTTATTTGTATTATTTGAACAACGCCAACAATCAACAGGTTATCGCATCGTTCTTGAGGATTGAATTTATTTGTATTATTTGAACTAACATATGTTAACCCGTTAGGAGTCCATGTTCTTGAGGATTGAATTTATTTGTATTATTTGAACAATAAAAGCTGTGAATGATGTAGTGGTACAGTTCTTGAGGATTGAATTTATTTGTATTATTTGAACTAGCTCTGATATTTCTTCTGCCCACGCTGGTTCTTGAGGATTGAATTTATTTGTATTATTTGAACGCCTTACGTTTTTCAAGATCATCATAAAATGTTCTTGAGGATTGAATTTATTTGTATTATTTGAACGCATCAGAACTATTAATAATAACACGTCCGGTTCTTGAGGATTGAATTTATTTGTATTATTTGAACAATGGGCTAAGAATAAAGCACAATTGGATGGTTCTTGAGGATTGAATTTATTTGTATTATTTGAACAATTAATAGATAAACAGAATAAACAGAAAGTTCTTGAGGATTGAATTTATTTGTATTATTTGAACTGATGCGGCCATATCGAGCAAATTCAAACGTTCTTGAGGATTGAATTTATTTGTATTATTTGGTGTTTTTTTTGGCAAAAATTCTTATGGTAGTTCTTAAGGGAGATTTTCATTTGTATTATTTAATTTTATTTATCTGATGTTACATTAACTACCACATACTCACAAATACCCTCTGTTCTTATGGGAAAACCTCAACCAACAAGGCCTGAACTAATGATTTTTGTGCAGTGCTTGAATGTTTTTTTTTTTCGTAATTGCCCGCAAAATCTGGTTGTAGATGGTAAGAGTAAGAGAGTGGAAACGTTTGTCCGTTATGGGTGTGTCCGCTGAGTTGAAGGTCAACGTTGTTTTTAATGTTTTCTTTTGTTCCTTGTGGTTGATGGTCTAAGATGATGTTGTAGGTTTTATTTGTTAGATGGTAGTCTTTTGTTTTCTTTCGGCTTTTGTTTGTGTAGTCTTTTCTACCAATTAGAATTATGTTATTTAAATGTACTTCTTGATCATTTAGAATGGTAATGTTGTTTTTAGTGATTGAGTTTATTTTTTGTGAATTTTATCTTGTTTTCGTGATTGCCATAAACAGGGGCTACTTTAGTAAGTCTTCCGAGTTGTTTAAATAGGATTTCCGTATCTTCTTTGGATGTGGATTCATAGACGAAGTCTTTGCCAAGTAGATAGAAATTTGGTGTTTGTGATTTCTTTTGTGGTTGTGATGTTGTAGGTGGTTTGATGGATGGTATACATATTCACAGAGCCAAAAGTAACGATGGATGTGGATATGATAGCTGAAAGGATTATGCAGATGATTGGTTTTCTTTTTTTGAATAGTGCTGGTAATACAAGTAAACAGAATAATGTATGTATAGCCCACATGGCTTGATATGTACGCATATTCCAACAATTTAATAGTAATGCGATACAAATGGCGTATCGTATTTTTTTATTGGATTTATTCTTTAAAAGATTGTTTAGTAATATGCATAATCCGATTTCTAGAATAAGGATTCCCATTTGAAGATAGATCATACTATCACTTTCTTTTGTTCTTATCTTACACCATTGTTAGAAAGATTTTTTAGTTTATGCAGTATAATAAAATGGGTGAGACTATGTATAAAATAATGATTGTAGAAGATGATGAACTCATCTCAAAAAAGTTAGAATCGTTTCTTAAATCTTGGAACTATTCAGTTTGTCGAGTTACTGATTTTTATAATGTGTTGGATGCATTTCATTCCTTTAATCCAGACTTAGTATTAATGGATATAACACTGCCTTATTTGAATGGATATTTGTGGACAGAAAAGATTCGTGAAGAATCCAAAGTTCCAATTATCTTTATTTCAAGTGCTACAGACAATATGAGTATTGTGATGGCTATCTCTAAGGGTGCGGATGATTTTGTGGTAAAGCCTTTTGATTTAAATGTTTTAGCTGCTAAAATTACGGCAATATTAAGACGTAGCTATGACTTTGTATCCAATCATAATATTCTGGAATATCAAGGTATACGCTTTAATTTAGATGATAATACAGTAAGTTTTCAATCTTCTCAAATTGAACTGAGCAAGAATGAGGCGAAGATACTTCGACTACTCATGGAAAAGAAGGGGACGATTGTATCTCGAGATCGTTTAATGGAATATTTGTGGAAGACGGATTTTTATGTGGATGAAAATGCATTAAGTGTGAATGTGAATCGTTTGCGTAAAAAGTTAGAGAGTATTGGCATTGTGGATTTTATTCAAACAAAAAAAGGATTGGGATATAAAATATGAAATTGTTTATCCATTATTTAAAAGATCGACGTTTGTTTATAGTTATATATACTTTTAGTCTTTTGACATGCTATGTCGTATTTAAACTCTATAATCTAGAACTTGAAGCCTTTATATATGCCTTTATGATTTTATGTGTTTTGTTGGTGGTTTGTTTCTTGTTTGATTACTACAAATATTATAAGAAACACCAAACACGAGTAACACTTCAATCCAATAGTAATGTTTCTTTGTCTTGTGATCTTCAAGATTCTTCATTGATGGGAGAAGACTATCATAAAATCTTAGTGGCTATGAAAGGGTATCATGATGAGTATGTTATTTCTTCGGAAAATAAAATGCATGATCTAGAAGATTATTTTACGATGTGGGTGCATCAGGCTAAACTTCCTATTGCTGCTATGAAGTTACTACTTGAAGATGAGAACTTAAGTCGTAGTGAAATTAAGTTGCAACTCTTACGTATGGACCAATATACAGACATGGTTTTAGCCTATCTACGCTTACATAGTACGCACACCGATTTCTTATTTAAAGAATTAGAATTGGATGATTTGATTCGACAATCGATTCGTCGCTTTTCTACAGAATTTATTCGTAAACACATTCAGTTGAGCTTTAAAGAAACCGGGGATGTTATTTTGAGTGATGAAAAGTGGCTTGTGTTTGTGTTGGAACAAATTCTTTCGAATAGTCTTAAATATACCAATGAAAATGGTTTGATATCTATATATATGAAGTCTAAACATATTTTAGTGATTGACGATAATGGTATAGGTATTAGTGCAAGTGATTTAAATCGCGTGTTTGAAAAGGGATATACAGGCATGAATGGGCGTAGTGATAAAACAGCTAGTGGTCTAGGTCTATATTTGTGTAAGAATATTTTAGATATGTTGAATCATAAAATTCGAATTGAATCAAATGTTGGTAAAGGCACTCAAGTGATATTGGATCTTACGCATTTTGAAGGAAGAATTGAGTAATCTTACAATCTTGTAAGATGAGTGTTAGCTGAATCGATGGCTGCATTTTTGAATTCTATGTAGAATTTTGGTGTACATGGAGGTAATGAATATGGCATTATTAGAAGTAAAAAATTTAAAAAAAGTATATACAACAAGATTTACACAGAATCAAGTACAGGCATTGACCAACGTAAACTTTAGTGTGAATAAAGGCGAATATGTAGCTATTATGGGAGAGTCTGGTTCGGGTAAGACAACACTATTAAATATCTTGGCGGCTTTAGATAAACCAACAAGTGGACAAGTCTTACTACATGGTAAAGATATTACGCATATTTCAGAAAAAGAAATTGCGAACTTTCGAAGAGAACACTTAGGCTTTGTATTTCAAGATTTTAATTTATTAGATAATTTTAATAATCGCGATAATATTTTCTTGCCTTTAGTTTTAAGTAAGAAAAAATATCCAGAAATGAAAGAAAGATTGGAACCCATCGTCAAACAATTAGGGATTGAAGATATTTTGGATAAGTTTCCATATGAAATTAGTGGTGGACAAAAGCAGCGTGTAGCTGTTGCTCGTGCCATCATCACAAATCCAGATTTAATTTTGGCGGATGAGCCAACGGGGGCTTTGGATTCAAAGAGTACAGAGGAACTTTTACATTTATTTGGAACCATCAATGAAAATCAACAGACGATTGTAATGGTAACCCATTCGACAAAGGCTGCAAGTCATGCGTCTCGCGTTCTATTTATTAAGGATGGAAAGATCTTCCATGAAATTTATAAGGGAAACAAGAATTTAGATCAGATGTACCAATGTATTAGTGATACGTTGACATTACTAGCTACAGGTGGTGTTCATCATGAGTAGAGCTTTCTATTTAAATTTAGCTGTAGATAATTTGAAGAAGAATGCGCGTACCATCATTCCTTATATATTAACGAGTGTCTTAACGACAATGATGTTGTATATGGTCGTTTCTTTGGCAAACAATCCAAACTTAAATGAGATGTTAGGGGCAATGACACTAACGCAGATGTTAGGCTTTGGAGTTGTGATTATTGAAATCTTTGCGTTTATCTTCTTGTTCTATACATATAGTTTTTTAATTAAAAGAAGACAAAAAGAATTTGCGTTATTCTCTATATTAGGAATGGAAAAGAAACACTTAGCTCGCGTCTTATTTTATGAAACTGCGATTACTTTATTTGTATCATTAGCTTTAGGTATTGGTTTAGGTATCTTGTTTGATAAAGCAATGTTTTTAATCATCGCAAAAATGATTGGTGCAGATATTATACTTGGTTTCTATTTCTCTTTTATAGGTATGAGACAATGTGTTCTTGTGATTGGATTGATCTATGTATTGATCTATTTCTATTCTATGATTCGTATTCATATTTCAAGTCCAATTGAATTGCTTCATTCGAGTCATATGGGTGAAAAAGAGCCTAAGGCAAAATGGTTTCTATCTATTGTTGGTATTCTTTGTCTAGGTATTGGATACTATTTATCAATTACGACTAAAAATCCTTTAACGGCATTCTATTTTTTCTTTGTGGCTGTTGTACTTGTCATTGTAGGAACATATTTATTATTTACATCCATATCAGTGACTTTCTTAAAAATAATGAAGAAAAACAAGAATTATTATTATAAGACGAATCACTTTATTAATGTTTCTGGCATGATGTATCGTATGAAACAAAATGCGGTAGGACTAGCCAATATCTGTATTCTTTCAACGATGGTCTTAGTCATGTTGTCTACAACACTAAGTATGTGGTCAAGTATTGATAGTATTGTGGATTCACAATATCCTAGAAGTGTAATGGGAAATGGATATGGGGATGCTTCCAATATTGATTTTGATGAAATGAATGAAGAATTGATTCGTATGGGCATTGTTCCAAAGAATCTTCTTGCGTATAAGAGATTGGATTATGCTGGATATTTAAAGAATGGAACTTTGATTACAGATTACCAGAATGAGGGGATGAATGCCGTAAATGAGATTCAAGAATTTTATTGCCTTCCACTAAAGGATATTCAGGATTATGAAAATATTAAGGGGTCTTTAAAACCAAATGAAATCTATGTGTATTCTAATGCAGAGACGATTAAGAAAAAGACTTTGTCTTTATTTGGGAAAGAATATGTTGTGAAGAAACAATTGGACCACTTGAAGATGGATGAGAGCAATCCCAATGTGACAGAACATTATTATATTATTGTGGATTCAGAAAAGACTTTAGAGAAGATGCAAGAAGATCAGATACATGTGTATGGCGATAATGCGAGTGCAATACGTGCTTATTATTCGTTTGATTGTGATGCGAATGAGCGTGAAGTTATTAAAAAGTTAGGTCAGAATGAGAATATAAATGATTTTATTTGGTTAAGTAAATTGGATCAGAAACAAGGTTTGATTGAATTATATGCAGGCATCTTATTTATTGGAATCTTCTTAAGCTTCTTATTTATCATGGCAACCATTCTAATTATGTACTACAAGCAAATTACAGAAGGCTATGAAGATAAGGATCGTTTTGAGATCATGCAAAAAGTAGGTCTTGAACAACAAGATGTAAAGAAGGCTATTCATTCACAGGTATTAACGGTATTCTTTATGCCATTACTTGTGGCAGGGCTTCATGTTTGTTTTGCGTATCCAATGATTGAAAAGCTACTTCATTTATTATTTGTGAGTGATTCATGGCTTTATATTCGTACGACAATATTCTGTTTTGTGGCCTTTGCACTAGTCTATATAGTGATTTATGTATTAACTTCAAAAATCTATTATGGAATTGTAAAACGAAATGCTTAATTGGATATTAGGGTTTCTCTTGATTGGATTATTTATCTATGTATATTATGTGAATCACCATGGAATTTAGTACTCGAATAGAGTACTATTTTTCTTAGGTGATATTTATGTTTATTAGTGGATTTGACATCTTGTGGGATGAAATTGATGATTATGTGGCCGATATTAAAAGTATTCGAAGTATTGATCAATTAACTTTTACTAAGCCTGTCACTTTCTTTTGTGGCGAAAATGGAAGTGGTAAGTCTACTTTATTAGAGGCTCTTGCGATTAAAAATGGATTGAATCCAGAAGGTGGAACAAGAAATTATGATTTTTCTACTTATGATTCGTATTCTAGTTTGCATAAGCATATGCGTTTGTGGCGTAATAGAAAACCGGATTGGATGTATTTCTTGCGTGCAGAAAGCTTCTATAATGTGGCGACAAAGGAAATGGAATATGCAGATGCGTTACATCCTTCAAAAGAATATCATATGAAGTCGCATGGTCAGAGTTTCTTTTCATTGATGATGGATCAAATTAAGAGGAATGGATTGTACTTTCTAGATGAACCTGAAGCAGCTTTATCTTGTCAGAATCAATTGGCTTTACTCTATTTGATTGAGGAATGTGTGAAACAAAATTGTCAGTTTATCATTGCGACACATTCACCTATATTATTGGGCTTTCCCAATGCTCAAATCTTATCGTTTGATGATGGTAAGGTAGAAGAAGTGGATTATAAATCAACTTCTAGCTATCAAACGATGAAATTGTTTTTGGATCGCTATGATTATTTTGTGAAAGATATTCAAGAGAATAATGAAGGAGGGATATTGTGATTAAATTAATTGCGATTGGAAAGAATAAAGATAAGGCTTTACAGTCTTTAGAGAAAGAATATATGAAGCGATTGTCGGCTTTTTGTAAGTTTAGTGAAATTGAAGTCAAGGATGAAGCAAATGAGCATGTTTCTAGAGAAGCCGAGGTTTTATTGGTGAAAGAAAAAGAGGGAAATCGTGTTCTAGAAAAATTATCGGATCAAGATTTTGTGGTATTACTTGATCTTCATGGCAAAATGATTGATTCTGAAACGTTTGCGAAAAATTTGGATACTTGGCAAATGAAGCATTCAAATATTGTTTTCGTGATTGCGGGAAGTCTAGGACCGAGTGAAAAATTAGTTTCTAGAGCGAATTATCGTTGGAAATTATCGGATCTAACTTTTACACATTTGATGACGCGAGTTTTGATGTTGGAGCAGATTTATCGTGGTTTTATGATCAATAATGGTCGTAATTACCACAAGTAGATGATGTAAGCGCTTTTTGTGAAATATTTTACTTGTGAAAAACTAGTCAATCAATTTATGTAGTGATATAATGGATGTGCAAAAAAATGACAGTAGGAGGAATATACATGACAAAGAGAACTGTTAAAGACCTTGATGTAGCTGGAAAAAAGGTCATCGTACGTTGTGATTTTAACGTGCCAAGAAAAGATGGTGTTATCACTGATGATAACCGTATCGTAATGGCTTTACCTACAATTAAATATTTAGTAGAAAACAAAGCTAAAGTTATTTTGATGTCTCACTTAGGAAAAGTTAAGACTGAAGAAGACAAAGCTAAAAACAACTTGGAATGCGTAGCTGTACGTTTACAAGAATTGTTACCAGATGTAAAAGTAACTTTCTGCCCAGTAACTCGTGGTGAAGAATTAGAAAACGCTGTAAATGCATTAGCTGATGGAGAAATCGTATTAATGCAAAATACTCGTTACGAAAAAGGCGAAAGCAAAAACGATCCTGAATTAGGTGCATATTGGGCTAGCTTAGGTGAAGTATTCGTTGAAGATGCATTCGGATCTGTTCACCGTGCTCACGCTTCTACTGTAGGTATCCCTACAAATATTAAAGAAAATGGATTAGGATTCTTAGTAGAAAAAGAAGTTACAATGTTAGGAAAAGCTGTTGATGAACCAGCGCACCCATTCGTAGCTATCATTGGTGGATCTAAAGTATCTAGTAAGATCGATGTTGTTGACAACTTATTGAAAAAAGCTGACAAAGTTATCATCGGTGGTGGAATGGCTTATACATTCTCTAAAGCTGTTGGTGGTTCAATTGGTACTTCATTAGTTGAAGATGACAAATTAGATTTAGCAAAAGAATATTTAGAAAAAGCTGGAGACAAATTAGTTCTTCCTGTAGATAACGTAATCGCTGATGCATTTAGTGAAGATGCTAACACTAGTGTTGCTGATGCTGGACAAATTCCTGATGGATGGATGGGATTAGATATTGGTCCTAAATCTGTTGAATTGTTCAAAGAAACTTTAGCTGGTGCTAAAACTGTAGTATGGAATGGACCTATGGGTGTATTCGAAATGCCTAAATTTGCTAAAGGTACTGAAGAAGTATGTAAAGCAATCTCTGAATTACCAGAAGCTATTACAGTAATCGGTGGTGGAGATTCTGCTGCTGCTGCAAAACAATTAGGATATGCAGACAAATTCTCTCACGTTTCAACTGGTGGTGGAGCTAGTTTGGAATATATGGAAGGTAAAACATTACCTGGTATCGCTATTATCAGCGAAAAGTAATAAGGAGATGTACTTAAGATGAGAAAACCTATTATCGTTGGAAACTGGAAAATGAATAAAAACAACGCCGAAACAAAAGCTTTCTTCGAAGCTGTTGATGGTGTTGCTGCTAGCGAAAATGCTACTTATGGAATTGGATGTCCATTTACTGATTTAAGAACTGCATTGGATCACGCTAAAAACTTAGTTGTAGCTGCTGAAAACTGCCACTTTGAAGATAGTGGAGCTTTCACTGGTGAAGTTAGTGTTCCTATGTTAGAAGAAATGGGAGTTAAATACTGCATTATCGGTCACTCAGAACGTCGTGAAATGTTCGGTGATACTGATGAAACAGTAAACAAAAAAGCAAAACGTTTGATCAAAGCTGGAATCACTCCAATCTTATGTGTTGGTGAAACAGAAGCTGATTATGATGCTGGAAACTCAGAAAAAGTAATTCGTGAAGAATTAGCTGGTTCTTTAGCTGACTTATGTCCAAAATGTGTTGGTGAAATGGTAATTGCTTACGAACCAATCTGGGCTATTGGAACTGGAAAATCTGCTTCAGTTGAAATTGCTGAAAACTGCTGTAAAATCGTACGTGACCAAGTTAAGGTTATGTATGGTGAAGAAGCTGCTGAAAAAGTACGTATCCAATATGGTGGAAGTGTTAAACCTAATAACATCGTTGAATATATGGCTCAACCAGATATCGATGGTGCATTAATTGGTGGTGCTAGTTTGAAAGAAGATAGCTTCACAGAAATCATTGAAAAAACAAAATAATTGATGATTATATAGGCCTCTTTGAGGCCTTTTATTTTTAGCTGTTTCTAACCAAAAATAAATTTAAGGGTTGTTTGTGAGGTGGTTTCGTGATAAACTAATCATGAACTATTTTAAATAGGGGGTAGAATAAAATGAACTTTGTAGAAAATAATGGTAAAAAAGTCGCAGCAATTCTTTGCGTAGCATCTGCTTTCCCTGTTGTCGCAACAGTAGTTGCAGCCAAGGAAGAACCAGGATGGCATGGCGATCGTTACGTAAATGAAGATAAAACTGTAGCTAAAGGATGGCAAGAAATTGAAGGAAAATCTTACTATTTCTCTGAAGATGGTACAGTAAACTCTTCAAAAACTGAAAGCGCCACTACAGCAAGTGTTTCAAGTAACATTACGGGGGAAGTGAAAGAAACAGTAACAACAGCTAGTCAAGAAGCTGTAAAACAAGAAACAGAAGAAAAAGCAGTTGTAGAAGAAACACCTGTTCAAACTGAAGAAGTTAAAACAGAAACAACTACAGATACAACAACTGATACTACTGAAACTCCAGAAGCTCCTGTAGCTCCAGTAGAAACACCTAGTGTTGATACAACAACTCAGACTCCAGAACAGGATCCAACTCCTGCTCCAGAAGCTCCTGCAGCTCCAGTAGAAACACCTAGTGTTGATACAACAACACAAGCTCCAGAACAGAATACAACACCTGCTCCTGCAGCTCCAGAGCAAACACCAGAGCAAAATCCAACACCTGCTCCTGAAACTCCTGCAGCTCCAGAGCAAACACCAGAGCAAAATCCAACACCTGCTCCAGAACAGACTCCAGCTCCTGCTCCAGAAGAAACTGTAACCCCTGCACCAGAACAAACAGCTTCTAGCTTAGGTGACCGTATTTCTTCATCAGCTCAAGAATTAGTCGGTGTAACGGATGGATTATGGTGTACACAAGTTGTACAACAAGCATTAGCTAATGCGGGTGTAAGTGATGCATATCAATTATGGCCTGATCAATATCAAGGTGTATATGGATATTATACAGATAGTCCTCAAGCTGGTGACTTGATTTACTACAACAATGGTGGACGTGGCGTTGACCACATCGCTATCTATATTGGAAATGGACAAGCTGTACATGGAAACTACAATGGTAAAACTGTAATAGCTGATGCATATCAAAGTGGTATGGGTAATCCACAATATATTCGTGTAGTAAGATAATTGAATTTTTAAGCTTGGCAATTTGCCAGGCTTTTTTTTAATGTCGTTGTATTGTATAATATGATGTAGTTTTGGAGGCTATTATTTATGAATGAAGCATATAAAAATCTTTTAGAGAGAAGAAGTGTTCGAAAATATAATGATAAAAAGGTCAGTCATGACTTAATTGAAAAAATTGTATATGCAGGTCAATTTGCGCCTAGTGGCATGAATCGTCAAATTTATGCCTTTGTGGTTGTCGAAGATGAAGAGTTAGTTAAAGTGTTATCTAGAATGAATGCAGAAGCTATGAATTCATCGTCAGATCCTTTTTATGGAGCTAAAAGTATGATTATTGTCTTTGCGGATTCAAATGCACCGACATATTTATATGATGGAGCCTTAGCTATGGGAAATCTAATGAACGCTGCTAATGCCTTAGGTGTCGATTCATGTTGGATCCATCGTGCTAAAGAAGTTTTTGAAACGGATTTTGGTAAAGAATTAAAGCGAAAATGGGGCTTACCAGAATCTTATGAAGGAATTGGCCATTGTATTTTAGGTTATCGTGCAAATACGCTTGACAAGCGTGCTGAAAGAACTTCTAAGGTGATTTATGCATAATATACGTATTGGACAATCTGTAGATATTCATCAACTTCAAGAGGGTAGAAAACTCATTCTAGGCGGTGTAGAAATCGAACATTCAAAAGGTTTGTTAGGACATTCAGATGCCGATGTTTTAGTACATGCGGTAGGTGAAAGTATTTTAGGAGCACTCGCACTAGGGGATCTAGGAAAGCATTTTCCGGATACGGATCCTAAATATAAAGGAGCGAATAGTTTAGATTTATTGGCTCATATCTATGAAATGATGAATGAAATGGGTTACCAGATTGGAAATGTGGATGCGACAATCTTGGCAGAAAGACCGAAAATGGCACCACACATTATGGCTATGCGAAAAAATATTGCAGCTGTTTTACATTGTGATATGGAAGACATTTCCATTAAGGCTACGCGTGGAGAAAAGCTAGGCTTTGTAGGAAATGAAGAGGGCATAGTGAGTTTAAGTGTTTGTATATTGGAGAAGAAAAGATGAGAGTTGTAATTCAAAGGGCAAAAAACGCAAAATGTACAGTTGAAGGGCAAGTGACAGGACAAATTGATCATGGCTATTGTATTTTTGTAGGTTTTAATAATGAGGATACAGAAGAAATCATTGATAAAATGATTCATAAAATTTTATTTTTACGTATTTTTGAAGATGAAAATGGGAAGATGAATAAATCGATTCAAGATGTAAATGGTAGTATTCTATCTATTTCACAATTTACTTTGTATGCCGATTGTAAAAAGGGAAATCGCCCAAGTTTTACAAATGCAGGAAAGCCAGATTTAGCTACAGTATTATATGATCAATTTAATCAGAAGTTACAAGATCAAGGTATGCATGTAGAAAAGGGAATTTTTGGTGCCGATATGAAGATTGAATTGTTGAATGATGGTCCAGTTACAATTGTATTGGATTCGAAGGAGTTGTTTTAATGGAAATTATATATGGAAATATATTGGCAGAAAGTATTAAGTCTTCAATGAAACAAAAGATTGATGACATTCGTGCCCAAAATAAAAGATTACCTTTATTAAGTGTAGTTCTTGTAGGAAATAATCCGGCAAGTATGTCTTATGTTCGTGGTAAAGAAAAGGCTTGTTCTTCAATAGGAATGCTTCAAAAAACGATTCGCTTAGATGAAAATGTATCACAAGAAGAATTGAGTAATGTGATTATGGAGCTAAATCTAGATCCGGAAGTGGATGGTATTTTAGTACAGATGCCATTGCCAGATCATTTAGATGAAACGGCCGCATTAGAATTGATTGATCCACAAAAAGATGTGGATGGTTTACACCCCATGAATGCCGGGTGTTTATTGACAAATCGTCCAGGCTTTATTCCATGTACTCCACAAGGGGTGATGGCTATGTTAGATTCGATTGGATATAAAGATTTATCGGGAAAATGTGCTGTTGTTTGTGGAAGAAGTAATTTAGTTGGAAAACCCGTCGCATTATTGCTTCAAAATCGCAATGCGACAGTTACAATTGTACATTCGAAAACACCAAATATTGAACAGATTGCTTCACAAGCGGATGTTTTGATTGTTGCGATGGGTGTTAGTCAAATGGTCAATGAAAATTGGGTAAAAGAAGGAGCTGTCGTGATTGATGTGGGAATCAATCGTGTCAATGGAAAACTTGTTGGGGATTGTGACTTCGAATCGGTTGCGAAAAAGGCAAGTTATGTAAGTCCTGTGCCAAAAGGTGTTGGTCCAATGACGGTTTGTATGTTATTATCGAATACGCTAGATGCATATAAAATGCATACGCAAGGAGAATAATTATGGAATATGGATTAAATGATATTGTTGAAATGAAAAAAGAGCATCCTTGTCATAAGTCCACAGAATGGAAAATTATTCGCATGGGTGCTGATATTCGAATTAAGTGTTTGGGTTGTGGAGCAAGTGTTTTGATGCCTAGACAAAAATTTGAAAAGAAATTGAAAAAAGTAATTCGACATGAAGAAGAATAGAGAGGATGTATTGAATTATGCCATTAACTGCAGGAATTGTTGGTCTTCCTAACGTAGGAAAATCGACTTTATTTAACGCTATCACAAAATCTCAAGTGGAAGCTGCAAACTATCCATTTGCGACAATTCAGCCAAATGTAGGTGTTGTAGAAGTACCAGACTATCGTATTGATCGTTTAGTTGAAATCTTCAATCCTAAAAAAACGATTTATACAACATTTGAATTTACTGATATTGCAGGATTAGTAAAGGGAGCAAGTCAAGGTGAAGGCTTGGGTAACCAATTCTTATCGAACATTCGTTTAACAGATGCAATTTGTCACGTAGTTCGTTGTTTTGACAATCCGGATATTACACACGTAGAAAATAGTGTGGATCCAATTCGTGATATTGAAATTATCAACTTAGAATTGACTTTAGCTGACCTTCAAACAATTGAAAATCGTAGAAGTAAGATTGAACGTAAGGCTAAGACAAACAAAGATAAAGAATCATTGGATGAACTTGCTTTATTGGATCGTCTTCAACCTGTTTTAGAAGAAGGAAAACCAGCACGTTCATTAGAATTAAATGAAGAAGAACAAATTTTGATGAAGGGTTATAACTTATTGACCGCAAAACCTATGATTTATGTTGCCAACTTAGATGATGAAGGTATTATGGATCCAGATTCATGTGCTTACTACAATCAAGTAAAAGAATATGCTGCAAGTCAAAATAATCAAGTCGTTGCCTTGTGTGCGCAAATGGAAGAAGAATTGTCTGGTTTAGATAAAGAAGAAAAAGATGCGTTCTTAGAAGAATTAGGTGTTGAAACTTCTGGCTTAGATCAATTGATTCAAGAAGCCTATTCCGTATTAGATTTATGTACATTCTTAACGGCTGGAGAAGATGAATGTCGTGCATGGACATTCAAAAAAGGTATGAAAGCACCAGATTGTGCTGGTGTTATCCACACAGATTTCAAAAAAGGCTTTATTCGAGCAGAAGTATATCGCTTTGATGATATTGATGAATTGGGTAGTGAATTAGCTATTAAAGAAGCAGGACGTTTACGTCTAGAAGGAAAGGATTATGTCGTTCAAGATGGCGATGTAATGCATTTTAGATTTAATGTTTAGTCTACAAAGTATTGTCTATTTGGTGATTGCCGTTATTCTATCCATGTCAATTCATGAAACAGCTCATGGCTTAGTTTCTTATTGGATGGGAGATCCAACCGCTAAATTAGAGGGAAGATTAAGTTTAAACCCTTTTAAACATGTGGATTGGCTAGGCTTAGTTTGTCTATTGATCTGTGGATTTGGATGGGCAAAACCCGTTCCAATTGATGCAAGATATTATAAAGACGCAAAAACAGGGATTATTTGGACTAGTTTTGCGGGGCCTGTCGCAAATTTTCTTTTAAGCTTTATTTGTATATTCCTATTTTATGCACTTTATAAATTTGCACCTCAATTTATGATGACAAGTGTTGGTTATTTTGTATCAAACACATTGACCTATACAGGACTTATTTCTACGGGATTTGGAATTTTTAACTTGATTCCAGTTCCACCACTAGATGGATCGAAAATATTATTTTCATTTTTGCCAGACGATAAATATTATAAATTTATTGATGGTGCACCATGGATGAACATCTTATTTATCTTTTTGATTTTTACAGGTCTATTAGATTATCCACTAGGTATGTTACGTTCAAATATGATTCAATTTTTCGAGATGATCGCAAAGATGATTTTAGGTTTCTAAAGTCATCTTTTTTAAACGCTTTCACAAAAAAATGACATTTTACTAAAAATTAACATAAATTTAATATTGTTTTGACATTATTTTTATTGCATAATAAAGACGTCGCAATGTGGAATTTTTTGCGTGAAAAAATTGAAAATAAAATATTCATTTTATAAAAGGAGTTCAAGATGGAAATAGTTACAATGGTCTTATCCCTATTAGGTGGCATTGCGTTATTTTTGTTCGGTATGTCTTTAATGGGCGATGGACTAAAAAGCGTAGCTGGTAATAAGTTAGAAGCATTCTTGTACAAGATGACAAACACAAGTCTAAAAGGTGTTGCCCTAGGTGCAGGTGTTACTTCTGTTATTCAATCTAGTAGTGCTACGACAGTAATGGTCATTGGTTTTGTTAACTCAGGTATGATGAAACTAAGACAAGCAATCGGTATTATTATGGGTGCTAATATTGGTACAAGTATTACCGGTTGGATATTGTGTTTATCTTATGTTGGTGGATCAAGTGGTATCGCTAGCTTATTTTCAACAGCTACGATCACAACATTGTTTGCGTTTATTGGTATTTGTTTAAAAACATTTGGGAAACGTACAACACATAAAAATGTGGGAAATATCATGCTTGGTTTTGCGATTTTAATGACAGGTATGCAACAAATGAGTGGTGCTGTTTCACCTTTAAGAACAAATGAAACATTCATTAGTATGCTTACAATGTTCTCAAATCCAATTATGGGTATTCTTGTTGGTATTTTGTTTACAGCTGTTCTACAAAGTGCAAGTGCTGCCATTGGTATTTTACAAGCCTTGTCTATGACTGGTTCTTTAACGTTTGCTGCTGCTTTTCCAATTACGTTAGGGGTTGGAATTGGAGCCGCTTGTCCTGTGTTGATTTCTGCCTTAAGTGCAAATAAAAATGGAAAGCGAACAGCCATTGAATATTTATTAAATGATGTTTTCGGTATGATTATATGGTCAATTTTATTTTATGGTGCGAATGCATTTATACATTTTACCTTTGTGAATATGGTCATGACACCTGTAACGATTGCTTTAATGAATACCGTTCTTCGTTCTGGGGCGATTCTAGTTTTATTCTGGTTTATTCCACAAATTGAAAAATTATTAATGGTATTCATTAAAGACAGTCCAGAAGATCTAGCAGAACAGGCTGACTTTGATTTATTAGAAGAACGTTTGATTCCTTATCCTGCCTTAGCAATTGCACAATGTCATCGTGTTATGAATGGTATGGCTAAAAAGGTTCGTAATAATGTGAATCGTTCAATGAACTTGATCAATGAATTTAGACCTGAAAAATATGAGAAAGTACATCGTAAAGAAACATTGATTGATAAATATGAAGCGCGTTTAGGTTCTTATTTGATGCAACTTACAAAACAAGCATTAAATACTGAACAAACAAGACAAGCCTCATTATATCTTCATACTATTAGTGACTTTGAAAGAATTGGTGATCATGCTGCAGATATTGCCAAGATGTCAAAGAGTATCAATGAAAATCGTATGGAAATGTCGGAAGCGGCTATGGATGAATTAAATCTTGTCATGGAAGCTGTTCGTGAATCTATGAATATGACATATCATGCTTATTTAGAAGATGATCTTGTGTTAGCTAGACGTGTATCCCCACTTGGAATTGTCATTCGTGGACTTTGTGATGAAATGAAATTACGTCACGTTGAACGTTTATCACAAGGAAACTGTGGACTTGAAGAAGGTACAGTCTTCAATGATTTATTGAATAGTTTAAACCGTATTGCCACGCATTGTGCAAGTAGTATGGTGGCCTTGATTAAGATTCGTGAAAAAGATACAGATATCCATATTCACGATTCAAAGGTATATGCGATCGAAGGTGACGATTATAAAACAACGTTGGCTGAATATCAAGAAAAATATGATCTTGGACAAAGAAAAGGTCGTATTGTAAGTATGGAAGACGATCAAGTTGAATAGAAATTAAAAAAGGGCCTGAGAAATCAGGCCTTTGATGTATCAATTTGAATGTCACATTTGTCTTGGATTGAAAAAGTATTAAAATAGGCTTCTTCTAAAGGAATCCAGCGTTGAATGAAATTATTCAACATCTTTGGATTTCTTTTTCTTAGTCTTTCTATTTGTTCATCTTTATTGACTGTTAAGAAAACGGAAAAATCATAATATTTTTGAAGACTAGAATGCATAGAATAAGAGCCTTCTATAATATTGAATGGTTTATATGGAATCAAGATAGCAGATTCTATAGACATCGTTGAGCAATTAAATTTACACAACTTCACATCTTCATGTTTTGATAATGGAATCAATATCTCTTGTTCAAAACGTTCATGATCCACATTTTCTCCAGGACTTGTAAGTCTTTCTGTTGTTCTTTGATGGTATTGCAAGAAAAAGTCGTCCATTTTAAATACGTTATAGTCATATACTAGTTTTAAAAGATTTGAAAGTGTTGTCTTACCCGAAGCACAACGACCATCAATTGAAATCATAGAAGGGTGATTGTTGTCTATATATTGGAATAGTTCTAGAAATGGAACATACTTTTTATGAATTAAGCGATAGGATGGATGATACAATTGATTGAACGTATCTGAATGATGAATGGCAGGATACCCCTCTTTTTTCCATTTTAAAAGTAAATCCTTAGATTGTTCAAATGAAAAGGGAAGAGTATTGTCGAAGATAAGATCTAAAAGAGTTTGAATCTTGTCTTCAAGTTGTTTGATTCCATTTTCTTCTTGTTGGCATGATCGTATAAATAAGGTACTTAGTGTATTTACATTTAAACCATAATTCAAATGTAGACGAATATAGTCTCCATCTAATTCTTCAATTGAATCTGAAGAATCTTGATGATTTTGTAGTTCTTGTTCAATATTTGATTTGACGGTAGAAAAATCAGAAACAAGGTGTTCACATCCAAAACTACTTTGATACAAAAACTTCATAAGGTCTTGTAATTCAAGTTGTGGGTATAATTTAAATTGATTAAGTATATATTCTTTTGTGTTCATAGAATGTATTTTATCACATTCTTTTCTTTTTGATTATAGATAAAAACTATAACAAGTATATATTTTTAAATATTATAAATAATCAATAAGAAATGATAAAATAATGTCATTGGAGGAAATTGACTAATGTTGAATATTAAATATGATATTGTAGGATCTTTTTTAAGACCACAAGAAATTAAAGAAGCGCGTGCTAAATTTAATAATAATGAGATTACATATGAACAATTACGTGATATTGAGGATGAACAAATCGCAAAGTTGGTTGCCAAAGAAGTACAGCACGGCTTGAAGTTTGTGACGGATGGAGAATTCCGTCGTCGCTGGTGGCATTTGGATTGGCTAAAAGAATTTGATGGTTTTATGACAAAACACTTAGATAAGTTTATTAATGGAAGAAACAATCATATTGAATTGGGTATGATTGAAGGAAAGATCTTCTATGATCCAAATAAGGCACATAAAGAAATGTACGCATGGGATTTCTTAAAGAAGGAAGCGAGTAAATATGGTGTAGAAGCCAAGAAATGTATTTCTGGACCGAATATGATTTTGATTGATCATTTCTTACAACTAGGCATCAAAGATACACCATATTATGGTACGGATATTGAAGCGGTGATTGAAGATATTGGATTGGCATATCAAGCAGCCATTCGTGATTTCTATAATCATGGATGTCGCTATATTCAAATTGATGATACTTCATGGACTTATATGATCGATGATACGTTTGTATCAAAGGTAGAAGGTTTGGGTTATACAAAAGCACAAGTACTAGATTGGTTTGTGCGTGTAAGTACAAAGGCTTTAGAAAATCGTCCAGAAGATATGCAGATCGCAACACATTTCTGTAAAGGAAACTTCAAAGGAAATCCATTATTCCATGGATTCTATGATACGATTGCCAAATCGGTCGCAAGTATTCCATGCGATGGCTATTTTGTAGAATATGATGATGCTCGTAGTGGAACCTTTGATCCTTGGGCTGTTTTAAAAGGCACTGACCGCACATTTGTGGCTGGCTTGATTTCGACTAAGCGTAAAGAATTAGAAGAGCATGATGCGATTAAAGCTCGTTATGAACAAGCTAAAGCTGTAGTTGGTGAGAATATTGCACTTTCTCCACAATGTGGATTTGCCTCTGTTGAAGAAGGTAACTGTATTGATGAAGAAACACAATGGAAGAAAATTGATTTATTGGTATCTTGCCAAGACTTTATTTAAGGGAAATCTTTAGATTTCTCTTTTTCTTTAAAAAAAGGAACAATTACTTGTTCCCGTAGTATGAATTTAAGAAAGATTCTTTGAATTCTTTAAATGTACCATCTAAAATGGCTTGTCTAGCCTGTTCTGTAAGACGAATAATGAAACGAAGATTATGTATCGAAGCTAGTTCAAAATATTTGGCAGATTCTGTGCGGTCTTGTGATTTCCAAAGTCTTCTTAATTCGCCTAATGTGATTTTACTTTGACATGTTGGACAATCACATCCTTCATCAATGATTTCATCGCTATCTCTATATTTAGATAGATTGATAGGACCATGCATTGTATACAATCTTCCATGTCTTGCCTCTCTTGTAGGGGCTACACAATCAAATGTATCTGCACCATTTTCAGTTCCAATCAAAATATCATCTGGATGAGATAAACCTAATAAATGTCTTGGCTTATTTTCAGGTAGTTCTTCGTTACACCAAGTTAAAATATCGCCTAATGTTTCTTTTAAGAAGGCACCACCCAATCCATAACCATCAAAATCCATTTGTGCATACTTTTTACAAGTAGATCTTCTAAGATCTTCCCAACGCCCACCTTGAATTACGCCATATAGAGATTGGTGATAGCCTAGATCATCACAATGTTTCTTATGTTCATCAAGACTTCTTTTTGCCCAACGCTCAGTTCTTGCCAAGGATTCAACATTATATTCATAAGTATCCGCTAAAGAAGTTAATTCATCATAAGCCATATGGATATCGGCTCCAATACGACATTGAATCTGCATACTTTCTTCAGGACCAATAAAATCTTCTTGACCTGTAAATGGATCATGAAAGTGTACTCCATCTTCTGTAACGTGGGCTAGACGTTTTTCTTCTTCTGTATTTTTCATATTGTCTTCACGTTTCATGCTGACAACTTTTCCACAACCTGAACCTAAAGACATGACTTGAAATCCACCGGAATCCGTTAAGGTTGGACCATCCCATTTTGACCATGCAGATAAGCCTCTATTAGCAGCAATTTCTGGGGAAATGTTTCGTAAATGATATCCATTACTTAACATGGCTTGAGCATGAATGCTCTTTAATTCTTCCATAGAAACAAAACGAACTTCACCATGTGTTCCCACACACATAAATGCCGGCGTTTTAATGTCACCATGAGGTGTATGTATAATTCCGGCTCTTCCTAAATGGCCAGGAATTCTTTCTTCAATTTCAAAATAAAATTTATTGTCATTTTTATATTCCATAAATGCCTCCAACTCATTTATTTTATCATATATTAGCGTCGGCTTATATAAAAGATTATACCAAGTATACTGATTATACCTGCAACATATCTAATACCTAGATCAGATGTCTGAGAAAATCGACATCGCAACAGAACTTGTATTTTCATCGGTTGCCAACATTGTTTCTGATTGGCAAGCCGCATTAAATGCAGTAGAGCTAGTTCTTTATACAATACACATTAAAGAGAATAGTGAAATTAAGATGAATCTTTTTCTGTTCTTATTGAAATTTGAGGACAATATACTTTTGTCGATTCTGGCAACATCCAATAAAGAAAGTACAAATGTAATCGTTGTATTGGATAAATTTGCCTTTTGCGATATAGCTATAGGTCATATATAGTACGCACTAACAAACAATAAATATTTATCTTTCAAAAACGATTTTTATTTTACTATAAGTTTTATTGAAAACCCCATTTTTTCTTTCTATAATATATAACGGTGATAATTTATGAAGAAAACAATTTGGATAGCAACGAGCAATGCTCATAAAGTGGAAGAGTTTCAGACGATGTTGAAGGATTGTGATGTGAAATGTTTAAAAGATTTAGATCACACAATCCATATTATTGAAGATGGAACAACTTTTGAAGAAAATGCATTGATCAAAGCTCGTACATTATTTAATGAACTACATGAACCTGTCATTAGTGATGATTCAGGTTTGGAAGTGGATGCGATGGATAAAAAGCCGGGTGTTTATTCCGCTCGTTTTTTAGGTGAAGATACAAGCTATGATATTAAGAATCAATATATTATAGATCAAGTACAAGGTAAGGTGCGTACAGCTCGTTATGTGTGTGTAATTGCCTATATTGATGAAGATGGAAAAGAACATGTGTATCGTGGTGAATGTGAAGGTTTGATTCACGATAAATTGGAAGGTGAAAATGGATTTGGTTATGATCCTATTTTCTATTATCCTGCATTTAAGACAACGCTTGCCAATGTGAGTGAAGAAGAGAAAAATAGTGTTTCACATCGTGGTATTGCGCTTGAGAAGTTTTTGAAAGATTGGAGTAAATAAGTATGTTGCATGTTGTATTGTATGAACCGGAAATTCCACAAAATACAGGAAATATCATTCGAACTTGTATGGCTACAGGTTCTCGTTTGCATTTGATTGAACCATTGGGTTTTTCGTTAGATGAAAAACATTTGCGTCGTTCGGGAATGGATTATATTAAAGATGCCGATATTCATATTCACAAGGATTGGGATGCGTTTGTGGCTGAAAATCCATGTGAACATTATTATTTTATGACTCGCTATGGAAAAAAGGCACCAAGTGAATTTGACTTCACAAAAGAAGAGGGCGATGTTTATTTAGTGCTTGGAAAAGAAAGTACGGGTGTAGACAAAAAAATCCTCAAAGGACACTTAGATACTTGTATGCGTCTTCCTATGGTCGCAAACGCAAGAAGCTTGAATTTGTCCAATTGTGCTGCCATTATTGTATATGAAGTGTTGCGTCAACTTGATTATCCAGGACTTAGTACGCATGAAGAGCTTAAGGGAGAGGATTGGCTTGAAAATCTTAAGGTCGATTGATCAATGCATAGATTCGTTTGAAAAGCGAATCTTTCTTTTTATTTTCTTTCTTTGTTTATATTGGTTGTGGCAGAATGTATGGCAGCTCATTCTGTTTGGTAAATTATTCTTTGTGACGGATTATGAGAGTTTATTTCATATTCAGTCAACACTAAGTATGTATCAATCGAGTGTTTTCATTCGTATCCTATATTATGTGATTTCAAATCCAACTTTGAATGTATTTAGACTCATTAGTTGTATAAAACTAATAGACATTTTGGCTATTGCAGGAGTCATATTATTGATAAAAAAGTTTCGAATTGTCGTTATTTTTAATGGAATTAAATACGTTTGGGGCTTGTTTTGGGTTGTTAAAGCATTAAATTCAAAAAGTGTATATTTGGTAATTTCTTGTTTAAAATGGCTTTCTTTAGGGCTTTTTATAAGTATGTTGATTGTTTCTGTAGTTTTACTGTATACGCTTTCAAAAATGATTGTGGATTATGATGATTTTGTTCATGAATTGTAGACAATATTATGCATTTACTAAATTGTGTACAATTTTTTATAAAATCACACAATTTACCACAATTTTGAATCATGTGCTTTATATAAAGCTTATTAAGGAAAAATTAAGAAATAAATTACTAAAAAGTGCAAATGATTTTTAAACGAAAATTTGCAACAAAAAAGAATCCTTGTTAAACTTCAGTTGTTGTAACGAAGAGGTGATATGATGAATTTTATCGAAAAACATAGTAAAATTTTAGCCGTAAGCCTATGTCTATTGACTTCTGGTCCAATTGTTTCGACAATGTATGCCAAAGAAGTTCAACCAGGATGGCATGGTGAAGGCGCAGATCGTTATTATATTTTAGAATCAAATCGTCAAACAGCTACTGGTTTAACAAAAATCGATACTGAACTTTACTATTTCAATAGTAAGGGTGAAATGCAGTTTGGTTGGCAAAATGTTTCGGATCAAACATATTATTTCCAAGCAGATGGAACTGCAGCAACAGGCACGGTTACAATTCACGGCAGTGAATATAATTTCCAAAAGGAAGGTATTCTACTTCATGGATGGAGTGAAGATGGTAAATCATTCTACGATGAAAAAGGAAACAAGACTTCAACAAACTGGGTTGAAGACAATGGCGCAAAATATTATTTTGACGAAAAAGGAAATTGCGTAACGGGTTGGCAAAAAATCGATGGCCAGGACTATTATTTTGGTGAAGATGGAAAGATGGCTACAGGTCAATTTGATGTAGACGGAAAAACATATTTCACTGGTGAAGATGGAATCTTCCGTACTGGTTGGCAAGTAATCAACGGTCAGGATTATTACTATGCAGAAAATGGTGAAGTCACTAAGAATCAATTCTTAGATATTGATGGAACTAAATACGCATTCGATGAAAATGGTAATTTAATTAAGAATACCGAAAAAGATGGATATAAGATCGATGAAAACGGTGTAGCGACTGAGATAACTCCTTCTCAGGATTCTTCAACTCAAGACACTACAAGTACACCGGCTCAAAGTACTACTACAAACACAAGCACGAGTACAAATACTACACAAGCTCCTTCACAGAATACAACAGGTGGTTCTACAAACAATAGTTACAACAATAACTATGCACCATCAACTCCAAGTGTAAACTCTTCAGCTATTGCTGCTGCAGCGTTGAATCAAGTAGGAGCAAGTCAAGATTGTACAATGTTAGTCACAAATGCTTTGAAAGCCGTAGGAATTAATTTCCACGGTTCTCCTGAACAATATTTAAGTTTAGGACGCATTACATCAAGTCCAGTTGCAGGTGATATTATTGTTTATTCAGGTCACGTTGCGATTTATCTTGGAAACGGTGAAGCTGTTCATGGTGGATGGTATGGAAACCAAACTGTAAGAGCATCTGTTTCTTGTGGTAATGCATTGATCGCATATGTTCATGTAGGTTAGAATTCAATTCTAACCTTTTTTTTGTTTTTGTGGTAAAATCAATAATATATTTTTCAAGGAGGTCTTGTATGAACTATATTCAAACGCAAAAATTTAGCGATGTCTATGTTTCTTGTAAAACAATGATGCCTTTTAATCGAAATACAATTACGGCACTCAATGTTCTTGTATATATGATGAAGGCAAAAACAGAAAAGATGGATTCAAAACAGAAATTAGCTTCTACGCTAAATCTAGCTTATGGTACGAAAATATCTTACGGATTAACATCTTTCGGGGATTTAATTCAAGTGGATGTGCGTTTTCAATTTGTTCGTCCAGACTGGATTGAAGATGAGAATTATGTAAATAAAATCAAAGATATTATGGATCAAGCTTTATTTCATTCGGTATTGGATGAAGAAAACTTCAAAGAGTCTGTATATCTTTTGAAAAATAGATTATTAGCACAAATGGATGATCCAGCCAACTTATCTTGTATGTATGCCTTTGAAATGGCTCATGACAAGCATTCGATTTCGATTCCTGTACAAGGAAGTTTAAAGGACTTAGAAACGCTTACTTTAAAAGATGTCAAACAAATATATACACTCTATATGGATATGGCTAAACATTTCTATATTTGTGGATATGTTGATCAAGAATTATATGATTTTATTGATTCTTTGGATTCGCATTGTCCTTTTATTTCAGAAAGAACATTGCTTCCAAAAGTAGAAACGAGTTATAAGACATTTGAAAAGGATATTTCTCAAACCTGTATTTCGCAAGTGTATTCTACATCGGTGGATATTTCAAGTGCAGACTATGAGGCAGAATTGCTTTTGTGTAGTATTTTAGGACAAAGTCAAAAGAATTTGATGTTTGATGAGATTCGTGAGAAGAATAGCCTTTGTTATTCAATAAGCTCATCAATCATTCGTTTTGATGGTGCGATATTGGTTCATACGGGAGTAAATCGTAAAGATGTTACTAAAGTATTGAATTTAATAGAAACCCAAATGGATCGATTATTGAATATGGATTATGATGATGCCTATTTAGAAATTGCGAAAATGGGATTCAAAGATCGTCTTGTTGGTGGGTTGGATCAGGCACTCTCTTTAATTGCTCAAGCATTTTTAGATGATTTGTTGCACCGTAAACTAACAACAGAACAAAGAATTGAAAGAATTATGAAGGTGACTAAGGAAGATATTTCGCGTGTTGCTTTACAAATGAATTTGGCATCAGTAGCCATTGTTGCGGAGAATGAAAATGAATTATAATTTGGATTTAACAAAAGAAACTTTACCAAATGGCTTACAAGTTTTACTTGTGCATAAGCCGGATTATCAAAGATCACTCTTTCTTTTGGGGGCAAAAGTTGGTGGCTTTGACATAGATCAAAATGTGGATGGAACACTTGTTCATCATAAAAGTGGATTGGCTCATTATTTAGAGCATCAAATGTTTTATTTAGATGGAGAAGATGTTAGTGAATTGTTTGCGGGTTTGCAGTGTTCTACAAATGCCTATACTTCATATACGGAAACTGCATTTTATTTTTCAACGACAGCAGATGTAAAAAAGCCATTAAAGCTGTTATTTGATTTTGTTGAGAATCTAGACGTGACAAACAAAACGATTGAAAAAGAAAAGGGAATTATTCTAAGTGAATATGATATGTATCAACAATCGCCTGAACAGCGTCTTTTTAAGGAGACTTTAATCTCTTTATATAAGAATCATCCAATGAAAGTAGATGTATTAGGATCTAAGGAAGATATTCAAAATATGCGTATGGAAGATCTTAAATATTTTTATGAATTGAACTATGATCCAAGTAAATTGTGCCTTGTAGGCATCACCGGAAAAGATACAGACGAAATTATGGAATGGATCAAAGACTGTCAAAAGGATATAGAAAGTAAGTGTGATAAAGAGATTTCGCGTGTTTTTAAAGAAGAACCCATGGAAGTCAATCGCAAAGAATTTGTAGATACAATGGATATTTCTCAGCCTTTTGTGTGTGTTGGCTTTAAAATGAAGCCGTGTTCAAATGTTATGGAGAGTATAGAAAAGGATTTTGCGGTCAATATGTGGCTAGATTCTTTAATGGGGCCTTTGAATCCTAAATTTCAAGAATGGCTGGATCAAAGAATCTTTACGCAATTTGTAGGAGCAGAAGCTGACTTTACTACAGATCATAGTTATGTCTTGTTTTATGCACAAACAACAAATCCAGATGCTTTTATTGAGCTTGTAAAAGAACAGGTGAAGAAGAAAACAATATTGAATGAAGATTATCAATCTTTGCGTGCGCAGGCTATAGCGAATAATTTAAGGGGCTTAAATCATTTTGATGGTTTAGCTAATGATTTATTAAGAAGTCATTTTGAAAATTTTGATTATATGGATAGTTTAAATCGCATTCAAAAGATGTCTTTAGACAAGGTTCTTTCTAACTTGGATGATTTAGATTTTTCAAATGTGTGTGTGACAAAAATTCTTCCGAATGATTCTATCTGATCTAATTTGCGTTATTTTAGCCAAATTAGAGGCTGAAAACAATAGAAATATGTACAAAATAGCGACCTATAGACAAAATAGGTCGTTTGTTTTATATGAGGGATGTTTGTACAATACATTTGAAGAAGGATGGTGATGAAAATGGTGGTCAGAATTGAAGGAGGATAATCAATTATGAATGCGTTTAGTATCGTGGGGAAAATTACGGAAATGCCTATTTTAAAGGAAACAACAAATGGTTTGAAGACTTGTGAACTTCCTGTTCGTGTGCAGCGTAACTTTCCAAATTCAGATGGTGTTTATGAAAATGATGATATGGTTATTGAAGTATGGCGAGGGCTTGCTGAAACGGTAAGTGCTTCATGTAAGATTGGTGATTATGTAGGAATCAATGGTCGTATTCATTCGCGTAAATACCAAAAGGATGAAAAGGTATACTTAAACTATGGCTTTGTAGCCGAAAAAATTGATTTTTTACGTTAGTAAACAAAGAGAAATACACAAAATAAGAAAACACATCCACAAAAAAAGAAGCGAATCAAGTCGCTTCTTTCTTTTTTTATGTCTAAGATTAACGGTTGTAGAATTCTACTACTAACAATTCGTTGATTTCTTGAGCTGTGAATAGTTCTTTACGTTCTGGATAACGAACATAAGTACCTTTCTTAGCATCTTTGTTTACTTCTACAAAATCAACAGTTGTTGTTGCAGCTTCTAAAGCTTCGTTAATTACGCTTAAGTTTTTAGCGCGTTCACGGATTTCGATAACTTGTCCTGGTTTTACTTGGAAACTAGGGATATCTACTTTCTTACCATCTACTAATACGTGTCCGTGGTTTACTAACTGACGGCTAGCACGACGAGTACGTGCAAATCCCATACGATAAACGATGTTATCTAAACGAGATTCTAACATTACTAAGAAGTTTTCACCAGCTGAACCAACTTTTTTACTTGCTTTTAAGTAAGTGTTGTAGAACTGTTTTTCACTTAATTGGTAAGTGTGACGAATTCTTTGTTTTTCTTGTAACTGGATACCGTAGTTTGTTAATTTCGGACGACGAGGTGAACCGTGTTGTCCTGGAATAGTATCACGACGAGTTAATTCTTCACCAGTTTCTAAAACTGAGAAACCAAGACGACGAGACTTTTTCCAAATGCTTCCTGTGTTTCTTGACATAATTTTTCCTCCTATTGTTTTATATCATTCATAAAACAATAACAGTACAAATCTTTAAAGGTTGTGTTAACAATGATATTTTCCGCTATCAGCTATTAGCTTACTCATATCGCTTAGTGCTGTAACGCATATCCTTTAACTTTGTATGCTGCTATCAATTTATGCCTATGTATCATATCAAAGAACATGAATAAAATCAAGAAATTGATGCAATGATTTTGAAGTTTTGCTATAATAAGAATGGTTTGCAAGGAGGTACCACTATGGATAGTGTTTTGAATTTCTTTCGATCAGTATACGCATTCATAAAAAATCAACTTTCTGTGACTGTAATCATCTATCTTTGCATAGCGATTTTAGTCTTGATCTTGGTTTGGATCATCATGCGTATGATCAAACGTAAAAAGGCGTCGAAGCGACTTTCAGATCTTGAAATTGAAATGAATGAAATTCGTAACAATTCCTTGGCCTATAAATTTAACAAAGCATCGGCGTTCGCAAGAGTGAATGATGATATCATGGATAAAGTTAAAAAATTAACTCCAAAATATGATACTTGTCAAAATAACTTAAGTGCATGTGATGATTTGTTCAATGAAGCAGATGATTATGTTTCTAGACATCGTTTGCGTAAATCAATGCGTGCAATGGATGATTTAGAAACAATGATGGATGAAACAAAAGAAAGAATTCGTATTGTTACGCAATCTTTGGATCACATCTTAGCTCGTGAAACAGAAGTTCGTGAATCGGCAAATGCTTTAAAAGAACGTTTCCGTAATGTGAAAACTGTTTATCAAGATAATCGTTCTTCATTCTATGGATCGGTTAATTATGTAGATTCATGTTTAGAGGAAATCGAAAATGAATTCTCTAATTTCGAAGAATGGATGTTTGCTTCTGAATTTAATAAGGCAAAGGAAGAACAAGAAAAAATCTCAAAAATGGTGGATGAGATCAGCTCTAAAATTGCAGCCTTCCCTGGACTCTATGAAAAGGCCAAGAATGTATTGCCTCGTGCAATCAACGAAGTTCGTTTGCACATCAAGGAATTACAAGAAAAAGATATCGACTTATCTTATTTAGAACCAGAAGAAAAATTAACGACCATTCAAAATGCATTGGCAAGTACAATTGATCAATTGGATGCTGGTGAATTTGAATTGGCACAAGAAAACTTGGAAATCATTGGAGATCACATCTTAGCTTTACAAGATGATGTGACGAATGAAAAACAGGCATATGAAGAAATTCATGTGAGTCTTCAATCAAATTTAGATATTGTTAATGTCATTGGTCAGGAACTTGAGGAAATCATGGCACTTTATGCCAATATCAAAGACCGTTTTGGTTTAGAAGATTGGACACACCGCTTCTCTTTGGCAAAAATCCAAATGGAAGATTTAGAAAAGCGTCGTGATGAAATTCAAAATGAATTGAAACAAAATCAACGTCCAAGCGTAGATGTAGTTCATGGTTATCGTAAATTTTCAGAAGATGTTAATGAATTCCACGATCAAGTCAAGGATATGAAAGAAATGCTAGTGGGAGCAAGTAGTGATGAATCACGTGCTAAAAAACAATTGACTAAATTACAATTGATTTTAAATGAAGTGCGTCTAAATACAGTAACACGTCATTTACCTAGTATTTCATCTCAATTTTCTGCAGATTTAAAAGAAGGCGAACGCTTGATTCAACGTGTTCGTGTTGTGTTGGATCACTCACCATTAGATGTACAAACATTAAATGCAGATTTGCAGGATGCCATCGACTTTGTATATAAGTTATACAATAACGCAAACAATTTAGTCGGTGTTGCTGTTATGGTAGAAAATGCGATTGTGTTTGGTAACCGTTTCCGTAGTACGCATGCACAAATGGATTCGGATTTAACTCGTGCAGAGTTATGCTTCCAAAATGGAGAATATACTCGTGCACTTAAGATTGCGATTCAGGCAATCGAAAACATGCACCCAGGAATTTATGAGAAACTAGTTGCTCAAAAAGATCCTGCTGTTATGAATCAGGTGCAGTAATGATTTATTTTGATAATGCTTCGACAACCTCTGTACGTACAGAGGTTCGTCGTGTTTATGGGCAAATGTTAGAAACTTGTTATGGCAATCCAGATAGTTTGCATGCAATAGGACGTCAAGCAAGTACGCTCATGGAAAAGAGTCGATCAAATATTGCTTCTATGCTTCATGTAGAGCCTAGTGAAATTATTTTTACTTCAGCTGCTAGTGAATCCAACACATTAGCTATTGTTGGATATGCTTTAGCAAATGAACATAGAGGTCATCATGTATTAACAAGTAATGTTGAACATTCAAGTGTTCGTCATGCGATGGAGTTTTTAAAGCGTTTTGGCTTTGAAGTTGAATTTCTTCCAATTAATGAAGAAGGTATTGTAACGCCAGAATGTTTAAAAGCGCATATGCGTAAAGATACGATTTTAGTTTCTGTTATGCATGTGAATAATGAAATGGGGGCCATCAATCCCATTTTAGAATTAGAGAAAATTGTACATCAAAATCCAACTTGTGTTTATCATGTGGATTGTGTACAAAGCTTCTCAAAAATTGATATTCCTTTCGATAAATTAGATATGGCAACGATCTCTGCACATAAGATTCATGGTCTAAAGGGAAGTGCTATTTTAATGAAGAAAAAGAAGATTCAGCTTGTTCCAATTATTCAAGGTGGTCAACAAGAACAAGGTCTTCGTGGAGGAACAGAGAATGCACCGGCCAATATTGTTTTGGCAAAAACGATTCGTTTGGCTTTAGAAGAACAATCTAGTGCGTATGCTCATGTTTCAAAAATCAATCAATATTTGCGTGAAGAATTATCTAAAATTGATGGTGCACATATCCATTCACCTGAAAGTGCGATTCCATATATTCTAAATATTTCATTTGATCAAATCACAAGTGAAGTCTTATTGAATGCTTTGGATCAAAAAGGGATTTGTGTATCCGCAAAAAGCACTTGTTCTTCACAAAATACCAATGCTTCTGAAGTCTTATTGGCTATGCATAAATCGGAATTTGATGCGATACATGGAATTCGCTTATCATTTTCTTATGAGAATACTTTAGAAGAGGCAAAATATTTTATAGAAACATGTAAGGAGATTATAGAGAATTATGGCTTATCGTTATAATCATATCTTGATTCGCTATGGCGAATTGAGTTTAAAAGGAAAAAACCGTAACAACTTTATTAAGGCGCTTTATGATAATGTTCGTAAGGCTTTAAAAGCATTTCCAACATTAGAATTTGAAAAACAACATGATCGTATGTATATTTACCTTCATGATGAAGATTCAAAACAGGTTAGTGACATTTTAGCAAAAGTATTTGGAATTTCATCTTTCTCATTGGCTATTAAGGTGGAACCAGATTTAGATCAAATCATTGATGCTTGTTATGAATCTTTAGATTTAACAACGCCAAAAACATTTAAGGTAGCTGCACGTCGTAGCGATAAATTATTCCCTTATATTTCGGATGAAATTAATCGTAAGGTAGCCACTAAAATTTTAAAGAACAGTGACTGGAAAGTAGATGTGCATAATCCAGATGTTAAAATTGTTGTTGAAGTTCACCAAGATGCAGCTTACATCATGACAGATCGTGTTCAAGGTGCTGGAGGATATCCAGTTGGTGTTGGTGGAAAGGCCATGGTTTTATTGAGTGGCGGAATTGATTCTCCAGTTGCTTGCTACTTAATGATGAAGCGTGGTGTACATATTGAATGTATTCACTATGCATCTCCTCCATATACTTCACAAAATGCACAAGAAAAAGTTATGGAACTGGCAAGACTTGTATCTGGTTATCAGGGGGATGTTTTAGTTCATGTTATTCCATTTACAGATCTTCAATTGGCAATCTATCAAAATGCGGATGAAAGTTATGCAATCACATTAATGCGTCGTATGATGATGCGTATTGCAACAGGTCTAGCTCAAAAAAGACATGCGCAAGCAATCGCTACTGGTGAGTCAATTGGACAGGTCGCAAGTCAAACATTAGAAAGTATGCTTGCAATCAATGATGTCACAAACATGCCAATTATTCGTCCAGTTGTTTGTATGGATAAAGTTGAGATTATTGATCTATCTAAAAAGATTGGAACCTATGAAACAAGTATTCTTCCTTATGAAGATTGTTGTACAATTTTTACACCTAAAAATCCAGTCACAAAACCTCGTGTTGATAAATGCGAAAAATATGAGGGAAAATGGGATTTTGACAAGATGGTACAAGATTGTATAGATAATACAGAAGATATTTGGGTACATCCAGTTAAGGTTGAAGAAGATTTATTCTAAGAGAAGTGAAAATTAAGCACTTCTCTTTTTCTTTTATGTTATAATCTTTCTATGTTGATATGTCCGGTGTGTAAAGAGAAACTAATAAAAGAAAATAAAACATTTCGATGCGTAAATAATCACTCTTTTGATTGTGCAAAACAAGGCTATGTGAACTTATCACGTAAACAGACAAAGAATCATGGGGACAATGCTTTAATGGTCAAAGCGCGTACGGATTTTTTGGAAAAAGATTATTATGATTTTATGCGTCAATATGTAAAGGAAAAGGTAAAAGGAAATGTGTATTTGGATGCTGGTTGTGGTCAGGGTTACTATACAAAAGAGATAGGGGCAAACTTCGAACAGAGTTATGGCATCGATTTAAGTAAGGAAGCGATACTTCATGCATCTAAACAAGATAAACATACACAATATATTGTGGGGAGTTTATTTGATATGCCTTTTTCAGACGAGAGTATAGATTGTGTTACCAGTATTTTTGTGCCTTTGGGCCAAGATGAAATCTATCGTATTCTAAAAGAAAATGGATATTGGATTGTAGTTGGTCCGGGTCCTAAGCATTGTTTTGAATTAAAAGAAGTATTGTATGACACACCCTACGAAAATGAAATGCCTGAAATACAAGAGCAATATGACATGGTGAGTCAAAAAATCATTAAGGAAACGAAAATGGTTGATGATGTATGGGCTTTGTTGGAAATGACACCATATCGATATAAAACAAGTCAAGCAGGTCTTGATCGAGTAAAAGAATTAGAAAGGTTAGAGGTTACGTTTGAATTTGTCGTAACTGTGTACAAAAAAATATGAAAACAACAATAAAAAAATGGGGAATCAACGGTGAAGGAATTGCATTCCATGAAGGCAAGCCAGTATTTATTGAAAATGCCATTCCTGAAGAAGTCATCGAATTTGATATTAAAAGGGATGAAGATACATACTTGATTGGTGAAATGACTCGTTTGGTAGAACAGAGCTCAAAGCGTCGTTATCCTTTATGTCCAATTTGGAAAGAGTGTGGTGGATGTGCCTTGATGCACGTGAAGTATCCGGCTCAATGTAAGATGAAAGAGGGAAATTTAAAGGAGACATTAATTAAGTATGCAGATTATAATGGTCGTATATTACCGATTCTAAAAAATCCAGAACCATTGTCATATCGTAATAGTTGTAAACTTCCTTTTGGTGAAGAATATGGTGAATTATATACAGGAATGTATGAGCGTGACACAAATCATTTTCAAAAGATGGAAAGATGTTATGTACACTCAAAACTTTTAGAACAGACGCGTCAGGCTTTTTTAAAAATCATGAATGAACATCACTTAAAAATGTATGATGATAAAAAGAAAACAGGTTATCGTACGTTGGTCATGAAAGAATTTGATTCTAAGATTCAAATTATTTTTGTGACGGGAAAAGAAGATTTAAGTGAAGAATTTATTCATGACGTAACACAATTAGAGGGTGTTGTTTCGATTTGGCAAAGTGTAAAAACAGAAACAAAACGCGAAATATTTGGGGATATGCGTTTTATTTGGGGAGAAGAAAAGATGCATCTTCAATTAGAAGATATTCAACTTTCTTTACTTCCAAGATCTTTCTTCCAGTTAAATACGAAACAATCAGTCAACCTTTATAATGTGGTTAAAGATTGGATGCCAAGATCAAAGACTACGGTTGAAGCCTATAGTGGAATTGGTGCCATCAGTTTATTTGTGAAAGATAAGGCGCAAGAAATTATTGGCGTTGAATCCATTCAAGATGCGGTTGATAATGCCAATGAAAATGCGATGTTAAATCATGCAGACAATGTATCTTTCATTTGTGAAGATGCGGGTAGTGCTTTAGCACACTTAGTGCAAGAAAAAGATGTGGATACATTGATTGTGGATCCGCCTCGTTCTGGTTTGGATGATACAATGAAGGAAACCATTTTAAAATCAAAGATCAAAACGATGATCTATGTATCTTGTAACCCAGCGACTTTGGCTAAAGACTTAGGTGTATTAAAGAAAGAATATCGTATTGTCAAGATTCAACCAGTCGATATGTTTAGTCAAACTCCACATGTAGAAAGTGTTACACTACTTGTTCGCAATGATGACTATAGACCAAGACGTCGCTTTGATGATCGCAAAGATCGTGATGATAAGCCAAGACGTAGATTCGATGATAAAAAAGGTGGAGAATTCAAACCAAAACGTCGCTATGATGACAATAAGTCAAGACGTAGATTCGATGATCGAAAAGATGGTGACTATAAACCAAGACGTCGTTTTGATGAGGATAAGCCTAGACGCAGATTCAATGATGAGGATAAGCCTAGACGTAGATTTGATGATCGAAAAGATGGTGACTATAAACCAAGAAGACGTTTTAATGATGATAAACCAAAACGTAGATATGGTAAATAAAAACATGGGATTTCAGGCATATGAACTGAAGTCCTTTTCTTATTTGCGTATAATAAAGTTGGTGAAAGGTAAAGAAATATATGATTAAAAAACTATTAACAATCATCCTTACAATATGTATGACATTTGGTTTGAGTGGATGTCAATCAAGTTCTGTTACATATTCAAATTTAGTCGATGAAAAGACACGAAATGAAGTGGCAGATTTAATGATTCAAAATAAATTGCTTAAAAAAGATGTAAAGAAAGTCATGGACTGGGTGAATGAATTTAATTCGATTTCGAAAGAGTATTCATATAAGAAAGGTTTTGTTCGCTTACCAAAAGACGGCGTAAATTATGATACGTTGTATTTGGATGATACAGCTAAATCGTATGCTTATTTAAATTGGTTAAATTGTCGTTTAACTGCCTTTTCATTGATTCAAAATGTAGTTGAAACATCAAAAGATGAGGATTCAAATGATACTTGGCTAATGTTTGATGTAGAAGCATTAAATACAGTTAAACAATTTAAGACAAGTGAAGAAAAGATAAAGGATTTTGTCACACTGTTTCATTCGATTGATGTATCTAATGAAGATACTTTAAAGAAACAAGAAGATAAAATTGTAGAGACTTTAAAATCAAGACATATCCAATTAAAAACAGATACCATTTCGATCGTAAGTATATATTTACATGTTCCTGAAGAAAATACTCGTTTTGTAGGTCATACAGGACTACTTGTGAATACAGAAGATGGATACTTATATTTTGAAAAATATAGTAATATTGCACCTTTTCAAGCAACAAAATTCCAAAATAAAAAACAAGTAAAGGAATATTTATTATCAAGGCCGGACCTATATGGAGATGGCAGTGAACTTGATCCGATTGTGACAATCAATGATGAAATTTTAAGGTAAATTGTTAAGTAATCCTAACTAAAAAAGTTCACAAATTAACCAAATAGATAGTTTTATGTTAACAAATGCGTTATAATGATGGTAACGCATTCTTTTTATTTTTTAAATTCATAATAATAAACATAAGAAAAGGGATAGGCTTTTTATGTCTATTTGTGAATAAAATAATAAGAATCTATGAGGAGGAGTTTAGAAAATGAATAATTTTCCACATTTATTTGAACCAATTGAAATTGGAAAAACAACTGTAAAAAACCGTATTTTTATGCCACCTATTTCAACGAACATGGCCGATAAAGGATATGTTACAGATGATTTAGTAGCACACTATTCTGCACGTGCAAAAGGTGGAGTTGGACTTATCGTTACTGAAGTTGTAACTGTAGAACCAACGTATGTATATCTTCCAGGAGATATGTCAATTTATGATGATAGTTTTATTCCAGGATGGAAAAAATTGGTGGATGGCGTACACCAATATGGAACAAAAATCTTAGCACAATTGTTCCACCCAGCTTATATGGCATTCCCAGTACCAGGAACACCTCAATTAATTGCACCAAGCTGTGTGGGTCCTTACTATGCACAAAGTGCACCAAGACCTGCAACAATTGAAGAATTACACACAATCGTTGATCAATTTGGTCAAGCAGCTCACCGTGTTCAGATTGCCGGTGGTGATGGTGTTGAAATCCAATGTGCGCATGCCCACGGATTATTAGGTGGTTTCTTAACACCTTTATATAATAAACGTACAGATGAATATGGTGGAAATATTGATGGACGCTTACGTTTATGCTTAGAAGTAATCGCATCTGTTCGTAAATACTGTGGAGATGACTTTATTATTGATGTTCGTATTAGTGGTGATGAATATAGTGAAGGTGGATTGACATTAAATGATCAAATCTATGTTTGTAAGCAATTAGAAAAAGCTGGTGTTGATTTTATTCACGTATCTGGTGGTAACACAATCAAACGTGGATCAAGTATGCCTGCACCAGGTACAAGTCCAGCACCTCACGCTCACTCAAGTGAAGAAATCAAAAAGCATGTAAATATCCCAGTTGCCACTGTAGCACGTATTAATGAACCTTGGATGGCTGAAGAATTAATCGCCAATGAAAAATGTGATATGTGTATGATTGGTCGTCCAAACTTATGTGATAGTGAATTTGCGAATAAGGCATTTGAAGGTAAAGTAGACGATATTCGTCCATGTATTGGATGTGGTCGTTGTTTAACAGGTATCATGATGGGTAAACGTATTTCTTGTACAGTAAACCCAAGTGTTGAAGATGATACGATTGAAGAAGCTACAGATAAGAAAAAAGTATTAGTCATCGGTGGTGGTCCTGCTGGTATGGAAGCCGCATATGTTGCCAAAAAACGTGGACACAAAGTTGTTCTTTGTGAAAAATCAAATGAACTTGGTGGACAATTAAGACTTGCGGCGGTTCCAATTGCGAAACAAGAATTGTGTAAAGTTATTAAATTTATGATTCGTCGTTTAGATCATGAAGGTGTTGAAGTTCGTTTAAATACAGAAGTCACAAAAGAAATGCTTGAAAATGAATTTAAAGATTACGAAATCGTATGTTCAAGTGGAGCAACTCCAAAAGAAATTCCTCCATTCAAAGTATTTAAAAATTGGATGACTGCAGACGATGTATTATCTGGAAAGAAATATCCAGGACGTAATATTGTTGTATTAGGTGGTGGAAGTGTTGGATGTGAAACAGCCGATTATTTAGCACCATTAATCAATGACTTATTCCCAATGAATCGTAAGATTACATTATTAGAAATGACAAATAACTTAATGCCTGGTGAAGGTGGAGCTGCAAAATCTAGATTGACACAAAGATTGATGCAGAAAGGTGTTCGCATCGAATTGAATGCACAAGTAACAAGTGTGGATGAAAATACAATTACGTATGTAAAAGAGGGTGTTGAACACAAGCTTACAGAAGCGGATACTTTAATTTTCGCAGTCGGTTATGCACCTAAGAAAGTGGAAGTGGAAGCTGAAAATGTACACTACATTGGGGATTGTGAAAAAGTAGGAACTTTAAAAGATGCGATCACAAATGCGCATGAAATCGCAAAAAATATATAGGAGAAAATATGACAAGTAAATTACTACAACCAATTCAAGTTGGTAACTTAACTTTTAAAAATAGAATTATGTTTCCCCCTTTGACAACAGGATATGAAGAAAGAGACGGATCTATTGGTCCTCGTTCATTAGCTTTCTATACAAGACTTGCCCAAGGTGGATGTTCCTATATTGTTGTTGGTGATGTGGCTCCTGTTCGTACGGCAAGTCCAACACCAAAACTATATGATGAATCACAAATTGAAATGTATAAAAAATTGGCAGATGCCTTACATGAATACGATTGTAAAGTAGCTTTACAATTGTTCCACCCAGAATATGATGTTCAAGGTGTAGGAAAAATGATTATGGAAGCTGGGATTGCTGGTCAATTGGCTGCAAAAGCGAAGGCTGCCAATGATGTAGAAGAGGCTGAAAAACAACAAAAAATCTGTGACGAATTGACAAAGGGTGCATACGCAAAATTACATCATGATATGCAGCACTTTGTGACTGAAGCAAGTGTTGAACAATTAACAGCTATTAAAAATAGCATTGCCCAATGTGCTAGAAAAGCACAAAAAGCTGGTATTGATGCGATTGAAATTCATGGGGACCGTTTACTTGGTTCATTATGTTCTACAGTATTAAATCACCGTACAGATAATTATGGTGGTAGCTTAGAAAATCGTACTCGTTATGCATTAGAAGTTTTACAAGCGATTAAAGAAGCGGCTCCATCCATGATGGTCGAATATAAACTTCCAATTATTACAGTCAATCCAGATGGATCTTTACGTGGTAAAGGTGGTTTATTGGAAGATGAAGCGGTTGAATTCGCAAAAATGTTAGATGCAGCAGGAATTGATATGATTCAAGTGGCTCAAGCTAACCATACAGGAAACATGGGAGATACAATTCCTCCAATGGGTGCGGTTCCTTATAACTGGACTTTAGGTGCTTGTGAAAAAGTAAAAGCCGTTGTTTCTTGTCCTGTGGCAACAGTGGGTCGTGTAGTCAGCGTGGAAGCTGGTGAAAAGATTCTAGAAGATGGTACAGCTGACATGATTGGCTATGGAAGAAGTTTATTAACAGATCCAGATATTGCCAATAAAGTGGAAAAAGGTGAATGCATTCGTGAATGTTTGAATTGTAATAAAGGTTGTGTAGATGCCATCCAATCTCGTCGTTACTTAAGTTGTGTATTAAATGCAGAAAATGGAGATGAAGAAACAATTTTCATTAAACCTTGTACAGAAACTAAGAATGTTGCCGTAGTTGGTGCAGGTCTTGCCGGATTAGAAGCAGCTCGTGTAGCATATAAACGTGGACATACAGTGACAGTGTTTGAAAAATCAGATCGTTTAGGAGGACAAATCAATATTGCGTCAGTTCCTCCAAGAAAAGATGAAATTTTACGTTCGGTTCAATACTACGAAAAATTCTTGCCTGGTAAAGTAGACATTCAATTAAACCACGAACCAACAATGGAAGAATTGAATGGATTTGATCATGTGATCTTGGCCATTGGAGCTCACAATATGGATCTTCCTATGCCTGTAGAAAATTCAAATGTTGTATCCAGCTGGGATATCTTGAATGGTCAAGAAGTATCTGGTAAATGTGTAGTATTAGGCGGAGACTTAGTAGGTGCTGAAACTGCTGAATATTTGGCAAATAAAGGTCTAGAAGTTTCAATTGTAGAAATGATGGATAAAATTGCAGCACAAGAATCTGAAACCGTATTGCCATTGATGGAAGCGGATTTTAAAGAACACAATGTTCAAAAATTTGTGAATACACGTGTTAGTGAAATTAAAGATAATGTAATCTATGCAGAAAACACAAAAGATGAAACAAATGTTGAAATTACAGCGGATACAATTGTAAATGCATTGGGTTCTAAAAAGAATGTATTTGATGATAGTAAGTTAAGTGTTCCATTTACTTATGTAGGTGACTGCAGTGGTGAAAGAACAGCAGATATCGCAAGTGCAATTCGTACAGGATATAAGGCTGCCAATGAAATCTAAGAGGGTGTGAAAACACCTTCTTTTTTTGTGCAAAAAATGACCATAGTTCATAAATATATAAATCATATATTATATATATGTCAAAACGGTATAAAAATAATGACCATAGCTCATAAAATTTTACATATTTGAAAATTTGTCTATTAAAAACACATTTTTAAAGAACTAGAATGAAATTATAAATGAAACCGGAGGAATCGTTATGAATTTTAGTTCTTTACAGAGTAGTGTTCAAAAGTTTGGTATGAATCAAGCTTTGAAGTATTTGGAGAAGGATCCAGAAACAAACATTCCTAAATTAATGAATTTAGTAGATAAGGTTATGCCTGAAGGTTGGTATGGTTCACAGCGTAAAGTGATTCGTGAACAGATCGATGAAAAAGGTGTTTGGTATGACTACATTTTAAAGTTGTATGATTTGGATGCAGATGTTCGGCAGACTGTGTTTAAAAACTTTATTTTTAATGCGTCTTTAAATGGTAGTACAAAACAAGAAGAATTGTCAGAAAAATATAATTGTAATATTCCTTGGGCTGTATTATTAGATCCAACATCTGCATGTAATTTGCATTGTACAGGTTGTTGGGCTGCTGAATATGGTCATCAATTAAATTTATCTTTAGACGATATTGATTCAATTATCCGTCAAGGAAAAGAATTAGGAACTTACATGTATATTTATACGGGTGGAGAACCTTTAACACGTAAAAAAGATGTGATTAAGATTTGTGAAATGCATCCCGATTGTGCTTTCTTATCTTTCACAAATGGTACATTGATCGATGAAGAATTCTGTCAGGATATGTTGCGAGTTAAAAACTTTGTGCCAGCCATTAGTTTGGAAGGTTTTGAAACAGCGAATGATTCTAGACGTGGTGAAGGCTGTTATGAAAATGTAAAACGTGCCATGGAATTATTAAAGAAACACAAATTGCCTTTTGGAATTAGTACTTGTTATACAAGTGCAAACTATAAAGATATCGCAAGTGATGAATTCTTTGATTTAATGATTGATTCAGGTGCTTTATTCTGTTGGTTCTTCCACTATATGCCAGTAGGAAATGGGGCTGTTAAAGAATTACTTCCAACACCAGAACAAAGAGCGTATGTTTATCATCAGATTCGTAAGTTCAGAAGTGAAAAACCAATTTTCACTATGGATTTTCAAAATGATGCGCAATATGTGGGTGGATGTATTGCCGGAGGAAGAAGATATCTACATATCAATGCCAAAGGGGATGTAGAACCATGTGTGTTTATTCATTATTCAAACTGTAACATTCATGATACGACATTGTTGGATGCATTAAAATCTCCATTATTCCAGGCTTATCATGATAATCAACCATTTAATGAAAATATGTTAAGACCTTGTCCAATGCTTGAAAATGCAGGTCGCATTCAAGAATTGGTAAAGCAAAGTAAAGCAGTCAATACAGATTATGAATCATTAGAAGATGTGGATCACTTATTAGAAAAGACAGTTCCATATGCAAAAAACTGGAAGCCAATGGCTGACAAGCTTTGGAATGAACAAAAAAAGTAGACAAATTTAAAAAATGAGTATAAAATTTTCAGCTAAGAAGGAGGGATGTTATGAAGAAGAATAATAAGCGTTTTTCGGGAATATCCAAACTTCCAAATGGAAATACTTCAAATAAAATTGTTCCTGGATGTATTGTCCTGGAAGGCGGTGCCTTTCGAGGATTATATACATCAGGAGTATTAGATGCTCTAATGCAGTTTGAAATCAATATGCAGTGTACAGTAGGTACAAGTGCAGGTGCACTAAACGGATTTAACTATGTGGCTGGTCAAATTGGTCGTAGTGCTAGAATTAATTTAGGGTATCGTCATGATTCTCGATATGTTGGTTTAGAAGCTTTTAAAAACAACAAAGGAATCATTGGATTTGATTTTTTGATGAAAGGAACTCAATATTTTGATCCATTAAATACGCCTCGTTTTATGAATCCAACGCGTGATTTTATTGCGGTATGTACGAATTGTAAAACGGGAAGACCCGAATATTTTAGTAAGAATAAAACGCAAGATATTTTTAAAGCCGTACAAGCCAGTGCAACCATGCCTTATGTTTCAAAGATGGTTGAAATTGAAGATGGTTTATATTTAGATGGTGGTTGCAGTGATAAGATAGCGTATCAATGGGCGTTGGATCATGATTTTGAAAAGATTATTGTCGTTCGTACACGTCAAAGAGAGTATCGAAAGAGTGAGACGAATCTTTTGGTTCAAAAAATGACGAAAAGATTGTATGCAGGCTATCCAGCTTTAGAACAGAAGCTAGAATCAATGAATAGTGACTACAATAAACAGTGTGATGAATTAGCAAGACTTGAAAATGAGGGAAGAATCTTTACGATTGCCCCAAGCAAGCCTGTGAATGTATCGCGTGTAGAGGGAGATGTGGATAAACTCGCCGATCTTTACTACATGGGATATTTGGATGGTTTGAATCAGATTCAAAGAATCAAAGAATATTTAGAAATTGATTAAGAGGCCATGCCTCTTTTTCATTTTGTGTTAGAATAAGTGTAGGTGATTTTTATGGTACAAGAAAGACAACAAGAAATCGTAAATGAATTATTAAACTATATGGATACATTAGAAGATGGTAGCGAAGTAAGTACTTGGGATTTAATGGATGAAGTATTTAACTATCAGCGTTTCAATGATGGATATTGTTTTAATGATTTTAAAATCAGCGAGGAAGAATTTATTTCGTTAGATTCACTATTAAAGGAAAGTGCAATGAAAGAGGGATTCTTTATTGATGACTCTATTTATCAAGATGTGATTGGAGCTTTTCCTTTTAGTTTGACATTTGTAGTAAGGAAATAGGTATGGAAAAATTAGAAACATTGATTCAAGAATTATATCAAGAAGGAACTCGTGAAAAGAATATGGAGGTTCTTTCGCAGATTCGTAAACTGGCAAAAGAAGAAAAACAATTTATTATTCCTGTTGGCGATGCAAATGGTGAAAAGGTCTATCGAAGATTATCTTTAGATGATGGTCAAGATGTATTTGTAGCCTTTACCACTCAGAATCAAGTGGATTTGGGTCAGGCTACAGAAACATTAAATCAAAGTGTGATGGATGTACTAAATATGGTGCATGATACACAAGGTGTAAGTGGAGTTGTATTAAATCCTTGGAAAGATTCGTATTTTTTACCGAAACTTTTAATTGAAATGATTTTAGACAATAAGAATTTAGAGAGTGAAATCAAAGTAGTAAAAGGAGATATCACTACTTTTGATGGAGATTGTATTGTCAATGCAGCGAATGAATCGCTTTTGGGTGGCGGCGGTGTAGATGGTGCTATTCATAGAGCGGCCGGTCCCATGTTACTTGAAGAGTGTAAATTATTAAATGGCTGTCAAACAGGACAGGCTAAGATTACTAAAGGGTATGATTTAAAGGCAAAGTATGTAATTCATACTGTGGGTCCGGTGTATTCAGGTAAACATGAAGATGAGCATATGTTAAGGGATTGTTATTGGAATAGCTTAACGTTAGCTCGTAAGTATGATATTCATACAATCGCATTTCCAGCTATTTCATGTGGCGTTTATGGCTATCCAGTAGAAAAGGCAGTGCCCCTTGTATTAAAGACGATTGCGGATTGGTTGGATGCGAATAGTGATTATACAATGAAGATCAGTTTGTATTGTTTTGATGAAGAAACGACAAAGGAATATCAGAAATATACATCGTATCAGGGAGAGTAGTCTTCCTGATTTTTTTGTTAACTATTTAGAAAATTTTCTAAATAGAGTTGAAATAATATTTAAAAGGTATATAATCTATTTAGAAATATTTCTAAATAGGTGGTGATACTTTGTTTGAAAAAACATTTAAAGCGCTAGGTGCGCCAGTTAGAAGAGACATATTGAATTTATTAAAAAAAGGCAAAGTGTCAGCTGGAGATATTGCGAGTCATTTTGATATGTCTCAGGCAACCGTTTCCTATCATTTATCCTTATTAAAGGATGCAGGTTTGATTTGTGAAGAGAAGGATAAAAATTTTATCTTTTATCAAATCAACGCATCTGTTTTTGAGGAGATGTTGTGTTATTTTAAATCTTTTATTGGAGGGAATGAAGATGTTGAAAAATAAATGGTTTATGTTTAGTTTAGCTTTGTTTGTGATTCCTTTGGTATTGAATCTAGTTTTCTATAATCAACTTCCAGATGTTGTACCAACCCATTTTGATGTAAATGGACAAGTCGATGGTACAATGCCTAAGTTTATGGGTTTATTTGGTATGTTATTCTTGTGTTTGGCAATCCATGTATTTACGTGTTTTGTGAGTGTAAAAGATCCAAAGCGAAATAATATTCCAGATTTTATGATGAATATTTTATTTATGATTTGTCCCCTTGTTTGTATTGTGACAAATATGACAATTATTTATTTTGGATTGGGATATTCGTTTGATGTAAGTTTTGTGATGAATATTTTAGTTGGTGTATTACTTATTGTATTAGGTAATTATTTGCCAAAAGTAAAACGGAATTATGCGGTTGGAATTAAAACTTCATGGGCTTTGAATAGTGATGAAAACTGGGTGTTATCAAATCGTGTGGGTGGCTATTGTATGGTGATAGCTGGAATCTTATATATAGTACTTGGATTACTTGGTTATGTGACAATGGGCATTGTTGTGATTCTTGTAGCGACTATTATTCCATGTATTTATAGCTACATATTATTTAAGCGAGGAATTTAAAATCCTCGCTTGATTTCGTTTTGAATACATTTGAATAAGACTTGAATGGTTTCAAAAATCATTTTCTTAGTTTGACTATCTACATTTTGAATGGATTTGATCATTTCAGCTATATCGATATTCTTTCTTAAATCTTTTGGGTTTTCATAATCTGAAAAGATAGAGTAAATGGTGTCAATGACTTGTTTGCGAGTATTGACATCAATGGATTTAAGCCATTTTGATAGTGTAGATTGTGTATGTTTGGATAATTGATCATTTTGTTTAAGATAAATAAAATCACCATTTTCAACGCACCATGTAAATGGATCGTGTTGAAGGATGGATATGGCATCGCTTTGAATAATTTGATAATTGTTTGTTTCTTCAAGTAAGAGTCCAATAACGCTCGATTGTGGTATGGTCTTAAATACTTTCTTATCCGTTTGATAAGGTGTAAGAAATCCAGGCCCATCATGATTGTATATACGAAAAATTGGATTATGTGTATGTATGCCTGCATATAGGGCAAGATTGGCTCCTTTGGAGTGTCCTCCTAAGATGAGCTTGTGATTTGTCTTATAGTTGTTTACATAGTTTAATGCAGAAATTTGACTGGGAATATTTTCTTGAAAACAAAGATTAAAATCTTCTTTCCATCCTACAAAACTAGCATCGGTTCCGCGAAAGGCAATGTAGTCTGTTTGATTGGGCAAGTGAAGTGTCATGGCACAGAATTGTTTTTCGTTGTCTTTGTCAAAGTTAAATTGAAAATCTGAAATTGTAATGGCTTCATATCGTAGTGAATGAATCATTTGAAGGAATAATTCCTCGTTTAATTCAGGTACTCGGGTATCCATGCATAAAGTATCAATTTCATTTTCAAAATCATTTAATAAATGGATTTCGGATTCGATGTCAATGTTTGAGTTTTCAAATTTAATATAGGAAATTTGTGAGAGAATTAAAGAGTCCACATTATTAAATGGGTATTCTTCAAGTGTTAAATTTCCGTATTCTTTGATGTAGTCAATGATGTTTTTCATAGGTTTATTGTAGTGCATAAATACATTTAATGAAATATGTTCATCCATAATTTTAAAATTTTTAAAGTTCGTATACAATAAAGTTAGTGAGGGTGGATTGTTATGTTGATATTTGGAATTTTGTGTATTTGTCTGAGTTTAGACGTATTTGTATGTGCACTAGAACAGGGTGCTTCAATTCGTAATATTCGCTTTTCAAAAGCATTGGTTTATGGATTGATTTTTGCGCTATGCAGTTCGGGTATGTTTTTATTAGGACATGGAATGTCCACACATATTTTTGGACGTCCATTGGCAATATTGAATAAATATGTTGCGATATTTGTCTTTTTAATTCTTGGAAATGGAATGATCATCTATAGCTTTAAGCGTGGAAAGTTTGTGGAGAGACTACAAGAGTTTGATACAAAACAAATTATTAAATTGGCTCTTATTGGAGGATTGGACTGTTTCTTTGTTGGAGTTGGCTGTTATTATATGAATCTTCCTTATTTGATGGAGTCTTTCGTTTTATTTTTAATTGTACTTGCTGGCTATATGATTCATTTTTATATTGGATATTATAATGGTGCCAGATATCAAAAGGTTTATTATTTTCTTTGCGGAGTCGTATACTTATTTATGAGCTTATCATTAATTTTTAAATTAATTCGATTGTAGAGGTGATTTCATGACATTAAATGAAAAGGTGACAATGAAAGATCTTCTGAGTGAGGGATTGTATATTTTGATGCAACAAAAGCCTTTCGAAAAGATCACAATCAAACAGATTTGCGATAAAACAGGTGTTATTCGTGGAACTTTCTATAATCATTTTATGGATAAGTATGAGGCTTTAGAATACTTGATTCATCGTATGTTTTATAAAGGGATTGAGCATGAATCCAATCCTCAAATTATAAAACATATCTTTCAGACTGTAAGTGATGATCGTGATTTCTTTAAATCTTGTTACAGAATCACAGGACAGAATGGTTTTGAAGATTTAATGAGTAATGTGTTTAAAGAAATATTTAGAAATGTATTTTCTTATTTAGATGTGAGTAGGTTGGATTCAAGGTTCACAGTGGATTTTTTAGTGGATTATTATGCGAATGATTTATTATACTTTTTAAAGTATTGGATTTCTCGTAATTTTGAACCGGATGTAGAAACATATTATGCCAAGATTGATATTTTATTTAAAAACAGTATTAAAGAATTAAATATTCGATATATGGATAAATCTTAAATTGACAAATTGTGTATTGTCTAGTAGGATAAAAGCGTATAAAAAGGCAATGAAGAGGGCGAGTACCTTTTAGAAATACTTTAGAGAGCTTTTGGTTGGTGAAAAAAAGCGTAGGACTAATTGGGAATAAAGACTTGGAGCTATTTGTATTTCCTGCATTAAAGGAAGCGCTGTTTATAGACAGTGACTAAGGCTAGACAAAGTGATTTGTCTGGTAAATTAGGGTGGTAACACGAGCACTTCGTCCCTTTGTGGCAAGTGCCTTTTTTTATGGATAAAAGAAAAAGGAGAAAACAATGGAAAAGTTAACGCAACAAGAACAAGTTCGTCGTCAAAAGATGCAAGATTTGATTGACATGGGTATTGATCCATTTGGATCTCGTTATGATCGTACTTCAAATTCGGGTATTATCAAATCATCTTATGAAGACAAGACAAAAGAAGAATTAGATGAATTACAAGTAACTGTTAAGATTGCAGGTCGTATCATGACGAAGCGTCGTCAGGGTAAAGCTGGTTTTATGAATATCCAGGATCGTGAAGGTCAAATTCAGATCTATGTTCGTAAAGATGAAATTGGCGATGATCAATATGAAATCTTCAAGAAAAATGATATTGGAGATATTGTAGGTATTGAAGGTACTGTTATGAAAACAGATCATGGACAATTGTCTGTTCGTGCTAAAAATTATACACACCTTTCAAAATCACTTCGTCCTTTACCAGAAAAATTCCATGGTTTAACAGACGTTGAAGAGCGTTTCCGTCGTCGTTATGTAGACTTGATCATGAATCCAGAAGCTAAGCATATTGCACTAACAAGACCAAAAATTATTCGTGCAATCCAACACTATTTGGATGGTCAAGGTTTAGTGGAAGTTGAAACTCCAGTTATGCAACCAATCTTAGGTGGTGCAAGTGCTAGACCTTTCGTAACGCACCACAACACATTAAATATGGATTTCTATTTGCGTATCGCAACTGAATTACCATTGAAACGTTTGATCGTTGGTGGTTTAGAAGGTGTTTATGAAATTGGACGTTTATTCCGTAATGAAGGTATGGATGCGATGCATAACCCTGAATTTACAACCGTTGAAGCGTATGTTGCCTATAGTGATTTACATGGAATGATGGACTTGATTGAAGGTTTATTTGATTCTGTCGCAAATGAAGTATTGGGCACTACAGATATTACTTATCAAGGAACAGAATTATCATTAAAAGCTCCTTTCAAACGTATTCACATGGTGGATGCGATCAAAGAAGCTTGTGGTGTAGATTTCTGGCAAGATATGAGTTATGAAGAAGCTGTTAAATTGGCTGAGGAACATGATATTGAAGTTGAAAAGATTCATAATACAGTTGGACACATCATCAACTTATTCTTCGAAAAATATGTTGAAGAAACAATTGTACAACCAACATTTGTATATGGTCATCCAACATCCATTTCTCCATTAGCTAAGAAGAATAAGAAGGATCCTAGATTTGCGGATCGTTATGAATTGTTCATTTGTGGACACGAATATGCGAACGCATTCTCTGAATTAAATGATCCAATTGATCAAAGAGAACGTTTCGAAAAACAATTAGAACTTCGTGAATTAGGTGATGATGAAGCCAACGAAGTGGATACAGATTATGTAGAAGCATTGGAATATGGTCTTCCTCCAACTGGTGGTGTAGGACTTGGAATTGATCGTTTCGTAATGTTGTTGACAGATCAAAGAACAATTCGTGAAGTATTATTATTCCCTCACATGAAGAACTTGGGGGATTCAAACAAGAAAGCGCAAGCTAAAAAACCAGTGGAAGCTGCACCTGTAAAGGTTGATTTCTCGAATGTAAAAATCGAACCAATCTTCACAGATATGGTAGATTTTGAAACATTCAGTAAGTCAGATTTCCGTGCTGTTAAAGTCCTAGCTTGTGAAGCTGTAGAAAAATCTAAGAAGCTATTAAAGTTTACTTTGGATGATGGCCAACGTAAAGATCGCGTTATTTTAAGCGGAATTCACGAATATTATGAACCAGAAGAATTGGTTGGAAAGACTGCAATTGCGATTGTAAACTTACCACCAAGAAAAATGATGGGTATTAATTCTGAAGGTATGTTGATCTCAGCTGTTCATGAAGAAGATGGTCATGAATGCTTAAACTTATTGATGGTTGATGACAAGATTCCTGCAGGTGCTAAGCTTTACTAGGATAAAAAAATGAGTGATTTTTGGTGGTAAATTTACGCATTTACGCCAAAAAATTAAGAAGAAAAAGATGGTTACACTAGTAAAGTGAAGCATTTTGTATTGAATTAAACAAAGAGCAACTCTCTGATAAAGGAGGTTGCTCATTTTTGTTATATAGTTTGGATGAAATCACGGAGATATTCTGTAAATTAGGACTTCGTATTTGTAACAGCTTTGCTGATTTCAGTGGAAAGCCGAGTTCTGATAATGATATTCAATTGATGGTTTATTCCATACGGGAATAAATCTTCATC
>OGES01000175.1_pt1 | contig 69009 bp, 70 predicted proteins | sample 1570711 | NCBI WGS metagenome assembly OGES01 (sample SAMEA2582133, study PRJEB24529) | metagenome | biome: Human gut stool | place: China | collected 2011 | reverse complement strand
CAAGTTACATGACGCGACAGGCAAACCCCTTCAGATACAGCCCTTCCGGGTAGGTTGCGATCACCGGGTGGTCGGCAGCCTGACGGAACTGTTCTATAAATTGTACATCACGCCCGGCATCAATTGCGGCATCGGCGATGATTTTCTGAAATAAATCGGTGGTCATCAGGCCGGAGCAGGAGAAAGTCAGCAGCACGCCGCCGGGGTTCAGCAGCTGGATCGCCAGCATATTGATATCTTTATAACCGCGGCAGGCGCCCATCAGCTGGCTTTTGTTTTCCACGAATTTCGGCGGATCCATCACGATCACGTCGAATTTCTCTCCCAGATCGCGGTATTTACGCAGCAGTTTGAACACGTCGTCGCGCACAAATTCCGCTTTGGACAGATCCAGTCTGTTGAGCTCGACGTTCTGTCGGGCGACGTCCAGCGCTTCCTGAGAGGTATCCACGCTGGTGACCTGGCGGCAGCCGCCCATCAGCGCTGACACCGCAAAGCCGCCAGTATAAGAGAAGCAGTTCAGCACCCGCTTATCCGCGACATAGCGGCGAGTGGCCAGGCGACTGTCGCGCTGGTCGAGGTAGTAGCCGGTTTTGTGCCCGCCCTGGATATCAACCAATAGTTTCATGCCGTGCTCGGTGATCGGCAGCAGCGCCGGGGGCAGCTCGCCCACCACCGGCCCCTGGGCCAGCTCCAGTCCCTCTTTTTTACGCACGGCGACATCGCTGCGATCGTAAATGGCGCAGTCCGGGAACAGGTTCTGCAGGGCGCTGATGATGGCGGCCCGCTGGTATTCGGCGCCTGCGCTGAGCAACTGCAGCACGAAAAAGTTGCCAAAGCGGTCGATAGTGACGCCCGGCAGCCCATCGGACTCGCCGGCGATCAGACGGTAGCTGTCGAGACCATCGCGCTCGGCCAGCCATGCCCGCCAGGTTTGCGCTTGCTGCAGGCGGCGTTCAAAGAAGGTGCTATCGATGGCTTCATTGCGGTCGAAGGTCCACACGCGGGCGCGGATCTGCGACGACGGCGAGTAAGCGCCGCGGGCCAGCCATTTTCCCTGATGGTCAACAATATCGATGGTTTCACCGCTGCGGGCTTTACCCTCCATGCGGGCGACGCCGCCGGAGAAAATCCACGGATGGCGACGCAGCAGGGATTTCTCGCGTCCTTTGGCTAACACTAAGCGGGGGAATAGGGAATCTGTCATGGAGCTACCTTTAAGCAACGGGAATGTCGGCACCGAAAAATGGCGCGTAGAGTAGCACACCTGGCGCACGCAAGCATCTTTCGCCCGGCAGGCACAGGTGAGCGTTTCGGCACAAAATGCAGGCGCTTCGGCACATTCAGTTTGTGCGGACTCTCATACCCTGTTTTCTCACCCCAACGAGGAGCAGACGATGAAAACAGGTATCCGCATGGCCGTGGCGATGGTCGCGGCAGTGAGTAGTGGCGCGATGGCTGCGCCGTTTAGCGTGAGCAGCGATGATATGCATGACGGGCAGGCGCTGGCCCGGAAGCACTGGTTTGCCGGTTTCGGCTGTACCGGAGGCAATGTCTCTCCGCAGCTGGCATGGAAAAATGCCCCGGCGGGGACGCGAAGCTTCGCGGTCACTGTCAGAGATCCCGATGCGCCTACCGGCAGCGGCTGGTGGCACTGGACGGTGGTCAATATCGCCAGCAGCGTCTTTTCGCTGCCCGCTGGCGCGGGAGATAAAAACAGCGCTACACTGCCGGGCGGAGCGGTACAGGGCCGCAATGATTTTGGCTATGCCGGTTTCGGCGGCGCCTGTCCGCCGGCGGGAGATAAACCGCATCGCTACCGCTTTACGGTATGGGCGCTGGATGTCCCTACGCTGCCGGTGGATGCCGGGGCCAGCGGGGCGCTGGTCGGCTATCTGTTACACAGCCATGCTCTCGCCAGCGTACAGTTGACGGCGATGGCCGGGCGCTAAAATAAAGGGTCGATCCGATGGAGAGTATCCACTTTCAGCATAACGCCTTAACCGCGGCAGAGGTCACCACCCGACGGCTGTGCAGACTGCATCGGGTGCGGCTATTCTCCCCGGCGCTCTGTCGGGTGAAACGCGGCAGCAAAGTGATTGTGCAAGGGGAGAGCCGGGTGCTGGCGACGCCGCAACAGCTGATTGTGTTGCCGGCTGACGTTGAGCTGGAGGTGATTAACCAGCCGGAGAACGGCCTGTTTTGCTCCGATCTGCTGTCGCTGACCCCCGAGCTGCTGACGACGTTTAAGACCCGTTATCTCAGCGAACCACCCCCAGGGCGTCTGACCTCGCTCTGCGCCCCGGTGACGACAGCGCTGGCGTTTATGTGGCAAAGCGTTCTGCAGGCGGTGCGGGAGGGATTATCCACCTCTCTACAGCTCCACCAGACTATGGGCCTGCTGCTGGCCCTGCACGAGGCGGGCTATGCGGGCCCGCTGCTCGTCGAGCGGCAGCAGGATCTGTCGGCGCAGGTTCGACAACTGGTCATGCTGTCGCCGGCGCAGGCATGGAGCGTGTCGCGGGTGGCGAAAATGCTCTTTCTCGGCGAGTCCACGCTGCGCCGTCGGCTGCAGCAGGAATCGCAGAGTTTTCGCCAGATCGTCGAGGAGGTGCGGATGGCTCACGCCCTGGGGCAGCTGCAGACCACCTCGCGGCCAATAGGCGAAATCGCGCAGAACAGCGGATATCAGTCGGGATCGCGCTTTACCGCGCGCTTCCGTCAGCATTATGGTTTACTGCCGAAGCACGTACGCTGAGCGAATTTGCTATCCTCAGCGTAAAGTGTGAGCGAAAAGGAGATGATAATGGCCAGTATCTGCACGATGGCATGGGTTTACGGTTCGGTTCAGGGCGTGGGATTTCGCTATTCAACACAGCGGGAAGCGCTGCAACTGGGGTTGACCGGCTATGCCCGTAATCTGGACGACGGCGGGGTGGAAGTGCTTGCCTGCGGCGAGGCAGAGCAGGTGGAGAAACTCATCGCCTGGCTGAAAGCCGGGGGGCCGCGCAGCGCGCGGGTTGACCGGGTGTTAACCGAACCCCATCAACCCACCCGCAGCTGGGAAAAATTCGCGATTCTCTATTAGATGCACTTCACCGGCTTCGGCAGCCCGGCGATTTTGGTCGCCTGTTTGGCGGGGCCTTTCGGGAACAGGCGATAGAGATAGCGGCTGTTGCCTTTCTCTTCGCCAAACTTGTTGGCCATCGCCTTCACCAGCATGCGGATCGCCGGAGAGGTGTTGAACTCAAGGTAAAACTCGCGCACAAAGCGCACCACTTCCCAGTGTTCAACGGCGAGCGTTATCCCTTCCTGCGCGGCAATGACTTCCGCCATCGCCTCGCTCCACTGGGTGGTATCTTTCAGATAGCCTTCGCTATCCGTTTCAATTTCGTTGCCTTCAAAAATAAACATGATTTTTCACATACCGCCTGAAACTGGCCGCAGTGTAGCAAAAAAAAAGGCCCCGCATAAGCGAGGCCTCGGTGAAGCAGGGGAGCGGTTAGTCCCGGCTGGCGAAGCCCAGGATGCTCAGCAGGCTGACAAAGATGTTGTACAGCGAGACATACAGGCTGACCGTGGCGCGGATGTAGTTGGTTTCACCGCCGCGGATGATGTTGCTGGTCTCGAACAGGATGGCACCCGAAGAGATCAGGATGAACACCGCGCTAATCGCCAGATGAAGCGCCGGCAGCTGCAGGAACAGGTTAGCGACCATACCAATCAGGACGACCACCACGCCCGCCATCAGCATTCCGCCGAGGAAGGACATATCTTTGCGCGTCGTCAGCACGTAGGCCGAGCAGCAGAAGAAGACCAGTGCGGTGCCGCCCAGCGCCAGGCCGATCAAATCGCCCATGCCGGCAGAAAGGTACGCGTTCAGCATCGGCCCAAGGATATAGCCGAGGAACCCAGTGAAAGCGAAGGCGGAAATAATCCCGGTGGGTTTATTCGCCGTTTTGTAGGTCAGGAACATCAGACCGTACATCCCCACGAGGGTTAAAATCAGCCCCGGGGAAGGGAGCATCAGCACCGTGCTGGCGGTGGCGGTGATAGCGGAAAACGCCAGCGTCAGGCTGAGCAGGAAGTAGGTGTTACGCAGAACCTTGTGCGTGCTGAGCAGCGAGGAACGGTCACGCGATGATGTAATTATGCGATCCATGAGTCACTCTCTTATGACAGATGTAATTAGGGATAAAGAATAAGAAAAACAAGCGTGAAGCCCTAATGCTTTTACCCATCTTTACTTAGCTTTTGCCGCTTTTGTCCAGCATAAAATTCTACATGGATTGGGAAAAGCGATATGTTTTCGCGTTTCGCTTCGGTGAGCCGATCGAAATCTTATAGGTTGCTGAAATATATTGCTTTATTGAAATTCTGCGACTAAGTGTGGAAGGGGGAATAACTCCGTACGTTAAAGGCAAAGGGAAATGACATTACACAAAAACAATCACATCACGCGAACGTTCCTGGCAATGAGTCTGATGGTCATAACCGGCGGGGCGCTGGCGGCACAGGTGCCGCCGGGCACCCAGCTGGCGGAAAAGCAGGAGCTGGTCAGAAATAACGGCAGTGAACCTGCCTCACTCGATCCGCATAAAGTCGAGAGCGACATTGAATTCAACATCATTAGCGATCTCTTTGAAGGGCTGGTCAGCGTGACGCCTGCGGGGGCGATCCAGCCCCGGCTGGCGGAGCGCTGGGAAAACAAGGACAACCTGTTATGGACCTTCCATTTACGCCCCGGTCTGACCTGGTCCGACGGCACGGCCATCACGGCGCAGGATATCGTCTGGAGCTGGCAACGGCTGGTCTCGCCGGCCACCGCTTCCCCCTATGCGAGCTATCCCGGCAATATGCATATCGCCAACGCCCGCGAAATTGCCCTGGGGCAACAGGGACCCGAGACGCTGGGGGTGAAAGCGCTGAACGACTCCACGCTGCAGGTCACTCTGAACCAGCCGAATGCCGCTTTCCTGGCGATGCTGGCGCACCCTTCGCTGGTACCGATCGACAAAGTGCTGGTGGAGCGTTTTGCCGATAAATGGACCCGACCAGAGCATATCGTCACCAGCGGCCCGTATAAGCTGACCCAATGGGTGGTGAATGAGCGGCTGGTGGCTGAACGTAATGCGAAGTACTGGGATAATGCGCACACCGTTATTAATAAAGTGACTTACCTGCCCATCTCTTCGGAGGCTGCCGATGTCAACCGCTACAAAGCGGGGGAGATCGATATTGTTTATACGGTGCCGATCAATCAGTTTGCGCAGTTGCAGAAAACCATGGGCGATCAGCTGGACGTTTCGCCGCAGCTGGCTACCTATTACTACGAATTCAATACTACCCGGCCGCCGTTTAACGACGCTCGCGTGCGGCGCGCGCTGAATATGGCGCTTGATAAAGATATCATTGCCGGAAAAGTGCTTGGCCAGGGGCAGCGACCGGCCTGGGTGATCAGCCAGCCGGATATCGGTGGCGTGACGCTGCGCAACCCGGACTACGCCAGCTGGCCGCGCGAGAAGCGGATTGCTGAGGCGAAAAAACTGCTGGTGCAGGCGGGGTATGATGACAGTCACCCATTGGTCTTTACCCTGCTGTATAACACCTATGAGTCGCACCAGCGTATCGCCATCGCCGCCAGCTCTATGTGGAAGAAAAACCTCGGTGTCGAGGTGAAGCTGCAGAACCAGGAGTGGAAGACGATGCTGGATACCATGCATACGCATAACTTTGACGCCGTCCGCTATGCCTGGATCGCCGATTACGACGATGCCGCCACTTTCCTCAATACGTTCCGTACCGGTGATAGCGAGAACACCAGTCAGTACAGCAACCCGGCTTACGATGAGGCCCTGCGCAATGCGGCGAAAGCCTCCGACGTAGCGACCCGGGGCAAATACTATCAGCAGGCGGAAGATCTGCTGGCGCAGGATGTTCCCGCCATTCCGGTCTATCACTATGTGCGTACCCATTTAGTGAAACCCAGGGTGGGCGGTTTCACGCCGGATAAGCTGGGGTATTACTACACCAAAGACATGTACATTAAAAAATAGCCCTCTGGATAGCGGTCATGGGCGCTGATTTTCTGTGCGAACTGCCTGAAATTCAGACGAATAACACAAAATTGTTTGTTTTTAAGGCAGTTGAACAAAATGGTGCTTTACAGCATCCGCCGAGGTGTTTATAGTGCGCCTCACACCGGAAGTGTGGCCGAGCGGTTGAAGGCACCGGTCTTGAAAACCGGCGACCCGAAAGGGTTCCAGAGTTCGAATCTCTGCGCTTCCGCCATATAAAAGAAGGGGTTACCGAAAGGTAACCCCTTCTTGCTTTTACCTGTAGCCGTCCTGACTGCACTTCACCTTCACCTCCCGACTCCGCAAACCCGCCATGTCTGTAGCGTTATCGCTGGCGAAAAGGTGACGATCAATCCATTGCAAATGGTTGTTATTTTAATTATTCAGCCTCTCGTTATAAACGGCAATGGTGCTGAGGAATAAAAACCATTCGGCAAAATATCTTCGTCTATACTTGGAAAAATGATGATTTACCTGCCATGGTTTTTACGCAGATACAGAGACCAGAGAGGTCAGCATGCCTGACATTAACCCGCAAAATATCAAAGAATTACGGGCGTTGGTTGAACAGCAATTACAGTACACATTGTGTGTTAGCTTAAATAAAGCTACGCATGGCGATATTTTTAACGCGGTGGCGCTGGCCATTCGTCATTTTCAACAGGATCATTTTTTGTTGAGCCAGACGCGGCAACGTGAAGAGCGTAAAAAGCGTGTTTACTATCTGTCGATGGAATTTTTACTGGGACAGTCGCTGCGTAATAACCTTTTGAATATGAATTTACTGGCGGAGATGCACCATGTGGTGAATGACCTGGGGTTTGATCTTGACCACCTTCTTGACGAAGAGCCCGACGCCGCGCTGGGTAACGGAGGGTTAGGGCGCTTAGCCGCCTGTTTTATCGATTCGATGGCTACCCTTGATATTGCCGCATCCGGGCATGGCATCAAATACGAATATGGCCTTTTTCGCCAATCCTTTCAAAATGACCAGCAGATCGAGCATCCGGATGACTGGCATTCCATGCACTCCCCGTGGCTGGTCGAACACCATGCTCAGCAAATCCTGATCCCGCTGGGGGGCTATATTGAACACAGCGAAGATATTGATGGCAATTACAATCCAATGTGGCTGGGTTGGAAAACCATCGTCGGTATACCCCATGACTATTTCGTTTCCGGTTACCGGGATACGACGACCAACAAGCTGCGGCTTTATAGCGCGGTGGCCTCTGACTCCTTTAATATCCATATTTTCAATCGCGGTGATTATATCAAGGCGGTGAGTGATAAAATCGCGTCGGAGAATATTTCAAAAATACTCTATCCATCCGATGAGGTGCTGACCGGAAAAGAGCTGCGGCTGACGCAAGAGTATTTTCTGGTGGCCTGTACGCTGCGGGATATATTTCGCGACTATGCCGAGGTTAATGACGATATTACTTTCCTGCCGCAGCATGTGGCGATTCAGCTGAATGACACCCATCCGGCATTAGCGGTGGTGGAGCTGATGCGTATCCTCGTCGATGAATACCGGCTGCCCTGGGAGCAGGCGTGGGAGATAACGCAAAACACCTGTGCCTACACGAATCATACGTTGATGCCGGAAGCGCTGGAGACCTGGCCGGTGACGCTGTTTGAAAAACTGCTGCCGCGTCATTTGCAAATTATATTTGAGATCAACCATCGCTTCCTTGAAGAGGTAGCCCGGCGCTGGCCGGATAAAAATCATCTGTTATCTTCGCTGTCTTTAATCGACGAACATCACGATAAGCAAATCCGTATGGCCAATCTGGCGATTGTCGGTAGCCATCGCGTGAACGGGGTAGCATGGCTGCATTCGGAACTGGTCAAGAAACAACTGGTGCCTGACTTCTATTTTATGACCCCGGAGAAATTTATAAATCAAACCAACGGCGTCACGCCGCGACGCTGGGTGCAGCAGGCTAACCCCGGCCTGGCCGCTTTTTTGCACCAACAGCTGGGGGAAGGGTGGCCAACCGATTTACCCTTGCTGTCCAGTCTGGAAAGACTGGCCGATGATACTGCTGTTATTGATAATATCCGGGCCATTAAATTTGCCAACAAAACCGCGCTCAGCCAGCTGGTCGCTCAACGCTATGGCATCGTCCTCGATCCGCTGGCGATGTATGATTGTCAGGTCAAACGTATTCATGAATATAAGCGTCAGTTACTCAATATTCTTCACGTGATCGCGCTTTATCTGGATATCAAAGAGACAGGGAAAACTATCGCGCCTAAGGTGCATTTGTTTGCGGGTAAAGCGGCGCCGGGCTATCGGATGGCGAAGCTGATTATTCAGTTGATTAATACCGTCGCCCGAAAAATTAACCGCGACCCGCAGGTTGCCGGGCAGCTTAAAGTAGTTTTCCTCGAAGATTATAAAGTTTCGCTGGCGGAAAAAATCATTCCGGCCACAGATCTCTCCGAGCAAATTTCCACCGCCGGGACCGAGGCGTCCGGCACCAGCAATATGAAGTTTGCCATGAACGGCGCGTTAACCATCGGCACCTATGATGGGGCGAATATCGAAATCCGCGAGGCCGTGGGGATCGATAATTTTTATCTGTTTGGCGCCGTGGCGGAAGAGATTGAAGAGAGCCGGCGCCTTGGGCATCACCATGATTTCTATCATCAGAACCCGGCTATGGCGCGTGTTGTCGATACCCTCGTGTCTGGGTTGTTCACCAGCGATCGTGAGCTGTTTGCACCACTTCACCACATGTTGACTGAGGGCGATCATTACTGTCATTTACTGGATTTCGACAGTTATTGTCAGGTCCAGCGGCAGGCGATGGCCGATTTTGAACTGCCGGAACAATGGCACCGTCGGGCCTTACTCAATATTTGTCGGATGGGAGAATTTTCCAGCGACAGAACCATACGTGGCTACGCCCGGGATATTTGGGGTATCACCTGCTAAAGAGAGAACACGCCGGCCGAAAAAGGGACTCGTCGACGGATATCAGTCACTATTGAGGATGAGCATGAACGTTGAATTACATACCGAGCAGGGCGTAAAAATTATTGTACCTCTTGTGCGCCGACTGGATGCTTCCGTCGTGCAGGCGTTTAAGCAGCAGGTTCTGGAGGCTATCGACCCGGATACCAAAAACGTGCTGCTGGATCTGAGCCACGTCGATTTCATCGACAGTAGCTGTCTTGGCGCGCTGGTATCCATTCTGAAAAGCGTCAACGGTCAGGGCGAGCTGGTGCTGTGTTCGCTCAATGACACGATTAAAAACCTGTTTAAGCTCACCCGTATGGATCGCATCTTTTCTATTAAGGAGACTCGACAGGATGCGCTGAACACGTTCACTCAGTGATGACGTTGGTGCAGACCCGCGGGTGATGGGTCGCTCGCTTATTCTTCGACAATCCGCGCCTTCGGTTTGCTCAGCAGGAGCATCACCAGCGCGACGTAGGGCATCGGCTTCCAGAAATAGTAGCCCTGCAGCAGATGAATATTCTGGCGATTGAGATACTCCAGCTGGACCTGGGTTTCGACACCCTCGGCAATGATGCGCAGTGACAGCGTCCGGGCCATCTCTATCACGCAGTCCAGCAGCTTGCTTGACGGCGCCTCCCCGGTTACCCGGCCGACAAAACTCTGATCGATTTTGATATAGTCGAAAACCAGCTCGTGGAGACAGGAAAGCCCGGAATAGCCGGTGCCAAAGTCGTCCAGCGCGATGGAAAACCCGCGGGAGTGTAACGTATTGAGCTTGTCCACGACCGCGTCGTTGAGCAACAGCGGCTCCTGCTCCGTGATCTCCAGCATCAGCTTCACCGCTTTCCCCTCAAAGCCGCGCTGATAGTGCAGGCAGTCATCGATAAACGACGGGGCGTTAATGTGTGACACGCTGATATTCAGGCCAATATGAAACCCATCCGGCAGCTTACTGAAGATGGGATTCATCTGGGCGGCGACCTGCGCCATCAGGCTGCGGGTCAGCGGGATAATTAAGCCGGTACGTTCGGCCAGTGGAATAAATTCCGCGGGCGAACGCCGCTGTGTGGTAGCATTTTTCCAGCGGGCGAGAATTTCCACACCGTATATCTCCCCCGTTTTCCCATTCACGACGGGCTGGTAGAAGGGAACGATATACCCCTGGGCGATGGCGTAGCGCAGGTTTTCTTCTTCAGAGGTATAGACATTCAGGTATTTGCGCAGCAGGAAATAAAATAATAGCGAGACAGAGAAAATGAAAATCAGCAGACCGAAGCCATTTTGAAATAAGCGACTGGGGCTAAAAAAAGGCGACTCGGGATAGATAATGCGAAACGGGTAGTCCGGTGAGCTAAATATATCCTGATGCGGGCTGGCTTTCAGCGGCCCCACATCGCCATATCTGGCGATCATCTGATGGTTGACCGAGAGCGCCAGTCCGGCGTTATCCTCATCGCTATACAAGGCATCGCGCAAATGGATGTCGCTGATACTGACAATGACTCTCACCTGCGCTGAACGCGTATGATAGATCAGCACCGGCCGCTTGTTAACCATCATCCTGGCGGGCAGCAGCTGCAGCTTCTCATCAGGCAAGGATTCCGGATGGAGCGTCAGGACTCGGTTGCCGGGGAGTGATGAGCACCACACCTGGCCATCTTTTATCAGCAGAATAGTGCGCAGATGAGGCTGCAGGGCGGCCTCCGTTCCGAGCTGAAATTGACCCTGACCAGAGCAACCGCTGCGGCTAACGTTCAGCGCCGTGGCCGTCGCCGCATGGGCCTCATCCAGAATGGCTGCGATCTTTTTCGCCGCCTGACGGGCGGCCGCGACATGAGTCGCCTGGTCCGAATGCCACAGTTGCCAGTTAATGACGAACACGCCAGCAAGAAACACCACCAGCGCCAGGGAAAAGGCAATCCATGCGTTTCGCCGCTTTATCTCTTTCATTTATCGTGCGTGCCAGGGTGAGTGTGCATAAAGTTAATCATCCCTCTGACGGTAAAGGCTTTTTAATGATCGTAGAAGGGGGATATCTTTCGTGATGACGGCGCATATTAAAAACATGATCAGTATCACAATACCCGCCAGCAAAGACCGCAGATAACGTGCAGAGGCGGCTGTTCTGTCACGAAGGTAATAAAAAAATCGCAGCTTAATGTTTTCTTAATCTAAATTTCGGGAGTGGATGGTTTTAAGCATTTTCTAATCCCTAATAACCGACCGGCGCTATTTTTTGCTTTTTTAAGTTTATGATAATTGTTTTCATTATCATTCTTTTTTTGCTGTGATTTAATCCTCTCCGCTCAGGCTATTTACCGTTTATTGCCCTATTTCATTAAGGATGCGTTCATGAAATTTCGCTTATCGCCCCTCCGTACGGCAGCGCTGGTTGCCGCTTCTCTGTTTCTGGCGCCGCAGGGGATGGCGGCTGACGCTCAGAACGGGATTGTGGTTTACAACGCCCAGCACGAAAATCTGGTGAAGTCGTGGGTGGATGGATTCACCAAAGAGACCGGTATTAAGGTCACGCTGCGCAATGGCGATGACAGTGAACTGGGTAATCAGCTGGTTCAGGAAGGCTCCGCGTCGCCGGCCGATGTGTTTCTGACCGAGAACTCGCCGTCGATGGTGCTGGTCGATAATGCCAAACTTTTCGCCCCGCTGGATGCCGCCACCCTGCAGCAGGTTCCGGCGCAGTACCGTCCGCAGCATGGGCGCTGGATCGGCATTGCCGCGCGCAGCACCGTTTTTGTCTACAACCCGGCGAAAATCAGCGAGGCGCAGCTGCCGCATTCCCTGATGGATCTGGCAAAACCGGAGTGGAAAGGGCGCTGGGCGGCTTCGCCATCGGGGGCTGATTTCCAGGCTATCGTCAGCGCGATGCTGGCGCTGAAGGGTGAGCAGGCGACTCTCGACTGGCTGAAGGCGATGAAAACCAACTTTGTCGCCTATAAAGGCAACAGCACGGTGATGAAAGCGGTCAACGCCGGACAGATCGACGGCGGGGTGATCTACCACTACTACCGCTTCGTCGATCAGTCAAAAACCGGCGAAAACAGTAAAAACACCCAACTGTATTACTTCAAACACCAGGATCCGGGCGCCTTCGTCAGCATTTCCGGAGGCGGTGTGCTGGCTTCCAGCAAACATAAGGCGCAGGCGCAGGCCTTTATTAAATGGATCACCGGCAAGCAGGGGCAGGATGCACTGCGCACCAATAACGCCTTCGAATATGCCGTGGGGGTAGATGCGGCCTCTAACCCGAAACTGACCCCGCTGAAAGACCTGGATGCACCGAAGGTAGAACCTTCCTCGCTGAACAGTAAAAAGGTCATTGAGCTGATGACGCAGGCTGGCCTGCTCTGATCCTGAGGAAGTGATGTTGCTATGTCTGTTCTGAGTTTGTCGCTCGGAAAGAAAACAGGACGCCTGCCCGAGCGCAGGCGTCCTGCATTTCCGATGGTGGCGTTAGCGCTGCTGTTTTCATTGCTGGCGCTGTTGCCGTTAGGGTTTGTGGTGGCGGTTGGGTTCGACACCGGCTGGCCGACCATTAAAGCGCTGGTCTTTCGTCCGCGGGTAGGGGAGCTGCTCAGCAATACCCTGTGGCTGACGGTGCTGGCGGTCCCCATCAGCATTGTGCTCGGCGTGACGCTGGCCTGGCTGACGGAACGTACTGCCCTTGCCGGTCGGCAGCTGTGGTCGGCGCTGGCGGTAGCCCCGCTGGCGATCCCGGCCTTTGTCCAGAGCTACGCCTGGGTCAGTGCCGTGCCTTCGCTGCATGGCCTCTCCGCCGGGGTGTTTCTCTCGGTGCTCGCCTACTATCCGTTTATTTATATGCCGGTGGCGGCCGTGCTGCGCCGCCTCGATCCCACCCTTGAAGATGTCGCCGCGTCGCTGGGCACGCCGCCGTGGAAAGTGTTCTTCCGGGTGGTGCTCCCGCAGCTGCGTCTGGCAATCTGCGGCGGTGCGCTGCTGGTGGCCCTGCATCTGCTGGCGGAATATGGCCTGTATGTGATGATCCGCTTCGATACCTTCACGACCGCTATTTACGATCAGTTCCAGTCGACCTTCAGCGGTCCGGCCGCCAATATGCTGGCAGGCGTACTGGCCTTGTGCTGCCTGGCGATCCTGCTGCTTGAGAGCGCCTCACGCGGTAAAGCGCGTTACGCGCGTATCGGCGCCGGGGCGGCCCGCGAGCAGAAGCGGCTTGTGCTGGGTAAAGGGGCCGCTTTTGGCGCGCAGCTACTGCTTCTGCTGCTGGTGATGCTGGCGATGGGGGTTCCCTTACTGGTCCTGTGCCGCTGGCTATGGCTGGGCGGCATCGACAACTGGCTGCATGCCGATCTCTGGCATTCTCTGCGCCAGACCCTGCTCCTGGGGGCGGGCGGGGCGCTGCTGACAACGGTTTGCGCGATCCCCATTGCGTGGCTCGGCGTGCGCTATCCGCGCCCGCTGTTCCGCCTGCTGGAGGGGTGTAATTACATCACCAGCTCGCTGCCCGGCATCGTCACCGCGCTGGCGCTGGTGACGGTCACCATCCACTACGCCCGTCCGGTGTACCAGACCGAAGTGACGCTGTTTCTGGCCTATCTGTTGATGTTTATGCCGCGTGCGCTGATTAACCTGCGCGCCGGTATCGCGCAGGCGCCGGTGGAGCTGGAAAACGTTGCCCGTAGTCTCGGACGCAGTCCGGCCCGCGCCCTGTGGAGTATCACTATGCGGCTTGCCGCGCCGGGCGCGGCCGCAGGTGCCGCGCTGGTGTTCCTTGGCGTCAGCAATGAGCTCACCGCCACACTACTGCTTTCGCCGTTAGGCACCCGCACCTTGTCGACCGGTTTCTGGGCGTTAACCAGTGAGATCGACTACGTAGCGGCGGCACCGTACGCGCTATTGATGATCGTCATTTCGCTGCCGCTGACCGCGGTTCTTTATATGCAGTCGAAAAAAATGGCAGGGTTGTAACATGCTGGAATTGTCTTCTATTTCGAAATCCTTCGCTGATGCGCTGGTCCTCGATAATCTCAATCTGACCGTAGCGCCGGGGAGCCGGACGGCCATTGTTGGTCCGTCCGGCTCGGGGAAGACCACGTTGCTGCGCATTCTCGCCGGTTTTGAAACGCCCGATCGCGGGCGGATCGTCATGCACGGTAAGTCTCTGTTTGCCGACGGTGTGTTTGTCCCCGCCCACCAGCGACGGATCGGCTATGTTCCGCAGGAAGGGGCGCTGTTTCCTCATCTTAATGTTGCGGACAATATCGCCTGGGGACTCGACGCCAGCCGTGAGGAGAAGCGTCGCCGCGTGGGGGCGCTAATGGAGATGGTCGCCCTCGACGCTGGTCTGGCGAGTCACTGGCCACACGAAATTTCCGGTGGCCAGCAGCAGCGTGTTGCCCTGGCCCGCGCGCTGGCTCAGCAGCCGGCGCTGATGCTGCTGGATGAGCCGTTTTCTGCACTGGATACCGGGCTGCGCGCCAGCACACGCAAAGCGACGGCGGACCTGCTGGCCGAGACGGGGATCGCCTCGATTCTGGTGACTCATGACCAGAACGAGGCGCTGTCGTTCGCTACGCAGGTGGCGGTAATGCGTCAGGGGCGCTTCGCCCAGGTTGGAACCCCGCTGACGGTTTACTCGCAGCCGGTGGATGAAGAGACGGCGTTATTTCTTGGCGATGCCCTGATCCTCCCCGCACGCCTTAGCCCCGGCCGGGCAAGCTGCGCGCTGGGGGACCTGGCGACGGACGCACTGCATCCTGCTGGCGAAGGTAGGGTGATGCTGCGTCCGGAACAGCTGAGCGTCAGTGTGAGCGGGCCGCAGGAAAGTACCGCCATTATCCGCGATGTCGATTTCTCAGGCCAGCTTTCCACGTTGACGCTGTCGATGGCTGGGCACGAGCGGCCGATTGTCCTGCGAACCGTGAGCCAGCCGGCGTGGCAGCCCGGCGCGATGGTGAGACTGACGGTCAGCGGCAAGGCGCGAGTGTTTAGCGGCTAATCCCTGAGCAGGCGGCGCCGGCTATCGACGGCGCCGCACGGAAAGCTAATTAGATGGCGGATGAAGCCGCTAGTATCCGCGCCACTGACCTCGTCGCCATGGAGTGGTAGTACGTTGGAACAATTCCGCGGGGTCAGTCCAGTTCCCGCCATTTTACCGAACCGTCGCTTTTTCATTCGTCCCGCTACGCTTAACTGTTATCCTGTCTCGCGATCGGCCCTGTTGTTACCATGAGACACCGCTATGCCTGAACTCCATACTCCTGCGAATCGCCCCGGCCCGGCCGCTGTGGCCCGGGTGACGCTCCTGCCTGCGCTGCTGGTTATCGTCGCTGTTGCTGTCGGCTGCGCCCTGGTGTCGCCTCCGGTCGGTACACGACACGAGATCCTGACTAACCCCGGCCTCTATATCGATCTGCTGGCGTTGTTGTTTCTGGTGTTTATGCTGTGGAGCTCGGCGAAGGTGCGGATGAGCCACATTGCCGTCAACTGGGTACGCTATGGGCTGCTGTTGTGGATTGCCGGCGGCACCTTTGATGTGATGGATGAGATCGTGGTTCAGCCGCGCTGGATGGGCTACTACTGCGAAGATCTGCTGCGCCTCTCCGGGATGCTGCTGACCGTGGTGGGGGTCTACAAAATTATTGAGCGAATCAATTTGCTGTACGTCGATGCGCGCTCGCAATCCCTGAAGGATGAACTGACCCAGTTACCCAACCGGCGTTTTTTCATTGATACCATTCGCGAGAAGTCCGGGCATGCGCTGGGACTCATGATTCTGGATATCGATTTTTTTAAGAAAATCAACGATAGCTGGGGCCACCTGGTGGGGGATGAAGTGTTATTTTCGCTGGGGAAACAGCTGGCGAAACTAACCAGCGAGCAGGTCCAGCCGGCGCGGATCGGTGGGGAAGAGTTCGCCATTATCGTCGATGGCCTGTCGGAGCCCGAGCTGCACGCTCTGGCGCAGTCGATCCTTGCTAACGCTCGCACCATCCTGATCAATCATCAGACGCCGCTGTCGATCAGCATTGGCGTCGGAACCTGGCGGCCAGGCGAAGCGCAGGAGACGTTTATCCGTAAAGTCGACGAGGCGCTGTACAAGGCCAAGCATAACGGCCGCGGCCGCGTGGAGTGGGCGCCATCTGCCGGTGCGGCAGGTTAGGCCTGCTGCGCGCTACGGCAGTGTCGCCGATACTCCGATGGCGAGCGTTCTGTGTAGCGTTTAAAAACCCGGCAAAAATAGTTGCTGTCGACAAAGCCGCAATTGTGCGCAATCTCTTTCACCTTCAGGTCATAGCCGCGCAATAGCTGCTTCGCCTTTTCCAGACGGACACGGGTCAGATATTCATTAAATCCCACCGAGCCTGATTTCTGAAAAATATGCGAAAGATAGTTGGGCGTGATGTGAAAACGTTTGGCTACCGATTCCCGCGTCAGCGGTAGACTGAGATTTTCCTCGAGGTAGTCCTGGACGGCGAGAAACAGATCCCGGCTGCGGCTGACGCGCATCTCCAGCCCGACCAGCTGTTCACGACAATGACTCAGCAGCGCGGCGATCACCAGTCGCGCGGTCAGCGGATCGGGCTGCAGGCTGACTTCATTCAGGCTCAGCAACAGGTAGGAACCCACGCGCGGCCCAAGCCGGGAAACGCTCTGTTTTTCCGTGTACAGGCTTTTTCCGTCCCAGCGCTGAATACTGAATCCCAGTTTCTGCCGACCAAACAGAATGCTCAGGGTAGTGGCCGGACCGGTCCACTGCGGCAGCGTCCACTTCCCCGCCTGCACGTACAGTACCTGCAGCGTGGTTAACGTCGAGGCCGCCAGCGGCAGTCCCTGTTCATTCAGTTGGCCTTCCAGCACAATTTCCAGACGCGGAAACGGCACGTTGAAGGCGAGGGCAGGCACGGAGATATCCGGCTCAGGAAATCTCACCTGTAAGTGATCTTTTTGACCGATTAACCGATGCAGTATATCCGGCAGATCTTCAATCATTCTTTGCCCTCAGCATGCGCATTATCCTGTTGATGGTAATCTATTTTTTCCTTCCCGGCAGCGTTAGTTTAGCCATTTTGCGCAGCGGATTGCCGGCCAGCTGTAGCGCATGCATCGCCGGAAAAGAGATTATTGATGTCCATCACACTTTGTGGGCTCGCGTACGTATGTCCAGTTTTTTGTAGCGCTCGCCTCGTGTCATGCCGCGGAGGGACCAGTAGAGTTTGTTTGTGTTATCGGAACGTTAAAAAGGAACGTAAAATGAACTCATCATCGGCTAACTTTCTCGATGCGTTAGGCGCCAGCCAGACGCTCAGCGCGCAAATGAAACACGAGCTCGACACCCTCGGCTACACCGTCGTGCATAACGTCGTTGACGCCCAGTGGCTGAGCGAAATGCGCCTGCTCATTGACACCCTGGTTGAACGCGAAGGCGATAATCTGGCGATGGAGCACCATCAGGAGGCGACGGCGACGCGGATCGCTAACCTGATTAATAAGGGGGTTATCTGGGAGAAAGTCTGGTCACACCCGCTGATCCTCTCCGCTTGTCGCTATATCTTCAACGGGGATTTTAAAGTCTCCAGCCTGAACGCCCGCGAGGCGCTGTATAACGGCGGCCACCAGCCGCTGCACGCCGACTGGAAAAAGCCGCGCCCGGATTTTCCCAAAGTCCACCTGGTGAATACCATCTGGGCGATAGACGATTTGAGCGCCGCCAACGGCGCGCCGCGGATCATTCCTGGTACCCACCTCCGCCCCGAGTTACCAGAGGAGGTGCTGGCCGACCCGGAACAGGCCCATCCCGATGAGATTGTGTTTGCCGCGCCGGCTGGCAGCGTGATGATCTACAACGCCCACGCCTGGCACGGCGGCACCCGTAATCGTGAAGGCAGCAGACGACGCGTACTGCATGGGTTATATATCGATCGTGCGGATACGCCGCAGCAGGACCAGCGGCGTTGGCTCACGCCGGAGACGGCAAGCCGCCTGACGCCGGCGCAAAAGTGGCTGCTGGATGTAGAATAAGGTCTGTCGCCGGTCAGGGAAGTTCTACATAGACGACCGGCTTTTTCATGATGCTTTTCACGGCCTCGACGATCTGCTGCGGCTGCAGCAGGAAGCTCTTGATGCTGGTTTTAATCGTCCGCAGGCCGCGAAAGCGATGAGGGTCGTCGATTTCGATATCCGTCACCAGCAGCACCACTTCGGCGCGGGCGATATCTTCCGCGGTGATCCGATTTTCTACGCCGAGCGCCCCCTGGGTTTCCACCTTCAGGTGCCATTTTTCATGATGACCGACCTTTTCCAGTCGTTCGGCGGCCATGTAGGTATGCGCCACCCCGCTGACGCAGGCGGTGACGGCGACAATATTGAAGTCCATAACATCCTCCTGGCGTTAACCGCCGATAGTGACGTGGAAACCGGCCGCTTCGGCCATCACCCGATATGGTTGAATTTCCGCTTCGTCAGGCGCTTTCACGCTGGCCAGCGTCCAGGGTTTGCCCAGCAGACGGTATTTGGGCTCGCCATATTGATGAAACGGCAACAGGTGCATTTCTTTTAGCGCGAAAGGGGCGAGGAACGCCAGAATCTGGCGAAAATTATCGGTATTCAGTGTGTAGCCCGGGATCAGCGGCACCCGCGGGATCAGGTTGATTTTTCTCGCCGCCAGCTGGCGAAAATTGTCCAGCACCCGTGGCTGATTCATTCGCAGCAGCGACCGCGCCCGCTCAGGTTCCATGATTTTAAAATCAAACAGCACTTCATTGCAGGCTTCGGCCACCGGCAGGAAGCGGTCAAAAGCGCCGTCGCCCGCGGTTTCGATGGCGGTGCGGATCCCCCACTGGCGCAGGCGCTGGAGAAAGCGGGCGGCAAACCCGGCCTGCATGAGCACTTCGCCCCCGGAGAGGGTGACGCCGCCGCCGGAGGCGCGAAAGAAGACCTCATCCTTCAGCACCTCCTGCAACAGGTTATCCAGCGTCACATCGCGGCCAATCTGTTCCCACGCACCGGACGGACATTCGGCGACGTCCTGCTGGCAGCGGGTGCAGCGCAGGCATTTGCTCTCCCGGCGCAGGGTCTGAATCCTGGGTGAAATTGATTCGGGATTGGCGCACCACGGGCAGGTATGAGGGCAGCCTTTAAAAAAGACCACCGTGCGGATCCCCTGGCCATCGTTGAGCGAGTAGCGCTGGAGGTTAAAAATACGCGCCCGGTCGGCGCGCGTGTCGATGACCTCACAGCTGATGCGCGGTGCGGCGGATAATGTCATCCTGAATCTCCTTCGACAGCTCAACAAAGAAGGCGCTGTAGCCCGCGACCCGTACCACCAGACCGGCAAAGTCCTGCGGCCGCTGCTGCGCTTCACGCAGGGTGTCGGCATTGACCACGTTGAACTGAATATGCTGCAGCTTGAGCTTGCAGAAGGCCTGTAAAAAATCGGCCAGTTTGTTCAGGCCGCCGTCGCCGGCCAGCGTTGCCGGAGTGAATTTGACGTTCAGCAGCGTACCGTTCGACAGCAGATAGTTATCCAGCTTGCTGACCGATTTCAGCACTGCCGTCGGCCCCTGGGAATCCTGACCGACCATCGGCGACAGGCCGCCGTCCGCCAGCTGTTCGCCGGCCAGTCGCCCGTCCGGGGTGGCGCCCACCACCGAACCCAGCGGCACGTGCGCGGAGACGGTGTAGGAGCCGGGGGTAAAATGGCCGCCGCGCGGGTTCAGATACTGCTCGACTTCTTTGCAGTAAAAACGCAGCAGATCGGCGCTAATATTGTCGACATCGTCGATATCGTTGCCGTATTTGTCAAAATGGTTAATCAGCCGGGCGCGGATTTTTTCCCCTTCTGGCGTCTGGAAATTGGCTTTCAGCACGGCCATCAGTTGGTCAAAGCTGAGACGCTGCTGGTCGAAGACCATACCCTTCAGGGCGTACAGCGAATCGCTCAGGTTAGCGATTCCGATACCCTGAACGCCGGAGAAGTTATAGCGCGCGCCGCCAGCGGTGATATCTTTGCCGTGCTGCACGCAATCTTCAATGAACGAGGAGAGCAGCGGGACCGGCGCCCAGTCGCGGTGGCCGATATCGCAAATGTTGCTGCCCTCGACCATCAGCTTGATGTAATGGCGAATTTTGTCGCGGATCTGGCAGATAAGGCCGTCCCAGCTGACGTCAGGCTGATGTTCATTTTCCTGCAGCACAATTTCCATCACCTTCAGCAGATTAAACATGGCGATATCATGCAGGCCGTAGGTGCGCCCTGGAATAGAGAGCTCCACGCAGCCGACCACCGCGTAATCGCGGGCATCTTCCAGCGACACGCCGCGGTTAAGGAAGGCCGGCACGACCACCTCATCGTTGAAAATCTGCGGGATCCCGGTACCCAGGCGAATGGTCTCAGCGGTTTTACGCAGGAACGGGCGATCAATCAGCTCGTTGACCCGCACGCCCAGATTCGGCTGCGGCAGCTGAACGTTTTGATAGGCGTCGAGGCATAAAAATGACAGCACGTTGACCGCGCTGCGCCCGGTGTCCGTCAGCCCGCCGAGCAGGGCGGTATAGCCGGTGGGAAAACCCGCGAAATAGCGCGCGCTGCTGGAGGAGCGTAGCAGGACGATATCGTTGCATTTCACCCACAGCGACTCCAGCAACTCCTTGAGATACGCGGGATCCTGACCCTGATTCAGCGATGCCTGATAAAACGGCAGCATATACTGGTCAAAACGCCCCAGCGAAATCGAGCTGGCATTGGATTCGTACTGCAGAATGATATTCATATACCAGAACAGCTGGCAGGCCTGGGGGAAGTCCGTTGGCCGGTGCTGCGCGTTGTGGCGCGAAATAGCGGCGATAGTTAACAGCTCCTGCTGACGCTGCGGGTCCTGACAGTGCCCAGCCATCTCCTCGGCCAGCGCGGCGTAGCGCAGAATATGGCGCTGGGAAGCTTCCAGCAGGATCAGTACCGCCTGATAAAAGGGGTTCTCCGGTTGCCGGGCGCAGTGCGTTTTGAGTTCGGCGACCAGGGCGCCAAGGCCATGATTCAGCAGCCGTGGATAGTCGATGATGATATGGCCCTGGCCTTTATCGGTCTGGTTCACGCTGAATATCTGGGTGTTGACGGCGGCCTTGACCTCTTCGGTCATCTGGCCGTTGATGAAATCTTTCATTGAACGCTTTTCCCAGTAGGGGTACAGCGTTTCGCGGTAGATTTGCTTATCTTCTTCGCTTATTGCGAAGCGGTCCTGTGGGCGGGTCGGAAAGGCGTCGAGCTCGTTGAGCAGCCAGTAGGGGTCCATCTCGGGCGACATAATCCCTGCCCGCGGTTTGACGGTGCGGTTGCCGGCGATCAGTTCATCCTCACGAATCGAAATCATCACCTTATCGAGGATCCACGCGGTGGCTTTCGCCCGGCGGATAATCACCGGCTCGCCCTCCGTCTGCCGATGGCTGGCAGTGTAGAGTAATGCGCGCTCAAGGGAGATTTCGCGCGGCTGGGCGAACAGGCTGGCTTTCAGGCGTTGGGTACGATTCGTCATGATAAACTCCATGTTGTGGCGAAGGGCGCGAAGGCGCCCTTTTAAGGCTTCAGGCGCTCTGGGAAAGGTGGCTGTCTATCTTGTTCATGATGGCGTCGGCGCGCTTGACCGCATCGCTGATATTGACGCGCACGATAGTTTTCCCGGCAAAACGCTCTTCGAATTTGATGCCGATATCTTTGGTCAGAATGACCATATCGGCGGCGGCAATCTCCTCCGCCGTCAGTTCGTTTTCAATGCCAATGGAACCCTGCGTTTCAACCTTGACCTGCCAGCCTTTGGCTTTGGCGGCGCTTTCCAGCGATTCAGCGGCCATGTAGGTGTGAGCCACGCCCGACGGGCATGCGGTGACAGCGATAATGTGGGTCATAATCTGTTCCTTCCAGTCTGTTAGTTAATTTCGAAATCAAGGTCTAGTTCATCGTCAGCGGCGACGTCAGTGGGTTTCTTTTTGGCGAAGGCTTTCAGCAGGATGACGCAGGCAGCGCTGACGCAGGCGCCGACCAGCAGCGCGGCAACAAAGCCGAGCTTGCCCTGGACCACCGGCAGCACGATGAGCCCGCCCCAGCCGGCGTAACACTGGGCGCCCATCAGCGCGGCGGTGACGCAGCCGCTGGCGGCGCCAATCATATTGGCCGGAATGACGCGCAGCGGATCCGCGGCGGCAAAGGGAATCGCCCCTTCGGTCACGCCGACACAGCCCATCACCAGCGCGGCTTTGCCGGTTTCCCGCTCTTCGGCGGTGAAATATTTGCGGCCAATCAGCGTCGCCAGCCCCATGCCCAGCGGCGGTACGGCGATACCGACGGCAGCGATAGCCACCACGCTGTAGACGCCCTGCGAAACGCAAATCAGCATGAAGGCGTAGGCTACTTTGTTCACCGGGCCGCCCATATCAAAGGCCAGCATCAGACCCATAATGATGGCCAGCACCACGATGCTGCCCTCGCGCATCCCCTGCAGCCAGCCGGTCAGGTTAGCGGTCAGCGCGCCAACCGGCTCGCCAAGCCCCCACATCATGATCCCGGCGGTGATAAAGGTGCCGACGATGGGAATGATGAAAATCGGCATCACCGAGCGCAGAACTTTATGTACGGGGATTTTTTTCAGGTAATAGACCACCAGGCCGCCAATCATGCCGGCGATCAGCGCGCCGAAGAAACCGGCGCCAAAGCTGTTGCCCACCCAGGCGCCGATGGCGCAGGGGGCCAGCGCGGCGCGGTCAGAAATGGAGTAGCCGATGTAGGCGGCGAGAAAGGGCACCATCAGCGTCAGCCCGGCGACGCCGATATCAAAAAGTTTCTTCAGATTAGGGTCGGTGGCGGCATCGGGTACCGCGCCTTTGCCATACAACATGACGGAGACCGCCAGCAGGATCCCGCCGGAGACCACGAAGGGGATCATATGTGACACGCCGGTCATCAGATGCTGGCGGGTATTTTTTAGTATTTGCACCAGTTCGTTCATTGCTTGCTCCTGAGCGCTGTAGGGCCCGTGACAGTTATGGATGGCTCAACATTAGAAAAAGGGCGTCGCATAAAACAGTAGAGAAAAAGTGCATTTACTGGATATTTGTAAGGTGAGAAAAGAATTGCGATCCACCTCAAATCTTAGTGATGACAGGAGAGATGAGCGCTAACAGGGTGGAATTGTGATGGCGGGCATAAAAAAATATTGTGTGTACAATAGTCCAGTAATTGCCAGTTTTATCACCTAGTCCCTGGGGCCGTCTTTTATTACTTTTTGAGGAAATAATGGATTGCTCTGGAGGAAGGCGATGGCTCTGGTCATTGAATTTACATGTGATTTGCCCAACGGCGTGCATGCGCGTCCGGCCAGTCTGGTCGAAACGCTGTGTAACCGTTTTTCATCAGCGGTTGAGTGGCGGAACTTGCGCCGCGAGACCGGCGGAAATGCCAAGAGCGCGCTGGCGATTATCGGCAGCAATACCCTGAAGGGCGACGCCTGCCAGCTGCTTATCAGCGGCGAAGATGAAGCTGAAGCATTCGCCGCGTTAACGGCTTTTATGCGCGATGAATTTCCCCACTGTGACGCGCCGCTGCCCGCAGCGCCAACGCTGGATGTCCAGCCGGTGCCAGAGTCGCTTTCGCGGCTGAACCCGACGCTGTTTCATGCCCACCCGGTGTGCGCCGGCAGCGCGGGAGGGACGCTGGTTCATCTCAAATCACGCGATCTGCACGAGCTGGGTGAACTGCCCGTCGCCGCCAGTCCCGAACAGGAGCAGGCGGCGCTGGATAATGGCCTGCGCCTGCTGGTGAAAGATATCGAGCTGCGGCTGCTGGACAATGACGGCACCGCCAGCGCGATCCTGGAAGCTCACCGTTCGCTGGCGACGGATGCCTCGCTGCGCCAGCACCTGCTTGGCGGTATTCTCACCGGGTTGAGCTGCGCCCAGGCGATTGTCGCCACCGGCGACCACTTCTGCGCCCAGTTCCGCGACTCCGGCAACAGCTATCTGCAGGAGCGGGTACTGGATGTACGCGACGTTTGCTTCCAGCTGTTACAGCATATCTACGGCGAAGCCCGTTTCCCGGCGCCGGGCCAGTTGCGGGAAGCGGCCATTTGTCTTGCCGACGAGCTGACCCCCAGCCAGTTTCTGGAACTGGATAAAACGCATCTCAAAGGGCTGCTGCTGCGCAGCGGCGGCACCACCTCGCATACCGTGATTCTGGCACGCTCATTCAATATCCCTACTCTGGTAGGCGTGGATTTAGCCGCGCTGCTGCCGTGGGTGGATACGCAGGTGCAGATTGACGGCAACGCCGGGCTGCTGGTGGTGGATCCGAGTCCGGCGGTAGCGCGCTACTATCAGCAGGAGGCCTGGCTACAGGCGCAAATCCGGCAACAGCAGCAGGTATGGCTGGATAAAGCCGGGCAGACGCAAGACGGTATCCGCGTGGAGATCGCCGCCAATATCGCCCATTCGGTGGAAGCGGTGGCGGCATTCAACCAGGGCGCGCAGTCGGTAGGGTTGTTCCGCACTGAAATGCTGTATATGGATCGCCCGAGCGCGCCGTCGGAAGATGAGCTCTACAACATCTTCTGCCAGGCGCTGGAACCCGCTGCCGGGCGCAGCATTATCGTGCGGACTATGGATATCGGCGGTGATAAGCCGGTGGCCTATCTCAACATCCCTGCGGAAAACAATCCGTTCCTCGGCTACCGCGCGGTGCGCATCTATGAAGAGTATCAGGCGCTGTTTCACACTCAGCTACGGGCGATTTTACGCGCCTCGGCGCACGGCTCGCTGAAGATTATGATCCCGATGATTTCATCAATGGAAGAGATCCTGTGGGTGAAAGAGCGACTGGCGGAGGCCAAACAGTCGCTGCGCGCCGAGCAGATCCCGTTTGATGAAAAGATCCCGCTCGGCATCATGCTGGAAGTGCCGTCGGTGATGTTTATCATCGATCAGTGTTGTGAAGAGGTGGATTTCTTTAGCATCGGCAGCAACGACTTAACGCAGTATCTGCTGGCGGTCGATCGTGATAATGCGAAAGTGACACGCCATTATAACAGCCTGAATCCCGCCTTCCTGCGCGCGCTGGACTATGCGGTACAGGCGGTGCATCGGCAGGGGAAATGGATTGGTCTGTGCGGCGAACTGGGGGCCAAAGGATCGGTGCTTCCGCTGCTGGTAGGCCTCGGTTTAGATGAATTGAGCATGAGCGCGCCGGCGATCCCGGCGACCAAATCGCGCCTGGCCCAGCTGGACAGCCGCGCCTGCCGCCAGCTGCTGAATCAGGCCATGCAGTGCCGTACCTCACTGGAAGTGGAGCATCTGCTGGCCCAGTTCCGCATGCGTCAGCAGGATGTGCCGCTGGTGAGCGCCGAGTGCATTACGCTCAATAGCGACTGGCGCAGCAAGGAGGAGGTGCTGAAAGGGATGACGGATAACCTGCTGCTGGCCGGACGCTGCCGCTATCCGCGAAAGCTGGAGGCTGACCTGTGGGCCCGCGAGGCGGTGTTCTCCACCGGTCTGGGCTTTAGCTTCGCCATTCCGCACAGTAAATCCGAGCATATCGAGCAGTCGACCATCAGCGTCGCGCGGCTGGCGCAGCCGGTGATATGGGGCGATGAAGAGGCGCAGTTTGTGATTATGCTGACGCTGAACAAGCACTCGGCGGGCGATCAGCATATGCGAATCTTCTCGCGGCTGGCGCGGCGCATTATGCACGCGGAGTTCCGTCAATCTCTGGTCTCCGCGGAGAGCAGCGAGGATATTGCCGACCTGCTGCGCCGCGAGCTGGAACTGTGATCTGCACACCGGCCAGCACCGCTGGCCGGTGTGCGCTTTACAAATCCAGCACCAGGCGGCCGCCTTTGGCGCGCGAGCAGCAGATCAGCATACTCTGCTGGCTGGCTTTCTCTTCCTCGCTGTAATACTGATCGCGGTGGTCCGCTTCCCCTTCCAGAATCATCGTTTCGCAGGTGCCGCACACCCCTTCGCGGCACAGGCATTCCACCTTCGCCGCTTTGTTATTCTCAATAACCTGCAAAATGGTCATGTCCTGCGGTACGGTAAATTCGCGTCCGGAACGCGCCAGCACCAGGGTAAACGCCTCTCCGCCTTTATCCTCAACGATAAACTGCTCAAAGTGCAGCTGACTGGCGGGCACCTGATGGCGTTCGGCGGCGGCTTTCACCGCCTCGTTAAGCGCCGCCGGGCCGCAGGTATACACGTGGGTTCCGGGCTCGAGGTCGGCGAACAGGCGCGGCAGGTCGAGACGGCTGCCGAGCGCTGATACATGAACATTGACCCGATCTCGCCACGGCGCGGCGCTGAGCGCATCGACGAAAGCATTATTGTCGGCGTCGTGGAAACAGTAGTGCAGCTGCCAGTCGGCCTGCTGTTGTTCCAGTTCCGGAATATGCGACAAGAATGGCGTAATGCCGATACCGCCGGCGATCAGCAGATGTTTTCGCGCCTGTGGTTCGATGGCGAACAGGTTGTTGGGCGTTGACACCGTCAGGGTATCGCCCGGGCGCACCTGCTGGTGCATAAAGCGCGAGCCGCCTTTGGAAGGCGACTCAAGACGCACCGCAATCTGCCAGCTGGTGGTATCCAGCGGCGAGCTCATCAGCGAATAGGCGTTACTGTAGCGCTGCTCGCCATCCTGCATCTGGACGATAATATGGCTGCCGCCGCTGAATCCCGGCAGCGGGGCGCCGGTCGGCGACACTAGCGTAAAACGCTTCACCTGGGCGGTGATCTGTTCAACATCGCGAACGATCGCCTCAAACATTTGATAATCAGACATCGCTGAACTCCATCAAAAATCCCGGCGTGGCCAGCGCCGCCGCCGGGAGAGGACATTTACAACCCCTGGCAGAGATACTTCATCTCCAGGTAATCTTCGATTCCGTGTTCCGACCCTTCGCGGCCAAGGCCGGACTGCTTCACTCCGCCAAATGGCGCGACTTCGTTGGAAATCAGCCCGGTATTGATGCCGACCATCCCGTATTCCAGCTGCTCGGAGACGCGCCAGATACGGGCGGCATCGTTGCTGTAAAAATAGGAGGCGAGGCCGTAGATAGTGTCATTTGCCTGTTCGATGACCTGCTGCTCATCGTCAAATTTCACCAGTGCGGCCACCGGGCCGAAAATCTCTTCCTGCAGCAGCAGTGACCCCGGCTGTACGTCGCCGATCACCGTAGGGGTGAAGAAATTACCGCCCAGTGGGTGCGCTTTACCGCCGGTTAACAACGTTGCGCCGCGGGTCAGGGCGTCGTCGAGCAGGGACTGGACTTTGCGCCCGGCGTCGGCGTTGATCAGCGGGCCAATCTGTACATCGGACTCGCTGCCATCGCCAACTTTCAGGGCGGCGACGCGGGCCACGAACTTATCGCAGAATTGGTCGTAGATGGCGCGATGAACATAGAAGCGGTTGACGCAGACGCAGGTTTGCCCGGCGTTGCGGAACTTGGCGATCAGCGCTCCCTCGACCGCTTTATCGATATCGGCATCGTCAAAGACGATAAACGGCGCGTTACCGCCGAGCTCTAAAGAGAGCTTTTTGATGGATTCCGCGCACTGGCGCATCAGTACGCGGCCAACTTCGGTCGAGCCGGTAAAGGAGAGTTTACGCACCCGCTCATCGCCGGTGAACACCGCGCCAATTTCGCGCGACTGGCCGGTAACGACGTTAATGACGCCCTGCGGGATCCCGGCCTGATTCGCCAGTTCCGCCATCGCCAGCGCGGTAAACGGCGTTTCGTTAGCCGGCTTAATCACCATCGTGCAGCCAGCGGCCAGCGCCGGGCCGGCCTTACGGGTGATCATCGCCGCCGGGAAGTTCCACGGGGTGATCGCCGCGCAGACGCCCACGCCCTGGCGGATCACCATCAGGCGTTTATCGGCGCCAGGGGAGGGGATTATTTCGCCGTTGGTGCGTTTGCCCTGTTCGGCAAACCACTCGATAAACGAGGCGGCATAGGCGATTTCGCCTTCGGCCTCCGCCAGCGGCTTGCCCTGCTCGGCGGTCATGATCTGCGCCAGCGCGGTTTTGTTTTCGAGGATCAGGCGGTGCCAGTTTTTCAATAGCGTGGCGCGCTGAGCGGCGGTTAATGCGCGCCAGGCCGGCAGCGCGGCCGCGGCGGCATCCACGGCCTGCTGCGCTTCCGCCCGACCCATATTAGGGATCTGGCCGAGCGCCGCGCCGGTGGAAGGATTGCTGACGGCAAGCGTCGTGCCGTCGGCGGCGTCGCGCCAGCTTCCGGCAATCAGCGCCTGCTGGCGAAACAGATCTGAGTGAAACACGGACATAGCAAACTCCTTCAACGATTACGGCTGGAACACCTGGGCCACCAGATTGTGGAAATGGGCGATACCGTGCTCGGAGATACCGCTGCCGCTGTTATCCGCCATAATGCGCCCCTGGCCGCGATAGCCGCGGGACTTCAGCCCCTTCTGCACGCTTTCCACCAGGCGTAAATCTTCCGGGCGGAACACGTCGCGATACCACTCAATCAGCGCTTTCTGATCGTCAGTCAGCTCTTCGTTGGTGAAATAGATGTCGTAATTCTGCAGAGTGGTCTCTTCATCCACCGGGAATTCATAGATCACGGTCATCATGCCCTTGATCGGCGTCACGTTGAACATGGTGCACGGCCACAGCCAGAAACCGTGGAACGCGGCGTCGGTACCTTCTTCGAATTTAAACGACTGCTCGGACGGCTTGGCGAAGCCATACTGCAGCGTCCATTTGCCGTGCATGGTGTGCCAGTAACGGTCAACCTGTACGGAATCCGAGAAGCCCGGGTGCGCCGGGCCGCAGTGGTAACATTCCAGATAGTTATCGACGATATTTTTCCAGTTCGCCGGGGTGAGAGTGGTAAAGCGCGCCGCCAGTTTCAGATCATGCACGTCCGGGCAGGCTTCCAGCACTTTGTCCTGCAGGCCCGGCAGCTGCGTTTCCACGCTCTCCGCTTGCGGGTTCATATTGATAAACACAAAGCCGGCATACTCTTCCAGGCGAACCGGCACCAGCGTTGCCTTTTCGCTATCGAAATTCGCCACGTTTTCGCAGTTGCGGGCGTGGGCGAGATTGCCGTCAAGCTTGAAGGCCCAGGCGTGATAGGGGCAGGTAATCACGTTTTTGGCTTTACCTTCACCGCTCAGCAGCTGGTGGCCGCGGTGCGGGCAGACGTTATAGAAAGCGCGCAGAATGTTGTCGCGGCCGCGGACGATAACGATATTTTCGCCAATGATCTCCCGGGTGATGTAGTCGTTCGGCCGGGCGACCTCGCTGCCGTGGGCGACGCAAATCCAGCTATTGGCGAAGATGCGCTCTTTCTCGTGCTCAAACGCCTGGCTGTCGGTATAAAAACGGGCCGGAATGGTCCAGGCATCCTGCGGATTGGCGCAAAAGTTAATCGGCAGAGTAAAGTCAGGGCTCAAATTGCTCATGTAAGGTCACCTTGTGATTATTGTCAGTAAGAGGTTTTACAGCGACTGGCCGTCGCCTTTGAGTACCGTGCCAACCGGTAGCGTCTCGGCTTTAATCATTGGCTCGGGCGTATGGGTTTCTATCTGATTGACCGGCACGTGGGCGTAGTCCTGTTTTAGCCAGCGCACGAAGCCGCCGGTTTTAATCAGTAAAATGGCCAGGAATGGTAGGGCGGTCAGCACCACGGTGGTTTTCATGGTCTCAAGCGAAGCGCCGGTAAACAGAATCGATAGCGGGATGAGGGTGATCACCACGCACCAGAACAGGCGCATGCCGCGATCCGGATCGTCGCCTTCGCGCAGGTTGCGGGTGCTGGTCGCTGCCATGGTGTAGGCCACCGCATCCATGTGCGAGGCGAGGAAAACAATCATCACAAACAGATAGGCGGCGAGGAACAGCTTACCTGCCGGCAGCGACATCAGGACCTGCTGGACGGCGGTTTCGCCGCCGAGAGTCTGCATCACCTGCGGTACGTTAATCACGCCGTTAACGAACTGGTGCATGGCGTAGCTTTCCATCACCCCAAAGAAGAACCAGCAGCCGGCGGTGCTACCAAGGAGCAGTCCCCATATCACCTCTTTGATTTTGCGCCCGCGGGAGACGCGGGTGACGAACATCGCCACGCCCGGAGTATAGGAGATCCACCACAGCCAGTAGAAGACGGTCCAGTTGCGGGTAAAGGCGCCGTCGCCGAGGGGATCGGTAAACAGACTCATCTGCAGGAAGTTCTGAGTCGTCAGGCCGACGGCGTTAATGATGTTATTGGTGATGAATTCGGTCGGACCAACCAGTAATACCACCAACGGCAGCAGAAACGCCCCCCAGCCGACCATTTTGCTCAGGCGCTGCAGGCCGTTGTTGATGCCAATCCACGAACTCATGCAGAAAATACCGCCGGAGAGCAGGATCACAAACGCCTGCACGGTGAAGTTATCCGGCAGCCCGGTCAGCGCTGACAGGCCGCGGGTGAAGGTGGCGGCAGTGACCACCAGCGAAATGGTTAACGCGCCGACGGTAGCGATCAGGAACATCAGGTCGACCAGACGGCCCCAGAAGCCCTGCGGACTCACTCCGGTGATCGCTGAAATGATCCCGGAGAGGCTGAGGCCTTTATTTTTCCGCACGTGGAAGTGATAGGCCATGATCAGCGAAGCGAGAGTGTAGGTCGCCCAGGCGCTAACCCCCCAGTGGAAGAAAGAATAAGGGATGCTGTATTCCAGCGCTTTCGGCGAGTGCGGAGCAATGTTCAGGCCCGGGGTCTGGTAATAATAAGCCCATTCGGCAACGCCCCAGTACAGCGTGGAGGAGCCGAGCCCGGCGCAGATAAACATAAACAGCCATGAGAGGGTACTGTATTCGACTTTGCCTTCGCCGAGACGGATATTGCCGTATTTGCTGGTGGCCAGATAGAGCACCAGTCCCAGCGCCAGCAGCACCAGTACCTGTACCGTGGAACCCAGCAGCCGGGTCACGCCGTTAAAAATCGAATCAGCCGCCTGCGCGGTTTGGTGGGGGAAGAGACTTAATGTAGCGGCGATGAAAACAATGGCCGCCAGGCTGATGGCAATCAGCGGCACATCTTTTTTCTTTACGTTGCTCAACATGGGTGATCTCCTGGGCATGATTGCCCGTCGGTGGCTTTAGCCTGTCGTTGTTATCACGCTGTAGGGTCAAGGTTCGTAGCAAAAGCTATTAACAATCGGATTATTTCTTCGTTACATGAATTAAACAATTGGCCGTTTCGTGAAGCAATAAAACACGGAACGGAAATAATAAAAGGTGAATTGGCGCAGGTTCTGTCCTTTCAGGAATTAATAAAGTTCACCGCTGTGATGCGGTCCACTTGTCAATCGTGGGGGATTCTGCATAGCGAAAAGAGAGGGAAGTTGGAGGACCAGGCGCGCGGGTTTTCCCGGGTAGCGGCTGCGCCTTACCCGGGCTACGGTCCGTGCGGCCTGCCTTTAATGTATTCAGCATTGTTGCTGAAACTGCCAGTGTTGGCGGCCTCAACATCGCTGAGACGTTCCCGGCAGGTCGGGGCAGCCCGCAGGGATGCGGGCTGAGGGCCGTGTTTTTACATTATCGTGCCTTTTGTAGCCCCGGTAAGCGCAGCGCCACCGGGGAGCGGCGGGGTAATTACGCCAAAATGGCTTTGCAGATAGCGTCGCTGACCTGTTGCGTTGACGCGCTGCCTTTCATATCCGGGGTTTTCGGCCCGCTGGCAATCACCTGCTCAATCGCCGCCAGGATGCCGTTGTGCGCGGCGTGATAGCGCTCATCGCCGTTGCCGAGGAAATCGAGCATCATCGCCCCGGCCCATATGGTGGCGATCGGGTTGGCGATATTTTTACCGTAGATATCCGGCGCGGAGCCGTGAACCGGCTCGAACAGCGACGGGAAGGTGCGCTCCGGATTGAGATTGGCCGACGGTGCAATACCGATAGTGCCGGTACAGGCCGGGCCGAGATCGGAGAGAATATCGCCGAACAGGTTGGAGCCGACCACCACGTCAAAACGCTCCGGCTGCAGCACGAAGCGGGCGCACAGGATATCGATATGCTGCTTGTCCCAGCGAATATCCGGATAGTTTTTGGCCATCTCTTCCACCCGCTCATCCCAGTAGGGCATGCTGATCGCCAGACCGTTGGATTTGGTTGCGGAGGTTAGCGTTTTGCGTGGGCGGCTTTGCGCCAGTTCGAAGGCGTAGCGCAGGATCCGGTCCACGCCGCGGCGGGTAAAGACCGACTCCTGAATCACCACTTCATGCTCGGTGCCTTCATTGGCGCGCCCGCCGAGGGCGGAATATTCGCCTTCGGTATTTTCGCGCACCACGTAAAAATCGATATCGCCGGCCTTTTTACCCGCCAGCGGGCAGGGGACGCCGGGGAACAGACGCACCGGACGCAGGTTGACGTATTGGTCAAACTCACGGCGGAACTTCAGCAGCGACCCCCACAGCGAAATGTGGTCGGGAACGGTATCCGGCCAGCCGACGGCGCCGAAGTAGATGGCATCGAAGCCCTGCAGCTGCTCGCGCCAGTCGTCCGGCATCATCTTGCCGTGATGGGCATAATATTCGCAGCTTGCCCACTCCATCTGCTCGAAGCTCAATGACAGATCCCAACGCTGTGCGGCGGCTTGCAGCACACGAATCCCTTCAGGCAGAACTTCTTTGCCAATTCCGTCACCCGGGATGGCGGCAATACGATAGGTTTTTTTCATTCCGGTTCTCACTTTTTAGCGATGATGTTTGACCACCTGCCTATCCTATAATTGACTGGTTCATAATTAATCACGCTAACTGGTGAAACATAAAACACAGATCATGAATAATCTGCCGCTGCTAAATGATTTACGCGTCTTTATGCTGGTCGCTCGCCGGGCCGGGTTCGCCGCCGCCGCCGAAGAGCTTGGCGTATCACCGGCGTTCGTCAGCAAGCGGGTTTCGCTGCTGGAGCAAACCCTGAATGTGGTGTTGCTGCACCGGACCACCCGCCGGGTCACCATTACCGAGGAGGGGGAGCGGATCTACGAATGGGCGCAGCGCATTTTGCAGGATGTCGATGAGATGATGGACGAGCTTTCCGACGTACGCCAGGTGCCGCAGGGAACGCTGCGTATTATCAGTAGCTTCGGCTTTGGTCGCCGGGTGGTGGCCCCGGCGCTGTCGGCGCTGGCCCTTCAGTACCCGCAGCTGGAACTGCGTTTCGATGTCCAGGACCGGCTGGTGGATTTAGTCAATGAAGGGGTGGATCTCGATATTCGCGTGGGCGATGATATCGCGCCGAATCTGATTGCCCGCCAGCTGGCGGCCAACCACCGCGTGCTCTGCGCCTCGCCGCAATTCCTTGCCCGCCATCCACCGCCGAAACAGCTGAGCGATCTGGCCGCCTTACCCTGCCTGGTGATTAAAGAACGCGATCATCCGTTTGGCATCTGGCAGTTGCACAGCAAAGAGGGCCAGCATGCGATCAAGGTGACCGGGCCGCTGTCGTCCAACCATGGTGAAATTGTGCATCAGTGGTGTCTGGACGGGCAGGGGATTGCGTTACGTTCATGGTGGGACGTCCGGGAGAATATCGCCAGCGGCCATCTGGTGCATGTGCTGCCGGAATTCTTTCAGCCTGCCAACGTCTGGGCAGTCTATGTCTCCCGGCTGGCGACGTCGGCTAAAATTCGCACCACCGTGGAGTTTCTGCGCCACTACTTTCAGCAGCACTATCCGCAGCATGAGCCGACGGCCAGCGCCGTCGGCAGAGGCGATTAAACCCCAAGGCGGTCGCGCAGGCTGTAGTAGGCGGCGCCCATGGCGGTAAAAGGAATGCGCAGGCTGCGGCCGCCCGGGAACGGGTAGTGCGGCAGTTTGGCGAAGGCGTCGAAACGCTCGGCGTCGCCGCGCAGCAGCTCTGAAATCAAGCGTCCGGCAAGGTGGGTACAGGTCACGCCGTGGCCGCTGTAGCCCTGCATGTAGTAAATATTGTTATCGAGACGCCCGAACTGCGGCATCCGCGACAGGGTCAGCAGGAAGTTGCCGGTCCAGCGGTAGTCAATTTTCACCCCCTGCAGCTGCGGGAAGGTTTTCAGCAGCTTCGGCATAATCAGCCGCTCCACGTCGTCCGGATCGCGCGCGCCGTAGACCACGCCGCCGCCGTACAGCAGACGGTTGTCGCCGGTCAGACGGTAGTAGTCCAGCAGGTAGTTACAATCTTCCACACAGTAGTTTTTCGGGATCAGCGAGCGGGCGACCTCTTCCGACAGCGGAGCGGTAGTGACCACCTGGGTGCCACACGGCATGCTGCGTTTCGCCAGCTCCGGCTCAAGCTTGTCGCCGAGATAGGCGTTACCGGCGACGATCACGTAGCGCGCGGTGACCTGGCCGCGCGCGGTGCTGACCACCGCCGGGCTGCTGTGCTGGATGCGGGTGACCGGCGACTGCTCATACACCCGGCCGCCGTTCAGGCGAATGGCGTCCGCTTCACCGATGGCGAGGTTCAGCGGGTGAATATGGCCGCCGCTGTGGTCAAGCAGGGCGCCGACGTAGCGGTCGCTGTCCACTTCGCGACGAATGGCCTCTCTGTCCAGCAGCTCCAGTTGGGTGTTGCCGTAGCGCTCCCAGTTGGCTTTCTGCTCTTCCAGGGTTTCCAGCTGTTTATGGTTCATCGCCACGAACAGGCCGCCCGGGCGGTAATCGCACTGGATCTGGTAGCGCTGGATGCGCTCGCGAATAATATCGCCGCCTTCGAACATCATGCTGCCGAGCATTTTGGCCGCATCCGGGCCGTAGTTCTTTTCAATGACGTCGATATCGCGGCTATAGGAGTTGACCAGCTGACCGCCGTTACGGCCGCTGGCGCCGAAGCCGATGCGCGCCCCTTCCAGCACCACCACGTCGTAGCCCATTTCGGCCAGATGCAGAGCTGAGGAGAGGCCGGTGTAGCCGCCGCCGACGACGCAGACGTCACAGTTGATGGATCCCTCCAGCGTCGGGAACGGTTCATACTTATTGGCGCTGGCGGCGTAGTAGCTAGTGGTATGTTCAGTCATGATCAAGACTCCAGGGCAATCCAGATGGTTTTCAGTTCGGTGAATTTTTCCAGCGCGTGCAGCGATTTATCGCGCCCGTTGCCGCTCTGCTTGTAGCCGCCGAACGGAACGGTCATATCACCATCGTTATAGTTGTTGACGAAGACCGAGCCAGCCTTCAGGCGACGGCTCATGCGGTGGGCGCGTGACAGATCGCGGGTCCACACGGCGGCGCCGAGACCGTAGTCACTGTCATTGGCAAGCTGCAGCGCCTCTTCTTCGCTTTTGAAGCGCGTGACCACCAGTACCGGGCCGAAGATCTCTTCCCGGCTGAGGGTCGATGCCGGGTCGACGTCAACGAAAATGGTCGGGCCGACGGCGGCAGGCCACGGATTTTTCCGTCCGTCGAGGAACAGCGTGCTTTTGGCTTCGCCACCGCGGATAAAACTGTGCACGTTGTCGGCATGGGCGTTATCAATCAACATGCCCATGGTGGTGTCCGGATCGAGCGGGTTACCCGGCTGCCAGTGTTGCGCCTGCGCTTTCAGCAATGTCAGAAATTCGTCGGCGATGCTCTCCTCCAGCAGCAGGCGGGTGCCTGCGATACACACCTGGCCCTGGTTATAGAAGATGCCGCCGGCGGTGGCGTTGACCGCTTTTTGCAGATCCGGGCAGTCGGCGAAAACGATGTTGGCGCTCTTGCCGCCCGCTTCCAGCCATACGCGCTTCATATTGCTGTCGCCGGCGTCTTTCAGCAGCTGCTTGCCGGTGCGGGTGGAGCCGGTAAAGGTAATGACTTCAACATCAGGATGCAGGGCCAGCGCCTGCCCGGCCTCGTGACCAAAGCCGCTGACCACGTTCAACACGCCGTCCGGCAGGCCGGCCTCTTTCGCCAGCCCGGCCAGACGCAGGGCGGTGAGCGGCGATTTTTCTGAGGGTTTGAGGATCACGCTGTTGCCCGCCGCCAGCGCTGGACCGAGTTTCCAGCAGGCCAGCAGTAGCGGGAAGTTCCACGGCACCACCGCGGCAATCACGCCAATTGGTTCACGAACGATCATCGCCAGCTCGTTGCCGCCAGTGGGCGCGACTTCGCCATAGACTTTATCCAGCGCCTCGGCGTACCAGCGAATGGCGCGGGCGGCGCCGGGAATATCATCGCGCAGGCTGTGGCGGATCGGTTTGCCGGTATCCAGCGTTTCCAACAGCGCCAGCTCTTCACAATGGGTTTCCATCAGGTCAGCAAAGCGAGTGAGAACCGCTTTACGCCGGGCCGGAGAGGCCTGCGACCAGTCGCCGTTATCAAAAGCCTGGCGCGCGGCCTTCACCGCCCGTTCGACGTCGGCTTTTTTACCGCGGGCGACCTGCGCTAATGTCTGCTGCGCGGCAGGGTCGATAGTTTCAAAGGTGGTATTATCGGCCGCGGCGCAATATTCGCCGTTAATAAATAAGCGCGTTTCAATGGCCAGGTTTTTCGCTTTTTCCTGCCAGTAAGCCAGGTGCTGAAAATTCATCATGACTCCTTAAAAACATTATCGGCACATTAATCAGTTCGGCGTTTTCAGGCTGCACGGGGGCACTGCGCCGGGCGCAGGGCATAATGTATCCCCGGAGTTGAATACCGTTTTATTCCCCTGAATGGCGACAGGTTGTTTACAACCCGAATTATTCAGGAGCGAGTCGCCATTCACTGGCGTTAATTATTTCGGGGCCAACAGGAAATAATATTCCGTACGGCGCAGGCGTAATTACTACGATTTCTTCGCCGCGACGAAAATAGATTTTCCGCCGCGACAGGCCTGAAGAAAGCCTGAACCTCGTTCAGGCTAAATAATCAGAATGTGGTGGGGGTGTGGGCACTGATGATGCGGCAGATGCCTGCCGAGGTGTTGCTGAAGCTGTGCGGGATGCCGGTATTAATGGCATAGCTCTGTCCAGCCACCAGGTGATACGACTGACCGTTAATGGTCAGCACGATCTCACCTTCCAGTATGGTGCCTATCTCCTCACCCTGATGCTTAATTCTCTCCCCGGTCGTGGTTCCAGGCTGGTAAGTTTCAAAAATCATCGCCAGCGTACGGTTCGGATTTCCGTTATGAACCAGCTTCATGGAAACGCCCTGACTTCCCATCTCAATCAGGTCATCCTGATTAATGACCACCTGGGGTTCGTCCGGCTTTTCGGGTTCAGAAAAGAATTCCGAGAGCGACAGCCCATAGACTTTCAGCAGCTTTTGCAGCGTACTGATGGCAGGACTGACTTTGTCCTGCTCTATGGTGCTGATGGCACTATGTGTCAACCCAGACAGTTCGGCGGCACGACGCTGTGAGAGACCCAGCTGTTGGCGGATCTCTGACAGACGTTTCCCTGGCGCCAGTCCGTCATCGCTCATATTTGCATTTCCTTAACGGTAGTGGTCAGCGCCGCCGCTTTTCAGCATGATGGCCCTGACAGGCGGTGATAAAACCATCAAACAACATACGCGACAGGGCGTATTCGCTACTGTTCCATTCAGGATGCCACTGTACGCCCAACGCGAAAGGATGATCGTTCACGCTGACCGCTTCCACCAGTCCATCCGGCGCTCGCGCCTCCACGCGCAGCTGCGGACTCAGGGTTTTTGCCCCTTGCCCATGTAGCGAGTTTACCCAAAACGTGTTGCAGCCCGGTATCAATTGCGACAGCAATCCTCCTTCCTGAACCTCAACCTGATGGGACGGCGCATACTGCTGCTCGACGGGCAGTTCAGGATCTTCACGATGTTCAAGGAGCTCAGGCTGCTCGAACAGACGACGATACAGAGTCCCGCCGGTGGCGACAACCAGTTCCTGCAGTCCACGACAGATGGCGAAAATGGGGATGCGCCTTTCGAGCGCGGCGTTAATCAGCGCCATGCTCAGAAGATCACGCCCGGGGTCGGCGTCAGGCTCATCGCCGTTTTCACCATAAAGGTGCGGCTGCACATTACTGGGGCTGCCTGGCAGGTAAATCCCGTCCAGTTTATCGACTAACGCGTTCAGCAGCTCCGGCTCCGCCAGCGCATGCGGCAGGGCGATCGGCAGTCCGCCGTGGTTAACAATGGCATTCAGGTACTTTTCTTGCAGAGTCTGGGTCTGGTGACCCTTAAGCCTGTTTCTACACATCACGACGCCAATAACTGGCTTGTACATTATATTTTCCATGATCGCCCTCACAAAGTGGACTAAATTATGACCGCTATAGCGGGTTTAACGGCCATATCGTTCAATATTTTCTCAATCTAGCAGTGGAAATAGCCCTTTGCAAACTTAATTTAACATTTGACAAACAATTTATTTGCATACACAGTCGATGGGGTGGACATTATATTTAACGGTCTGAGCACAGGACCGAAACCCAACCAACGGCGGTGAATCATGGAAACCAATATCGTAGAAGTTGAGAACTTTGTTCAGCAGACGGAAGAGAGACGGGTCAGCGCGTTCGCGAAAGAAGTGAAGCGCTACCTCGAAACCTACCCCGATACCCAGTATGTCGATGTCCTCCTTACCGACCTGAACGGCTGCTTCCGCGGCAAGCGCATTCCGGTTGCCGGCCTGAGCAAACTGGAGAAAGGCTGTTATTTCCCGGCCTCGGTGTTTGCAATGGATATTCTTGGCAATGTGGTGGAAGAGGCCGGCCTGGGTCAGGATATGGGCGAACCGGATCGCAGCTGCATTCCGGTACCCGGCACCTTAACGCCTTCGGCGGCTGACCCACAATCGATAGCCCAGGTACAGCTGACCATGGTTGATGAAGATGGCGCTCCCTTTGACGTTGAGCCGCGGAACGTACTCAACCGCCTCTGGCAGCAGTTGCGCCAGCGCGGGCTGTTCCCCGTGGTAGCGGTAGAGCTGGAGTTCTATTTACTGGACCGCAAACGCGACGCCGAAGGCTACCTCCAGCCGCCGTGCGCGCCGGGCACCGACGATCGCAACACCCAAAGCCAGGTCTACTCCGTCGATAACCTGAACCACTTTGCCGACGTGCTTTATGACATCGACGAGCTGGCCAAACTGCAGCTGATCCCCGCCGACGGCGCGGTGGCGGAAGCCTCGCCGGGCCAGTTTGAAATCAACCTTCACCATACCGATAACGTGCTGGATGCCTGCGATGATGCGCTGGCGTTAAAACGTCTCGTGCGTTTAATGGCGGAGAAGCATAAGATGCACGCCACTTTTATGGCGAAGCCTTATGAAGAGCATGCGGGCAGCGGGATGCACATCCACATCAGCATGCTGAACAATAAAGGGGAAAACGTGCTGGTGGACGGCGACGGGGAAGACTCTGTGCTGCTCAAACGCGCGCTGGCCGGGATGATCGATCTGATGCCGGCCTCGATGGCGCTGCTGGCGCCGAACGTGAACTCGTATCGCCGCTTCCAGCCGGGGATGTACGTCCCGACGCAGGCTTCGTGGGGGCATAACAACCGCACCGTGGCCTTGCGTATTCCGTGCGGCGAGCGGCAGAACCACCGCGTGGAGTATCGCGTGGCGGGGGCGGACGCCAACCCGTATCTGGTGATGGCGGCGATTTTTGCCGGCATTCTGCACGGGCTGGATAACCCCCAGCTGCCTTTGCAGGAAGAGGTGGAAGGTAACGGTCTGGAACAAGAGGGCCTGCCGTTCCCGATCCGCCAGAGCGATGCGCTGTGGGAGTTTATGCAGAACGATCATCTGCGCGAGCGCCTCGGTGAGCGTTTCTGCCACGTTTTCCATGCCTGTAAGCATGATGAATTACTGCAGTTTGAGCGTCTTATCACAGAAACCGAAATTGAGTGGATGTTGAAAAACGCCTGATGGTCGCCCCGCGAGGGGCCCATGAGTTTGGTAATCAGTAGCATCATACGGCCTGAGCGGAGCCTGGTCGTCCTTTTTGCTGGGAGCCCAGCCATTTCCCGGATGTCGCGTTAAGGAGCGCAGGCGGCAACGGGGCTTCAGTTAACGACACAGTGTGTGACGAGGAAATGAGATGATGCAGATGTTCAAATATCCGCAGGGAGAGGGAGGCCGCTCAGGCCGCATGGAATGCCAGCCAGCTACCGCTTACCGGTCCGTCTTACCCTTTTATCTATGCCTTACCCCTTTGCTAAGCAGGTTTGTCACGCGGACGTTGGGCCCGCAAACTGTTAACAGCAAGGGGGGAATGGGCGATGGCTATTAATCTTCCTGCGCATAACGCCGCTCAGGCGGGCAGACCACGCCTGCGTAAATCCCTCAAACTCTGGCAAGTGGTGATGATGGGGCTGGCCTATCTGACGCCGATGACGGTGTTTGATACCTTCGGCATCGTCTCCGGCATCAGCAATGGCCACGTACCGGCGTCTTATCTGTTGGCGCTGGCCGGGGTGCTGTTCACCGCCATCAGCTACGGCAAACTGGTGCGTCAGTTCCCGGAAGCCGGTTCCGCCTATACCTACGCGCAAAAATCCATCAGTCCGCACGTCGGTTTTATGGTCGGCTGGTCGTCGCTGCTCGATTATCTGTTTCTGCCGATGATCAACGTCCTGCTGGCGAAGATCTATCTCTCGGCGCTGTTCCCGGAGGTGCCGCCATGGGTGTGGGTGGTCACCTTTGTCGCCATTCTGACCGCCGCGAACCTGAAAAGCGTTAACCTGGTGGCCAACTTCAACACCCTGTTCGTGCTCGTGCAGATTTCGATCATGGTGGTGTTTGTCATTCTGGTGGTGCAGGGGCTGCACAAAGGCGAGGGGGTGGGGACCGTCTGGTCGCTGCAGCCGTTTATCAGCCAGAATGCGCATCTGATCCCGATTATTACCGGCGCGACGATTGTCTGCTTCTCGTTTCTCGGCTTCGACGCGGTGACCACGCTGTCGGAAGAGACCCCTGACGCCGCACGGGTGATCCCGAAAGCGATTTTTCTTACTGCGATGTACGGCGGCATTATTTTCATCGTCGCGTCGTTCTTTATGCAGCTGTTCTTCCCGGATATTCATCGCTTTAAAGACCCCGATGCCGCGCTGCCGGAGATTGCGCTGTACGTGGGCGGCAAGCTGTTCCAGTCGATTTTCCTCTGCACCACCTTTGTTAACACCCTGGCATCGGGCCTGGCCTCGCATGCCAGCGTCTCCCGTCTGCTGTACGTGATGGGCCGCGACAACGTCTTCCCGGAGCGCATTTTTGGCTATGTGCATCCGAAATGGCGTACCCCGGCGCTGAACGTGATTATGGTGGGTATTGTCGCGCTGTCGGCGCTGTTCTTCGACCTGGTGACCGCCACGGCGTTGATCAACTTCGGCGCGCTGGTGGCGTTCACCTTCGTAAATCTGTCGGTGTTCAACCACTTCTGGCGGCGCAAGGGGTATAACAAAACCTGGAAGGATCGGCTGCACTATCTGCTGTTGCCGATGGTCGGCGCGTTGACGGTGGGCGTGCTGTGGATCAACCTCGAGGCCACCTCGCTAACGCTCGGCCTGGTGTGGGCGGCGCTTGGCCTGCTGTACCTGGCTTACCTGACCCGACGCTTCCGTAAACCGCCGCCGCAGTTCGATGCCACCAAAGCGGAGCAGGCCTGGGAGTCATAAACGTTTGATGCTGCGATTGAACCAAGGCAGGCCCACAGGCCTGCCTTGGTTTTTGGTTCGGTAAGGGACAGTACAGGACGGTAAAGAAATCAGCAGAAAACGGCGGGGAACGGAAGGTATTATTTCTTCTTTTTATGGACAGGTAACTGACTGGCGCGCCGCTCTTTGAGGTACGACACCAGGCTGTAGATGGCGACGCCCAGCAGCGCCACCGCGACGATAAAGAGAATAAGACCCGACATAGACCAACCTAATATTCTGTTTAGAAAGGGAAAAAGATACAGGGCTCTGTTTGAAGATAACATCGGGATATGTCTGAAAGATGACGCCTCATCGCGAGAATATCCGGCGGCGGGGTTGTGATAAAATATTTCCCGCAGGAATGTGACCGCCCGGGTTTCACCTGAAAGGATGTAACACTCCGTTAAGTGATTTTACAGAAGTGCGGCGTACAGCGGGTTACGCTGACCGCGAATAAGAACGATCTGAGAGTCAGTCATGTATAAGAAATCCCTCAGCCTGCTGGGCGTGGTGCTGGCGCTGTCTGCCTTTGCCAGCCAGGCTGAAAGTGAACGTCAGGCGAGCCGCGAGCAGATCGTGGAGCAGGTCCTCAAGCCGTGTGAAGGCAAAAAAGCGGGCGATAAGGTGGTGATCATCGATCGCCGCGGCGGCGAGCACGAGGCCATTTGTACCCTGACGGCGGTTCCGCTACCGGAGTAATGCCCGCCGCAAGGTGCCGCTTAGCGATACCGCGGCGCAGGCTGTCCGGTTCGTGCGCTGGTAAACAGCGCCAGTCTGGACTGCTCAAAAGCCTCCCATAGTCCCAGGTCATGAACCGGTGGTAAGGTGACCTGTTCCCCCATCTCCAGCCCCCTGAGAGCGGCGTCCACCAGATCCTCTGTGGTCATCACCGTGCCGGTGGGCAGGGCGTTCAACGCCACGCCGGAGGTCGGCCAGAGATCGGTGGCGGTCGCCGCCGGCAATACCGCCTGAATACGCACGCCGCTGTCGGCAAACTCATCCTGCAGACCGCGGGTGAAGCTCAACACCCAGGCTTTACTGGCGCTGTAGACCGCGCTACCTGGCAGCGTATGTAGCGCGAGGATGGAGGCAATATTAATGAGCGTTCCCCGGCGTCGTGGGATGAAAGCGGCCAGCGCGGCATAGCTCAGGCGCAGCAGCGCCGTGGTATTGAGCGTATGAATCGCCTGGTGCTCCCGCGGCGTACTGGCGAGAAAACCCGCCATTTTCGCGGTGCCGGCGTTGTTAATGAATAGGTCGATGGCGGGATCCTGCTGCAGACGCTGCTCTACGGCGGCAATCCCGTGCTCTTCGCTAAGATCGGCTTTGAGGATGCTGGCCTGGATGGCGTAGCGCGCCTGCAGCTGGTCGGCGAGCGCCAGCAGCCGGTCTTCACGACGGGCGGCGAGGATCAGGTTGTAGCCGCGGGCGGCGAGTCGTTCGGCATAGATCGCGCCGATACCTGAGGACGCGCCAGTGATAAAAGCAGTGTGCGATGGTTGGGTCATGAGAATTGCCTCGTAAAAGGTTGCATTATTAAACCAAATTCAGCATGAGATATTAGGTTTAATAATGCAACCATTTTGTCCGGACTTTTTCATTTTTGCCTGCCGCGGGCAGCGTTTAGTCGTTCAGCGGAATAGCGATGGTGATGTCTGCCGGGGCCAGCTCACGGCCATCCGCCGCCTGCAGGACCAGCTTACGCAGGGGCTGGCGCTGCTGACGGTCAATGAGCCGGGTCGCCGGTTCGTCGGGCTCGAACAGATAGTCGTCTGCCCACTGGGAGAGGGCGACCAGCACCGTCTGCAGGGCACGGCCCTTGTCGGTCAGGACATACTCCTGCCAGGCGCTGCCATCGGAGGCCGGCTGCAGGCGCAGGATGCCTTCATCCACCAGCATTTTCAGCCGCCCGGCGAGCATGTTTTTGGCAATACCGAGGTTTTTCTGGAATTCGCTAAACCGGCGCACCCCGCGTAGAGCATCGCGGACGATCAGCAGCGACCACCAGTCGCCGATAACATCGAGGGAGCGGGCGATAGGGCAACAGCTGTTTTCCAGACGGGTACGTTTCACGAAAGCCTCCAGGTTAATTGTTTCATTATAAAACTCTTTGCCCGGCAGGGGAAATTTTCGGCTACGGTCTAAGTTTGCGAGCGATTACCAGGAAAAATGTCATAAATCCGTCACAATTAACGCGATGATAATAAACGACTAAGGATGAAGGGATGAAAAAACGTCTACTTGCCGCCGCCGTTGCCGGCGCGGTGATGTTATCCGCTGGCGCTCAGGCGCAGGACTCGGCCGCCCCGGAGGGGTATCAGCTGCAGCAGGTGCTGATCATGAGCCGTCACAACCTGCGTGCGCCGCTGGCCAATAACGGCAGCGTGCTCGAGCAGTCCACCGCCAAGGCCTGGCCGCAGTGGGATGTGCCGGGCGGCCAGCTGACCACCAAAGGCGGCGTGCTGGAGGTGTATATGGGCCACTATATGCGCGAATGGCTGGCGCAGCAGAAGCTGGTGACCGGCGGTGAGTGCCCGCCGGAAAACGCGGTTTACGCCTATGCCAACAGCCTGCAGCGCACCGTCGCCACCGCGCAGTTCTTTATCACCGGCGCGTTCCCGGGCTGCGGTATCACGGTGCACCATCAGCCGCAGATGGGCACCATGGACCCGACCTTCAACCCGGTTATTACCGACGACTCCCCCGCGTTTCGCGAGAAAGCGCTGCAGGCGATGGAAAAAGAGCGTCAGGGGATGCAACTGACCGAGAGCTATAAGCTGCTGGAGACGATGATCGATTACCGCAACTCGCCCTCCTGCAAAGAGAAGCAGGTCTGCTCGCTGAGCGAGGGTAAAGATACCTTTAGCGCCGGTTATCAACAGGAGCCGGGGGTTTCCGGTCCGCTGAAGGTGGGCAACTCGCTGGTGGACGCCTTCACCCTGCAATATTATGAAGGTTTCCCGAAAGACCAGGTGGCGTGGGGGGAAATCACCAGCGATAAGCAATGGCAGGTGCTGTCGAAGCTGAAGAACGGCTACCAGGATAGTCTGTTTACCTCGGTAGCGGTGGCACAAAACGTCGCCAAACCGCTGGTTAAATATATCGATAACGCGCTGGTGGGCGAGGAGGCCAACAAGGCGAAAGTCACGCTGCTGGTGGGGCACGACTCGAATATCGCCTCGCTGCTGACGGCCCTGGACTTTAAGCCTTATCAACTACCTGGCCAGTACGAGCGCACGCCCATTGGCGGCAAACTGCTGTTTCAGCGCTGGCATGACAGCGCCGGTAATCGCGATCTGATGAAGATTGAGTATGTCTATCAAAGTACTGAACAGCTGCGTAACGCCGACGCGTTAACCCTGCAGGCCCCGCCGCAGCGGGTCACCCTGGCGCTTAACGGCTGCCCGGTTGACGATCAGGGATTCTGTCCGCTGGAGACCTTTAAAAAGGTGATCAACGAGGCGGCGAAATAATGTAAAAAACCCGGAGCAATCCGGGTTGTTGTCCCCATGATCTACTTGGTAATTCATAATAAATCATGGGGTTAGTTGCTTGCTGGGGTGTCAGCGTTAACCGCTATTCACCATTTTAGTGGATGGAATGTGGATGCCATCACTAAGCGGATTCAGGTGAATTGCGTCGCTAAGGTGGTCGGGTGAAAAATGCGCATAAGTCATAGTCTGCTCAATTTTCGAATGTCCCAATATTTTATTTAACGTCAAGATATTCCCCCCATTAATCATGAAGTGCGCAGCAAAGGTATGACGCAAAACATGCGTAGCCTGGCCCTTAGGTAGATCTGGCTTTACCTCCCTTAGTAACTTGCGATATTCGACATAGTCAACGTCGAAGAGTCTGCCGGTGGTTTTGGTTTTGACGTATTTCATGACCTCATCAGAAATGGGGACGGTGCGCGCCTTCCCGTTTTTGGTTTTGGTAAACGTCACTTTTCCATGCATCATATTCTGAGCCAGCATATTCAGCGATTCCCCCCAGCGGCCGCCAGTGCTTAAGCACAAAACAGTGAGGCGCCGGGCGTCACTACTTAAAGCTGAAAGCAGCCTTTCGATCTCTTCAGTGCTCAGATAGGACATTTCGGGCCTTTCCTGCTTGAGATCTGTGATCCCTTTTAGTGGGTTTTCTGCGTGGAGATCTTCCGCTTCAGTCAATACACGGAATAGGCCTCGTAACGTGCTCAAGTCGCGGTTAACAGTGGAAGCCTTAACCCCTTCATAAAGGCGCAGGCTTCTGTACTCAGCAATAAACCCCTTATTGATTTTTGAAAGACGAGGGTTGCCCATATCACTAATTACCCGCTTAAGTTCGCGCTGTCGCTTCTCACCGTACTTATGACTTCGGCCGTGCAGCTCCCACCATCTATCAAGCAGCTCACTTAGTCGCCTGTGATCGGTTGGTTTATCCAGCCAGTCTTTGTCGTGCATATTGCTGATGACATATTTTTCAAAAGCCACAGCATCAGCTTTCTTTTTAAAAATCCGCTGTATACGACGTCCTGTCGCTCCACGCGGTCTAATATCCACTTTATAGCGTCCACCATCGATCAGCTTAACGGTCATAGCTGTCACCTCTGGTAAACACGTGATCTGGTGTCACGTAACAGATAGTTACGCGATAATTTTCATAGAGATAAGCAAGAAAGATGCTCAGCCAATTTTCTGGTCTGAGGGCTGAGAGGTTATTTCGTCTTGCCCAAAGTGTGCGAGAACCGGTGCGATCTGACCGGACTCAGGAGCAATCTTTCCTGTGATAAACCACAGGGCATATTTCTCGAAACGTGGGTGATTCAAGATGTTTGTTATCACTTCAGTGCTTGGTACGGTTTTGTTTTCTTCATAACGCCATAATGCATCGTTACCAATTCCGAGCATCCTTGCCACTTCCGGGCGACTGGTCAGCCGCTCACTTTCACGCATAAGCTTAAGCTTGGCACCAATACTCATATTCATATTGCAAATCTCCTATGTGGATCGTAATATCACTATGTAAACCGCAATTGTGGGGTGATTTTTGAAGTAATACCCCAAACATGGAGATTATCACATGAAAGATGCAGTTTTGAGCGCACTGTTTAAGATTCCAGATCCGATCACTGCTGATGAGTTTTCTCGTCGAACCGGCAAAACGGAGTCAGCCGTTCGTCACATGATGGATCGCCGCCTTTTACCGATGGTCACTGAGCGCGAAGTACTTGGCCCTGATGGCAGTACTCGCCGCCTCCTGATTCTGTGGAACGAATGGCTTGAGATGGTTCATGAAGCTACGTCGAAACTACCCCCTGAGCGACAGGACTGGCGAGCAGGTTGGATCAAGAAAGCCAATAAGCTGGCGAATGATATGGGCGTAAACATGTTTGGTGGCGGGGCTACGGTATGAATCCTTCTTTGAAAGAAAGAATAGTACTCATAGTCACTGCGATTGCAGGCGTCTGTATCGGCGCGATTGCTGTTGCGCTGACGCTTAAGTTTATCCAGGTGTTTATTATTTAAGGATGGGCCTACATGAATAAACACCACTCACAGCATGGCAAGTTCGCGGGAAGCATTCGCGGTAACCACTGCGATAATCTACCTAAAGTCACCTGGATAAATAAGCACGCCGGGATTTGTTGCGGCTTCACCATTCGCGTATTACCGCGCAGGGTAGGCAAGAAGCGTTATCAAATTATGAAAGATGGTGATTCTTTCGGAATTGACTTTGCATTATCTGAAGCGCGCAAAACGATAGACCGTATTATCACCAATCACCACTTTATTAATCATTAGGAGAACGGGAAATGAAACGCCTTTATGCTGAACAGATTAATAAAATGCTGGAAGATTATTATTTCAACCTGGAAAACAACCCACAGGGCCGCGAGTCGCATTACGGCGTATTAGCTAGCGGCGTCCAGCACGTTTACGGTACAGCCTTCTGCATGAATGATGATGACGCCCTCAGCGAGCTTCGTCCGTTCGTTAGCGCCATCATGAATGGTGAGGTACCGTCACCAGCAGTTGTAGGGCTTGCTGTATGAGTATCTTCACCGAAGAGAAAACATCATGGGAACAGGAGATGCTGATCCGTGAGGCGATAGAAAACGCCGAACAGGGATTTACGGTTCACCTGAGAAACGGTGCGCGTATTGCCGTTAGCCCTGACAGTCCGTCAATAGATTTAATTATTTACGGTCTGGAAAAAACAATTCGCGGTAATCATGAGCGTGCGCGAATGACATTTATTGATTTTCTGTATTACTGGCATGAGAGGGTATTCAAGTCAATTAAACGAAAGCCGCGCCCTAACCACTAATTAACCAGCGTTAAAAACAACGGTATTCATTTTGCCGGGGACTCGTTTTGCCTTTTTCAGGAGGTCGCATGGGGGTTAAGTCAATCAAGCTGGAAAGCGGAATAAGCGATCCGGATTTTGTGGAAATAAGCATCAACGCACGGAAACACGAACGCGCGCACCTGCTCGGCTTACTGCGTATTTATGTTGGCCAGTTGAAAAAGGAAAGCGCCACCCCGGAAGAGATTTATTCATCAATCGAACAGTGGGCTGACGCCCGCGAATTAACCATCACTGAGGAAAGCAAACAATGAACCACTTAATGATCGACATTGAAACACTCAGCACCCAGCCGAATGCAGTGATTTGCGCGATTGGCGCGGTTTTCTTCGAACCATCAACCGGTAAAACCGGCCCTTCGTTCTATCAAACCATTGATCCGCGAACCTCGCAGAATCGCGGCGCGCATATCTCCGCCGACACGGTGATGTGGTGGCTCAGGCAGGATAAAGAACCAATCAGCGAGCTGGTAGGCGCGAAGTCGCATGAAATTGAGGTGATGCTGGATTTCGCCAAATTCATTGAAGGCGCATTCCCTGAAACCAAGAAAAAGAATCTGAAGGTGTGGTGCAAGGGCGGTTCGTTTGATTTCCCGATCCTCAAATCTGCATTTGAACGCTCATCGCTCGAAGGCGTTTCCATGCTGCCGTGGCTTTATTGGAATGAATGCTGCTTCCGCTCGCTGCTTACAGTGGCCGGAGCTATCGGTTACGCCCCCCATCCGCGCCGCTCAGTTGCACACAACGCCTTAACCGACGCCATCTATCAGGCCGAGCAGGTTTGCGAGATCTGGCAGCGCCTGACCTCCCCGCACCTCGAATCATTGTGAGGCGCGCAATGACTAAATCACCTATCAAATGGGCTGGCGGCAAAACCCGCGTCATGCCGCAGCTGCTGATGCAACTGCCGAAAGCCGATTGTTTAATCGAGCCGTTCGTTGGCAGCGGTACCGTGTTTATGAACACGGAATACCGCCGTTACATCCTCTGCGATAGCAATCGCGCGCTGATCAATTTCTTTCGTGTGCTGACTTCCAACACCGAGCGACTGATTGATACCGCTCGCGGAATGTTCCTGGGTGGCAATAACGAAGAGCAATATTACAAGCGCCGTGCGCTATTTAACTCCATGCAGTGGAGCGATACGGGCAAGGCTGATACTGCTTTACTTTATGCCGCTTTGTTTCTGTATCTGAACCGACATTGCTTTAACGGGATATATCGCGTCAATCAGATGGGTGATCATAACGTCCCGTTCGGGAAATATGGCGCACCTTACCTTCCGGCTGACGAGATGCGCCGCTTTGCCGAAAAGGCCAACGACACAAAAGCCGTTTTCATTGATGGCGATTTTCGTCACACCATCCCTCACGTTATGCAGCTGGCATATGACGCGGTTATTTACTGCGACCCCCCCTACATTCCAGCCAGCAAGACAGCCAACTTCACTGCCTACGGCAAGCCATTTACCCTGGACGATCACCGCGACCTGGTTGCAACCCTGCTCGATGCTCATCGCCAGCACGGCACCCGCGCGGTGATATCCAACAGCGACACCCCGGAAACCCGCGAGATCTACTCCGCTTTCAAGCTCCATGCCTTCAGCGTCCGCCGCTCTGTCAGCGCCAAAAGCCGCGATATGGCCGGTGAAGTGATCGGCGTTCTTCGCCGCGATGTGGGTTGCAACTCTGGCGCATGTGGAGCTTGGACGAGCGCCACTGAACATCTGCGGCCGGCGGCGATGTGGATCGAGTTTGACCCGGCCGCCGGATTCGATAACGGGGAGCCATCTGATGAACACGCTTGATGCCGTTGTGACGCGAGTTCTGGACGTTCGTCCATATCGCCATTTCTGGGTCGTCGAGGTGGAGGCGCTGTGCTACGGCGATTACAGCAACACGATCATTATCCGCGACAGCGAAAAAGAAGCCCGCCAGGTTAAGCCCGGCGACACGGTGACTATCTGAGGTGCCACAAATGAACGAAGAAACCAATTACCGCCGGTTCTGGCGAAGCACAGATATCTGTATAGCCCTCTGCTCGCTGCTGTTCTGGCTCCCGATGGGCTATCTCGCCTTTCGTGTTTTCTCTGTGGTGTGGGAGGCGCTGTGGTTGCTTATTACAACGAAATAGACCCCCACGCAGCGCAGCATCTGCGCAACCTTATCGACGCCGGTCATATTGCGCCGGGCGTCGTTGATACCCGTTCAATTGAGGATGTCACCCCCAATGACCTTATCGGATTCAATCAGTGCCATTTCTTCGCCGGGATCGGCGGATGGTCGCTTGCCCTGCGTCGCGCAGGATGGCCAGACAGCCGCCCCGCATGGACAGCATCATGCCCCTGCCAACCTTTCAGCGCAGCAGGCAAAGGAAAAGGGTTTGCTGACGAGCGGCACCTATGGCCCTCCGCACATTGGCTTGTCGGCCAGCGCCGCCCTGTCGTGGTTTTTGGCGAACAATCTGGCAGCGCTGACGCGAACGACTGGATCGACCTTGTACAGGCTGACGTGGAAGCCCTGGGCTATGCCTTCGGGGCGGTTGCGTTTCCGTCTGCGAGCGTCGGCGCGCCGCACCAGAGAGACCGCGCTTATTGGGTGGCCGACGCCGATTGCCAGCAATGGGAGGGGCGCGGGGAATTTCAACCGACAGGGGGGGTAAACCTTCAGACAGCAGCATTATTAGCAGCATGGCCGACACCGACGGCAACGGACGGCAAGGGCGGCTATCAGGGCGGACGGATCCGCAACGGGAAGTTCTCCACGGACAGGTTGGATGTGGCTGCGCAGCTTGCGGGCTGGCCAACACCAACCACGAGCAACGACCGCTCACCCTGTCCGCAAGAAGCTATGCGGACGTATCGCGACAATGGAACAAAGATTCAGAAGCGGCTGCAGGATGTGGCGGCGCTATGCGGCCCGGCCCGGTTAACGGCTTCTGGAGAGATGCTGACTGGCTCTACGGCCGGGATGGATGGTGGAGGCCAGTTAGACCCGGATCATTCCCGCTGGCTGATGGGATTCCCGCCAGAGTGGGAAGAGTGCGCACCTACGGAAACGCTATCAACATTGAAGCGGCGGCAGCGTTCATAAAATCTTATATGGCAGCGGTAGATCATGTCTGATTCTTCCGCTTTAGCATGGAGCTGGAACGCCAGTCGGCAGGCTATTAACCCCGGCGATATCGCAGATTCTGCAATTGAATATCTCACCCCAAAAGGAGAGCGGAGGACGCTCGCCTATGCGGATCTGGTTGATACCGTTTATCGTGCTCCGATGCGCCCGCGCGAGGGGGCTGCGCGGGAAGCATTCGATCGCAAAGGCCGCGCCCACTACCTGCGCCGCCGGGTTCAGACCCTGCCGGCATTTATCCGCAAGCGATTCTCTCTGCGCCTCGAATCCCTCGAGCGCCGCGACCCAAAAGAGGCCGTGCGCTGGCTGTTCAACACGTTTGAGCGCCATGTGTTACGCCGAGTTGATGCGGTAAACGCCCAATACCTGCCACAAAGCGCGCTCCCGGCGATCCTTGTCCCCCTTCGTGATGACTTTCACCTATTGCCCTGGGCGGATAAAAAGCGCCTGAAACGACTGGCCTATAAGCTCGCAAACCTGATGAAAAGCGAGTTTATGCGCGAGTTTGATTTCCAGTACGAGAAGACCGCCGATGTTGAGTTTTCCACGCTTTACGCTTACGGCTACATCGCCAGTAAAGCAACGACGCTCAATATCTCAATTCCAGCATGGGGGCGGTATTGCGACGAGAAGCTGGAAGCCGAGGAAGCGCTACGCGCCGTAACAAGGCTTCAAAAGGAAAAGTGGTGGCTCAATAAGCTCCGACGCATCCATGATTGCTGGCGTGAGCACCTCATGATCGCTACTGGTTACGTCAGTAAAGTGGCGTCGCCATACTGCTCTGATCCTTGCTTCAGGGAGTGGATAGCGCAGAAAAAAGCGAACTTTGAATACCTCCAGGCGATGGAGCTTGAAGATCAGGATACCGGCGAGCGCAGTTCGTTGCTGGATAAGGTCATGGGGAGCACATCGAACCCGAAGATCGCCCGTCATGAGCTGATGGTGCGCATGCGTGGCTTTGAAGATATGGCGAATGATATGGGACTGGTCGGTATGTTCTACACGCTGACAGCACCATCTCGCTATCACTCCACTCATGTGCATTCCGGCAAGAGAAACGATAAGTACCAGAATGCCAGCCCGCGCAAGACGCAGAAATACCTCTGCAAAGTCTGGGCGCGTGTTCGTGCAAAATGGGGCCGAGAGGGGATCCGCACATTCGGTTTTCGCGTTGCCGAGCCGCATCACGACGGAACCCCGCACTGGCATCTCTTGCTGTTTCTCCACCCGGAAGAGGTGGAGTTTGCCACTGATATTTTCCATGAATACGCGCTAAAGGAAGATGGTCACGAACCGGGCGCCGAAGAGCACCGCTTTACTGCAAAACCTATTGAGGCGGAGCATGGCAGCGCAACGGGCTATATCGCTAAGTACATCTCGAAAAACATCGACGGCTATGGCATGGATGGTGAGCTAGATGGTGAATCCGGCCAGCCAGTCAAAGAGATGGCCAAGCGCGTGCGCGCATGGGCGTCACGCTGGAATATCCGTCAGTTTCAACAGATCGGCGGCGCTCCGGTGACCACATGGCGCGAGCTGCGCCGGTTAGGTAATCGCGAGCTGGTTCTGCATCCAGAGATCGAAGAGGCCCGCGCAGCTGCTGACGCGTCGGACTGGCCGGGCTACAACCACGCCCAGGGCGGCCCATTGGTATCTCGCGACTGTGTGCGTGTTCGCCTCAATTACGAATACACCGAGGACGGCAATGATTATGGTGACACGGTCGCCAAAATCACCGGCGTCTATTGCCCCTTCACAATCTGTGAATCTGTCATTTTTACCCGCACCACTGATTACAAAATTGTGCCGAAGCGTAAGTCGTCGCCGGTCGAGAATTTGACCTTAGAAGGCCGCGCAGCGGCCCCTCGGAGTTCTGTCAATAACTGTACGGGGCACGCCGAATCGGACGAAAAACCACAGTCAGTAACGGCTGTGTCAGCTGATAAAACAGCGCCTGACGACAGTTCAGTGACAGAACTTCCGCTGAATATCGATGTTTTGAGGCGATATTCACGCCAGCAAAGGCAGGAGATCACCAGAAGGCTAAGAAAATCCGCCCGGGAAAGCTCAGATCAAGCCTTCACGCGTACCGCGCGCGGCCTGCGCACGTCGATTGATGACGAAGCCGCGCTGACATGGGGGCCAAAAGTTACCGCCGCGAAAGACATGAGCCTGACGCCAGAAGAGGCCGGGCAGCGCTGGCGCGAGCAGCTGCGGATCGAGGCGGAACGGCGTGCAGATAACTACGCGGCGGCGGTTGCGGAGTATCAGAAGAAAAAAGCCGAGGCCGCATTGTGCCAGGCGCAGCAAAAAGAAGCGACGCAAAAACACGGCATCTCCGAAGAGATGATCGCCAGCATCGGCGCACAACTCCGCGACTGTCGGATTTTCGTCAGTAATGAAGTTGTGCGGTCAGTTGTGGGTGGTGCCCGCGTTCGCCACGGTGGTGGGATACTTGCAATGAAAAACGGCGTGTTGCACGAGGTTAAGGTATGGTGTGCTGGAGATAAAGATAAAACAATCAGTGACTGCATCTTTGTATATAATTTAGTCGCCCGTTGGAAGCGAGCAATCAGGTAAGCTCTATGTAAAAGCGCAACTTATTGATATCACAATATTAGTGAGTAAAAAAATGCATTGTCAAATTTATATTAAAAATAAATGGATTTTAAATGATTTAATGGCTATTTTATTTAGTGGAAGGATGAAAGAGATAGTGTTGACTGTATGATTTAATTTTTCTCGGTATATTAACTATGGTTTATTAGGAGTTTTTTTATGAATGAAGAATGGAAAAGAGCTGTAATTAATTTGGAATGTGCGACTGATAGTGAACATGTATTTGATCAACTAAAAAGAATGGAGGAATGGACGGAAAAATATATTAATGGTGAGTTTTCATTTGAAGAGTATGCGCGACAATCAGAGATGAAAAGTCGTGATGTAAGGATTAGCGGTACGGCTTTATTTATTATTCATAACGAGAGAAGATATTTGCTGACTGCAAGGCATGTTCTTTTTGACCAGCACTCCGCAAACAGAGAACATCAAGAGGCAGTTGCGAGGCACGAAAGGATACACGCACCTATAAACAAAGATGATTTAAATCACTATTATCAAGAAAGCCTTTACAGGATATTCGATATCATTTTTAGAGTTCCCTCATTAGATGAGGTGGTGGCGGAGGGTGGTTTCAAACGTCCTGAATTTTTAATGAATCTCCGCGCTGGGCTTCCTGATTTTCATCCGTACACATTCTCACATCCTGATTTAGATTTGGCAATTATTTCATTAGATCAGAGAAATAAAGATTTCGCTGAGCAACTAATTGATTTAGGATATATTCCCATTTCTTCTGAATTAATCGTAGATGGTCCGACCGAAGAAGGTGCAGAAGTTTTTACAGTGGGTTTTCCTGGCGCAACATCATTAATAGGTCAGATGAATCAGGATCCTGGAAATGCCCAATGGTCATCAAGTTATGTGTCTCTGCCAGTGTTCAGTTGGGGAAGGGTGTCGATGTTGCATCAGCAACTTCCATTTTATTGGTGTGATATGAGTATCTATCCAGGCAACAGCGGTGGTCCATTGATTGAAAATGGAAAACTGGTAGGAATTGTTAGTGCGCAAGCTGCATTACCCATAGATGGTGCGCCTGAATTAAGTGCTAGGATTCCATTTGGTAAAATTATTAAAACTGAGTTTGTTAAGCAATTACTTCAAGAACAAGAGGCTAAAGATAAAGCACGACATAATTTTGTCGAACTGGGAGGGGTGTGACTAAACGATAGATTATATTAATCATTTACAGCAATCACATATATAATAGGGCTAATTTTTGATAAAAATTAGCAGGCTGGATTCTCTAAGCGGCGCGGTCCTCGTAGATGATTGCGCCGATTGTAACCAGGACATCAGCGGGAGCATTCGCGGTGCTGATTTTATGTGTTTAATGTCGTTGTTTTTAATCCATGGTAAAAGCGGTTTCAATTATCCCACCCCGTCAAGGTTAGCCCCACCTTAAAACTGCCACATTCATTAAGCATTAACCCTGTCAGATTTATCTATAAGCATACTTCGTGATTTCATATGACAAAAATTACCCATAGGATTTCTTGCGCCAGTGAGTCGTTTCTTTTGCGGTTGAACAAAAGCGCACAAATTTGCACAATTTTTGAAGCATCATTTTTGTTACGCGCCGCCAGTACTGGCGAGGCCTGGATGGTCTGCACAAAGTGCACAAAAAGAGATGTGTTTAGCGCGCAGGCGAGGCGGGGGAGCAAGCGCGCGCTTTGGGGGTAGGGAAGGGGTCGGCATACCTCGCCAAAAGCCGTCTGCCGGGCGCGCACCATCGCGGTGCATCAGGCCCGCGACGGCGTGATCGGCCTTCAGAATGGCGCTGGCGGCGTCTGGTTAGGGGTATGACGTTGAGGTTTTGCGGGTTGGCCGACACGGCCTGGAATGGTGTTGCTGCGGGTCGGTACCGCACCGCCGGGGATGGCGGTGCGACCTGGTGTCACTGCGCGAGCAGGGCGTAAGGGTTGAAGCGGATCACTTCTTCGCCGAGCCAGTCGTTAACATGCTTCATCGCTTCCATGACCGGCGTCAGCTCATTGACCGCAAAGACTTTTGCCGCCTTCTCGACGTCGCCGAATGATCCATTCCCTTCAGGGATGGCGCCCATCAACTGGGGCGGCACGCGGTGAGCAGCCAGCATGTCATCGCGCGTAGAGGACTTCACGCCGACAAACTCATCCTTCGCCGATATCTGACTGAAGGGCAGGATCTGCACCGAGTCCTTACCGCCACCTGGAGCATACAGCAGGACGTTCTTGAACGCCCCGCCGCGACGGGTGTCAGTCAGTGTTTTCTTCAGGCTGTCAATGCTCTCCTGATCGGCCATCGCGCTGTTAACGTAGACTACGCAGCCTGCGTGCGACCCGTTGTCGTAGTAGAGCTTGCGGAACTTATCGGCGGAGTGTGCCAGGTTGGCCGACAGCAGGCCGGCGAAATACTCCGGCATGCCGTAGATCTCCTGGTGAATGTCCGGGTTGAGCACATGACACACTGAACCGGTTTCGAACTGATGATCGGTAAGCCCGGACTGAATAAACCAGTAGGTATCGAGGTCGGAACCGCGCCGGGTGTACTTCGCCAGCGAGTTACGAAAGCCCATTGGTCCATGCAGGCGGTTGCGGCGCATCTCAAGGTACGCATTGCCGAACACAAACCAGTCAAGCGCGAACGAACTAAACGCCTGGCGCGATAGCAGTTTATGCGGGATAAAGCACCCGGCCAGTACGTTACGCTTGAAGAACAGCGCCGACTGGTGCCAGCTCGCATACCCGAACTGACGGGCGAGCCCGTACCAGCTAATCGGCGTCTCGTAGTACCTGCCATTGTCGGCACAGTACATGCTATCCAGCAGATCATGAGCACCGGTAACAGGCCAGGGACCGTCGAACGTGAACGCACTGAGGCCAGGCGCTGATTTCAATGCGTCGGCAAGATCGGCTTGCTCTCTGGCATACTGCCTGCCGCGCGGGGATTTTCGTCTGCTCATCAGTACTCCATAACAGTCATAGTGTTTCCGCCTTCCTGACCCAGCGGCTCGTTAACGGTGGCGAGCATCGTCGCCCAGGCGAGATCGCCGTGACTCACACCACGGGCGCGGTCGGTATCGTAGGTGATGACGCCGCCGGGCGTGACCACCTTACGCACAGCACTGAAAGCGGTGATCAGGTCATATTCGCCGCGGTCATACTCCCAGCGACCGGCGCGAACTAGTTGCAGCATTTTTAGTACCAGCATGCGCTTACTGGCTGGCGAGAACTGGTAGCACACCGCCGCAGGGAATCGCTTCTTCACGAGCTGATACACCGCCTCGCCGATGCCGCTCCCGTCGATACCGATGTGCTGCACGTTGTAGCGTGTGAGCATGTTAATAATCATGGCGGCCTGCGCCTCAAACTCCATGCCACGCACGCGAATGGTTTCAATCGTGCGGAACTTGCCGCCGGGGATCAGTGGCGCCGCGTTAACAGAGATGGCCCCGCTATCGCCTTTGCCGCTGGCCCCGTTAGGGTCGTAGCCAATCCACACCGGGCGATCGGCCATTGGCCGCATGGCGTAGGGCTTCCAGTCCGGCCACTCGTCGTAACCGTCTGCGCCGCAACTCAACAGCATGTTGTAGTCAAAGGCGGTTTCACCATTTTTGATGAAGGTGCAGGCGTAGAGGTTGTCGTACTCCTCAGGGCTGTTTTCGTCGCGGATTTCGTCAATGTCAGTCAAATCCCAGCCGTTATCGACAGCATCCTGCAACGTGACAATCTGGCGCCAGATTTTGTCCGGACACATCAACCCGCTGTTAAGCGTCTTCCAGGACGTGTCGAACTCCACGCGCTTACCGTGGCTACGGCCCTTGTTGAAGGCTTCACCTGACCAGAAGGGGTAAGCCTCGTGACTTTCAGCCGATGGTGTGGAGAAGTAAGTGCGCGTCAACCCCTTCAGGGTCGCCATCGCGCCGGCCACTTTCTTCAGGTTGGCAAACTGCCCGACCCAGAAAAATTCGTCAAAGTACAGGTTGCCGGTGTACGACTGCGCGGTTGCGGCTGACGTGCCGAGAAAGTGCAGCTCCGCGCCGTTGAACAGCTGGATCATGTCACCGCCCTTTAGCTCAACATCAACTTCAGCAGCTGCGGCACGAATAAAGCTGCGGAACTGGTACGCCTGGCGACGACTCGCCGACAGAAATATCTGGTTGAGCTGATGCTTGTACTTCACGTCATCAGACAGCGCACGCAGCAGCGCTTCGCGGGCGAAATACCACGTCGCACCAATCTGACGGCTTTTCAGGATGGCCCGGTTGCGGTGGTGGTGATTCTCGTACCAGCCTTTCTGATGCCAGTGCAGCGAGTCGATGATGTTGGCCCGCAGCGTGGCGATCTGCGCCTCTGAAAAGAAGTTTTGTTTCTTGCGGATCTTTTTCTTCGGTTGTGTGGCCGGTGTTCCGTTATCCAGCTTCTTCAGCTGGCGTGTAAGCAGGTCAATTTCCTTGAAGTCGCCGCCGGTCTTTTTATCTTTGGTGGTGAGTTGTATCAGTCGCGCATCAATGGACGTCGTGACGCGCTGGATCGGCGGTGTGGTGTCCCATTCATCACGCTTTTTCCATGAGTACACCGTGTTCGGGTTAATACCCATCAGGCGTGCGATCTCTGCTGGCGGGTATCCCTGCCAGTAGAGCTGCCGCGCCCGCTGCATGATGAATGCTTCTTCAATCGCCATTTGTCCTCCTCGCTTCCTGCCGGGGAGATTAACCCGCGCGCGCGTGCCCTTTCGCCCGCTTTTGGTTGTGGCAATTCCCTCACAACAACAACGCGTTGAGCGCGTGCGTCGCCGCCTGCCATCATCTCCGGGAACTCAAAAAACCAGCGAGTAAACGAACATGGCAGGCACAGCTAAACCCCGTAAGAAGTTTCGCGTTGCCGTCTCCGGGAATACCGTCGATGGCCGCGAAATCCAGCCGCAACACCTCCGCGATGCGGCGGCGAACTACAACCTTGAGGTGTACGCCGCACGCGTCAACATTGAGCATATTCTCTCCCCGTATCCAGGCAGCGATTTTGGCGCGATGGGGGATGTTGTAGCGCTGAGCGCCGAGGATATTACCGAAGGGCCGCTGGCCGGTCGCACTGGACTTTATGCGGAGATCGAACCCTCCGAGCGCATGAAGCAGATGACCGATAAAGGTCAAAAGGTCTACTCCAGTATTGAGCTGCATCCGCAGTTTGCCCTTAACGGCAAGGCTTACATGATGGGCCTGGCGATGACCGACACCCCGGCAAGCCTGGGTACTGAGCGCCTGAAGTTTGCCGCACAGCAACGCGCCTCGGTGATGGCCTTCAACAACCAGCAGGTGGAAGCGCCGATGATCACCGAGGCGATCGAGGCCGAAGTGATTGAACTGGCCGCCCAGCGCAGTGATGAGGGCAAGCAGTGGTTTAACCGCGTAATGGGTATTCTCGGCAAGGGCCAGAAAACCGACGATCAGCGCTTCGGTCAGGTGCATCAGGCTGTTGAAGCGGTGGCGCAGTCTCAGGTTGATCTTTGCGAGCAGTTCAGCGCTGCCGAACAGGAACGCCAGCAGGATAAGGCCACCATCCAGAAGCTGACCACTGACCTGGCCGCACTGCGCCAGCAGCTTGAAGGGACGGACGGCAATTTCAGCCAGCGCCCGGCGGCTGGCGGCGGCGCAAACGCGCAGCTCGCTGACTACTGATATCCATAACGAGAGAAACCGCACATGAGAAACTCCACCCGCAGGCACTTTGACGGCTACGTTGCCCGCCAGGCGCAGCTGAACGGCGTCACCGCCGCCGCCGTCGCAGCGCAATTCAGCGTTGATCCAGCTGTGCAGCAGCGCCTTGAAGCAGCCGCGCAGCAGGATGATGCTTTTCTGAAATTGATTAACGTCTTTGGTGTTGAAGAGCAGATCGGCCAGAAAATCCTGATCGGCAGCAAAGGCCCGCTGGCGGGCGTCAACAACAGCACCACCAACCGTCGTAATCCCGGCGCTAACGACAAGATGGATCCGTATAACTATCTGTGCCGCAAAACCAACTACGACTACGCCGTGAGTTATGCGCAGATGGATGCATGGGCGCATCAACCGAACTTCCAGCCACTGATTAGCTCGGCGATGGCCCGTCAGATGTCGCTCGACCGCATCATGATCGGCTTTAACGGTACCAGCTACGCCGACCCGTCAGACCGTGCAGCGAATCCGCTGTTGCAGGATTGTGGTATTGGCTGGTTGCAAAAAATCCGCAATGAGGCAGCGCACCGTCGTATTACCGGTGTCACGATCACGTCGCGTGATGAAGACAACAAAATCACTGCGAAAGGCACATACGGCAACATCGGCGCTGCGGTTTATGACGCGAAAAACAGCCTCATGGATGAATGGCACAAGCGTAACCCCGACAACGTGGTGATTTTGTCCGGCGATTTGCTGACAACCAGCAATTTCCCGACCATCAACGCCATGAGCCAGACCAACCCGAACACCGAAATGCTGGCCGGTCAGCTGATTGTCGCGCAGGAACGCGTTGGCAACATGCCGACCTTTATCGCGCCTTACATGCCGGGTAACGCCATCCTCATCACGCCGTTTAAAAACCTCTCGATCTACTACCAGCGCGGCGGCCTGCGCCGGACGATCAAAGAGGAGTCGGAATACAACCGTGTGGCAACGTACCAGTCATCTAACGATGACTTCATTGTTGAAGACTACGGCGCGGTGGCCTTTATCGACGGCATCACTTTTGCTGAAGCGCCGGCAGGCGGGCAGTAATCACGCACAGGGCGGGCCACGGCCCGCTGTTATTCGGGGATGAGTCAATGCTGACACCTGCACAACGACATTTTCAACGCGTCATGGCTGAACGTCATGGCAAAACCGACGAGCAGTCGGATACCGCGCGGACAGCGCACGAGCAGATCATGCACCGGCTGCGCATGGATCAGAGTGCATTAAAGCGAGTGCAGTCTGACCAGGCGAAAGCGGCGATGAAACGCCAGTTGCTACCCCATTACGAGGGCTGGATCGAGGGGACGCTCGACGGCGACAGTGGCCGACAGGATGAGGTGATTGTCACCCTGATGGTATGGGCGATTGATGCCGGTGATTACGTCCTCGCCGCACGTATTGGCCGCTATGTCGTGGCACATGGTCTGCTGATGCCTGACCGCTTCAACCGCACCGCCGCAACCATCCTGGTCGATGAAATCTGCGATCCGATACTGGTGCAGGTCAAGGCAGACGATACCACCGACGTCACACCGTATCTGGCGGTGCTCGACGAGGTCGCGGACTTTACCGCAGGCAGCGATATGCCCGACGTGGTTCGCGCCAAGCTCTGCAAAGCGCGTGCCTTTGCGCTGCGTAACGGCACAACTGAAGAACAGACCACCGCGCTGGCACTGTTGCGTCAGGCGCTGACGCTGGATGCGGGCGCCGGGGTGAAAAAAGAGATCGAGCGACTGGCCCGCGTGGTTAAGAAAGCCGCTGCACAGACAGGTACTGACGGTACCGATAGCACCGATGGCGGAGAAGGCACCGAAGGCGCTGGCGATGCTGGCGGCGATACCGCAGCGGACGGCGCAGGCGAAGCTGCAGCATCGTCAGATCCGGCGGTAGCGGCCAGCGCTACAGCGACCAAAGCCACCCGCAAAAGCCCAACCCGTAAACCGGCAGCACGCAGAACAGCAGCGAAAAAGACGCCTGCCACAAAAAAATAACCGACTTGCGCCCCGTGCGCTGGCGGCGCGGGCGGAGATCTGCAACGCATTGCGTTTACTTTTCTCCGTCCGCTCACCGCCACCTATTCAGGAGACGACGCGATGAGCCTTGTAGCCGGTCGCACTGTTACCCCCTCTGCGGAGGATGTGCCGGACACTGACGACGGTGGCGAGAAAGTCACTGCGGGATCGTTCTGGCCGGAAATCGCTCTGAGCGATGTGCGCATGGAAATGCGCATCAATGGCGCGGTGACAACCTCGCGCCTGAAACAGGCTGTGATAGAGGGTGTCTCACACACTCTCGACCAGCTCGCCGACTGGCAGGCCGTGCAGCTGGCCGCAGGCTACACCCAGCTCGCTGATGTTCCGGCGGTAAAAGTTAACGGCGAAAGCGTGAAGGTGCATCGCTACCGCCGCGCGGTGTTCAGCATCGCCCGCGCGCACATCCTCGGCACAAACCGGGATGTGGACACCACTGGCGACGCAGGGGAGAAGCGCGCCGCCGCGCTGGCCTCACAGGCCGATGATATGTGGCGCGATGCCCGCTGGGCGATATCCGACATTCGCGGCACCGTGCGCAATTCTGCGGAGGCATTCTGATGAAAGTGCAGGCATTGCAGGGCGATACCGTGGATTTGCTGTGTCAGCGACATTACGGCACCACGCAGGGAGTGACCGAGAAAGTCCTCGCCGCGAACAAAGCGCTGGCCGGTCAGATCTTTCTCGACGCCGGCCAGGTGGTGGAGCTGCCGGAAATCAGCACTCCAGCGACACAGGAGACCGTGCAGCTATGGACTTAATCAACCGCATCTGGAATGGCGTGACGTACTCCTGGTCAACGCTGCTGACCAGCATCGGCGTCATGACGCAAAAAGACTGGCTGGCCGCCATTGGTGTGCTGATCGGTATTGCGGCCGCCGTGTTCGGTGAGCTGCATCGTCGTCGCATGGCGCGTATTCAGGAAACCAATAACTCATTGCTGAATGAACTGATCGACGCCATCCGTGACGACACCGAGAACCGTCAGGACGTTAAAGAACTAATCCGCACCATCCGGGAGGCACCACGATGAAAAAGGGAATTATTGCCTGCTCCATCGCCGCGATCATCTCGCTGGCCGCCACGCTGTGGCCGCAGGCGTTGCGAACCAGTCCGGAAGCGCAACTGAAGATGGCAAAGTACGAGGACTGCCGCAAGACCCCGTACTACTGCCCGGCGGGTGTACTGACAGTGGGGATCGGCTCCACTTCGAAGGTGGAAAATCGCCAGTACGCCGAGGGTGAGATTGCCGAGCGCTGGGTTAACGATCTGATGCGTGCCGAAAAGTGTACGAACCGGGAGTTTAACGGGGCTGCTGCACCGCAGAAGGTTTTCGAGAGCATGACCGACGCCAATTTTAACGTGGGCTGCACCGGGCTCGGTTGGTACACCACCAAAGATGGTCAGAAGGTGCGAACCACCCTCTGGCGTCACGCGCAGGCGGGAAACTGGAAGGGCGTATGCGACCGGCTGACGGACTTTGTCAACTCCGCCGGGAAACGCTCGCAGGGGCTGGTTAACCGCCGGACAGATTTTCAGGCGTGGTGCTTGTCTGAACCGGCGCTGAAGGGGGCGAAATGAAAGCGACCGCCATTCTTGCCATCGTGATGTTTGTCCTGCTGATTGCCGCCGTTAGTGGCTTTGCGTGGCAAAGCCATAAGCGCGAACAGGCTGAGAAATCACTGACCAGCACCCGGGAAGAACTGAAACAAACCGGCGATGTGCTGACCGAGGTCAGGGCGTTACGCCATGACGTCAACCAGGTAGAAGCAGGGCTGAAGAAGCTAAACCAGCAGCGCACCGCAACGGGAGAGCACCGACGTGAAAACATCAAAACCGCACTGGCTGGTAACGGCTGCGCCGTGGCTCCTGTACCTGTTGCTGGCGCTGACAGCCTGTACCAGCGAGCCGAAGAAGTCAGCGCCGCAGATTATTCAGGAGCCCTTACCCGAAAGCCTGACGGCAAAAACTGACGTCCCGCCGCCACCGGCCAGGCCGATGACGTGGGGCGGGCTTGCCGTCTGGACGGATTCATTACTCGACGCGCTGGATACCTGTAACGCCGATAAGGCGGGGATCCGTGAGCTGGAATTAAGGCGTATCGCCAGGGGGATAAAGTGAAAAAAGCTGAACTGCTGCGCGCTGCGCTGATCGCCGGTAACACCTGGTGCAAAGCCAACCCTGAACTGATCACCGTCTGGGTGGAGAAGGGGCATATTCAGATTGAAGCGACCGGCGAAGCCTCGTTCATGTACCACTACACCATTCAGGTACTGGCGATGGATTTTCCCGGCCAGATTGACGATCTGATGCTCCCGTTGCTGGCGTGGGTATGGCAGCAACAGCCAGACCTGCTGCTGAACCCGGACAATAACCGCAAGGTGGAATTTGACGCCGATATCGTCAATGACGACGTCGCCGACATTCTGTTTAAGGTGCCGGCCTGGGAGCGCGTCATGGTGACAAACAGCAATGGCGGGCCGAAGGCGGAGCATCTGGCCGAACAGCACCCACGCTTCAACGGTGGCGAGTGGGAAATGGTCTTTGATCCGGAATCCGGAGGCGAGCTGGTATGAGCAATAACGACGCACTTTTCAGCCAGCTTGACGAGGTATTTGCAGCCATCCTGTCGGGTACGTCACTGGCAGGGCGGCAACGCACCGCCCGCAGCGTCGGCACGATGTTGCGCCGGAGCCAGAGCCAGCGCATCGGCAGACAGGAAGCGCCGGACGGATCTAAGTACCCGCAACGCAAGCAACGGATACTGCGCGCGCAGGCGGGAATGCGTTTTATCTGGCAGGGGGAAACCCGCCAGCTGCGCAACTGGCGGGCCACTCGCGGACGCCACGGGCGCATGCTGACCGGCTTTGATATCGACAGAGGGGATATGCGTTCGTTTTATCGGGAAGATATTGAACGCTACCTCGATATCAGCTTCAGACCAGCCAGCCGCAATACAACCAAACGAGAGCAGATGTTTCGCCGTCTGCGTACCGCTCGTTTTCTTAAAACCAGCGCCAAGCCTGACGGTGTTGAAGTGGGGTATTCCGGCGTGGCTGCGCGTATTGCCCGCGTCCATCAGTTCGGCTTGCGTGACAAAGTCAACAGCAGCGGCGCAATGGCGACCTATCCCCGCCGCGAGCTGCTGGGCCTGAGTAAGGCTGACCGCATGGCGATCGCTCGCCATGTGATCGACTCGCTGGGGGGGCGCTGATGGAGATTGCCGAGCTGATCCGCCTGCTGGAGAACATCGCCCGCACCGGCACGGTGACGGAGATCGACGAGGAAAAATGGCGCGTTCGCGTGCAAAGCGGCGAGCTGGAAACCACCTGGCTGCGCTGGAACGCACAGCGCGCCGGAGCGTTTAAGGTCTGGGTGCCGCCGTCCATCGGCGAGCAGGTCTGGTTCCTGTGCCTGGGTGGCAATACCGACGTCGCCTTTATCGGCGGCAGCCTGTACAGCGACGACAACCCGGCACCAGGCGCGTCGCGCAACGAGATGGTGGTGACGGCGCCGGACGGCGCAAAGTTCCGCTATGACGCGGACGCGGGCGCATTGCAGGTGCGGGGCATTAAATCCGCCGTGGTTGAGGCGTCAGTCAAAATCACGCTGGATACGCCGGAAGTGGAGTGCGCCAACCTGCTGACCACCAAAAAACTGAACGTCACAGAAGGTGGTGAGATGCGCGGTGATATCACCCACAGAGGCGGCTCACTCTCTTCTAACGGCAAGGTACTCCACTCCCATAGACACCCTGGCGACAGCGGTGGGCAGACGGGGGAGCCACTATGACAGAGCGCTATCGCGGTATGAATGCCGCAGGCACCGGTACGCTGACTGACGAAGATCATGTGTGGCAGTCGGTTAACGACATTTTGCTGACGCCGGTTGGTAGTCGCCTGATGCGCCGTAACTACGGCTCACTGTGCCCTGATCTTATCGACAGCCCGCAAAACGACGTCACACGACTACAGCTGATGAGCGCGGCAGTGATTGCACTGGCGGCATGGGAGCCGCGCATTGTGCTGGATACCATCAACGTGACTTATTCAGCCAGCGGTGCTGTGACTGCTGCACTGTCCGGCATGCTGACGGAAACCATGGAAAAAAGCACCCGCGCGGTGACATTAAGGGGCGCTAACAATGCCAACGATTGATCTCTCGCAACTGCCGAAGCCAACCATTATCGAAGAACTCGACTTCGAGACCATTCTCGCCGAGGTGAAAGTGGTCATGGTAGCGGTATTTCCCGCCGATCAGCGGTCAGCCGTTGCTGCTGCGCTGGGTCTGGAGTCCGAGCCACTAAACATCATTGCTCAGGCGATGGCGTATCGCGAACTGCTCCTGCGCCAGCGCATCAACGAAGGTGCAGCAGCATGCATGCTGAGTCACTCGACAGGCGACGATCTGGACAATATCGCGGCCAATCTGGACACGGAGCGACTCACCATAACGCCAGCGACCGACACAACCGATGCGGTGATGGAAGGTGATGAGGCGCTACGCCTGCGTGCGCAGGCCGCATTTGAGGGGATGAGCGTTGCCGGGCCGTCGGCGGCCTATGAGTATTTCGCCCGCAGCGCCAGCGGCAAGGTCGCCGCCGTCCGCGCAACGAGTCCGGCACCGGCCGACGTGGTCATTGCCATCCTGTCCAGCGACGGTGACGGAACGCCATCAGCCGAACTGATCGCGACGGTGCAGGCAGCGGTCAACGATGAAGATACGCGCCCGCTTGGCGATCGCGTGACGGTACGGGGTGCGGAAATCATTGAATATGCGATTGATGCCACCCTGTATCTGTATCCGGGACCGGAATCGGAACCAATCATTAACGCCGCCCTGGCCTCGCTGCGAACCTTCCTGACCAGCGCCGATAAAAAAATTGGCCGGGACGTAGTGCGCTCCGCTATTTCGGCAGCTCTGCATGTTCAGGGGGTGCAGCGCGTGGTGATCAACTCCCCGGCAATCGATCTGCAGATCGATAACACGCAGGTCGCGCGCAACACAGGCTACAGCGTGGAAAACGGCGGAACGGATGAGTAACTCTCTTCTGCCGCCATCTTCTGGGGCCTGGCTTCGCTATACCGAGGCAGGCACCGCCAGGCTGTCAGCGATCACTGTTGCGCTACGCACGCTGTGGACACCGACAGCCTGCCCGGAGGATCTACTGCCCTATCTGGCATGGGCATTATCCGTAGACCGGTGGGACAAGAACTGGCCGGCAGCGCGAAAAATTGCCGCCATCCAGAAATCGTACTGGCTGCACCGGCGTAAGGGCACACGCGCCGCAGTACGCCGCGTCATTGAAGACATGGGGTTTTCGGCGACATTTGCGGAGTGGTTTGACGTCGGCGACGAGCCTGGAACCTTCCGACTTGAGGTCGATATTAACGAGGTCGGGCTGACACAAAAAACACTGGCCGAACTGAATCGCTTGATTGACGATGCGAAGCCGGTCAGCAGGCATCCGTCTCAGCTTAATATCGCGGCAAAGTTAGAGGGAGATATCTGGATGGGCTCAACACTGTGCAGCGGCGACATTATCAGTATTTATCCGGCCGATTTTGAGGCTGAGGACAATATTACGTACAACGGCGTGATTTTTCACGACGGCAATTTTAATTACGGGTAAGAATATGACCAGACTGCCAGAATCCTCATTGTGGGAAGAAGATATTGAGCTGATCTCCAGAGGCGAGCGCGTTTCCGGTGGGCTGGATGGCGTGGCTAATCGGCCATTGAAAAGTCTGGCAAACCGTACGCGCTATCTGAAAGATCAAGCTGATAAATTAAATAACCTCATCGCGGGGAAAGTTAGCGCGGTAAAAACCTTCGCCGCAGGGGCGACACTGGAATCGCCTCGCGAAGAAATCCTTTACGGCAGTTATAGGCTGGTGTGGACGGGAGAATTTCCAAAGACGGTTTTAGCCGGTAGTACACCGCAGGATACAGGCGGAGTAGGGGCTGGAGCCTGGGCCTATACATCTGATGCCGCTATCCGCAAAGACCTGGGTTCAGACGAGGGTGCAAAAAAAGTTTGGCACAAAAAAAAGTACAGAGGTGCCGTACGTCGTCCCATAGCCGAAATGTTGGACGAAATCATCTCCCCCTGGGACTTCAACTGCAAACCTGATGCAGTCTTTGACCCGGTAACACAACGTCTGATAGACGGCACAGATAATACCGCTAACCTGCAGCGAATGCTCTCTGAGGCGCATTATCACGGGGTAGATATTATTCTTCCTTTTAGTGGGAAATTTGCCAGCAAGTCCCTTTATTTACATTATGACCCTGTAAAAAATCCAGACTGGACCGACCGCCCTGGCCGCCTGACAATTCGAGGCAGTGTACTTGGACATGCAACAGGAGATGTGGAGCGTCAGGGGTCTGCGATTTTCCATATCCCCGGAGAAAACTCGCCGTTAATATCAATGATTGGAGAATTCAGTATTTCCAACCCGGCAGCAATGGGCGGGTATTTTGAACTGTCTTCATTGAATTTAATCGGCAGCCAGGACAGCTCAGATGTTCTTTTACTGCAGGGCAGTCAGGGAGCGATGAAGCTGGAAAGGTACACTGTAAAGGTGCTCAATCCGGCGGGCAACGGAATAACAGAAGCCACTACATGGGAAACCATGCATATCCTTGGCCTTATCCGTGGTCCTGCTACAGGAGATGGTTCATGTACTGGAATCGGTCTGAATATTAAATCTGACGACACTATTGGTCAGATTAATATGAAACAGTACCTGAATGTCAACGTGATGAAGATGGGATATGGTATCCGCGCCGGGCGTCGTGAAAAAGCTAACGGGACTTTAGGACCTTTAGTTTTTACTGGCGGACAAACTTCTGGCGCAGACCACTACGGAATGTGGCTGGATGGCGGGGTAATTTCTTTCAGTTGTACCGGCATGCAGCATGAGGGTAGTAGAAAAAACGGGCTCAGAATAGATAATATTCTGGAAGATGGTGGCGTGAGCACTGACCTGGCTCGCACTATTAATTTTAAGCAGAACTACTTTACTGGCTGTGGGTCTGTTGATGACCACTCTCCAGACAGTTACGGTGTTTATATTGCAAATGGTGATGGAATTGAACTGGATACACCGACGTTTAACCTGTCCCGTAATGGTATTGGATTTGATGCACAAAATGTCGATAACCTGTTAATTCGTCGTCCGCATTTCCGCACGGTTAGTGACTACGGCAAAGCGCAGGGCTTTGGTATTCGCTCTTTTTCAGACGGCGTCCCTTCAAAACGCCAGTATCTTGAGCATCCTGTTTTTAACCAGACACACGCCACGCAGATTGATGATAAAGCCCGTGAAATTTTTGGTCGCGGAGCAGCAGGAGGTCGAATCTCATTTTCGACAAACACACCGACACCGAGCATTATTCACGGCTCAGGCTCAGGGAATGAGTCGTACCACATCCTCAATTTTAACAACACGACAGCCACCACTATTACCAATATTACCGGCGGCACGCCCTATCAGCGCCTGCTGATTACATTTTCAAACGATGCAACCACGATACAGCACA
>OGES01000172.1_pt1 | contig 69455 bp, 75 predicted proteins | sample 1570711 | NCBI WGS metagenome assembly OGES01 (sample SAMEA2582133, study PRJEB24529) | metagenome | biome: Human gut stool | place: China | collected 2011 | reverse complement strand
GGGGACTGAACGGATATCACCGGAAATGCTGAACGGGTATCCGCCGGAATATGCAATCTACGTACCTCATGATCTTTTTGCCATTCCGCAAATCTGATTTATCAGGTTCTAAAATGGCATAACCGGCACGCTGCTTACTTTCTTCACCTCTTTCTCCAGATAACACCAATGTTCGGATACCGTTAAAACGCTCCTGGTTCCTGATGGCAGCCGCACATACATCAATCTTCAGATAACTGCTGCACCAACGGACATTGAGATTAGGAGAAGGTTGTGGGAATTTTAATCTTGTTGAGCACTTACCTTTTTCACCTCCTACACTATGAATAGTATTATCTGGGCACTCATAGAATATCTTTGCTGTTCGTTCATTACATCTGAGCATCTCGCGCTTAAATCCACCATCTTTCCACTGAAAGAAAACTGATACCCCAAAAGCTTCAGCTAATTTTTTGCAGTAATCAGGTGTAACCTCCCAGTCAAAAAAATTTTCACCTCTTCCGTCTATTTCCTGGTGCCATAATTCTATTTTGCTTTTGTCTATTCCATTATCAATTAAGAATAGGAGTAGAGCCGTACTGTCCTTTCCACCGGAAAAAGACACAATGTATTTGTCATAATTAAAAAGGTCAAAATCCATCTTTCTATAATTCTTATTTAATTTTTAAGAGATATGTATTTCTTACATAACATGAAAGAACATACAAACCATATTACACAAATAAATAGAGTTAGAGTATTCAAGAAATTAGAACACATCAACACAGTAAGTGAAGTAAACAATTGCGTAATAAGTAGTGCCTGAAAATTGGTAATCTCTTGTTCACACAAAAATGAAACAAGTATATTACTTCTTTTCATCCAGGACGATAAACCTTCATGTTTTCTTACTTTAACTGAAATATTAGATATTGCTTCCATAGTTCCCGTTATTAATGTTAATTATTAGCATCCAACAAATTGGGTTCGTGGTTTTTGATTATGCTTTCAACTATTTCTTTCGCACATATAATTCCATTTTTGTAGCCTTTAGCATAATCGGTTCTTGTGGATAAGTAGCTGGTATCATTGTTAAGCCACTCGATAATTTCTTTCAGTATTTCTTTTTCCTTCATAATTGTTTTTAATTATAACTGGCAGAAGAATCACCAGATTAATATGTATTCAGATATTCTATTTCAGTGCATACGGCAAATTTTCCGGTATATCTTGTTCCCTTAGGCATTTTAAATACCTGTAAACCTCGCTCGCCTTTTTCAATTCGTTCATTCTTTGCTTTCCGGGCTGATTGTTTTGTGCTGAAATATTTCTTTTTCATGACTCTTATTTAATTTAGGCAGGGCTTTCACCCCGCCGATTAGACTCAATCATTCGCTACTATAAAATGCGTAAAGTAACAACCTTCACAAGCAGTAATATATCCCTTCTTGACAAGTTGACCAAGATAACCTTTCATCTGTTCGAGTGTAATACCAAGTGACTCGTAATCCGTTTCATCATAACAAAATCCACCGTCTTCTCCATAAGTTTCAGCATTGGCAACACAAAGATTATAGACTTCCTTTTCAATCTCGGTCAACTTCTGATTACTGATACAATTAACTGTTTCCATATTTCCTGAATTAAATTATACATCTTATCTTTTTTCTCACAGTGTAAAAGTACATCTATTTTCTTTACTATGCAAGATGAAAGTAAATTTTATTTGTGTACTTAACAAAGTTTAGTAAACTTATTTTATTTACCTAACAAGGAAAGAATATATTTGCAAAAAACTTAGAACAATGGAAAAAGAATTACCTAAATTACGAATAAAAGAAATACTTAAAGAGAAAGGCATATCGCAGATAGAACTTGCGGAGAAAATGGGTAAAAGCAAACAATACATTAGCAATATTTTAACCGGCGGCAAAGGCATGTCCATAGCTACACTGGTAGAGATTGCTAAAATTTTGGATGTTGAATTTCGCGATTTGTTTGCCATTACCGGGAATCATACGGAGATTAATGGCTATATTAAAGTTCAAAATGATATTTACGAAATTCGAAGTTACGAAGACCTTGAGAAAATCCTAAAACTGAGAAACTATGACCAAAGCTAATTACATTGATTGGGAAAACCTGAGGAATATCCCTTTCTTCCTTTGCCAGGTGGTCGAGGACGAACAAAATCAGGAAATAGTTCTGTACTATTTAGGTGAGCGTGTATTCCATGATTACGACCATGTAGGACACTATATGCGCTCTGCTATTGTGTTGTTCCGGCAGATACGAAACCGCACAGCCGACTGGGTTAACTTGCGTAACCTTTGGACTCTCCGGAACTGCATTCGGGAGAACTACAACCACGGTATAGGAGTGGATGCACTTATCTATGGAGAAAATTATGATGGAGAGAACCTCGAAACACTTACACCACTTACCAAACAACGTTTTGAACTTATAATCAAACGAATTAAAGAAAAGGACGAATACGCCACAATTTGATAAAAACAAGAGTATGGCAGTAGATATGACAAATGAGACAATCGCCCAATATCGAGAGCGTATTGAGAAAATGAGCATAAAAGAAATTCAAAAAGAAATTGAATTTCTGGAAAGCCCCGGTTACAATTGTGAAGGACTGGTATGTGCAGACGGAGTAATTACTCCCCGGACAAGAATGCTTCGTAAGGTTCTTTGGGAAAAGAGGATGAACCAAAAGAGCCAGACTGCTCTGCAATGGGCAAAAGAAGGATATGTTGTAAATCCGGATGCAACAGGAAGAAAATGGAAAAACAATCCTCATAGTTCCAAGGCTATAATATATTATGTATCAGATGAGGTACATGAGGATACTGAAGCTGCTAAAGACTTTCTTAAATCGAGGCGAATGGGATATAATGACAAATTAAAATAGTATTAGATATGAATATCAAATTTAAGGATATAGAATCTATAATATCTGGTCTATGCTGCGCTAACGCTATGTTAGACGCTAAGATAGAAGAACTTGAAGAGAAAGGTTTTGATGCGGCAGGAAAGACCATAGAGCAAGAATAGAAAATATTAATTAGCTAATCCATTTAAATCATAATCATAGATAGTTTAAAGATGAATAATTAACACCAAAAGTATTTATATATAAATTTCTCTCAAAAGCTGGTAGTTAATTTTAATTAGTAGATTCTACATAATACTACATGTTTTTATATTTTTAACACTTGGTTGTTTTTTTATTCAGACTTTCATAATAATTTTGCATCCAAAATCATATTTATTATGATTATCATATTTTTTCACTATTTTAATTTTAAAAAGAATGAAAAAGAAAATTGTTTCGTTAATGCTTTTAGCTGTAGTTGCTACTAGCAGTTACGTGGGTTTTAACAACCTGCAAACAAAAGATGTAGATTTATCTAATTTGTATTTAGATCAATGTGAAGCTTTAGCAGATTGTGAAGTTTGGGGTTCAAATCACAATATTATTGCAAGATGTGTAGGGGATGAAGGTGTTTGTCATAAAGTTTCCGATAATTTATATTGCCCTGGTAAAAAGGTAAATTGATATAAGGTCTTTTTTGTAACAATATTATTTAACCATTCATTGATTTATTATATCAATGAATGGTTAAATAATTTAAATTATATACTTCACATGCGATATATTCTGACAATAAGTTTAATCATGTCCTTAATATTGGCAACTATTATATCATCATGTTCAGAAAAAAAAATAGATAATATAGGAGTTGTCACTTTAGATGAAAACGTTTTGACTAACTCTATTTTGTTAAAAGAAGATAGTGTTTGGTATCCTGCAGATAGTATTTACGCAAGTAAATTTTATGTGTATGCTGATTCTATATTGATTATGGAAAATAAACAAGCTGCTGGTAATTTTATAAATATTTATAATATCCGTAATCAGCAACTTATAGCTAAATTATTACCATTCGGTGAAGGTCCTGAGGAATTACTTTATGCACAAATTCAATATGATGGAAGTGTAGTGCGTGTGGTAGACTACATAAAGAGAACATTGTATAACATAAATATTGAGAAGTTATTGAATGATAAAAACTATAAACCTGAATCATTACAACTTTCTCAAAATTATATTATTACTTCCTCTCCGGTGTCTTATGGTGATTCAATAATTTATGTGAATCCATTTCATTATGTTAATCTTCAGGCAAATATAGATCAGCAACCTCCTAGATTGATTGCATCGACTAGAGAGAAGATTGAGCCTAAAATGTCAATGGATTTTGATTACATGACTGTTAATGTTGGACAGGGATATCTTGGAGCAAATAAATTCTTAGGAAGCATTTTCTTTGCATCTAATGAAATTTCTACTATTGAGTTCTATTCTCCAAATTTAAGACTAATAAAAAAGATAGTAGGGCCAATATCTTTACCAGAAGCTAAACTAAGTATATCTGAAGTGGATGGTAAACATGACGTCTGTTATAAGGGCATGCTTCAGCCTGAAGCATATAGAGGATTTACCAGTTCTTCTGATCTCATATTTTTCCTCTATACAGGGGAAATGGTTCCAATAGATAAACAGAAGGATTTTAAATCATATATTTTATGTTTTGACTGGAAAGGAAATTTCCAAAAAAGTTACACTCCTTCTTCAAGAATCTATGCATTAAGTATTTCTGCAACATCCGGTACTTTTTATGCAACAATAATGAATGAGGAAGGTAATCCTAAATTAGTTAAACTTACTCAACCAGAAGATAATTAATTATGTTTAACAAAGTATTAAAAACAAAAATAAGTTTCCTTTTTATTTTAATGCTCATGTTATGTGGTTGTAAAAATGCAACAAGCACATCTACACTTGACAAGAATTTATGTCCTTTGCCCTTAGATAGTATAACACTAAAATTAGATCCATTAGAAAAATATTTCAAAAGCTATTCTGGCTATATATACATAATGAATTCTGAATGCTCCGAATGTATTGGAACTTTTATTTCATTCATTAATGATTTAGATAAGTCTGGATACCGAGGCACTGTACTTGCTATCATTACACCTGCTACTCAACCTATAATAAACCATTACATAAAAGAACAAGATTTTCCAGAAAGAATCACAATTAAATTATTAGAAAGTAAAAAAGACGAATGGGGAATAAATTCCATTGAAAACTTCAATGGAATGGTATATTATTTAAAAGAAAATGCAATAAACAAAATATATCAATATTTTCCCATAAAATAACTATTGATTTTATATGCTTGCAGCTGAAAAAAGTTATACTTTTTTACAACTGCAAGCTTTATCTACATCTATTTGTCTTTACCATATTACAACATTTAAATCTTAATATAACAGCAATCTCTTTAATACTGCTTATTACTATGCAAATGTTCTAAATTTTAACCTAATAAAATTATTTAGTAATTCCTTCCAAGCGAGTTTTGAATATCCATTAAATAGTAAAATATGACCAAGAAAAAATAAAACTATAATTATGAAAAAGTGGTTTATCATAATATTTAATTTGGCATTTTACTGTTTATGTCTACTTATATTATGGATACTAGCACAAATATTTATGTTTTCATCCTTCCGAATACCAAGTGATTCCATGTCGCCAGAACTTCAAGAGGGAGATTTTGTTCTAGTATGTAAACCGATAATCGGAGCTCGGTTATTTAACCTATACAGGTCGCTCAATCTAGAACAGACGAGAATTTACCGCTTACCAGGATTCAGAAATATAAAGCGAAACGATGTGATAGTGTTCAATTTCCCACATCCAAACGACTGGAACCATATAGAGATGCACATAATGAAGTATTATATCAAGCGTTGTATCGGATTGCCCGGAGATACGCTCTCCATAAGGAAGGGGATGTTCAAGGTGAAAGGTGTAGACATGCCTTTGGGGAACGTATCCTCACAGAAGCGCATAGGATTGACGCGTCCCGAGGATTTTCCGGAGGGCGTATACAGGTGTTTCCCATACGACTCCCTGCTGGACTGGAACATAAAGGAGTTCGGACCTCTGCTTGTTCCCGGCAAGGGGGAGGTAGTGAAGATGGACCGTACGGGTGGTGTATTGTACCGCAAACTCATTGAATGGGAACAAGGGAAGAAGACGTATGTAAAGGGAGATACAGTACTGCTGAACGACAGTGTGATAACTTCTTACCAGTTCCGTAAGAACTATTATTTCGTGGCAGGAGACCATGGTGAGAACTCACAGGATTCCCGTTACTGGGGGCTGCTTCCGGAGGAGTATATCGTGGGGGTGGCTTCAAGGATATGGAAATCCGTGGACAGCTATACGGGCGATATTTACTGGGACAGGGTATGGAAGAAGATTGAATAAAAAGGAATATGGAACTTTTTTGAGCGGGCTATGCATATTATGAGTGTTGAACTAAGGAAATGGTTATGCAGAGTCATACCGTGGCTAGCAGGTCTACTGCTTGCAGGACTTACGGGTGGAACCGTGCTAGTGACAGACGGAAGTTTACCGTCCGACCTTCAGGGAATACAGTGGATGTGGCTTTCTGCCGTGATGACTGTTGTATTACCTTTGTGGCTTGCCGGATATATTATGAATCCACAGCGGACTGTCCGTATTGTGTCGGAGTCGGTGGGATGGGCGCTGATGGGATTCGGAGCAGTGGAAGCCCTGCATGGCCTGGGGCAGATTGCAGGTATATATCCGTCAAACCATTCGCTTTTTGTCCTTACGGGAACATTCTACAACCCGGGTCCATATTCAGGTTATCTGTCGGCAGTTCTTCCGGTAGCCCTGTACCGGATGTTAACATTGAACGGGAAGAAAGACCGTCTTTCGGTTGTGCAGTATTATCTATCGATGTGTGTGCTGTTGCTGATATGCTGTGTGCTTCCGGCGGGCATGAGCCGTGCGGCATGGTTTGCTTCCCTGATTTCGTGCGGATATGTGGTTCTCAGGGTTTACCGTGTGAAAGTAAAATCGTTTGTATCGGAACACAGATATGCCGTATTAGGCGTGCTTATAGTCGGTGCGCTGTTTGCCTCCGGTGCGTATTTCATGAAACGTGATTCGGCAGACGGTCGTTTGCTGATAGGAAAGATAACTTCCCGGGCCATTGCCGGCAATCCTTGGGGTGAAGCAAATGGAAGAACTTTTTCCGCCATTTACGGTGATGCCCAGGAAAGATACTTCACTGATTGTGAATATTCGGAGTCGGAGGCATTGGTGGCCGGAACACCCGATTTTGCCTTCAATGAATATCTGCAGATTGCAGTTGAATATGGTGTGTGGGTATCCGTATTGTTTATAACTTTAGTACTTGTGTTGTTGAAGATAGCCGGGAGCCGTAAACATCTTGCGGGAATGGGCGGATGCCTTGTATCGCTGATGGTATTTGCATGCTTTTCCTATCCGCTCCATATCCCGGCTATTGTTTCTGTATGGTTACTGACGGTAATGGCGCTTTGTGGCGAAGGTCTGGTGATGATAAAACGCAAATCGGTTGCCGTGATAATCCTGCTGCCGGTTGTTGTGGCCGGATTAACAGCTTCGGTGAATAGGTATAGTATGTACTCTGCACGCACACGGGCTGTTCGCCAGTGGATGCCTGTCAGGGTTCTGTATCATTCCGGAGCATTTAGGGCGACAGTGGAAGAATATGGAAAGCTGTATGATAAAATGTCCTGGCATAAAGATTTCTGTTTTGAGTACGGAAGAGCATTATACAAAACCGGAAGTTACGGCAAAGCAGAAAAGGTTCTTTTGAAAGCCATGACGGTGAGCGGAGATCCGATGATATTGAATATACTGGGACGCAATGCGCAGGAGAGCGGAGAGTATGGGAAAGCGGAGATGTATCTGCTACGTTCCACCCGCAGATTGCCGGAGCGCGTATATCCCCACTATCTGCTGGTTAAGCTTTATGCTGAACCCAAGTATTTTGACAGGGTAAAGCTTGTCAGGGAGGCAGAGTATGTGTTTAACGCTGCCCCCAAGGTGAATTCTACCGCTATAAAGGAAATGCGCCAGGAGGTGAAGAATATTTTAAAAGATAAAAGCATGCAATAAATTGAAACAATAAATATTATTAATGGTTTATGATGTCTTTATATGATTAATGTAAAAGCAATAAAATTAAGGCTGCTCGTATTTGAAGGTGCGGTAATTCTGTTTCTGATGTCAGGATGCGTAAGCAAATCGGAGAGGCTGGAATATGCCCTGGAGTTTGCAGGAAAGAACAGAGTAGAACTTGAAAAGGTTCTTGACTATTATAAAGGAGACACCCTGAAATACCGTGCGGCTTGTTTCCTGATAGAGAATATGCCACGTTGGTATTCATACGACGGATGGCAGCTGGATACCCTTCATGTTCTTCTGCAAAGACAGCTAGCAGGCACATTGAGAGAATCTGACAAATTGTGGCACGAGTTTGACTACCGCACGCTTGAAAAGATTTATGATGCAAGGGTGATTACATCGGACTATCTTATCCGTAATATAGAGATGTCATTCAGGGAATGGCAGGAAAGGCCGTGGAATCGCACACTGCCATTTGAAGATTTCTGTGAGCTTATACTTCCCTATCGTATAGGCAATGAAAGACTGACGGAGTGGCGCACGCTGTACAGGTCTTATTACGGCCATTTACTGGATTCACTGTATACAGGCAGTGATGTGCTTAAGGCATGTAAAATCATAAATGATGAGCTGGTAAGACAGGACTGCAGGTATTGCGTGGACTGGAATGTTCCACACCATGACGCAATCCATCTTTTTCATACAAGAATAGGCTATTGCAGGGAAAACAGCGACCTGATACAGTATGCCATGCGTTCGTGCGGCATACCTGTAGCTGCCGATTTTATGCCATACTCTCCTGATTACCGCTACTCGCACGAATGGAATGTGGTACGCGATACCACGGGAGAATATATCCAGTTCGGCTATGATGGAATTGACCCTTTACGCAACAATACCCAGAGTGACGGACGGAAGAAAGGAAAGATTTTCCGCTACTGTTTTGCCATGCAGAAAGAGAGGGAGGAAACCTGCAATGCTGCTAGTTGGAATATCGGAGGTATGGAAGGGAAGTATTGGAAGGATGTTACGTCCGGATATTTCGGCGAAAATGAGGCAGTGGTCGAGCTTTCTGCTAATGTGAATGCACCAGTAGGACTGGCCGTCTTTTCTACCGATGGATGGAAGGTTATAGGCGAAGGGATACGTAAAAGTGACAATAGAGTCTGTTTCAGGAATATCGAGCCATCTATCATTTATATACCTGTATATCTTGATTCCGGCATACATCCAGCCGGATATCCTTTCATGCTTTGCAGAGACGGACATGTGGAGGAGTTTGTGCCTGATACAGTAAACCAAGAGAAAGTCATGCTCAGCAGGAAAATGGCCCTGATACCAAGAGTATCAGTATGGAGATACTCTCAGATTGGAGCACGTATAGAAGGTGATGTAAATGTGGACTTTGAAAATCCTAGGCTGATAGCTGAAATAAAAGATACCATTAATTATACATTCGGAGTATTTGAAAGCTGCTGTCATGTGCCTGTCAAATATGTAAGGTATGTTCCGCCTATTGGACTGACACAGATTGCTGAACTTAGAATCTATGAGGATTCTAAAATGAAAAAAGAAATAAAACTCAGTCCGGTAACAGATTTACCTTATATTGAAAATGTGACAGATGGCAATATTTTGTCGCACTTGTATCTTAAAACCGGTACGGTCTCTTCTCCACTGGTGTTTAAACTTGACAGCCCTTCACGAATAAAGATGGTATATTACATTCCGAGAACAGACGATAATTATGTATGGAAAGGAGATGTATATGAGCTGTTATACAATGACGGTGTGAACGGATGGAAATCTTTAGGAACAAAGACTGCTTCCGGCAAGAACATCACATTCTCTGCACCAAAGAATGCTTTGCTATGGTTACGTGACAAAACCAAAGGAAAGGAAGAACAGGTATTTATCTACAGGAATAACAGACAGTGGTTTAATTCTGATTTCATGAGTAATTGAGTTTACCGTATAGGGAAAAATATTTAATATGAGAACACACTACGTATATGTGCTGCTGCTTGCCGCCGGAATGTGCTCCAGCTGCAGCGAGAAAAAAGACGACACTTCCGGAAAGGAAAAGGAAGGAGTGGAAACGGTTCTGCCCTCACAGGCGAACGAGGTGACGGTCATGACGCTGAAGAGGACCACGTTCAACCATGAGCTGGTGAGCAACGGTAAGGTGACGGCCTCACAGTATGCCGACCTTTCGTTCCGCCTCACATCGGAGCCTGTGGCGCACATCTATGTGAAGAACGGCGATGCGGTGAAGAAGGGTCAGAAGATAGCCGAACTCGACCTGTTCACCCTGAAGAACAGCCTGGAGAAGGCGGAGATAGCCCTGCGCCAGTCGGAACTGGAGATGAAGGATGTGCTGATAGGGCAGGGGTATGCGCCCGACCGCATGCAGTCAATCCCCAAAGACATAGTACGGCTTGCCGAGGTGAAGAGCGGCTACGGCCAGAGCCATGCGGCATACGAGCTGGCAAAGTTCGAGCTGGAGCAGGCGGTGATCACCGCACCGTTCGACGGGGTGGTGGCCAATCTGGAGACGCGGGGTTTCAACCGTCCGGACGGGACGAAGCCCTTCTGCCGCGTGATAGGAAGCGGGGGCATGGAGGTGGCCTTCAAGGTGCTGGAGAGCGAGCTGCCGCTTGTCAGGCGGGGAGACCGGGTGGAGGTGGCCCCGTTTGCCGGGACAGCCGGGGCATGCAGCGGTACGGTGTCGGAAATCAACCCGCTGGTGGACGAGAACGGGCTGGTGAGCGTAAGAGCCAGGGTGAACGGCGGTGCAAGACTGTTCGACGGCATGAACGTGCGTGTAAGCGTGAAACGCTCCGTTCCCGGCCAGCTTGTGGTGCCGAAGACGGCGGTGGTGCTGCGCACGGGCAAGCAGGTGGTGTTTACCCTGAAGGACGGCAGGGCGGTGTGGAACTATGTGACCACCGGACTGGAGAACATGACCGAATATACCGTGACAGGCGAGGGCATGGAGGAAGGGGCACAGGTCATCGTGACCGGAAATGTGAACCTTGCGCATGAGGCTCCTGTAAAAGTGATACCTTAAAACATGTCCGTCCTATGGTAAGATTTCTGATAAAAAGACCGATAGCGGTACTCATGGCTTTCACCGCCTGCTTCATCGTGGGGCTGGTGACTTACTTCTCGCTGCCCGTATCGCTGCTTCCGGACATAGACATTCCGCAGATCACCGTGCAGGTGAGCGGGGAGAACTCGTCGGCCCGCGAACTGGAGAACACGATGGTGGCTCCACTGAGAAGGCAGCTCATGCAGGTGTCGGGGCTCAGCGAGATGCGGAGCGAGACGCGCGACGGGTCGGGCATCATCCGCCTGTCGTTCGATTTCGGCACGGATACCGACCTGGCCTTCATCGAGGTGAACGAGAAGATTGACGCGGCCATGAACAGCCTGCCCAGGGATGCGGCAAGGCCGAAGGCCGTCAAGGCGAGCGCGACGGACATCCCGGTGTTCTACCTGAACATGACGCTGAGGAAGGATGTGCCTTACCGGGAAACGGACGGGAATGCCTTTCTGGAGATGTGCACGCTGGCGGAGAACGTGGTGAAGCGGCGCATCGAACAGCTGCCGCAGGTGGCCATGGCCGACATGACGGGGGTGCCGCAGAAGATGCTGCGCATCGTGCCGGATATGGGCAGGATGGAGAGCCTTGGCATGGGCATTGCCGACCTGGAGGACATCCTCTCGTCGAACAACGTGGAGCCGGGGAGCATGCTGGTGCGCGACGGGTATTATGAATACAACATCCGCATCGCCTCCATCCTCCGTACGCCGGAGGACGTGCGGCAGATCTGGTTCAACCGCAACGGACAGGTGAGGCAGCTGGGGGACATCTGCGACGTGCAGACGGTTACCCGCAACGAGACAGGACGCTCGCTGGCGGGAGGAAAGCGGGCGGTGACGCTGGCCATCATCAAGCAGGGCGAGGAGAACATGGACAACCTGCGCCGTGAGCTGAAGGAGACCACGAATTATTTCACAAGGATATATCCCGACATAGAGTTCAGCATCAGCCGGAACCAGACGGAGCTGCTGGACTATACCATATCGAACCTGCAGCAGAACTTCACGCTGGGCTTCCTGTTCATCTTCATCGTGGCGGTGTTCTTCATCGGTGACGTGCGTTCGCCGCTGGTCATCGGCATCACCATGATTGCCTCGGTGGTGATCACGTTCTTCTTTTTCTACCTCTGCCGGGTCTCGCTCAACGTGATCTCGCTTTCGGGACTGATCCTTGCGGTGGGTATGATGATTGACAATGCCATCATCGTGACGGAGAACGTGTCTCAGTACCGTGAGAAGGGGTATTCGCTGAAGCGTGCGGCCGTGGCGGGAACCTCGGAGATGATTACGCCGATGCTGAGCTCGTCGCTCACCACCATTGCGGTGTTCGTGCCGCTGGTGTTCATGAGCGGGATAGCCGGGGCCATCTTCATGGACGAGGCGTTTTCCATCACGTCGGGACTGATGGTGTCGTATTTCACGGGCATCATGCTGCTGCCCGTGCTGTATGTGCTGTTCTACCGTACGGGCATCAGGAAGCACAACTGGTTTACCGCTAACTTTAAGAACCTGCTGAAGAACGAATGGCTGACACGGTTCTATGATGCGGGTATTGAGTGGGTGTTTGCACATAAGACTGTTACCATGTTTCTTGCCATCGTGTCGCTGCCGCTGTGTGTGCTGATGTTCATGGTGATTGACAAGGAGCGTATGCCGGAGATTGACCAGAACGAGGTGGTGGTGGGCATTGAATGGAACGAGAACATCCATGTGGACGAGAACAACCGCAGGGTGAACGCCATACTGGCCCTGGCCGATTCGCTGGTGGTGGAGCATACGGCCTACGTGGGCATGCAGGACTATCTGCTGGGCACGGAGAACGAGCTTTCCACTTCTGAGGCGGAACTGTATTTCCGGACGGCGGAGCCGGAGCAGATTCCGGTACTGACCGGACTTCTGGGAAAGGCCGTCCGGAAGGATTATCCTTCGGCTGTGGTGACTTTCTCGCCACCGGTGACCATCTTCGAGAAGCTTTTCGTTACGGGGGAACCCGACCTGGTGGCGCAGCTCCGCAGGGCCGACCCCGCATCGGTTCCGGAGGCGGGTGAAGTGCGGGCCATAGAGGATGCCATGGCCCGGGAGACCGGCTGTGCGCCCGAGGGCACGCCTTTCCGCAGCCAGCTGGACCTGGAGGTGGACCGCAACAGCCTGCTCCTGTACAATGTGGACTATGACGAGGTGGTGAGGGTACTCCGTACGGCCCTGAAGGACAACCAGGTCTCTACCCTGCGTTCGTACCAGCAGTATCTGCCCATCGGCATCGCCGGAAGGGAGATGAGCGTGAACCGCATCCTGGCGGAGACGCTGGTGGAGACCCGGAAGGACGCGGCTTCGGGAGAAAGGAACTACATCCCGCTGCGTGAGCTGGTGCGCATCGTTCCCGGAGAGGACCTGAAGGAGATTACCGCCGGACGCAACGGGGAGTACATTCCGGTGAATTTCTATGAGGTGAAGGATGTGCCGCAGGTGATGGACGGCATACGCAGGGCAGTTGACGGTGACAGCCGCTGGGAGGTGTCGTTCGGCGGAAGTTTCTTCTCCAACAAAAAGATGATGGGTGAGCTGACGGTAATCCTGTTCATCTCGGTGCTGCTGATGTATTTCATCCTCTGCGCCCAGTTTGAGAGCTTCCTGCAGCCGCTGATCGTGCTGGCGGAGATTCCGATGGACATCGCCTTCGGACTGGTGCTGCTGTGGGCCACGGGGCATACCATGAATCTGATGTCGGCCATCGGCATCATCGTTTCCTGCGGTATCGTGGTGAACGACTCCATCCTGAAGCTGGACTCCATCAACGAGCTGCGCAGGGAAGGCATACCGATGCTGGAGGCCATCCATACGGCAGGTCACCGGAGGCTGAGGGCCATCATCATGACGACGCTGACCACGGTGTTCGCTATGGTGCCCCTGCTCTTCACGTCCGACCTGGGCTCGGAGATGCAGCGTCCGCTTTCGGTGGCGATGATCGGCACCATGATGGTGGGCCTCGTCATCAGCCTTTTTGTCATTCCGCTTATTTACTGGTTTATCTATAGAAAACATGAAGTCAAGAAGATTTAGCATAATGTTCCTGCTGCTCTGTGCGGCGGGAATGAAGGCCCAGCACGTGCTGCGGCTGGATTTGAAGGAGACCATCACGATGGCCAACGACAGTTCGCTGTCGGCTTTCCGTTATCAGAACATGTACCTGTCGGGCTACTGGGAGTACCGCAGCTACAAGGCGGAGCGTCTGCCGAGCCTCACGCTGAACATGACCCCGGCGCAGTATTACCGCTACATCACGCAGCGTTACGACTCGCAGGAGAATGTCGACGTGTACCGCGAGCAGCAGATGCTGAGCGCCAGCGCGGGGCTGAGCGTGGCGCAGAACTTCGACCTGCTGGGCGGTACGTTCTATGTGGACACGCAGCTGGACTACATGCGGAACTTCGGCGATACGAAATCTACGCAGTTTTCCAGCATCCCTTTCCGTATAGGCTACCAGCAGGAACTGCTGGGCTTCAATGCCTTCCGCTGGGACCGGAAGATAGAGCCTTTGAAGTTCGAGAAGGTGAAGAAGCAGTATCTCTACAATGCAGAAAGCGTGTCGGAGGAAGCGGTAAGCTATTTCTTTACCCTTGCCATGGCGCAGGCCGATTATGAGCTGGCGCGGGACAATGTGGCCACCACCGATACGCTGTATGCCATCGGGGAGAAGCGCCAGAAGATTGCGGCCATTTCACAGGCTGACCTGCTGACGCTGAAGCTGGACAAGGTGAATGCCAGAAACACGCTGAAGAATGCGGAGATAACTCGCAAGCGTGCGATGTCGGCCATGGCCACCTTCCTGAACCTGGACCGCAACGCATACATCGAGCTGGAACTTCCGTCGCGTCCGCGGTATATTGATGTGCCGGCCGACCGGGCCATGGTGCTGGCGCGGGAGAACAATCCGACGTACCTGGAACAGCGCCAGAATGTGCTGGAGGCGGAGCGTGAGGTGGACCGCACGAGGAAGGAGTCGCGTTTCAATGCCAGTTTCAATGCCAGCGTGGGCTTCAACCAGGTAGCCGACAACTTCAGTGCGGCGTACCGGAACCTGCTTCAGCAGGACCTGGTGTCGTTCACGGTTTCCATTCCGCTGATAGACTGGGGCGTGAGAAAGGGCAAGTACAATATGGCCAAGAATAATCTGAACGTGGTGAAGATTGCTGCCCGTCAGGAAGAAATCAGCCTGGAGGAGGACGTGATGATGACGGTGAGTGACTTCAACGTGCAGCAGGACCTGATAGCCAGCGCCTCGGAGGCGCTCGACCTGGCGGAGCTGGCCTACGACCAGACGCGCAGGCGTTTCATCATCGGCAAGTCGGACATCAGCAGCCTGACGCTGGCCCTGAACCGCCAGCAGGAGGCGCGGAAGAACTACATACAGGCGCTCCAGAACTACTGGCTGAACTACTACAAGATCCGCAAGCTCACGCTGCACGACTTTGAGACGGGCATGTCGCTTTCCGACCGTTTTGATTTTGAGAACCGTTTGAGATGAAGGGGCCATGAGCAGGAAAGATAAAACAGAAGGCCGGCCGCTGGTCCGGTCGTCGTTCACCCTGATAGTAACGTTTGTGTGCCTGTCGCTGGTGGGACTGGCGCTGGCACCTCTGCTGCCGGTGAAGCTCTCGCCTTCGCGCGACATGCCGGGGCTGTCGGTGTCGTTCTCCATGCCGGGCAATTCGGCCCGGGTGGTGGAGACGGAGGTCACCAGCCGTCTGGAGGGCATGCTGGCCCGGGTGAACGGCATCCGTAGCATCAGTTCCACTTCCGACAACGGGGGCGGGCGCATCGACATGGAGCTGGACCGCCATGCGGATATCGGGGTGACCCGCTTTGAGGTGTCCACCCTTATCCGGCAACTGTGGGCGCAGCTTCCCGAAGGGGTGAGCTATCCGCTAATCTCCACGCAGCGGAGCGACGGGAACGCCTCACGTCCTTTCATGACCTACACGCTGAATGCTCCCGCCACGCCCATCGTGATACAGAAGTACGGTGAGGAACACATCAAGCCGCTGGTTGCGGCATTGGACGGGGTGTATAAAGTGGAACTGAGCGGTGCCACGCCCATGGAGTGGCGAATCGTGTACGACAATGTGCAGTTGGAGCGCATCGGGGTGGGGGTACAGGATATCCTGACCGCCATTGAGGAAAGGTATGGCCGTGAGTTTCTGGGGATTTGTGAGCTGGAGACGGACCACGGGACGGAATGGATACGGCTGGTGCGTACTACCGAAGGCAGTCCGGAGGGGTTTGTCCCCTCGGAGATTGCGGTGAAGGCGGCCGACGGGAGCATGGTGCCGCTGGACCGGCTGGTCAGGGTGACGCGCACGGAGGAGGAACCCACATCGTACTACCGCATCAACGGGCTGAACTCGGTGTATCTGTCCGTCACCGCCTCGGAAACGGCCAACCAGCTTGCTCTGGCAGAGAAGGTCAGGAAGGTGATAGCCGAAGCGGAGACCGTGATGCCGTCCGGATACGAAATCCACACGGACTATGATGCCACGGAATACATCTCGAAGGAGCTGGACACGATTTATTTCCGTACGGGAATCACCGTGCTGATCCTGCTGCTGTTCGTGGCGGTGATTACGCGCAACCTGCGGTATCTCTTCCTGATAGTGGCCGGGCTGGCGGTGAACATTGCCGTGGCCGTCATCCTGTATTATGCGCTGGGGCTGGAAATCCAGCTTTATTCGCTGGCGGGCATCACCATCTCGCTGAACCTGGTGATAGACAACATCATCGTCATGACCGACCATATCCTGAGACGGCGCAACCTGAAGGCGTTCATGTCGGTGCTGGCGGCCACGCTGACCACCATCGGGGCGCTGGTCATCATCTTCTTCCTCGACGAGAAGATACGCCTGAACCTGCAGGACTTTGCGGCGGTGGTGATTGTCAACCTGGGCATCTCGCTGCTGGTGGCCCTGTTCTTCGTGCCTCCAATGATAGAGAAAACCGGTCTGCAAAGGGGAAAGCCGGCGCATCCGCGGCTGTGGGTGAAGCGGGGGGCCGTGCATTTCACCCGCTTTTACCGGGGGATGATCGTGCTGCTGAGCCGCTATCGGGCAGTCGCCTTCCTTTTGCTGGTGCTCGGTTTCGGACTTCCGGTATTCATGCTTCCGGAGAAGATAGAGGACGCGGAGCAGAAGGGAGCCTGGGCGGAGTGGTATAATAAGATTTTCGACAATACGGCCTACCGGGAAGACATCAAGCCTGTAGTGGACAAGGTGCTGGGCGGTTCTCTCCGTCTCTTTGCCGAGAAGGTGTACGACGGCGGCTATTTCAACCGTGACGAGAGTGAGGTGGTGCTGTATATCAACGCCACCCTGCCCAACGGCAGTACGCTGGAGCAGATGAACGTGCTGATTAAGAAGATGGAGACTTATCTGAGCGGGTTCAAGGAGATACGCCAGTTCCAGACATCGGTGTACAATGCGCGCCGGGCAAGCATCCAGGTGTTCTTCAAGAAGGAGTACAGCCATACGGGCTTTCCCTACGTGCTGAAGTCGGACGTGGTGAGCAAGTCGCTGACCCTGGGCGGGGGAAGCTGGAGCGTGTACGGGCTGCAGGACCAGGGCTTCAGCAACAACGTGCGGGAGAGTGCCGGCAGTTTCCGCGTGAAGATGTACGGCTACAACTACGACGAGCTGGGTCGCTGGGCGGAGGAGATGAAGAAGCTGCTGCTTTCCCACCGCCGCATCAAGGAGGTGACCGTCAGTTCGGAGTTCTCGTGGTGGAAGGACGACTATACGGAGTTCTATCTGGAGTTTGACAAGCGCAGGATGGCGGAGGAGAACCTGACGGCCTACGACCTGTTTGCGGTGCTGCGTCCGGTATTCATGCGCGACCAGCTGGCGGGCAGCATCCTTTACGACAACGGCGTGGAGTATCTGCGGCTGTCGTCCGCCCAGAGCCGGGACTATGATGTATGGGCTTTCATGTCGGTGCCGTTTCTGGTGAAGGGCAAGCAGTACAAGCTCTCTGAACTGGCCGTGCTGGCGAAAGGGCAGGCCCCGAAACAGGTGGCCAAGGAGAACCAGCAGTACAGGCTCTGCCTGCAATATGAGTACATCGGCTCGTCGGAACAGGGCAAGAAACTGCTGGAGAAGGACATCGAGACCCTCCGGAAACGCCTTCCGATGGGGTATACCGTGGAGAGTGACAGTGCCTACTGGAGCTGGGGGAAGGAAGCCCACAGCCAGTATTTCCTGCTGCTGCTTGTCATTTCCATCATCTTCTTCATATCGGCTATCCTCTTCAACTCGCTGAGCCAGCCGCTGGCCATCATCTTCGTGATTCCGGTGTCATATATCGGCGTGTTCCTCACGTTCTATCTGTTCGGCCTGAACTACGACCAGGGAGGTTTCGCTTCCTTCGTGCTGCTGTGCGGCATTACGGTGAACGCAAGCATCTACATCCTGAACGAGTATAATGCCATCCGCAGGAACTTCCCGGGACTCTCACCGCTGAGAGCCTATACCAAGGCATGGAATGTGAAGGTCATTCCTATCTTCCTGACGGTGATGTCGACTATCTTGGGTTTCGTTCCCTTTATGATAGGCGACAAGACTCCGTTCTGGTTTCCGCTAGCTGTCGGGACGATTGGCGGACTGGTGATGTCAGTTATCGGTATCTTTATTTATCTGCCTGTATTGAGCGTATCGGGAACAATAAAAAAACATTTGAAGTAAATCAATAGGGAGAGGATAAAACCTCGTCCTATTGATTTAATATGTAGAATGATATTCTTGATAATCTCTATAAGTTTGTCCTGAGTTAGTCAAAGGATTTTCCCAGGTCTAATATATAGATAATTGTTTAGTTGAAAAGTGAGCTATTTTCCAATAACGATTGATATCTAAATAGATATATTGAAAATTAGGTATTGTAAAATCCAATGAAAATAAGAAATGCGCTCTTCTTTTTTACCATTCTTATAAGATGGTATTTTTTTATAGGTTCCGTGTCCATTCCCTTCAAAATATCTGTTACATTCATACTAGCTCTGTACCATCGCTCAGTATGGAAGAAATTGCCGATTCCATTCTTTATTCGTAAGATTGGTGATAATAGCATTCCCTGTTGCGCCATAATCGCCATCTTTTTCAACACAGCCAAATAAAGTAATAACTATAGATATAAAAAGCAAAAGATATTTCGTCAAAAAAAGAATATTATACTACTGTTAGTAAAGCCGTTCCATAACTGAATCTTCCACTTTCCGGAACTAATAAAAGAATGTTATCCCCTTTTTTTAGTTTTCCACTCTTAAACAGTTCATCCAAAGCTACAAATATTGAAGCTGAACCTATATTTCCTACTTTAGTCAAATTTAGAAACCATTTTTCTTCTCCTAAATCTATATTCCTTTCCTGTATTTCATGAAGAAGTTCTTGATAAAAAAACATAGAGGATAAATGAGGAATAAAGTATTTTATATCATTAGGTTGGGTTTTATTCTTTTTTAGAGCCATTTCTATATGGTCTACAGCTAACTTTACGGCATGATTCTTTAAAAGTCTTATATCTTGCTTTACTGTAAATATTGACTTGTCTAATAGTTCTTGATTATCGTATGATTTCCATGTTGTAATGGAACCATCAGGATTAAACTCTGCACCTGCAATCATACATGCAGGAAGAGAATTGGCATTCGATTCCATTTCAATCCATTCTATCTTTAAAGTACTACCGGATTCATTCGGTACATTATCTAAATAAACAGCACCTGCACCATCAGACAACATAAATCTTAAAAAATCCTTTTCAAAACTTATGTATGGGTTTTCACTGATATTATGGCATTTTTCATATTCTGAATCGTAATGTTTTGAAAGTAATGCTGCTGAAACTAATTCAGAAGCACAACACACTGCATTATTTTTATCACCAGAAGCAATAGAAAGATATGCTATCTTTAAAGCCTGTAGAGAAGTTAAACAAACTCCAGAGGTAGAAAATATTTCTATGTTTCTAGTTTCAGGTAATAATCCATGAACCATTGAAGCATGAGAAGGTAAAATCTGATCAGGAATTGAAGTTGCAGTCGTTATTAATTCTAAATGAGAAAGCTCATTTGAATCACTAAATAATCTTTTAATAGCTTCAGAAGCTAACATTGCACTCGTATGAGTTATTTCCTGATTCGTGGTTAAAGCATAATATCTACTTTTTATACCATTTTGTCTTAATACTAAGTTTTTAACTCTTGAAGGTTTACCCCCTATTTTACCAATGTAATCTTCAATAATGTCATTAGTTACAGAATTATTTGGCAAATAAGAACTTGTTTTTTTAATAAATACATCATTTCCCATATTCTAATTCTTTATAAAATGAATAATATAAATCCCTTAACAAATCAACATTTAAACCTTTATTAAAACTATCTTCAAAGGCCATTCCTGAATAAATATATCTAAATTGTAATGCTGCTTTATGCACATCACAAGTTGGCTTTATTTCTCCAGAATCTTTTGCTTTTTGAATAATATTTTCCCATATCTGAACACCTAAATCAAACATAGCAGAAATCTTTATATTAAATTCTGGATAATATTTTGCGGCTTGATACAATAAATTAAATCCGCTTCCATGTATAGATGGTACACCTAATGATTGCATTTCTTTCATACGTTCTTCAATGCCTATCAAAAATCTGTCTATAAACTCTTTTAAATTATCAACACCTTTAATATCTAAAGAACCAGGTTTAAAATCAAATACATACTTATCTATTACAGCTTTAAAAAGAGCTTCTTTTGTTTTATATTTAAAGAAAATAGCTCCTCTGGTTAAACCTATTTCCTCTTCCAATTTTGCAGTAGAAACACTTTCATAATTATAAATTAAAAACAACTTAAAAGCAGGCTTTAGTATTCTTTTAATATCGTAATTTTTCATTTGTCATTCTTTATTATTTTCGCAAAAATAAAAATATAATTTTCATAATAAAAATATGTTTAACTTAATTACAAACTAAATATCAAGAATTAAAGATCGTGTTATGTTTCAAAGATTCTTTATTGAAATATCATTTTACCACACTTTGGCATTATTTCATTTTACTTTTTTGTTTTATATCCCAAACACTTCAATCTGGATGGGTCAAAAACATGCTTTTGCTCTCGTATATTAAGTTTTAATCATCCAACATTAGAATTATATTCAGAAAAAATAATCGTTCAATATAGCTTAAAAAAACGTGTTATATTGATTTCGCATATTTTTCGAGATTGCCACTACAAAATCAACCTGTTTTTCTGTTTTATATTTTTTTCCCTATACGGTTTTTTGTGCTTACAATTTTTCAGCAGTAAATCATTTGTTGTTGACGGAAGTAAAGGTATTGTTTTATGTCAGAAGCGGTGCATTTGTTGGATGCATAAGCAGCACATTTGTTTCGCGCACGCGCGTATTTAGTAGCTTTCTTTATAGGCTATTTAATAACAGGGCTTATAATAAATTGATTTTCAGTGGTTTAATTTTTATTTTACCACACTTTGGCAACATTTTACCACACTTTGGCAACATTTTACCACACTTTGGCAAATCGAATTTTTATTTTACCACACTTTGGCAACTATTTTACCACACTTTGGCAAGTAACATAAAGTCTTCTCTATTTGATATTTAGAAACTATTAAAAACATTCATTACTTTCGATTTGAAACATAGAAGAAATATAATAGTTTTTTCTCACAAATCATTTAGTATAAAAATAACTGAAATACAAAATATTAGCTATTTTACTACACTTTGGCAAAAAGGATGGAAATATATTAGTTTATGCAGCATTGGGAGAAATTAAAAATAGGCAGATGAAGAATTCTCATACCCATAATAAGCATAAAATACATTATTATAAAGAACATTGTTAATTATTATATATAGAAAAGAGAGTTTTTAATGTATGTACATATAAACATACATCTTTTTACTCTGAAACTTTCAGTTAAAATTAAGTATGACGGTTATTTTTAGACATTCCGATAAATATTTTGTCTAATAATGCTTTGTTTTTTGTGGAAAATGCTATTTTTGCCCAAAAAAGAACATGAAAAAGAATTACGAAGAAATATTCACTTCAGAGAAAATAACGGTATTGTCCAACAAGAAGAACGATAGCCGGATAATGAATCTGACGTGCCCTATCTACCAAACAAACTTCCTAACTGATGCGAAGCAAATTCTTAACAAAGGAACGTATCGTGCAATCAAGTTCATCGTAAAACAGATTCAGGATGAAAGAATAATGCTTGAATCCTACATCAAGAACAACGAAACACTGAAGATTAATATATCACGTGAAGATATTCTGCGATGGTATCCGGATGAACATGCACATCGAGAGCTAAAAGCTGCTGCAGAGTGGCTAAACAATACCGACGTGAAATACGAAACGCCGACAGGATGGGTGATGGCCAAACTTGTCGGAGAGGTAAGTTATGACATTAATACCGGGATGACAATATACATAACTCCTGGTGTTCTGCCGTTATATTACGTGGTGAACAAGCATTTTACAATGCTTGACTTTGCCGTAACGATGAGTATTCAGGATAAAGCCACACAATTTTTCTATGACAAATGCTGTAAATGGCGTTCTGCCGGTATTTTTTCATACACACCTCTGGAATTAGCAGAAGCTATTAATGTCAGTCCTATTACCAACCTCTTAAAAACAAGATATATCTTATCAGCTGATAGGGAAATGAAAAAGTTATTCCAGGAAGGATTGATAGACTTCTATTTCGACACTTATGAACTCCGTTCCGGCAAGGGTCGAGGTGGAAAACTCGACAAGTTCATCTTCAGGATTCAGGATTGTTTGCCAGGGACTGAAAAAGATTATCAGGAGCAAGCCCACATGAGAACATTCATTATAGAGACGATAAAAAGCACAGTTCCTTCTTTGGTTTCAGATGATATATTCAGACAATTAAAAGAGTTGTCAAGAACGGAACTGAAGGACTTATGCAGCGAAATGTCTATTTTCAAAAATGAGCTGCGAGAAAATAAAATCAAGGATGCTCGAGGGATATTGTGGTTCAAGCTAAGAAACAGATACAATATAAACCCCAATGGAGCTGAAAGGCTCAAGAAGAATCCCCAAAATGAATATCCAAAATTTAAAAAAATCAGCGAAGAAATTCATGCAAAATCTCAAGATGATGCCGCTTCAAAAGAAGAACAATACACACAAGCTACACTTCCATTTGAAGACGATAAACCTTCATGGTGGTCGTACTGGAGTGATACAATCAACGATATAATTAGCAATTACAGAGTTGGCGATAGGGAGATAAACGAGGTCGAGAAAAAAACATTGTCGTATATGTTCAATGAGAAAGATAAATTTTCACCACAATATGACGGAGAGGAACTCCGAATACAAATTGAACCCAATATTTACAAGAACTACGTTGCCCAACCATTTTCGCCATTATATGATGGCCTCCATCAAGCAATAAAAGATAGCACATTCAAGTTCTTCCCGAATCTCAAAAAGCTGTCATATGCCGTTAGTGACTATGGTGGTAAATTAACCATTTTCCCCATCAAAGAACTTTGAACATTTAGGCTGGCCATATAAACATGGTCAGCTTTTTTTGCGCTTGAAGATAAGGTAAAATCGGTTATAAAACAAATAAACTTATACTTGTCAACTACTTTGTAATAATGAACAAAATGTGATAATTTTAGGGGAAAAAAAGGAAATTACAAGAAAATGTTCGTTTTTTGGTTACGATGCGAAGCTAAAAAGAATTGAATAAATACAAAAGGCAATTAATCATATATTTGTTTTATTTAACTTAATATATCTATATACAGACGAAATGGGAACTCCAGTTTTCAAAGATATTTCATTGATGGTGTTCCCATTATTTCTCAAGTCTATTATTGTTTTTAATTTTTTTGTGCTAAGACTAATACCTGGTGGACGGCCTATTCTCTTACCTTTCTGTCTGGCTAACTCAATTCCTTCCCTAGTTCTTTCACTTCGTCCATTTATTTCCATTTCAGCAAAGACTCCAGCCATCATAAAAAGCAATTCCCCAATCATTGTTGATGTATCTATACCTTCTTTAAGGGATATAATAATCATACATTTACCTCTTACAATGTCAAGAACCTCTAACAATTCTCTTGCAGACCGACCAAGTCTGTCAATCTTCCAGACAATTAATATATCACCAGCAGTAGATTGCTTTAATAATCTTCTCAGAACTGGTCTATTTTTTAACTTCCTTCCGCTCTTCTTCTCCATATAGATTTTATCACAACCAGCATGTTTCATTGCCTCAATCTGCATCTCAAAGTTCTGGTCTTTCGTACTTACACGAGCATAACCGATTTTCTTCATAATCGACAAAGTTAAATCAATTTATTCATTTCTCAAAAAACGAACATTTTTTGAGAGTCATGAAAAAGAAAAAAAATCTATTATTAGCCCTACTCTGCTGCGCTGGAGTCACAGTTTCAGCTCAGTCTTATTCGTTGAGAACTAATGTATTGGGTCTTGCAACAACGAATCTCAATGTCGAGGCGTCTATGACCTTATCAAGGAAATGGTCTTTCCATCTTCCGGTACAGTACAACCCCTTTAAATTCTCTGAAAACCGCCAATTTCGAAATTTCTATGTAGCACCAGGTGTCAGATATTGGCTTTTGCAAAGCTATATCGGTGGATTCGTTGGTGTATATGGAACAGCCGGTACCTACAGCGTAGGGAATCTTTTTGGAAGTAAGTACCGATATGAAGGCGAGAGTTATGGCGTATCAATATCAATAGGGAGGGCATACCAACTAAGTAAAAGCTGGAATTTCGAATGGGAAATAGGTGCTGGAGCACTTTGGATGGATTACGATAAATATTTATGTAAAAGATGCGGTGACTTAGTTTCCCGCAAGCATGAATGGGCTTTCCTTCCTACCCGTGCTGCACTTAACATCGTATATCTATTTTAAGCCATCGGACATGAAGAAACGCACAATCATACCTTTATTGCTTACCGGAATCATCGTATCGTGCGGCACAAAGAAACCTCTCGAAAGAGTCCGGATTTCTAATCCGAACATGGAAAAGAGAGCTAACCGGATAGATACGGCTTCTGTGCCGCAAACAATCAAATGGACAGATGATAAAGGCAAAACCAGAATCATCACCCGCTCCGAACATGACAGCATAAGCGGAGAGGACATCACCACGGTACAGCTCAGTGAAATTACTGTAACGGCTCGTAGTAAACAAATAGCGGAACGTAACGGTAAAATAAATCTTGACTTCCTCGTGACCGTACCCGGCTCGCTAATAAACAACAAGTGGCAGCTACAGCTTACTCCCGTAGCGTATAAGCCAAACGACACCCTTTATCTCGACAAGATTTTTCTGTCCGGAGCGGATTTCGCGAAGATGCAGAAAAAAGGATACCTCCAGTATCAGGCTTTCCTTGCCTCCATCATTCCTGACAGCCTCTATCTGCAGGAAATGTTCAACCAAAAAGGTTACAAGAAGGCAATGGCTGAGCTGGAGAATGAGTATTTCCAAGCATGGAAGAACGAAGTAATCCAAAAGGAACGCTGGATAGACTGGTCAGACAGACTGAATGCCCGTTTCCGGCATTTCAACTTCAAAGTCGACCAGAACCGTGCAGCCATACAGGGATATAATTCGATACTCGAATATTTCCCGGCTTACAGCATGCACCGCCAGCTTGATGCAACCAATGTTCCGAGCAAGTGGAAGATGTTCGTGGACGGAAATCATACCATCCGCACCAAGCAGCTCACTCCCGAAGATTCAGTAGAGATAACCAAACGGTTTACCAACTATAAAAAGATAGCCGAAAACCAGCGCAAAAAGGAAATGAAGGACGAAATGTACGACAAGTATGTCCGCTTCCCGCTACAGGCTGCACGTCTCGATACCATTATCAAGGAAGGGTCCAAATTTGTGTACTATTACAAGCAGGAACTGCCTGTAACGGAACAGCTGAAACGCATAGACCTGACACTTAACGGAGTAATACTTGCCAAGGACGAAAGCATAACACCGCTTCCTCCGTCTGATACCATCAGCTATTTCATCAGCTCAATGGTTCAGTTCCTTGACCGGGAACCGCGGTACAAGAAGAAAATCATTACACGCAAGGATGAAGTGAACGTGACAGCATACATCAACTACCAGACTGCTTCCACCACTTTCGATGAGCGGATAGGGAAAAACAAGGAAGAGCTGGAGCGTGTATTTGAAACTATCAGGAATATCAATTACACTGGAGAGTTCCTTATTGACAGTATCTATATGACAGCCACTTCCTCACCGGAAGGTTCAGCCTCTCTGAATATGCAGTTGTCCAAGGGACGCGCACTGAATCTGAAACAGTACCTGCTTCGTGAATCGGACGACAGGGAAGGAGTTGACAGCCTGTTCCGTCCGCAATGGATAGGAGAGGACTGGGGCAAACTCCGGAAACTCATAGCAGCAGACGACAGCCTCCCCAACCGGGCAGAAATGATAATCATGTGTGAGAATGTCAACAATCCGGACAGAAGGGAAGAAGCACTGCGCACTTATCCGGAAGGATACAAGCGCATGCGAGATAAATACTATCCGCTTCTTCGTGCCGTGGAATTTAAGTTCCATCTGCACCGCCGGGGCATGATTCAGGACACCATCATCATGCCTGTAATAGACTCGACTTATCAGGATGCCATCAGGATGATCGAGAACAGACAGTACAAGAAGGCACTTGTCGTTCTTGACGACCAGTATCCGGATGATTACAACACTGCGATATGTCTGATGTCACTGGGCTACGACCGCCGGGCTTTGGGAATCATGAACAGACAGGCAGATACGTCCAACCGCAACTATATACTTGCGATACTCTACTACCGCCTGAAAGATGAGACTGAGGCAGTCAAGCATTTTGTCAAAGCCTGTGAACAGGATGAGACAAAGATATGGAGAGGCAAGCTTGACCCTGAGATTAACACACTGATAAAAACCTATAACTTATACAAAGATGAACTTGAATAAAAAAATTCCTGCTGCAATAGCCTTAGCATCATGCCTCCTGCTTCCGTCATGTGACTTCAATGAGGATTTCTGTACCAGATACGGTGAGCTGATAGCCTACTGCGACTGGGAAAACATCACGGAAAAAGCACCGCTTCCTCCGCTGCGCCATGTAATCCCTTTCCAAGGGAATGCATCAATTCAAGAAGCAAAGACATTCACGCAAGACACCTTGCGCTGGCAGCTTCCGAGAGGGGATTACCGCTTTGTCTTCTACACAGGTGATTACCAAGTGAACCGTTTGGATGATTATTATGAGTGCAACCTGTCTGTTCCCACAGACACGGTCAACGGCAAAGCCTATATCACAGCTGTGCAGAAATACTGCTGCTCATCGGCATTCAACGAAAAGCTGGAGTACCAGGAAAGCAGGACACACAAAATCACGCCTTGGAATTTCGTGAGCAAGGTAAACCTAAAGCTGAATGTCACCGGGAACGTGCAGCCGTTATCCCGCATCAGCTACGAGCTGGACGGTCTGAGTACATCGCGCTATCTCGTATCACGGGAGAAGAGCGGTTCTGCCATCCTGCCGGGAGAGTTCAAGAAAGAAGGCAGTACATGGAACAGCAGTTTCTACCTGTTCGGAGTATATCCGGACACGGACAACATACTTACAGTGAAGGTAGAAATGGACAATGACAACGAGATTTTCAACGAAATCCGAACCATAGACCTGTCCCAACACCTCCGTCCCCTGAACGATGACGAAATTACGCTGGAGATAGACTTCGAGGTGGGCAAGGGCATGAAAGTGGAAACGGTAACAATCACCGACTGGATAGATTGTCCTGAAACAGAATTACAGTAGCCAAGTGCTACAATTTATTAATTTAAATCTTTATAAAAAATGAAAAAAGTGATTTTAATGGCAGCACTCGCTGCCGGAGTATTCAGCTCATGCAACAACAATGAGCTGGAAGGTGTACAGAGCAATGAAGCAGGCAAAGCAAGCATCAATGCAGTAATCGAAGGTTCTGAATCCAGAGCAGGATTTGAGTCAAAGACTCAATGGCAAGACAACGACAAGTTGGGTCTGTTCATGTACAAGGCAACAGGATGGGGCGATGCGTATCCGAAATTCTCCAGCCAGAACAACGAGGCTACCAAAAATGCAGGTGGATGGAGCCTTGCAGCAGATATGTATCTGACTGCTGACAAAGCCCATGTCTATGCTTATTATCCCTATTCAGCTACTGCAACAGACGGAACTAAGGTTGCCGTACAAGCAGCAACAACGGATTACATGTGGGGAAAAAGTAATGAAATCTCTGTTGCAAATCCTGTTGCCAACATCGTTATGAAACATGCGCTTTCTCAGTTCGTTTTGCGCTTAAAAGTATCTCCGGATTATAAGAACGAAGGCGTTCTGAGTGCAGCCAGCTTGAAAGCAGGACAGAACAAGTTCGCTACCGAAGGAACGATGAACCTGAATGACAACGGTAAGATTACCTTCACTCCGGCTAAGACCGAACTGTCTTGGCAGCCTAACACAACCATCCCTACAGTAGGCTCTACTCCTGTTGACTTCGCTGCTGCTGTATTCCCGATTTCCTATCAGAAGGATGAAGCAACCATCAACGTGACTATTGACAATGTCAAATATGAATATAAAATCCCGGCAATTGAATGGGTAGCCGGAAAACGCTACATCTATTCTGTTAGCTTATCTTCGAATGGAGCACAAATCGGCGGTGAGGACGGAACATCGGTAACTATCGAGCCGTGGACTGATTCTGTAACAGACATCGAACTGTCACCCGTTAAATAATGAACTGACAAACATCATACCCATAGGTTTTAGCCTATGGGTATATATAACTGAAAATATTAACGAAAGCGATTGCAAGGCGCAAGTCCCTTGCTAAAATTTTATGAGATTAAAAACTATTATTCCATCCTTATTATTGACCCTTTTCTGCGCTGCCTGCAGCAAGGAACAGGCAAATATTCCGGAAGCGAAAGGGCATATTACCTTTACCGTATCGGGAGAGAGCCGCAACACCCAAGGAAGCACCTTTGAGAAGGGTGATGCCATCGGTGTGTTTGTCAGAAACTCCGGAGCAGACTTTGCGACAAACAGCAAATATGTATATGACGGTAAGAAATTCAATCCGGCAACAGAGGCGGATGACATAGTTATCACCAAGGGACCGGATTTTGACTTTTATGTATATTATCCCTATGATGAGACTCAGAGGGATATAACGAATATCACCCACACCAGTGTCAATCAGGATGCCCTTTCGGGCTGGCTGTCGAGTGACTTTCTGAGTGGCTCGTACACGGAAAAAATCATTGACTTCTGCGTTCCCCTGAACTTCCAGCACAGGAACTCAACCGTGGAGGTACACATCAATAAGAATGACGGAGAAGTGACCGGAGCCGTTATCAAGAACGTGAAGTACAGAAGTTCGTATAATCTTCTTACCGGAGAAACTAAGGTAGATGATACCGTAACGGATTTAAGCATGTACAGCTATAAGCCGGACGAAAACCGGAATACCCTGTTCCGTGTGACTCTGCCAGAACAGACCTTGTCAACCAATACCAACCATATACAGCTTTCCGGAGGAAGCAATCTGACCCTACAGGGGACATCATCCATGCCTCTTGTAGCGGGAAATATCCATCAGTTCAACATCACCTACAAAAAGACGGTAAGCATCAAGGATTACGCTCCGGGCGGCACAACGGGCGGAGCCGGAGAGTACAGTCTGGGAAGTACGGCTACCGTAACATCATCACCCAATCCCGGATACGAATTTGTCGGATGGTATGAGAACAATCAGTTACTAAGTTCTAACCAGTCATATACATTTAAGGTATTGTCAGACCGTACTTTGGTACCGAAGTATCGTAATTATTCAAGCTGGACTGTTAATATATCGGCAAATCCAACCCAGATTAAGACAGCAGGAGGTAGTTCGGCTATCACAGCATCTGCGGTACGTAATGTGTACATCAATGGTGAGTTACAGGGTACTGCTACCGGAACCGTATCACTGAGCAGCGACAATCCGGCATTTGTTATCCAAGGCACGACCGTCAGGGTGAGTGAAAACACAACAACCAGCACGCGTTCTGCCAACATTACGGCAAGCTGTGGAGGAGTAAGCAAATCTGTTACATTAACCCAACCAGGACGAACGGAAACCTATGTATTTACCATTGATGGCGGTACTTCAGTTAATGGAACTTTCGAATCAAGCGGTGGTACAGCAAAATATACCATTGTCAGCCAAAAAACCATTGTAATCGATGGCAATTCGACAACGGTTCAAGCAAACTGGAGCTCATCATGGAATACTTCATCATTCGGTTCACTGGGTAACGATGGTACACTGATTATAGTAGATAACCCAAATACGACACAACGTGCCGCTGTTATCACCCTTACTCAGGAAGGAAGTGGAAAACAAGTAACAATAACTGTGAGACAGAAAAAGAAAAACTCCGTAGATATTGAAGATTAACATGATAAGAAACGTAATAATAACAACATTCATTGGTGCAGCTCTTGCGAGCTGTACCAATGATTCTCCGGAACATAATGAAGCATTACAAGTAGAATGCTATTCACGTTCTGCGAACGAGAAAAAAGTAGTAGAAGACTTCGGCATGTATGTCTTGACCTCATCAGGAACGGCTTACCCGGGAGTAAGTAACCCAGTGCACGTTACCTATCAGTCACCAGGCTGGAACTTCTCTCCCATCCTTCTGAGTGAAGATGCCCAGATTTATTCTTTTTCTCCCTATACGGAAACAACTGATTGCAGTGCACTGAATATTAATCTTAATAATCAGACTGATTATCTTGCTTCTGCAGCAATATCTGCCAGTAAGTCTAATCCCTCAATAAGCATTACAATGAAGCATATACTCAGTAAGATTAATGTAACAATTGACGGGTCAAGTTCATGTCAAGTCAAACTGCTGAATGTTCCCAACGCTGCGACGTACAATTTAAAAAACGATAAACTGACCGTTGGCGGAAGTGGTAATATAACGACCAGTTCATCAAGTGTTCTGATTTGTCCGGCATCCTCTCAGGTCTTGAAGATGAATATCACTTATAACGGAAAGGAATATGACTATACTGCAGCCTCTAAAACTTATGAAGCAGGTAAGGAATACGGCTATGACCTTACTATCAGTGATAGCAAGGAATTAGTCATTAATGGAGATGTGACAATTACAGACTGGGAACAAGCCGGTGATTATGAAGGAACAGTAAACGAAAAATAAACATGAAGAAAAAAATTTCATTATTAGTATTTGCCTTAGCAACATCAACAGGTGCATTCGCGCAGGATGCTCGAAGCGCAATGAATCAAATACTTGATGGTTATACCTTACCTATTTTTGTTGCATTTATGCTTGGCGGAATTGTCTTAGGATTGGCTCAGCAATGGGACAATATTATAGACAAGGATAATAGAGGAACACGTAAGGATGGACTCTTTGCGCTTGCCTGGTATGTTGGTTATGCCCTTGTAGCCGCAATAGTTGTCACAGCTGTTAAGTCGGCTATATCCGGAATATCATTAGAAGTATGAAACACAGTTTCCGAAAAGGTTTGGAAAGTCCCTGTAAAATCAGGGGCTTCCTTTCAACAGACTACTGGATACTGGTAGCAGCATTATCAGGAGCATTTATACTTTTCATCTTGGGCTTACGTTCTGGGATAATGGTCGGAAACTGGAGCACATGCATTATGACTATTATATGCAGCTTCGCTCTATTTCCCATCCTGATTCGGAAATTCAGGAAGAACGCAAAAAGTAAGAAGTTCGATGAAATAAAGAAAGAATATACAATTAGTAATTTCCAATTAAGCCACACTATCAGAAAAAATGAGAACAGAAGAAGCATATAGTATCTTAGACATTATTAATGAGGAGAATGGGGTGATACTTACCAAAGGTGGCAATATCTGTATATCCTATCAATTAGAAGAACCTGAATGCTATTCGTTGTCACGTGAGGATATAGACCAAAGAGACACTCTTCTGAAAGAAGCCATCAAGTTTCTCCCGGACGGATGCTATGTACACAAACAGGACCTCTATCTAAGGAAAAATTATCATGCAGTACCGCTGAATTGGTCATTTCTTGATATAGCAGATGCCAAACATTTTGAGGGTCGGCTATACATGCAGCACTTGTGCATCATTCACTTTGTTCTGACAGGACTCAACTCGTTGGACAAAGCATATATTTCGTCGCCTTTGGCATATAAAGAAAATTTGCATAAAGAAGATCTTGAGAAGTTATCTGATTTCCTTGAAGCGATAAATAACTGTGTCAGCATTATTAAGAATCTGAGAGACACACGGATTGCTCCCATTAAAGGAGAAGATTTGAAAAACTATATATCAGGATACTCTAACCTATTTTCTGACACAAATGCAATTACAGACATACATGTTGACAATGAATTACATGTAGGGAAAATAAAAGCAAGATATTTCTGCATATGTGATGAAACAATGTTTCCAGATAATATTAACAGTTATGTGAAAGACAGCTCTCTTCCGATGGCCAATGCAGAACTGTATCACCCTCTTTTTGAGGGATTGGGAATGTACCTGCCCTATAACCACATTGTCAACCAGATTATATATTTGGAAGGAAATGAAAAGCTACGTACACAGATTGCCCGAAATATAGACATCTATGGTTCAAACAGCTCCATGAGCAAAAGTATAAAAGTGCAGTTTGAAAAACTCGATAAACTCCAGGAGGAAATAATCGAAGAAAACGAAACGCTTGTGCGTACCCATTTTTCAGTCTGCATTTTCGATGAATCAGAAGCCGTACTTGACAAAGCTGAGAAATCTGTAAAGGAAACATTAAACATTAACCAGTTCAGATACTATATACCCGGATATGATAACCTTGGAAGAATCCATTTTTCTTGCGTTCCAGGGCAAATAAGCTGCATGCCCAAAGAGTATCTCATCCTCACAACCTTGCCTATTGCACTCTGTCTATTCCTACAGTGCAGTGAATACAGAAATGATAATGAAGGAATCTTCGTACATGATAGAATGTATCAGATACCACTTCGTAAGGACATCTGGGATGCTTCCAAAAAACGCGTAAATGCCCGTAACGGAATGATTATAGCTGGAACTGGTGGAGGAAAATCAGCCTTCACACTGAATTTCACCCAACAGCTTATCGAGCAGGATTACACCTGCATCGTTGTTGAATTCGGAAAATCCTTCAGCCAGCTTTGCAAATTGTATCCCGATATATCTCTACATGTAGATTATGACGGTAAAACGCCACTTGGAATTAACCCGTTCGATTTAGGTGGGAAGGAACTTGACAATAATGATCTGGAAATGCTTTCAGGAATTATCCAGCGTTATTGGAAGCATATGTTTACCAAAGAAGAGTCTGAGAAAGAGGTTGCATTAACCCGCTTCATCCAGGACTATTACGAACAGGTATCTTCCGGACATAACTTCGAAAATTTCTACCATTATGTAACAGAAAACTATGAGGAGATACTCAAACGGAAAAATGTTGTTAGCAAATATTTCGACCTGGAGTCTTTCAAGTTGAACTGCGGTGAGTTCTTGCCTGGACAGCGATATGAGAATGTATGCAAGGATACTCAAATGGACTTTGCATCAAAGAAATTCATCGTATTTGAACTTACGCAAATCAAGCAGGACAGATTCCTGAGTAACCTCGTAATGAGTATGATTTTCTCCATTATTCAGAAGAAACTTCTATCTGACAGACGGAAAAGAGGAATTCTGATTTTTGATGAGTACGCGGAAACGGCACAAATGACTGATACGGCCACCGGAACAGGCATTCATAGTTCTGTGGCATTCTGTTATCAGAAGATTCGTAAAGAAAATGGTGCTGTGTATACCATCGTACAGACTCCTGAGCAGCTTCCCGACGACGAGAATACCAAAAACATCATCAGTAATACAGATATGCTTTTTGTATTGCCGACAAAGGAAGTAATCTATCAAAGTATAATAGACAAGTTCAAGATTACAAGAGATTATCAGATAGCATTAATGAAGTCCATGCGGAACAACTTTTCCGGTCCTCGTCCTTACTCCGAGTGCTTCATGAGAATGGGTGAGAATTACGCTACAGTAACACGCTTGGAATTTTCTAAAGAAAAATTCTTAGCCTTCCAGACTGAAGGTGAAATATGGTCAGAACTTGAAGAAAAGACCAAGAGAATGTCCATGCAGGATGCTATTACAGAATATATTAATGAACATAAAAAATAAAGTCATGAAAAAAATATTTATTGCCTTATTAGTATCATTTCTATCCCTACAGCTACATGCCCAATGGGCTGTAGCAGATGCTCCAAATCTAGCCCAGAATGTTAAGAATTATGTGGAATTACAGAAACAGGTAGACCTACTCACCGACCAGAAAAGTAAACTTGATGAGGGTCTTGATATGATGCGTAAAGTTAATACTACAATTGGTAACTCAGTTACCGTCAAAAACATTATGGAACGGCAGATTCGTCTATCCTCCATGTGTGTAGAAATAGTAGGGAAATATGAACTAAGTTCCCAAACCGCACAGACATTGATGGCTTCTATTGCTGAAATATTATCCAATAACAATAGAATGATTAGTTTATCAAAGATGATATTATCCTCAACTGTCAAAATGAATGATGCAGAACGTTTGAATGCTCTAACTGAAATTGAAAAAGAGATGAAAGAGGAAGAGCAGAAGATATACAAATTATCTTCAATCCTTAGTAATTATGACGCTATTAAACGAATGTTGAAATGAATCCACAATATAAAATAGACTATGCATTTGAGGATATTTTCGATGCATATGCATACGTAAAAACAAGTATCGTTTTTGATGCTCTTTTCGCTATTATTGCCGGTATAATAATTACAACACTTGTATTCAAATTGTCCGGAATAGTAAAAGATATGATTTCGGAAGGGAAAGGATTTAATACAAAGCATTTCTTTGAAGTTGGGAAGGAATACATGGCTGTAATGTTAGTAATAGTAATGCTACCTGTCTTTGTTACGTTATTTGAACAGTTACTTGCCTATACTGCAGACCAACTCGTAAATAAACTTGCTCCTTCAGGTGCATATAATCATAATGATCACATCTTTCATTTAGCAGAGTCAATGATTGAGGACTCTCAAAATATGGATTTGGCTGATGCTGTAGTATCTGGTCCTTTCAAGGCTATTTCTGGAATTCTTATGTCAGCAATAGGCGCTTTTTTTGCGTGTGCATATAATTATGTTATGCACATATTTGTAGCAAATCGCTATCTGATGGTACTCATGATGGAACTTGTTGGGCCTATTGCAATCGTATGTCTCCTAAATAACGATACACGCAGCTCATTCTTTACATGGATGAAAGGCATGTTCGGTATTTTTATGTTGTATCCAGGTTTTATAATGGCAAGTGTTTTTGCAGACGAATATACAGCAAAACTTATCACTAACTCCGTCTGGCCAGCATTTGTATTGGTAATCTTTTCTTTTATCCTTAAACTATCCTTATTAGCAACTGTAAAAGCAATGGTAAATAAATGGTTATGATGCGCAACATTAAAGACATACTGAAAGATTTCAGCAAGTATGCTGAAGCTCGAAAAAGTTTTACACTCAGAACGAAAATTGTATTTATCTTCTGTTCTGTTACAATAGCAATGGTATTATTCTTCAGCTACCGGGTCGTTAATAATGCCATGAATAAGATATTAGTGATAAACGAAGGTGGTGAATTCGTACATTTCAAGGCCATGCAAACAGACAAGTTGTTTGAAAGTCTTCTAAAAAGTCATTGTTATTATACAGCTTACTACCTTAACAGCTTTGACCGCCTGACAATTGAAGAGAACCAGGCACGCGGTCTATTCCTCGTGAATAAAGGTGATGCCAATACCATTTTTGCAAAGTATCAGGCAGACCGTGCTTACGGAGATGCACTTGAGCTAGGAGTCGTATATAGATGCGACTTTGAAAGAATAAATAAGGTAAGCGTACAGGGAAATGAATATAATGTACAGTTCTCTTCCGTTCTATCAATTATCTCAAATACGGGTACCAAGAAAGTCCGGATAATCAGTGAAGGTACCGCTATAAGGACAACACCGCAATATCCAGAGAATGTGACCGGCTTCTTTTTTAAGAATTATCAGCAAACCTATCTGCCATATGAAAACTAAATACCCCAATTTTATGGCTATCTCTCTCGGGATAATTGTCGCAGAAATGTTAGCCTTAGTATTATACCTGTTTTATCGCATAATGCCTAAGTAATGAAATGAGAACGAAATTCACAATAATTGGAATTATAGGAGTAGTAGTAATTGGGCTGCTGTATCTGATATATCTCACACTTCCAAGGGATGAGAAAAGTAAAGGTGATGAAGTCAAACTTCGCAGCGAAATAAAATCCGGATATACGGTAGATGAAATGATTAACGAGGTCAAAAAAAATTCCAGACGTAATCAATATGAAGAAACCAAGCCTGACACGTCCAATGAAGAGGACTTACAACGTATACAGGAACTCATTAAACAAAACGAGGGTGCATTTCAGGAGCCTGTTCAGCAGCGTACAGAGACGGCCGTACAAGCTGTGCCGCAAAAAAAGAAAAAAGTAAATATAGAAAAGGATACTACAAGCATAGCGATAACCAAGCCTACACCTCCTGTACGTCGTACTTTTAACAGTATTCGACTGATTAAAGAAGATGAGAAAAACGCGATAAAAGCATTCGTCCATTCCACACAGACAGTCATGGTTGGTTCGACTCTTAAAATGCAACTTGCTGAAAATTGCCTGACTGACGACGGCCAGCGAATACGAAAAGGTACGCCAGTGTACGGAGAGGTCACAGCGATTGACGGTGAAAGGGTTATTATTAAGATAAGTTCGATTAATATCAACAATAATATCCTTCCCTTCAAGAAGAACGTGTATTCCCGTGATGCCATTGAAGGAATATATGTTCCCGGGAACCCGAAATCAGACGTGGCCAAAGATGCTGGTGCATCAGCCGTTTCAGGAGCCAATACCAATATATCAGGAGGACTGGACATCGGTACCCAGCTTGTGGCAGGTGCGGCAAACAGTGTTATCAGCGCGACAAAATCCGCTACAAGCAAGAATATCCGGAAAATCAAAGTAACAATAAAAACCAATTATCAAATCCTATTAATGGAGGACAAAAAACCATGATAAAATACTTGTTATTCATAATAATGCAAATCCCTTTCTTGGCACACGCGCAAATGATTGAGGAACTTTCTGCTACTCCTCTGGAGATTGGATATGAAAAGACGCTGCACATAATATTCCCCACTGAAGTGAAATACTGTAACGCGGGGAATGACCATATACTTGCTGAAAAAGTGAGTGCACAGCCCAACATTATCCGTATCATTGCAGCAGAAAGAAACTTTCCGGGCGAAACGAATCTATCTATCGTTACGGCAGATACTAAGTTCTATTCATATTCCATTCACTATAGTGAAACACCAAAAGTAAGTTACATTCATATAGGGGACACCTCCCCTACTCCGCATGTACTTCCAGTTGGTAAGGATAAACAAATGTATCTGATTTTCCCCGGAAAAATCACATATGAGGACCACGGTTCTCAAGACATAACAGTTGAAAAAGCTGAAGGTGTAGACAACATTCTTGCGGTCAAAGCTGTATGTGAATTTCAAAAGGAATCGAACATTTCCGTTGTCACGGATAACGGAAAATTCTACACATTCAATCTTCAATACTCTCCCAATCCTGAAGTATTCACTTTTGTCATTGATAAAGACGAACAGCAGAAAGTAGCAATACTTGACGAAGGAGAATTGACGACTGACCAGAAAGAAAAAATCCATGATGCGATAAATAAACGTTTGCCGATGGATCTTGGATTGAGAGATAAAATATCCGGGGTTGAATTTGAGATAAACAATATCTTTATTCACAATGATATTCTCCTGTTCAGAATTTCTCTTCGTAACCGCACCCAGATTAATTATACGATAGACTTTATGCGTCTGTACATTCAGGATGCGAAGAAAAGCAAGAAAACAGCTATCCAGCAGCTGGAACAAAATGTATTGTTCACATTCGATTATCCGGAAGACATTCCGGCTCACGAGAAAAGAACATTTATTGTGGCCGTGAATAAGTTCACAATACCTGACAAAAAACGACTTGTCATAGAGATTCAGGAGAAGAATGGTGGCCGGCATTTCTTCTATAAACTAAAAAATAAATCCATCCTGGAATCTGAAGAAGTTTTCCGCAATACTCAAGAGCAAAAAACTGAAGACGAAGCAGACAAGATACTCAGGAGGGTCTACCGATGATAACCTATATGATAGCCTGCATGCTGCATTTATCTATCTCATCAAACCCGAATGTAAGAAACAGTCTGATAGAACTGCTTGAAGGATGCCACACTTTACAGCCGATAGGGAAAATAATAGACATTCTCCACAAAGAAGGTATGTACGAATCCCTACCCCTACAATGGCCAGTTAAAGGTAAATACCGGATAAGCAGTCATTACGGATACCGTAATCACCCACTGACAGGAACGAAAAAATTTCACTCGGGGGTGGATATTGCAGTCGAGCTGGCCACTCCGGTATATGCCGCCGGATCAGGGAACGTCATATATGCCGGAAGAAAAGGAGGATATGGACGCTGTATCATAATACAGCACCAGTTCGGATTTACCAGTATCTACGGGCATTTATCGGCCTATTATACTACGGCAGGCAGAGAAATCAAGCAAGGACAAGCTATAGGATTTGTCGGGAGTACAGGACAAAGCACAGGTAATCACCTCCACTTTGAGATACGTAAAAATAAAAGAGCAATAAACCCAATATGGTATGATGGATATGAGAGATGAAGTTGAACAGATAATATTGCGAACAATGGTTAAGGAAGGGATGGATGCTGCACCTCAGGATTACGAGTTCCTGATGAAATATAATCTTAAGCAGATTTATTTCTACAGTATCGACTGTTCGATGAACGGAGCAGGAATAGACCTGAAGTCTCCCATACTGGAGAAACTAAAGAAAGCAATCATAGAAGATACGACCTTTCCACTTCTTCATGATGAATACAAAAAAAATGGAAAAGCGGGAGTCATGAAAAAATTATTGAACAACGAAGCGTATTATAAAACCTTTTTAAAATGTATTCGAAATGGTAAGTAATAATATTGTCGATTACCTGGAAAGAATTAAAGGGCTGTATACTCTCATTAAGCAGGAACATACAGGTTCTCTCAGTGATATAGCAAAAAAAATGCGATTGTCACGGCGAACCATTGCAAACTATATATCTGAACTTAAATCGCTCGGTGCGGATATAAGTTATGACAAACAGCGTAATACATATTTCTTCAACAACGAGTTTACATTGTATGCAACATTTGAAGTAAAATTATCAACATAGCGAAAGAAAAAAGGAAGAGTGCAACATTGTTGCACTGGTGCATACTTAGCTTTGCAGTATGTATAAAATAAATCTCAATTTATAAGTAAATTTTCGAATTTATAATTTTTTTACCCCCGGAGCCTGCGTGAGTATCCTCCGGTTTTTAAAGAAAAAAGTAACACTTTTAATAATTATAATTATGAAAATGAAGTATTTATTTTTAACATGCGGTATGGCTGCACTATTTGCTGCCTGCCAAAACGAAAATGAGCCAAAAGCTGTTTCGGACAAGCCCGGAACCAGCGGTGATTACAGAATCATCATTGAAGGAGAAGAAACGGATGCACAGACTTCCAGGTCTTCCGGAACAATCCAGTTTGTGGGAGGAACTGCGAGCGGAGCAGGACTTTATGACGGGACTGCAAAAGCCATTGTCTCTGCCACGCCAGACCCCGGATACGAAATCAATTATTTTTACGGTGGTCCTGATTCTGAACCTAAGAAATACGACAATGCCAATGGTGGAGCTTCTACCTTTGATGTCTCTATTGAGGGTCAAGACCATTTATTTCATGTCGGATTCAAGAAGAAAACCGGTTCGCTTAGGATAAACGCCGGAACTGGTGGGAAAGTATCTCCAAGTGGTCAACAGGAAATCCAAAGAGAGGTACCATTCTCAATAAAAGCAATACCAGATAATGGTTATGAATTTGCAGGATGGACTGTCAATAGTGGGAATGTCACAATTGCCAATGCAAGCAGTACAAGCACCACTGCAACATTAAATAGTTCTTCAGGAACTATTACAGCGCAGTTCAAGCAAGACATATTATTTGCATATATGGATGTTACATATAATAATTCTTACATCAATTTTAATATTGAAAATGAAAAAGGTTTTAATATTCAGTTTCCTACTGATTTAGATTTGAATATAACATATAGAAAAACCGATAACTCAGTCACTGGAAAGCATGTAGTATTTCCTTGCAATAAATCATCCTATACAATAGACCATACTGTATCCCCTGAATGGTATCTTGCAGAAATCATAAGTATTGAAGTTGCTGGTAACCCTATAATATCAATGGATGGAAAGAATTATTCCGTTATTGTTCGTTCAATCAAAGCTGTTTGGTGAATAAAATAATAAATCCCAAATACAGGTATACATGCCTTGTATTTGGGATTTATTTATTATTTTATTAATTTATTTTCTCATAGTATGCATATATTGTTGCATATGAAGACTTTATGTAATCTCTCACAACAAAAGAGGAAGGGATTGTTCCCATATAGTAGAATCCTAAAAATCTATATTGTCCTGAATCAGATGCACTTAAAGAAACAGTGCCACTTTCTTTGACTGTAGCTACGAAATTATCATTGTTGTCTTTATTAAAATAGCCTTTATCGCCATTCCCGTTATCATAAATGGCTGTTATTGGTGCCACTACTTTCTCTCCAGTTGCCTTGACTCGTTGAACAATTGAAATGTTTATAACTAACTCTTCTTTTTGTTTGAACTGCGCTGTAATAGTTCCTGAAGAAATTTCATAGCTCTATTTCATCATCTTTCGATGTGGAATTTTTTGTTTGCATGAAGTTCATGCCATGGATGAAATTATGTGTCATATTATTTTTATCCTGAATCTCGGATTCCATACGGTTAATTGCAGTCTTAAAGAAAAAATCTATCAGGTATTCGTCTGTTGCTTCTTTCCGTATGAATTTGAGTGCAGAGATATATTCCTCCCTTTTTTCACGAGGAATAATAAGTATAGGCTGCTCTTTTTTTAGCAGGATAAAGTTTGTAAACATTCTCCCTATACGCCCATTACCGTCCCGGAAGGGATGAAGATATTCATAAAACCCATGGAACTTGGCTGCGATTATCATTGGATGAACTCCATCTGAATCAATGGCTTCCTGTGTGCTTTTTAATAGAAGGGGTACACGCTTAATCAATTCTTTATGGTCACCAAAAATTGTGTCGCCTGCACACATATCCACCGTAGTGTATTCTCCCGGACGTGATGGGTGTTCATCATACTGTGTCCGATATGATAAAGTATGCTCTGTTAAGAGTCTGTGCGTTTCTTTCAACAGTTCTTCAGATAAAGGCTTATCAAGGTTCTTCAGTAAAAATTCGTATGCCTGGAAATGGTCAAGCATCTCAAATGCTTCCAGTAGCGTTTTTCCTTGCGGTATCATACCAAGCCCTTTTTCCTTGAGCGTGCGTGTTTCATCAACAGAAAAACTATTCCCTTCAATGGCGCAGCTGTGGGCAGAAAATAAAATCTCATTATATTCAATGAAATCCTGTTTGCAGAATTTGTCCGATACAATTTTTTTGTATTGCGAAACAAGTTCATCGTATTTTGTTATTAGAGTACCTTTCATTAGCTTTTTATTTTCAAAGATACAAAAAACTGACTTATGATGAAATTACGATTAATGTTACCTGAAAGCCCATTCTTTCAGGTATGGGATGAAAGTTTTCCCTAAATCTACTTCTTTTTCTGGTCTTCGATGTATTTGAGGATAGTCTTCTCAGATATATGCCCGATGGTCTCCACATAGTATGAGCGTGTCCACAGTGTAGGGACTCTCTGCTTGAGGTGAGGAAACTCATTCCTGAGCGAGAAAGAGGTATATCCCTTCAGTTGTGATGTTATATGTGCTATTGAGTCTGAAGGTGTAGCCTTGACGAACAGGTGTACATGGTCAGGCATAATCTCAAGTTCCGGTATATCCCATCCGTTCGCTGTCGCCTTTTCAATCAGCAGGGAGCGCAGCCTTTCCTCCACTTCCCCAAGAAGCAGTTTTCTCCTGTATTTGGTACACCATATGATGTAATAGGATACGTTATAGACGCATCCGGGATTCGTTTTCCATCTTTCATCCATATTCTTCTATATATTTTGTTCCTGATATTGCAAATATAAGGAAAAATCATTATATTTGTGTCATATATATAATAATTATTTATGCAGACACTGACCTACAAATACAAGGTATATAAGCAGAACCGTAACCATGAGAGGAGGTTGCAGGAATGGTTCAGGACGGCAGCATGGATATATAACCATGCCATTGCCCTGCATAAGCGTTATTATCGCATATATCATAAATCTATTTCAGTGTACAGGCTGCAATCCCATCTTCTCAAATTGAGAAAATCAACATACTCACAATGGAAGGCTATCGGCTCACAGTCAGTACAGCAGATTTGTGAACGCATAAATAATGGATATAAGAATTTTTTCAATAGAACGGCCAAGCATCTTCCAACATTTAAGAATTGGAGAAAATATCGCTCAGTCACGTTCAAACAGGCAGGATATACTCTTAACGGAAATGTTCTCACAGTAAATGCTTTAAAACTCAGACTTAAGTTCCATCTTTCGAGACCCATCGACGGAAAGGTACAGACATTGAGTATAAAGCGTGACGCTGTGGGGGACTACTGGATAATCATAGCTGTTCGCAGAAACGAGGAATCATCAGCAAGGAAACCCATGACGGGTAAGACCGCAGGGTTTGATTTTGGGATGAAACACTTTCTGACACAGGATAATGGAACCAGAATAGAATCTCCCCTTGCGCTCTTCAATCATCTGGATGAATTAAGAAGAAAAAGCAGGAATCTTTCCAGAAAGAAGAAAGGTAGCAATGGACGTAATAAGGCGAAATTATCTCTTGCTAGATTGCACAGAAAAATTTCTAATATCAGAGAAGATTTTCAGTGGAAGACCGCTATCCGTATTGTATCTGAGTATGATGTAATATGTCTGGAAACACTTAACATGAAGGCTATGCAGAAAGTCTGGGGAAGAAAGATCAACGACCTTTCATTCACTTCCTTTGTTTCCAAACTCTCATGGCTTTGCGCTAAATACGGGAAAAAGTTTGTGCAGATAAACAAATGGGAGGCATCATCGAAAACTTGTTCTTCATGTGGGTATAGGGCAGAAAAAATGCCGCTCAACATCAGGAAGTGGACTTGTCCGGAATGTGGCACACACCATGACCGTGATATTAATGCGGCAAAAAATATTTTAAGAGTTGGGACATCAACTCCGGGAAGAGACAGCATAAATCCCGCTATGCAGGTTGCTGCCGATGACGCTCGAATCTCATTACTTTAGGTATGGGAGTATGTCAATTTTTTCTGTCCACATTTTTTTTGTAAAGATATAAATAATACCTGATATATCAATTGTTATACGAAAAATATAATATATTAAATGAAATATCAGTTATTATAAAATATTGAAATGTCATTGTTCATTACTCTAGGAACGATTACGGCCAATTTCAAAGAGGTTGTCTCCAAAAATACGTGTACAATAACAATACAAGTACCCGGAACTTACGTATATGGAGGTCAGACTTATCACCTGTATGGATGGGATGGAGAGGCTGACATTTATATTGGAGGTCATTATGCTGGAAGTATTAGCGGCCCGGGCACCAATAGTATGACTGCGGCATTTTCCTATACTGGAACATCAGTGCGAGCCGGAGCCTCTGTTGAAGTCTCTGCTTCAAGATTAACTTTGTATTATTCATCTTCTGGAGGTGGTCAGATTCCTTGCCCGACAATGACCGGTACAGGTTCTTTGGATTCCTCATTCAGAGCAACAATACCACTAGTGAAAAAATGAGCTGCCCACGCCTGAAGGCATGAGTAAACAGGACAATAGGGAGAAGAAAGTCTTAGAGCGAGGAAGTTATATCAGCTTCCTCGCTCTTGATTAAGATTAAAGCGTGAATTCCCCTGTCTTTAGGCAGGTGATGAAAGAGTTCTCATACATTCTTCTGGTTCTCTATGTATTTCTTCATTGTGTCCTCCGATATGTGTCCTACCGATTCGACAAAATAGGAACGTGTCCACAGTGTCGGTAACCTGCTCTTGAGCTTCGGGAACTCCTTTCTGAGTTTTACGGATGAATATCCTTTCAGCTCACAGGGCATCACGGAAATACACGTAAACAAATGTTGTGGTCTGTACGGTAAATCCAATGTGTGCAGTTGAACGTGCGCCGTTGACTGTACAATATTCAAATATCATCCGATTACCAGTAGGAGAATCCCCTGAAGATATTTCCTCAGTAGTCAAGTCTCCTGCTATTTCAGTACCTTTCGCATACGCACCACCTTGTATTTTAGTCATCGTTTTAATATCATAAAAATAGAGATAGTTGGGAGGAGTAAGTATCTTATAATCATTTATAGATTCATCCCAATAAAAATATTCTATTACAACAACATGCTTACTAGTAGTTTCTTTAAATTGCGCTGTAATAGTACCTGAAGTAATTATCAAAAAAAATTCCACCTTTGCAGAAAAAATGAATTTAGATAATTTGACTAAAATAGTCCAACATGAGATTAATGACATCGCACAAGTGAATAAATTAAAAAGCCTTTGCTGCCAGCTTTCTATTACAGCTAAAGACTACTCTACCATCATTAATATATCGCCTAACTTCATAGCTCAAAAGAACCTTGGAGGAAGCTATGATACAATTATACATGAAGTATCAGAAGACAATTCTGTATATCACTCCCCTATCGAGATTTTCAATCTCATCATGGAAAGCAAAAAGATTTCACCAAATACTAAGCTGAACTATAAAAGGACGAAAGAGCTGCTTATAGAATTTGCTCCATTGGCCAGCTATCAAGATATAGATAAACGATTCATAAGAGCATTTGAAATTTATCTGACTCGTAAAAATCTTTGTGCAAATACAATTCTTAAATATCTGAAGTGTCTCAAAAGAGCATTAAGGCTTGCGCAACAAACCGGGCAAATAAAAGAAACAATAGAGGAACTATTCTCACTAACGGTGACAAAAGCAGAAATAATCCGGAAAGAGTCTCTTACCCCTCACGAGCTTAATAAGCTCCAGGAATATTTAATTTCCAATTTTACAAATATGGAAAGCGATTATCGAGAAGCGCTTTCAGCATTTTTATTTTCATGTTATACCGGCATACGCTACTCTGACATATGTCAATTGACATATGCAGATATGAAACGCATTAAAAACAAAAGATGGCTCAACTTCACCATGCAAAAAACAAAACAAAAAGTATATGTGCCACTCGACCAGATTTTCGGAGGAAGAGCATTAAAAATTATGAGACTGTTTCACCGTACTCGAGGAAAATTGTTTTATCTTCCCAGTAATGCCAAATGCAATAGAGTAATTAAGAGAGTATACAAAAATCAGCAAATAGGGAAAAAGAATATATCATTCCACACCGGACGACACACAGCAGCCACTCTCCTACTTTTTTATAAAATACCGTTGACAACCATTCAATCCATTTTAGGGCATACTCATATAACTACCACTGAGATATATGCAGAACAGAATGAAGCGACAATATACAACTCAATTAAGGGTGTGAAATTCAAGGAATTTATTTGAAAAAGGCAGGTACGCCGTGACACGTACACTGCCCAGGTCGAAAGGACCGTCGAATTTCTATGCAAATATAAATATAATCATCATTCCATACAAATCATAGAAATAATGCATTCTCAGATTATGGATATTCATATATTTGTATTTCTACGCATCTATATTTCTACATGTTTATATATTTATATGTTTATATTTCTACGCATCTATATTTGTAGATATGCAGAAATATATTATTTTTGCATTGTCGAATTTCTAAAACATATATTATGATAAAAACAATTTGTCCACTGAACTACAAAGGCGGTGTAGGTAAGTCTACAACCGCATACAATCTGGGCGTTGCCCTATGGTTACTTGGTAAGAAGGTTTTACTTATTGATACTGATACACAATGTAACCTCACAAATCTCATCGGATTCTCACAAAAACAAGGGGATGCAACCTTCTATGAATGGTTGACTAAAGAAGAACAAAAGATGCCGGCATATGAACAATATCCGGGTTTATATTATGTACCTGCATCTTATGAGCTTTCCAACATCGAGAGTTACCTGATGAACAAGAGAAATAGAGATAAAATACTTGCCAAGAAATTGTCTCCTTACCTCTCCCCTCTCCCTAACGGAGATTACTTGTTCGACTATATCATTATTGACTGCGCCCCCAAAGAAGGGATAGTAAACGACAACGTCATGAGCGCAAGTGACTATGTGCTGATACCTACAGAATGTTCAGGATTCTCTTTGCAAGGAATGCAGAATCTTATGTTCTCAATACAAGATGTGAAAGAAAACCTGAATGAGAAACTTGAAATTCTCGGTTTCTTACTTATCAAATATGACAAGCAAACAAGAATCTCCAAGCAGGTTACAGAATTCTTTGAAACTAACTATCCAGACAAGGTTTTTAAAACCAAAATCAGGAAGAATGTAAAGTTCGATGAATCCCCATTAAGGCATCAAGGCATTTTCGAATACGCACCCGATGCTAACGGAGCTGAGGACTACATGTCATTGGCTGAAGAAATAACGGGTGAGAAGCGTCCAGAAGATTGGAGAGAAAAGTCTCTGCACGCATGGAATGTAAAAAATAACATTAAAGAAGAGGAGGAATAAGTATGGCCAATAACAAGCCTATAGATTTTGGAATTCAAAGCTTCATGGATAACGTGGCAGAAAATAAGCCTGCCACACCTTCTGTAGAATCGGCAAGCATCGCCCAGAACGAGGTAAGACAAGAAGTAAAGCGGTCGCCAGGTCGACCAGCTAAATCTACGCAGCGTTCTGAGCGAATAATCTTTAAACTCGATACAAAATCTTATACAGAACTATCCATGATTAAAGTATTAAACCGTCTGGATATTCAGGACGTTGTTTTTGCTGCCACGGTAAAGTTTCTGAAGGAGTTCAATTCTGATAAGGGATTGACAGCTGAAGGAATCGAAATCGTTAAAGAGATAAAGGAGCGTTATGAAAAATAGCTGAAGGAAATACATACCATAGACGGGGCGGGTAGGAAAGAAATACGTTATGTATTGCAGGAAAAAGCCCACAGCACAGTGAGGACTTGCAGCGGAAAGCCCGCCCTAGAAAGGAACGCCCGAAAGAAAAATCTACATATATACCGTATATATCATATATATTTTATATATTTGCAGAAAAGACGGAATTATGGAAGCGACAGTAGCATACAAGAAAAAGATAATCGACCTGAAAGAGGACACTTTCAAGGCTCTTTCGGTCATGGCAGCACGCCAGGGTACAAACCTGAAGAAGCTAATCGAAAGTCTGCTCGACAAGACAGCGGAAGAATACGACGACAGCGAAGCCTACCGCTATATGTCCGAAAAATATCCGGAAGGAAAGGTGAAGCTGGAGAAGAACGAGCGCAAGGAATTTATGGACTGGCTGGGAGTGGTTGAGAAATGAGGGTTGAATTTTCAAAAGAGTTTGAAAAGGCTGTTCGCAAACTCTCAGGAAAGATGCTGGATTCAGTGCGTAATTCGGTACAGGAAGTCATCAATGCCGGGAGCATTGAAGAACTGACGGACTGCAAGAAGCTGGTGGATTACGAGTTTATTTACCGCCTGAGGATAGGCAGTTACCGTGCCTTCTTCAGCTATCATGTACAGATAGTGGATGACTGCGTAATGTTTCTCTATCTGGTGCCCAGAGGTCAGGCATACGACAAGAAGATGGAAAAGAACCTGCAGAGGAAAGATACTTAACGGAACTTCTATTTATAGGCATCTATATTTCTGCAAATATATATTTACAGATATATAGATGCCTTTTTTAGCGGTACAAAATCACACAATCTTCGACTTCGGTAGGAAGACCGAAAAGAGGGTAGTGCGTAAAATAGGGTTGCGCTTCTTCATCAGCTGGAGTGCAAACAATATCTACACCAATTTGCTCAAGAGCTTCATCTATCTGTTTGACTTCTTCATCTGTCAGACCAGTCATGTCGCCATTGAAGATGTAGCCAAAGGCCCATGTAGGTATTTTTTCTATAGTCTTTTTCATTTCCATAATAATACAATTATACATGTGTATAATTCTACGCATATAAATGCGTAGAATTACAAAATTATTCCTTCAAGATAATTGAAACTTTTTCAAAGAGTTTCGGGTCATTCCGCTTGAGTTGTTCAAGATACCATTTTTCACAAGTGATTTCAATATCTGTTCCATCAAAATAGAAAGGATAACCCACTGCTGTGAGAAGTGCGGCCAATCTTGCCGGACTACCACTGATTACAAATGTTTTGAAATCCAAAGCCATAATTATTTATTTATGGAGTGGGAGAGTCCCCACTCCTTGTGAAACTTATAATCTTCCTTCATCAGCATAACTAAAATATTCGTTATTTCCTATGATTAAATGGTCAAGAACTTTAATGTTCATCATTCTGCCGGCTTCAACCAAAGCGCCTGTCAACCTATTATCATCCATGCTTGGAGTTAGATTACCGCTCGGATGGTTGTGTACTAAAAAGAATGAAGTTGCTCCGCATAAGAGGGCTTCTTTCATTATTACTCTTACATCAACTTGTGTTGAAGCAATACCACCGATTGAAATTCTCTGCTTACGTATTACTTTCGCTGCCTGATTAACATATATAACCCATGCTTCTTCTACCTTTAAATCACTCATAACTGGTGACATGAGCTTAAATACATCATAAGAGCAAGAAACTTTAGGATACTTGGATAATGAAGCCTGACATCTCTTGTAAAACTCAATCCCAGCCAAAACAAGTTTCTTACGCGCAGGAGTCATTTTGTAAATCACTTCATCAAGTGTACATACATTGCCATACACAACCTCTTGCTCTTTAACCATCATAGATACACTTTCTTGGTTAGTGAGAATGTAAGCAAGTTCTGCCATGTCCATCGCTCTAAATTCTCCATTGATTTCGAAATTTTTTGTTTCCATACATCTATACATTAATAAGTTAAACATCAGCCGCAGGTGAATTATTCTAACTCCAGATTCAGGAGCCTTTTTCAAATTCTTTTTTCTCCCTATACGACTTTTTTTTTAATCATTCTCTCCCCGAGTTCTTTCGCCTTTTTCGATGCAATAATTGTGCGACTGACCGTAGATGTATGCAAGGGTTCCGGGATGAAAAATACCGCACAGCTATGCTGCTCAGGATATTTTTCATAACGGCACAAAGTGCCTTGCAGACTTCTACAAGGCGCACTACATTCGCATCGTGAAAAAGGGAAATTCGGGGAGAGATACACTACGAAAAAGGAGTATAGGAAAAGAGAAAAAATGAGCAATCTATACCATAGTGTATCATGAGATTTCAGTATATTTGTAATTATTACCAACAATATAAATGCATGACAAAAGAAGATTTTATAAAGATGTTTCCTGATGTTAAGGTGCAACAGTTCGAGACTGATACAATTCTTAGCAAACAGGAAATAATGGATATGGTTAAGCAGTTTACCAACTCACTTAATATGGGACTGATATATTATGAGCAATGTGGTTGCAATGTTACTGTTTTTACCTCTGATAAAATGAAGTCAGAGCTTGATAAAATGAAACCCGGCTACCAGGTGACAGATCCGAACACAGGAGAATTCGGAACTATCGTTTCTGATAAATTCATTGTTTGTGGAAATTATTGTGTCAGGGTGCATTTTCCTTCAGGTGAAGATGTTTACGACTGCGATTTTTTCATTGAATAATCAATATGGAAAAGTCTTGTAAAAAAGGTGATAATGTTATCGTAAAAATACATTATAGTGCTATTAGTACTGCATGTATGAGATGGGTATATTATGACCGGCCATGCGACCTACAAATAAAACGTTCTACAAAAAATGATGAATTTATTGGCATTTGCTTTAAAGTTGAAGATGAAGCCAGCGTTTATTTTTTAAACGCAATATTAAGAGATATACAAGATTCAGAGTGTTATATAAATTATAATAGCCATGAATAAGGAACCACGAAATTTAGCGACCTACAAAGAGTTCGGAAAGATGCTTCGAGCTGTTGCCGATATTTATTCCCAAATGGGTGATACTCCATTGGAAGAAGAAGGTTGGGAGAGAGAGGAAATATCTAATGCAATCTACTTCATCACCAACAAACATGATTTTCAGGACTTCATTCAGCCGTGGAAAGATGCTTTTCTACGCAATCCAATTGACGTGACAGAAGCAAAAAAATGGGCTGCATACGTGAAAAGTTGCCGGGATAAAGGAATACACTGTGATTACCAGGAATACGAAAAGCAAAAAGGTTAAAGAAAATGAATTAGTAGAAAATTCAGTATGTAAGGAATCCTTACGTACTGCTGCTGACGGGAAAAAATACCGTACCAATTTTTATAACCTTGACGTAATTATATCTGTAGGATATAGAGTAAAGAGTATCAGAGGTACACAGTTCCGTCAATGGGCGAATAAGGTAGTAAAGAATTGGAATAAGATTCAGTATGTTCCATTTTGGAACTAACTGCTTCTGATGTTAAAAATATATACGAGCAAAAAGAACTGGAAGAAAGTTCAACTGTTCGGGATTTCCGAACAGTTCGGCAAGAGGATAAGCGTCAGGTTGTTCATAACCTTACATATTATAATTTGGATGCAATCATATCCATTGGCTTTCGTGTCAATAGCAAACGAGGTATTCAATTTCATCAATGGCCGAATAAGATATAAAAGAATATCTTTTGAAAAGATATTCCATAAACAATGTATTTAAAGAAAAGGAACTGGAAGAAAAAAGCAATGTGCAATTTTTGCACATTGCAAATTCATCTTGAGCTGTCAAGGATTCCTTGACAGCTCAAGATGGAAGAATTAGTGTTAGAATCAATATTTTTTGAACAATTCAGAATGGCTTCCGAGCCTTAAAACCTCGATTATATCTGTTTCTGCATCCAGCCATATCAGAAGAAAATCGCCCTCGATGTGGCACTCCATGCAGCCAAGATAATCACCTTTGAGCATGTGTGCCCTGTATTTGGCTGGCAGTTCTATTTCGTTCTCCAGCATTTGAAAGACTTCCAGCAACTTTTCCAACTTGCTGGGATTGTTCCGATACCTTTTGAAGTCCTTTTTGTATTGTGTTGAATACCGAAGTGTTTTCATCATTCACAGGACTTTATAAAGGCTTCCATGCTGCTCGTGTCTATTGTACCAGCAAATTTGCCTGAACGGGCTTCCTTGATGGCCGCTTTTGTTTCTTCATTTGGTTCTGAATAGACAACTTCCATGAGCATGCTTTCCACGTAATTGTTCAGGCTTCTGTTTGCTTTTCTCGCTTCTTCCTGCAAGACCTTCAGCAAGTCTTCACGCAAGCGGAAGGAGGTCTGTTTTCTTATTACTGCTTCCATTTTTATCTGTATTATATTGTATCACAAAAGTAATACAATTTCGCGTATTTCACAATATATGAGATAATTAAATTTTCATACAAGGAATTTTTACGCCAAACAGTGAATTGTGAACTTGACGTAGATAGCACTTGTCCATTTTGGAACAAGTGGATTGGGGTAATATTCGGCAAACAAATCGTTCTGAAATCCGAAATGGAGAACGCACTCCGACACATGGCAGTGAAAGGATACAACCAGCTGACACCTGAAGAGTGGAATGAACTCAACCGAAAGTTACGGGAGGACAACTGAATCCTTTAAGGTTTCAATATTTGAAATATTCGTATTTCTATATATTTACGCATTTGTATTTCTGCTTATCTATATATCCACGCATCTATATTTGTAGATATATAGAAATTCCTTCTCAATCCAATAGGGGAAAAAACATTAGAATGTAGCTGGTTAGGGAGAAAAATATTATATTTGCAGATATGAGGAAAGAATTAGGAAAATGGCTGATGGATATAGCCAAATACATTACTACGGCTGTTGTACTTTCATCAATTTTTGGAGACGTACAAGAAAAGTGGGTAATATACATTGGAGGTTCTTTGGCAATAGTAGTAACTCTCCTTGCAGGTCTTTGGCTTGTTAGGGAAGAAAAAAAGAAAGGAGAATAAGATGGGAGCATTGGTAATGTTTGGACTTGTTTCAGTTATAGCAATTGTTGGTGTGATTTACTTCAACCACCAGGACAAGAAAGAAGAACATAAAGCTGATAATAAAGTTTAAAAGAAGAGTTGAATGATATGGCAACTGTCGCAAAATTTGCGACAAATCAAAAAGGTAAGAGAATGATATGGGAGCATTAATCATGTTTACCTTGGTTATTGTGATAGCCAATGTCGGAGGATTTTATTTTTATTTTCAGGACAAGAAAGAGCAACAAAGAAGTGAAATAAAAAATTAATGCTCAGTTATCGCAGATTTTACGGTAACTGAGCATTTTCTTCAAACTAATAGGGGAAAAATCTTTCAAAATTCTATATTTCTGTATATCTATATATCTGCGCATTTATATATTTACACATCTGTATATCTACGCATCTATATATCTAAAAAACCCCGGTGCATCACTGCAGCGGGGAAAGTTAAATAGATGTATAGAAAATTCGGGGGTTCAATTATACCAATCAGCTAAAGAGACATTAATATAGTTCAATGTTTCATCCCACACATCTGCTCCCTGGTAATTATTATTGAAAAGATAATCTGCATCCAGACGAAGCAGCGTCCACTCGGATGAACCTTCAGGCTTCCAGTACAGATGAATTACTGGCCCAGCATATTCATTGCCATAACTGTCTGTCGGCTTAGCATAGTATTTAGTTACCTTACACTCCATGATTCCTTTCCAGTAGCGGATACCTGGCTGAATGTCCACACTCACCCTGCCGATTTCATCCGCCCACTGCACATCATTTGTGGTATTCTGTTTCTGGGTGCCGGGCCGATAAGAATTTGACTTCAGCTTAAATTCACGCTCCCAGACCGCCTTGATTTCACCTTTCAAGGCTTTCTTTCCCTTATTGGAAAGGGTATACACCACATTAAATGATTCATTATACGGGATTCTATAAGATAAAAAATTCGTATTGTCACCTTCTTTCTCCAGCAAAATATCCCTTAACGCCGGGAGATTATCCGGAGCAGGAGCCTTCACCTCATACATCCATTCCTCGGGTGAACCATTCTGCTCATAATCAATTGCCTTGAACCAGGTAGATTCACCTTTCCGCTGGAACAACGGTACAAGCTGGTATGTACCCGGTGCGGCCGTCACATAGCACTGAATCTTTTTCCCGTCCCAGTTTCCTTGAACTTTGATGTCAATAGGCTGGAACTTCTCCACAATCTGACTGCCTTGCATAAACACAAAACGCAACTTTCCCTCAAACAGTTCACTTCCCCAATGAGTATAGAAAAGGCCGAAGGGTTTCCCTTCATTCTGGTAACAATCGTATCCGAACTGTGTATGATTGGTACTTATAGAGAACTGGTTTTCAAAATTTGTGAAATCAACCTCTCTGATAACAATATCATCCGTTTTTCCGAACTGACTCCAGTATTCCACATCAATGGGCACATCTTCCTTGTTAATCTCACCATTATACGCACCCTTAATCTTGATGGAATAGGTATAGATTTTTCCTGCTTCCCATTCATGATAGGATGGGAAGGTATAACTCATATCCTTTCCGTCCAGCTTGAAGGATACGGATACGTCCTGCGGATGATAAAGCGGGGGCAAAATAGCTTCCGGAACTGTCGGATTGGCATCATTCAGCATATATCCGCCACCGATAGGTATATCACTCTTTTTATCCTGTTTCCATACAACTCCGTCCTGGATATTCATTCTCAGGTAGGAAGTCACATTACGAATGGTCACGTCCGTAACCATTCCTTCACCCAAATATTCGTCACGCAGAATCTTTACCCTGACAAGCGAAAGCGCATGATTCATTTCCGGCTTTGCAGTCGGGAAATCAGACGTAACCACGCACTGGCCATACATCACATCTTCCTGCTTCGTCACATCAATGTCCAGATACATGTCCCTAATGTTTTCCGAATAGGGATGATAAGCGTAAACGGTCTGTTCCTTCTGCACCTCGTACAGTTCAGCGGCTATCCACTTACTTCCATTATAGGTATATTTCAGGTTCTTGTCTTCCGTGTACAAACCTATTTCATTGCCAGTCTGCCAGGCATTGATTACTCCACTTCTGGATTCAACCAGATTTTTAAGTGTGGCATCCAGCCCAAGCAGAAGTTCTTCATTTATTGGTTTATCAGGTTCTTCTTCCGGTTCCTCTGGCTCTTCGGGTGTTTGCTCGGTATTACCATTTCCTTCCGGAGGTACCGGAATTTCGTCAGTCTGACAAGCCGTAAAACATAACGGCAAAAGTCCAATCAGCATGTAGTTTCGAATTTTCATAACGTCTTCTATTTAATTTATAACACAAAGATACAATAAATTTTTTGCTTGCATCCTATCAAGTGCATTATTGTTTCTTTTCATTAATATTTTTTCACTAACAAAAAGTGAAAGAAATACATTTAGAGTGCAATGTTGTTGCACTGGTGCATACATAGCTTTGCAGTATAAATCAAAAAAAATAAAGGCATATGGAAAAAGAAAAACTTAGAGCTAAAGCATTGAAAATGTATGCAGAATTAATGGTCCAAAAAATTAAGGAAGTAGATGCCAGCGATTGGAAGAAACCCTGGTTTGGAACAGATTGGTTTGGTCAGGCGCAAAACATCAATGGCAGGAAGTATAATAACTTCAACCAGATACTTCTTTCGTTTATAAGTGAAGAAAAAGGATACAAGGTACCCGTGTTTCTGACATTCAATCAGGCTAAGGAGATGAGCACAAGCGTCCTGAAAGGTGAAAAGGGATTTCCGGTTAATCTATATACGCCAATAATTACAGATAAAGAAGGCAATAAAATTTCAATGGATATATATTCCAGCCTTACCGACGCAGAAAAAGAAGCATATACAGTTAAGCCGTATACTACATTCTATCATGTATTCAACGTTGAACAGACTAACTTAAAAGAGATACAGCCTGAAGCCTGGGAACACATGTTAGACCGGTTTACATTCGAGAAACACGCACAAGGTAATGAATATGTAAATCCTTTCCTTGACAAGCTGATTAAAGAACAGAATTGGGCATGTCCAATCCATCTCGAGAAGCAGGACAGAGCTTTTTATAATTGGAAGGAAGATACTATTACATTGCCAACATTTGAACAGTTCGCTGACAAGAAAGAATTTTATTATACCGCATTACACGAAATGGCACATTCAACCGGACATCATTCGCGTTTGAACCGCACATTCGGTAAGTTTGGTGATGATAGTTACAGCAAGGAAGAACTTGTAGCCGAACTTTCTTCTGCTTTCGCAGGGAAACAGCTTGGGATGAACCCACTTCCACGAAAGGAAAATGCACAATACTTGAAAGGATGGCTGGAGGCTATTGATAAAGATCCGGAGTTCCTCTTTAAAACATTGAAAGACGTAGGACGGTCGGTAGCCATGATTGAGAACAGTGTATCAGCAGTATCCAACCAGCAAGTGGTCCAGCCAGAACAGCATCCTGAGATAATGAAATTCTATAAGGACAATGACGGAATCATTAATGCCAGCGTAAAAGAAAATGACCATATAAAAGATGTGGTGATTTATCCACGTGGAAATGAATTCTGCTTCTCAATGGGAAATATCGGAAGTAAAAACATGCAAACCTACTTTCTTACACCAGGAGAAGCAAAAACAGTAAATGATTTATTGCAGAACAATATCCTTTCCAAGAAAATAAAAAGCGTCCGTAAAACGCTCATACTTGATGGTGATACAGCCACTATTGAGTATGCAGGTAAAAATTATGACGCTACTGATGTTATCAAAACATTAAAGAAAGACAACATTAATGTAGACACAATAAGTACATCGGAGTGGGAGAGGCTTCTAAAAGGCCAGGGACTACAGCTAAATAAAGCAACAAAGGCTGTATACAGCATTACTAAAACGCCGGCAGGATACGGTATGAAGGTTATGAGTGTTGCTAAAAATATAACCAAAACAGCGAATATAGAAGCTGAACCTTAATTCAAAAAGTATGAAAGAAAGGAAGTTAATACTCGAGCCTCAATTTGAAGGAATATATGTCCGTGAAGAAGGTGACGAGAAATATGGAGCTTATATAGCTAATGATAGAAGGCTTAGAATTGAGCCAAATAAAACTTTCAGTGATGAGAATCTTCAAAAGATTCAAGACCTGGTGTATTCAGGCAACATGATAATTACCGATGGGAAATTTAGAAACCGATTTGCTTTATCAATTATTAATTTGAAACCCACAAAGGAATATGTGGACAATATTAAAGATGAAGTGAATCAGCTCTATATTGAGACGGTGGACGGTAAAGAATACGTCTGTACTCGTGACGGCGAAATTTTTCCGGGAAAACCAGATGACTACAGTGATATACCAATAATCGGAAATCCGGAAGGGAAGAAATATATCCTTACCGATTACACCTGTCAAGTTGACGGTCAAACATTGTACCGCATCCGTGCTGTTAAGAGTTTCCCCGGTGTGAAAGCAGGTGAACTTGGCGGGTACGTAGCAGGAGAGCACAATCTATCCCAGGACGGGATATGCTGGATTTTTCCCAAAGCAATTGTAAGAGAAAACGCATTAGTTAAGGATGAAGCCAGAGTATTTGGCAAGTCACGATTGGAAGGCAATGCTTTGCTCGAAGAATATGCCAGAACATATGACTTTTCTCATATATCAGGGAACACCCGTATAGGGGGAAGTGCACAGGCTTCAGGCTATTCCCGGATTTTGGGATTTGTACAAATGTCAGGTGAAAGCCGTGCAGAAGAATATGCACAATTATCAGGCAGCGTAATATTAACAGATGGAGCACGTGTCAGTGACCACGCAAAGCTTTCCGGGAACGTGCAAATGTCAGGAGATAGCATTGCATCCGGATTTGCTGAAATAAAAGATAATGTACACCTCCATAATGAAGTACTTGTCTTTGGGCATGCGAAGATTTCCGGAAATGTCCGTCTATACGACAAATCCTCTGTCACAGAGTTTGCAGAACTAAAGGACAATGTACTCATGTGTGATGAAAGCTCTGCATTCGGAAATGCTCGCCTTTCCGGGAATGTACAAATGAGTGAATACTCATGCATCAGCGGTCATGCACAAGCTAAAGACAATGCAAAGCTGAAGGATGAATGCAATGTTTGTGGGAATGTAAAACTCTCAGGTGACTGTAATATATCTGGCTCCGCACAACTGTATGATAATGTACAGATACGTAAAAAAGGGCAGGTGAGTGGAACTGCTGAACTAACTGGAAATGTATGTGTCACTGAAAATGCCAAGATTGACGGTTATATAAAACTATCAGGAGATACCATTGTCAAGGGTAACACACATATCAGCACCCAGGAACAAGCTGATAAATTATGCCGTCAATTCCTCCATCAAAAGACTATTGAATCAACTCTCGAAAAATAAATCAGGATATGGGAAAATTAAAAGAAATACGGTTCGTATATGCTGGTAGTGGAATATCCATTTCAGAAGAAGGAGATAATGATTTTACTGCCCATATTTCAAAAACCAGAAAAATAAGTATTAAACAGGGTAAACAGTTTACTCCTGAGAATCTTCATAAAATATACCAAATGGCCGATTCGGGAAACATGGTTTTCTCGAATGATAGCTCTCTTGGATACCTTGTGCTTAATCCCTTACGTAAACCTACAAAAGAATATATAAACAACTTAACAGACGAAGTTATACAGCTGTCAGTAGAGACAGTAGACGGTAAAGAATACGTCTGTACTCGTGACGGACATGTATTTTCTGATAGCCCAAACAAGTTTAGAGATATACCCCATATCTCAAATCCGGAAGATAAGAAATACATGCTTACGAGCTATACAAAAGAATACGACGGTCAAACATTGTACCGCATCCGTGCTTTGAAGGACTTCGGTAGTGTGAAAGCTGGAGAACTTGGCGGTTACATAGCAGGAGAGCACAATCTATCCCAATACGGGAATAGCTGGATTCAAACAGATTCAAAGGTGTTTAACCTCGCATATGTGGGTGATAACGCTATTGTCAGAAAATCAATAATGTATGGGAATGCGAAGGCAATTGAAAGCTGCAGAATCATTCATACCACCATGTACGGTGATTCTGTAATTAAGGGATTTGCCATTTCAAACAACTCATACATTTATCATAAATCTGTAATATGTGGTGAAAGCCGTGTAAGCGGTCACCTTGCGTTTGAAGGCATCATTAAAGATAAGGTTTTTATTAAAGATCCGGGCGCACGAATCACGGGTAATGGAATTGAAATTTCTGATGAAGTACAGATTTCAGAGAATGTAAAGATAGACGGTCACGCTAAGATTCGTGGGAGAAGCCGTATTATGGGAAATAGTGAAATCACCGATTACGCAGAAATTTCGGGGGAAGCGATTATAAAAGATAATGTCTGCGTTGGGGGCAAATCAAGGATATGGGACAACGTAATACTTTGTGGAGATGTAAAAGTCAGCGGTCGTGCATTGATACGAGAAAATGCATCACTATATGATAAAGTCCTTGTTTGCGATGCTGTAGAGATATGTGGAGAAGCTAAAATTAAAGATAATGCAATGATAGCCGGTTGTAGCATTGTAAGAGGATATGCAAAAGTTTCCGGAGATGCAATAATCACAGATTATGCACAAATAACTTCTCACGCACAAATACGTGGTCATGCACAAATAAAGGGAAATGCCAAATTAACTGAGTTTGTTTGTATATGCGAAAATTCACGTATAGAAGGCGATGTAGTTCTATCAGGAGATACCATTGTCAAAGGTAACACACATATAAGCACCCAACAACAGGCAAATAAGGTGTTTAAACCAAGCATCAGCAAAACATCATCTAATGAAGTTTCACTATAACTTAAAATAAAACAATATGGAAATAACAGGAATTATAAAAAAAATCTATCCCCTACAAGAAGGAACAAGTAAAAGCACCGGGCATCCCTGGAAAAGCATGGCGTTTTTATTAGAGACAGAAGACAGATACCCACAAAGTGCCTGTTTTCAGCTTATGAATGATAACTGTACCAGGTTCGAAATTAAAGAAGGTGACAAAGTCAAGGTACAGTTTGACATGAAAGCCAGAGAATGGGAAAACAAAGGATATAATACGCTAAATGCCTGGAAAGTTGATAAAGTTCTATAACATCTAAATTAAACATTAAGTAACGATGAAAGCCAAAATTTCTGAAATATTTGAATCACTATTCAATCAAGAACTAAGATTAATTCTAAGAAACCCAATATCAATAGGAAGCATATCTGAGCCTTCTGAGGACTTACAGTGTACAGCAGTTCGTCTCGATGAGCATGCTATCAACATGATCAGCAAACCCTGTGAGCGTGCAAAAAAATATGTCATACTCAAAAATCCATACCACATTAAATTCATCGAGAATCCTTCTGAGGAACTACAGATTCTCGCTGTAAGCAAAGAACCTGATGCAATCGAACTTATAGAAAAACCTTGTTTGCGTGCAAAATTTGCATGCATATATTCTAAACCCGAAAATATCAAATATATAAAGAATCCGGATAAAGAGATTCAGGTGTCGGCAATTCAGAAATCTCCATGCCTCATAAGTGAGCTGGAAAATCCATGTGAAGCTGCTCAACTTACTGCTGTTCTTAACACACCAGAGACTATTTTTAGCATCCCTAAACCAGGTATCCGTACTATGCTGGTTGCTGTCGAGAAACTTGCTGGTTTCAAAATATTCCCCAGTGACAAGAATTTGGATACCATTACAGGAATCATTACACAATGCTATAAGCTCAAAGAAAATGAGCTGAACTACAAGGAATATTTTAAGAATGAAATTTTAAAACTTAAATTAAACGATACGCTATGAGATTCAATTTAATAGAAAGTTTACGCTCACTCTTCAATGCAAGAGCGATAAAGAAAGATCCATTCAGCATAGTTTTACTGGACAACCCTTCAGAAAAGTTACTCTCTTCAGCTGTAAGTAAAGACAGCAGAGTCTTTCTTTTACTGAAGAACCCTTCAGAAAATGTCAGCCGAATTGCAATTACTAAGAATCCATCTTTTATAAAACTTATCCCAAATCCACCTGAAACACTACAGTTATTAGCGATAAGTAAAGACCCTACACAAATAGTCAATATTAAAAACCCTACATTAAAAACTCAGTTAAAAGTAGTGTCCGCATCTCCTGAATGTATCAAACTAATTGAAAGCCCTTCATTAGAAACGATTAAAGTATATGTAGGAGATGATTACAAGAGACTCTGGGATCTGAATTTAAGTAATGACAAACAAGAAAAAGTATTTAATGAGATATTCCGTGGGAAAGAATCATGGAACATTCCAACAGAAGAACTTATTACCTGGTTAAGCAACTACACAAAAATTAAAGCTAACAATATAAAAGACATCTATAACACTATTAAAGACTCTATCAATGTAGATAGAATGAGCATTAAGCAATGGCAGGAACTTATTACGACCGGTATGTGCCGTGTAGGGAAAAAAGAAATCGTGCTATCACAGAAAGATGGAGTTTATAACATAAATATAAACCAAGAAACAATAGAAAAGCAATCAGATATTAAAAAAGAAAATGTCAAGTCTGAAGAGACAGTGAAGATAACACCGGAAGTAGAGAGAATCTCACCCCAACAAACACACCTTCGCGAATGTCTGAAAGGCACGAAGAAGAAAATAACTGAAGTAGAACTGTTGGGTGAATTAAAGAACAACAATCTTACATTAGATGAAATGAGCACTGACCAAATCAGCGAATTAATCAAAAGTGGAGAAACATCAATTAAGGACAAAACCATTAAACTTAAGAAAGAACCGTCTGGATATAAAATCAAGATAACAGAAAAACAAAATGATCAGACTGGAGAAGCTGTCAAAGAATTACCCAAGATGCAACTTCAGGAATCTCAGGAAAGTGTAGAAGAAATCCACCTCTCTAAAGCTCAATTAAGAGATATTGAGAAAAAAGGGTTCGCCAACATTCCGGGAGGAAAAATTATCAGCAAGATACAAACCCCAGCCGGCTATACATTAAAAGTTTATAATGTGATTAATACATTGACACGTCAGGGTCAAGCAGAAGCATGATATTATGGTACATTCAAAATATTACAATGAGCTTAAAGACTATTTAGTCAAATACCATCCAGATATGGCTATGGATGATGATTTCATCTCATTACGTAGTGAACTTGCACAGGAAACATTCATCGAATGTTCAAGAGAAGGCATGAACATAGAAGAGTGCCAGAATGAAGTTAATGAAGTTCTGTATTCAGGACTTCATTTTTCTCTCTATCAACTTGTCGAGGATATAATAGAGGAAATGAATCTCTCATTCAGCGATAAAGATAAGTTCATCATGCAGATGTTCCTGCTCATCCAGCCCATTGTCGAGAAATACAAACTGGATGACAATTTTGAGAGAACATCAGAATATGACAAACTGTATACAGAAATCAGCCAACATATTAACCAATACATCAAGGATTATGAGCTACAATAAAAGTCAGGTACTGACAGACAACATAAATGCCATTCGTACGGCTTTTCTTCTTCAATCAGAGAACCGTACAGCCAATAGGGAAGAAAAGTCTATACTGGAGAAATACAGTGGTTTTGGTGGGCTTAAATGTATCCTTGATACGCGTCCGGTAGAAGAGTGGCCAGCTTCTGAAAAGATGCTCTTTCCACTTGTTGAAGAACTCAAACAGGTAATTAAGGAAAACAGTGATTCCGAATCTACTGCAGAGTCCTTCTACCGCAGCCTGAAAAACTCCGTGCTAACAGCTTTCTATACGCCAGAACAAATCGTCAAAACAATAGGAAAGCAATTAGAAAATTCAACCAAGGGAAATATTGATTATATGCTGGACCCTTCAAGCGGAAACGGAGTATTCCTGAATTTCACGGAAGGGAAGGTACATCGTACAGCGTACGAAAAGGACTTATTGACTGGACTAATTCTATCAGCCAAAGAGCCGGGAACGGAAGTCCGTGTAGAAGGTTTTGAAAATCTTCCGGAAATGGAAGAAGGAATATACGACCTGGTTATGTCAAATATTCCATTCGGAACAGTGAAGGTATATGACTATAGCTATCAGAAAGGAAACGCAATTAAGATGATGGCAACAAATACGTTGCATAATTATTTCTTCGTCAAAGGGCTTGATGCTGTAAAAGAAGGGGGACTGGTAGTATATATTACTACCAGAGGCGTTGCTGATTCACCATCAAATAAAGAAATCCGCCGTTACCTGATGCAGAATGCTAACCTGATTAGTACAATACGGCTTACCGATGATTTATTCACACAAACGGGAGGAATAGAAGTGGGTTCTGACCTTATTATCCTTCAAAAGAACACACAAAAACGACAGCTTAGTTATGATGAAAAACTGTTTATAGGGAGCCGTGAAGATAATCCTATTACACCCAATAATTATGTAAACAATCCGATTGAATTACATTATCTCGGTATTCCATATGCAGGTACTAACCAATATGGGAAAGCTGTAACTAAATTCAAAAGCAATGATACAACTTACAGCACCTTGTCTGAATTACTTGAAAGAGACTTCAAAGAGAAATTTAACTTGGAGTTATATCTGAAGCATAGTTATCTTGGTAAATCAGTAACAGGTGATGAGCAGAAATCTGTAACTGGTGAAAAACTTGTAAGTCTTGGTGATTTGTTCAATCTTCCTGAAGAAAAGCCTGAGCCAAAAGAAACCTTTGAAAAGGTTACAGATGAAGTCATGACCAATGAATGGCTTATGGACCATTATAAGCCAGGCACCTTCGTCCTATATCGTGACAGAGTAGGGACTATGGAATACAACGAGAAAAGAGTTCTCGGCTTCATCCCTGCCACCTACCTGACGCGCAACGAGCAATGTGTGATGAAGGATTACATACATGTCCGGGATGACTATTACCGACTGTTTGACTTTGAAAAAGACACACAGACAGAGAGCCGGACACTTCGGGATAAGCTGAACAATAGTTACGATTATTTTGTATCGCAACATGATGGTCTCCGTGAATCTGCCTCAAGTATTATCATGTCGGATAATTTATCGTCCGATATTTTACCTCTGGAAAGATACGAGAACGGAGAACGCATCAAGGCAGACGTTTTCTTTGAACCGGTTGCATTTTCCAAGAAAGTTACAGAAACTCTTACATGTGACGAAGCTCTGGCATCTTCACTTAACCTTTACGGCTGTGTTGACTGGTCACACCTGGAAGAACGTACCGGGCTTGACGATAATCAGATACAAGCAGAACTGAAAGGTAAAATATATTATAACCCGACAACATATCAATGGGAACATTCCGGAAGTATGTTATCCGGAAACGTGTATAGGAAAATCGCGGAGATTAAACCCTATCTTACAACAAGACCGGAAAGAGCACATGATATTCAAAATACATTAAATGCACTCGAGGAAGTTAAGCCGAAGCCTATTCCATTCAATGAACTGGACTTCAATTTAGGTGAAAGGTGGATTCCGCAAGAATTATATTCAGGGTTTGCAAGTGAACTGTTCGGTGTAGAGACGGCCATCACCTATACGTCCGCTTCAGACTCATTCCTTGTTAAAATGAAAGAATATTCTTCTGCAGCCAACTCCTTGTATGGAATCAACTACCAAATGAATGCAGAGGAAATCATGAACAATGCACTACAGAACACATTTCCACAGATTACGAAAACTGTCTATATAGACGGCGAGAAAAAAACTGTTGTTGATACAGAATCAACCCAGCTTGCAGCCAGCAAGGTGCAGGATATTCAGGACAAATTCATTGACTGGTTGAATAACCGGCCTGATGAAGTGAAACAATCGCTAGCAGACATGTATAATGAACGATTCAACTGCTTTGTCCGTCCGGATTATGACGGTTCCTGCCAGACGTTCCCAGATTTGAGCTTTGAAAAGTTCGATTATAAGGATTTGTACCCATCACAGAAAGATTGTATCTGGATGCTGAAGCAGAACGGTGGAGGAATAGCCGACCATGAAGTAGGAGGGGGTAAAACCATGATTATGTGTGTAGCATCATACGAGATGAAACGTATCGGAGTCTGCCACAAACCTATGATTATCGGTCTGAAGGCCAACGTACATGAGATAGCTGCAACCTATCGGAAAGCCTATCCACATGCAAAGATTCTGTATCCAGGAAAGGATGATTTCAAACCTGCCAACCGTCAGGAATTGTTCCAGCAAATAAAAAACAACAACTGGGACTGTGTGATTCTTACACATGACCAGTTCGGGAAGATACCGCAGTCACTCGACATTCAGAAAGAGATTATCGAAGATGAAATTCGAGATGTGGAAGAAGCCTTGGAAGTCCTAAAAAATAGCGGCATGGGATATTCCGGAAGAAGGTTGGAAAAAGGACTTGAGAAACGTATTGAAAACATGAAGGTCAAACTAAACACCATAATGAACGACATAAAACTGAGAAAAGACGATACGGTTGATTTTCGCAGCATGGGTATCGACCATATCTTTGTGGATGAGTCGCATCAGTTTAAGAACCTTATGTTTTCGACACGTCATAACCGTGTAGCAGGACTTGGCAATCCTGACGGAAGCCAAAGAGCCCTGAATCTCTATTTTGCAATCAGAGATATACAGAAAAGAACGGGACGTGATTTGGGGGCCACTTTTCTTTCCGGAACCACTATCAGCAATTCTTTGACAGAGCTGTATGCATTGTTCAAATATCTCAGGCCGGAGGCACTCGACCGACAAGGCATTACATGTTTCGATGCCTGGGCAGCAATCTACACGAGAAAAACTACGGAGTTTGAGTTCTCTGTAACCAACAACATTATACAAAAAGAACGATTCCGTCACTTCGTGAAAGTACCGGAACTTGCTCTATTTTACAACGAAATTACCGATTACAGGACAGCCGACATGATTGGTCTTGACCGCCCGGAAAAGAACTCAATATTCAAAAGTATTCCTCCAACACCGGCACAAGAAGAATTTATAGATAAACTGATGAAGTTTGCTGAATCTGGAAATGCAACCTTACTCGGACGCCCTCCCTTGTCAGAAACAGAAGAAAAGGCAAAGATGCTTATTGCCACTGACTATGCAAGAAAAATGGCTCTTGACATGCGGATGATTGACTCTTTAAAATATGCAGGAGAGACCGGGAACAAGGCAAGCGTATGCGCACAGACACTATACGAATACTATCAGAAGTTCAATGCGGTTAAGGGAACACAGTTCGTTTTCTGTGACCTTGGCACGTACAAGCCGAGAGAATGGAACATCTACAGTGAAATCAAGCAGCAGCTTGTAGAGAACTACCAGATTCCACCGGAAGAAATACGTTTTATTCAGGAGGCTAAAACTGAAAGCAGCCGCAAGAAACTGATAGAAGGAATGAACGAAGGGAAAATACGCATCCTGATGGGTTCTACAAGCATGTTAGGTACCGGTGTTAATGCCCAGCAGCGTGCGGTAGCAGTCCATCATCTTGATACTACCTGGCGGCCGTCGGATCTTGAGCAGCGTAATGGACGAGCTATTCGTAAAGGAAACATTATTGCGAAAGAATATGCCGGTAATAAGGTTGACATCATTACCTATGCAACGGAAAGGTCATTGGATGCGTATAAGTTCAACCTACTCCAGAACAAGCAGCTTTTCATTGGCCAGTTGAAAAGTCAGCAGCTCGGGGTGCGAACACTTGATGAAGGAGCCTTGGACGAAAAATCCGGAATGAACTTTGCAGAATATGTGGCTATTTTATCAGGTAATACAGATTTGCTCGATAAGGCTAAACTGGATAAGCAGATAACGCAGCTGCAGAAAGAACGGGTCTTATTTTTTCGGGATATTGATAAATCAAAATTTGACTTGAAAAAACTTTCAGAAAAGAAAGAGGCTGCAGAAAGTGCAGTACAAGACATGAAATCCGATTACGATAATTTCTGCAAATCAAATGGTGTGCTCATATCTCAAGATGGAACACGTCTGCGCGGGAAAGATGCAGGAAAATATCTGAGTGCATGGCGGTCAGCAAGTATGGAAGACGGGGTAACAGAATATATTGGGACTTATAAGGAACACACGATATACATCAAAAGCCTGCAAGGAAACAAGTATTTCGGCCTTGTCGGTTCAAGTAGCCGACATTATCAAGCTCAGACAGCCCTACCACTGGCTTATGACCGATGTCCGGAATGGTTGGATGAACTTGGCAACAGCCTTTTTGAACGTGCTGAAAAAATGGAAAAAGATATATCCCGGTTCAAGCATGACATTAGTGAGCTCGAAAAAAAACTGACTAATATTAACTGGCCCAAAGAGGAGAAACTCAGACAACTCAAATCAGAAGCAGCCATTTTAAATAACAAGATTAACAATGAACTGAAGAATAACAAAGACACCAGTGTTCATACAGAATATCGTGGCCGCACGCTTGATGTAAATGGAGATAAAGTTATATTTTCCGCAGAGGGAAAAGAATATGACTTATCATCCGATATTGCCCAGGCTCTAAAATCTGAAGGCATGTCTGTTAGTGACCTGACCTATAATAACTGGGATATACTCACGAAAGGAAAGCCTTTAAGTCTGAACAAGAACAAGAATCTGATGATAGTAAAAAATCTCTCCAGCTATTCTGTCAGACTGAATGATACCACAAAATCCGTTGCTTCATCAAGTGAGATGGAGATAGAATAAAAAAAACGGCTGTCCATTAAAACGAACAGCCGTTTTTATTTCATAGACCTATATCCCACAGAAAGAGTCAGCGTGTGATAATTTGCCCCTATTACGTCGTTATTTCCTTCTTTACCCAAAGAGAGGTCATATTGTAGTTTTGCATACCAACGGTAGATTTCTACTTATAAACCTATTGAAAATAATCTTTCTATTCTTACAGAAGTTATTCTATCATTCCAGGATGATCTCTTAGTTCCCAGTACTTCACATTCCTTTAAATCAATGGCATATGCATAGTTTGTAAGTCTCAAAGAGGACAATGAATAGGGCGTCTTACTTACATCTATTGGGTCTCCCTGGTTACCAACAATAATAGACATACAATGACTCCGATAATTATCATCTTCATAGAGATTAAATCGAGTAAAACCACCTATGCTTATAGCACAAAAAGAAGACGTTTTATCGTTCATATTATACTTATCCTTTAAGTGTGGCCATTCGAAAATCTTTTCACCAGCTTGCAAATATAAATCTTCTCTTCTATCTAAATAGGCAACATCATCATACAGCCATAATTCTGCGTCATGATTCATAATATCAACTGGATTAGATGGGTCATCAATTATAACTCGAGAGTTTGCAGCCATTACAAAATAGGAGAGTTTTTGTTGATTATAGATATTTTCAACTTTCTCTTTTATTCTATCGAAAGAAGCATCAAGTTCCTCTTCAGAATCAAAATATTCGATTTCATGATTAGGATAATAGAATGAGGTTAACGAAACAAACTCGCTCTAAATTGGACTTTGATTGAAAATCAAGAAGTTGGGCGTTTGCCTATATTATATAGGTAACAATATGGAAACGAGCGGACTTCTGCTCGTTTCTGTATTTTGCAATATGCAAAGAACGCCTTAATTCGGGGACAAAGATACGATATTTTTCTTAATATCCCATAATTTACAAGAAGAGAAATATGGAAATTAGGACTTTTTTACATGAAATCTCAAACTTGTGAACATAACCCCATCGTAAAATGAATAGCAAGTATTCCTGCTGAGTTTATCAAATCAGGGCCATTGTTGTTGATGACGACTCTACCATCAGCTCATATATACCTTTCCGACACAAGCATATAGTGTTTTCATTTGTAAAATGATGTAATCCTAAGCAATAAACTTTATCAATCTTCGTTCTTTTATTATAACACCAAAATAAGAACATATGTATGTATCATCAAGACAAGGATATAACCCTCCTGTAAAATCAACAGGAAGAGGCAAAAAATATTCACATTTTGCTTCTTTGAAGTATTGCAACGGTGCTGAGACCTTCTACACCGTAAGTTATCATGCTTACATACCTTTACTAAAATTTAACAATATTGTTATGGACAAAATAATAAAAATATTATCAAGTATAATTTGTTTTTTTTGCTTCGTCATTTATGAGTTTATCGATTATTTAAATATTTTTTTGTTTTTTTTGCCAAATCTTCCAGAATCATTTGTAACTGAAAAAAAATGGGAAAAAATATTACGCAAATTAATTAAAAAATCATAACATTATGGTTATGAAATAACCAGTCTTTTTAGGAGATATTGATTAGGGCACGAAAAACCGCAAAGAAATTTTTAGGTATCACTGAAATTTCCAAAAGAGTCCAAAGACAAAGCAATTCAACTTGTTCAGTTCTCCTTCAGGGCTGATGTGCAAGCGAGAGAGTCGTATGTACGACGATGAGTCAGCTTGGCATAACAAGTTCTACAAGGAAGTAACCTCCAAGGTTGACGAAGACATTTTCACGTTGCATAAACAACTCGTTCGCCAACTGGTTGTCAGAGTTAGTTAACGCCGAGGATTGCATAAAGGCTTTCCAAGGCATATGTTTAATTCAAATTTAATCCACTTTTTAAAGTGGAGTCATGGATAAAATCATATAGAATAAAGATGAAGGAATTAGTGGGTATTATATTATTGACA
>OGES01000166.1_pt1 | contig 70202 bp, 104 predicted proteins | sample 1570711 | NCBI WGS metagenome assembly OGES01 (sample SAMEA2582133, study PRJEB24529) | metagenome | biome: Human gut stool | place: China | collected 2011 | reverse complement strand
TTTCCAACGGTTATAGCCATTTATTAGTGGGTTCGACTCCCGCCACTCGGACCAACCCCACAATCCTTGTGATTGTGGGGTTTTCCTTATATTTCAACGGGTTCAGCCGTTTTTGGATGGTAAAAATATTTTCTATTACGATAATAAAAAAACCAAAAAACAGGAGTTTTATCTTCGATTTTACGAACGGTTTTACGAACGAAAAACCCCCGCTTCAAAAGCGAGGGGTTTTTGCATTATTTGGTTTGCAAGTCATCCACATAGCACCAGCTTTGGGGTGGGCGACCGATAACCCGGCCATCACAACCCATTTTGGTGTAATTGTAATAAGGGCAGGCACAGCAATCGGCATCGACTCTACATAGCGTCTTGAACTCGCTCAATTCTTTCGGCGCATCATAAATGCGCAGGTCGGAAATATGCCAGCCGTAACAACGCCCCTTATCGCCGATATAAGCTATAATTTCTGCCTGAGATAAGCACGTCGCAGGGGAAAAGGCGGCATTTGTCGGACACCATAGCCTGCCGCCATCGTATGTGATCGGGGCGATCCGCTCACAGGTAAACTCCCCGATGACCTTGCCATTACACCGACCAACGGTATTTGTGCGATAGTTGAGCTTGTCCAGTTCCGCGCAGGACGCAGAAATGTAAGGGTGATCCATAGTGCAATAGATATAGCACTTGAACGGTGTTTGCAACTTCGGCCTGGTCTTTCTGACTTCGATGGTTTTTTCGCCGGAGGCAATCTTCTCCACCCACTTGGGGCGGATGCTCAGCATAACAGCCTTACTCATGCTTTCTCCCCACCTTCTCCAAAAACTCATCGATCCTGCCCTGATCTGCCACAACAACCTCTTTCCCGATTTTCTCGGCGTAGGCCCGCTCTAACCGTGCCCCAGAACTCTCACGCCAGTCCGGCAGCAGAACCACACAGTCCGCACAGTCAATCATGGAAAAGCAGATACGCATATAATCGCCCTGCTCCATGCCGGAGGGGAGATTCGCCGGGTTTAGGACACAATGTCCCATGGCAGTGAGGACCATCTCCGCCTTGGCGAACTTCTCCCGATAGTTCTTGTCGCCGGTGATCTTCCCGGCAATATACACACGCAGGTGTGCTCCAACCTGAACGTCAAACGCCCGCTTCGCGGGGCGCTGCTTACTTACAACTCTGATGTACTCAATCATCCTTACTCTCCTTTGCATCCCGCATACGCAGTTCATTGACAGCATCCACAAGCTCGTTCAGTTTCCACAATATAGCTGTTTCGTCTGTGTAAATTAGTTTGTCGATCTTTGGAACTTGAACTGACTGGGGAACTTGAACTGCCTGGGCAAAAGTATACTGTCCAATGCGTTTGTAACCCGGAAACCCTTTCTCATACTCGTAAGCTGTGATGTAATCGCCGTTGCCGTCCGTATATAGGACGAAAGGTTCGTAGAAACCGCGCGCCTTGCACTGCTCACATTGGCAGATGGACTGAATATAACCGACCCGTCCAGTGACATCTTCAACGTAGTCCCCAACACGAAAATCATACTTCATCCCAAATGCCCCTCCCCACTCAGCAGTAAAATTATTGTATAAATGCTTGCACAAATTGCGAACGTGCCAAAGGCCCCAAACATTGTAGCGTATAAGGCGCATAGCATCGTTAATTTAGGTTTGTACTCAAGTCCTTGTTGTTTAAGCAAGTCTTTTACATAGAAAAAGATTTTACGGAAAAGGAAAAGAAAAACAATACCAGATAGAATCGCCAGTTTAGCCATTTTTATTTCCTGCTCCCATCTCCGGCCGCGTAAGCGGACGGTACACCGTCTGAATATCATTCTTCCATGGCGTCAGCCAGACGCACCACATCACGTCCATCAGCGGACTTCCCTTCTCTCCGGGCATCCGCTTCTTGAAAAAGAAATCCGGGCGCCACGTCAGCGGCAGAATATAGCTGGGCGGGATCTCGTCAAACAGCTTCCGCCGGCACGTTGCGTTCCAATACTGCGACTTGAGCAGGAACGCAAAAGGCTTGCCCAGCTCCGCTGCTCTGCGGATAAATGCCTCCGCCAGCGAGAAAGGCGGGTTTGTGATGATCCAATCAGCTGCGTCAATGCTGGACTTCAAGAAGTCCGTCCCATCCAGAATGTCCGTTGTATAGACGGTCTCAAAGTAAGTCTGAAGCACACCGGCCATATCGCCCTCTCCCGTTGCCGATTCCCACACGGACGTTGTGCGCGGAAGATTCAAAAAGCGCATAAGCGCCACCGTTACATCCGGCGGGGTGGGATAGAAGTCTGACTGACTCCGCCCATACGCACTGTTCCCGCCAGCTATCTTGCTTGCATTCAAGCTATCCATCCTTTTTCCCTCCCTTGATAACAGTAAATGCCATGCGGCGCTTGACCGCCACACGAGCCTCCTTCTGCTTCATCTGTTCCAGATGCTCTTTATACTTCGCCGGTAAGCGAAATTTTTCACACGATTTTCGCCACTGACTCCGCTTCGTATAGTCCCCATCGAACCATTTGCACTCATCACAGCAATAGCAAACGTCCTCCACGTCCTTGATCTCTCCCGGCGTGAAGTATGCGCTGAATAACTCGCAGTTATAGAGACAGTTGTTGCAGATACACCCATAACAGCTCATTCCGCATCTCCATCAGCCGGAACGTTCTTATCCGCAAAATAAAGAAGTCCTCCGCCGATTTCCCTGATAAGCATATCAAGCTGCCAGTGCATAAAGACTTGCTTATGAACCGTTTTTCCGTGCCAGAAAAAATACTGCGTCTCCGGGGAATGCAGAAAGTCCTCAATGCTCTTGACCCGCGCCCCCTGCCTGTATTTCCGCTTATATGCCATACATACACCCCCTGTTTTTGGCACAATATCTCTCGTCTCAGTCTAAGACCCTTTCTTCCGCTGCTTGCGCCCCTTCTTTAGAGATGACGCCTTGCGGCTTTTCGGAAAGGTCAGGTATCGGGGGTTCGCGTAGCGGAGGACATGGTACAGTCTATCCAGCCCACAATTGATCGTCCTGCTGACTGTTGCCTTGGATACCCCCAATTCTTGACCAATTTCATTCATACTCATGCCATAGACGAAAAACATTTCTATATACTCCCTCTGCGTATCCGTCAGTTCTTCGTCCATCGCCACCCGCAAGGCGTTTAGCGTATGGGCATGGAAATCCGCTTCTTCAGCAAACTCCCCTTGCAGCCACGCCGCATACTGGCTCTTGTCTCCCCAAAACTCAAACAATGACACACAGCGCTCAGAACTCCCGGTTGGCATTCACGCTCACCTCCATTGCCATGGCTTCACAAAAGTTCTCCTATCTTTAGCATAGCAACCCCCTCCAATAGGGTTTTTGCACACCCGCTTTACCTACCGCCTACCAGCACGTCACCTACCGACCGCCTGCGCCCCGCCCGCGCCGCGCAACCTAAGTACGTATTCCCCACATAAGCGAAGCGTTTTTATAAAAATTTTTTTGGACCCCTTTTTGACTTTTTCGTTTTTTGCCCCCGGTTTTCTAAACTACCCCCCTTTTATCGGAGGAAAAAGAACACGGGTGTGAGAACATGGGTGGAGGGGGAAGAGTTGTGGAGAGATTCTGCGCCGATCCGGTGGCCAGGTCTGTAAACCACCCCCCACCCAGCCGGGGCCGTGGTCAGCTGGTCAGCTGGTCAGCCGGTGCCATTGAAGCGAAAGTGGGGCCGCTGGGCGGGTCTCGGAGAGGGTAAAAACCTGTTGCAAATGCCTAAACTGTTGCCATAATAAGCAATTAGGGCAACAGTTACCGCCTTTTTTGGTGGTAAATGCAACAACGGCCTGCGTTGGCCTTGTGCAACCTGACGAAAGGCGGCGAGAGCCGGGGCCGCGGTCGGTTCTTTGGCTCTCGGTGCTGGTGGTGGTGGCCGTCCTCCGATGGTCGGCGGCTGGTCCGCTGACGGTTCCCGGTCTGGCATGGTCGGCGGTGGCCGTGGTGGCCGATCTGATGCAATCAGCCGGAACAGACCGCCGCGGGTGACTCCTCCACCCCTTCCCCTTTTTCCCCTTTCCGATGCTTCGACGGCTGCGGGAGTGCTCCGCGCTTTTCTTCATCCGGGTAAAGCGTCCGGGGGTTTCCGGGGGTACGTTTTAGGGTACTCTATTCAAGCGCGCCCGCAAGAAACGCGCCCGCGCGCATAGGGGTTAAAAATAGCCGCCTGGGGCGGCGTAGGATGCAAGCGGCTGCGCGGCGTGGGTCTGCGGTGCGGTGCTGGGCTGTATCGCTCAGAGGGAACGAGAAAAGCCCGCGGGGGCATTCCCTGCGGGCTGTGGTGGCGGGTGGTATTAGGTTAAAAACAACTCGCCGTTGATCTCAAGGCTGACGGCCTCTTGTTTCATCTCGCGTTTGATCATCCGGCAAATAGCGACGATCTCGGCGCCGTGGCGCTCGATGTCCTCCGCTGCGGCGTTACTGTAAACGATGGTGACGGCCTCGCCCACGAGTCCGGCGGACTGGCTCACCCAGTAGCCGCGGGCCTCGGTGGCGGTGGCTCCGCCAAACATGGCGGATAGCTTCGCGGCGACTTCCTCCACCTGCTGCCGGTTGTCGGTGGGGTGGTCGGTGTCGGTGGTGCTGGGTACGTAGATAGCCACGCGGGAGTCCAGACGGACGACGCCGGGGATCGTTTCAAAAAAGCTCTTTTTCATTTCGTGTTCCTCCTCTTCCTTATGCGGTCGCCCGTGTGCGGCGGTTGATCTCTGCGAGTGCTGCCCTTACTGCGGCTTCGTCCTCGGCGTATGCCGTGCCGGAGATCGTCCCGCAGGCCCTCCGGTATGCTGCCCGGTCATCAGCCCAGGCGATCAGCTCGCGGAGCTTGTCCATGCTCATTTTGCTGTAATCCATTTTGTGATCCTTTCCGGCCCGGTGGGCCTCTGGCCTGTCGGCCTCCGTGGTGTTGTCCTGTTCTTTATGATTTTATTATATATAATTCTGTAATTATATCAAGGTTCAAAATAACCAATATTTCTGTAATTATATTGTTGAAATTGTATATTTACAGAATTATATATAAGGTGGTAAAATATCGACAGTAAAGGAGGCGGAAACGTGGACGGACTAACGGTTATCATCAAGAAGCAGCCGCAAAAATATTTAGACAAGCTGCCGGAGCCTGAACGGGGCCGGGTAGCGGCGGCGGTGGCCGGATTATCAACCCTTTCCGGCGATATTGTCCCCTTGCGGGGTGCTGGCTCTCGCATGTACCGGTTGAAAATCTATCATTATCGGGCAATTTTCCAGATTGACACGGACAAAGAAACCGTTACTGTAAAAGAGATCAATACACGCGGAGACATATACTAAAACAGAACAAGAAGCCGAATAAAGAAGCAGAAAAAGCAGCATAAACAATCGTATTGAGGCATTGAAAGGAGCATATAACATGAACGAAGCATTACGCGCACGACTGGCAGAAATTGACGCCCAGCCCGCCGAAAATCTCACCCGGGGAGCTGCGGCCAGCCTTGCCGCTGCGGAAGCTATGGACGACGGAACCGCCGAAAACATCAACGATTATATAGCCCGGAAAACCAAAACCACAAAGGCCCAGCAAGCCGCCGTTCGCAAGTATGTAAAAAAGACTTATGACAGAATGGATCTTGTTTTACCGAAAGGGCAAAAAGCCGTTATAAAGACTTGCGCCGCCTCCCTGGGGGAAACGGCAAACTCTTTTGTAAATCGTGCTATTTCGGATGCACTCGCAAAATATCAAGCCAACGCCTAACACCAAAACGCAGAACAGCGACCCGGAAAACCTCCGGGCCGCTGCTTTTTTTATGCCGTTTTTTAATCCGTCACGCGCTCACCGCTGGGCAAAATGAAAGACGTTTCAAACCCACAGCCAACGGCCCCGGCAACGTCCTTCAGATCCGCGGGGGTAAACCCTTCCCGCTTCATCTTTTGCGAAAACGCCTGCGGGCTGCTCCCGCAGCGCCTCGCCAACTCTGAAACGCTGATTCCCAGCTTTACACATAAAATTTTGATCTGCTCCGATGTCGGCACAATATCACCTCTTCTCACTTTTTACTATAAACGTTCCCGTTTGCATTGTCAACTATTGTTTTTTGAAAATAAACGGTAAGATTTAAATTTACCTATTGACATTATAAACATTATCGTTTATACTATAAACATCAAGAGAACAAAACGAAACCGACAGGAGGCCGCAATCATGAGTTTTCCCCTTTTTATCCTCGTCCTGGGCGCTGGCACCTTTGCCCGCCTGATGTTCCGCGTGGTGGATCTCATCGAGGCCCGCCGCTAAATCAAAATCAAGGAGGATCGCAAAATGACCACTTATAAAACCCGCAAAGCCGCCGCCCGTGATGCGGCGATCATGGCCCAGCAGGAAGCCGCCGAACGGGTGCAAAGCTGGGAAGAAGTCGCAGAGGCCGCCGACCGTCTGGAACGGCTGGCCCGCCGTTTTGGTCTCCTGCGGGAGTTCCGGGAAAACGGCCTTATCTGAACAGAAAAGGAGGATTACCCCATGTTTAACAGTCTTTACCATGCCGAGATCGGAGGCGGCTACACCCTCCGCCGGAAAGTCATCATCAACGCCGCGGACCTGCGGCCCCTGGGCGGTCAAATCGATGTGGCCGCCATCATCGAGAACGGCGACGAGCTGAACAGCACCACCGTTACAACGGAGGCCGCCGCGCTGGCCGCGTTTCATTCCATGGTCCAGCAGTACGCCGAACCTTTGCAAAAAGCTGTGGACGCCGCCGGACTGGTTCCGGGCCGGAAATATACCCTTGTATATCTCTCCGAGTTCGGTTTCCCCATCGCGGAGAAAATCACCTTTCACGGCTACACCCTCACCACCTACGCCCAGCACGCCGACGTTGTGCGCCTGACCTACACCCCATACCGTAAGCGCACCACCCGCGGCCGGTTGTTTCTCGGTTCTTCTTCCCTGCTAATCTTCAACGGCTGGCAGGATCTGCCGGAAACCGCCACGCACGAAACCCTGAAGGAGGACGAGAAAATCAAGATCACCCGCAGTAAATACAGCTGCTTCTCCGCTTCTTATATCGAGGACGCCGCCGCCATGCTGAAGGACCCGGTTATGATCTTCAAAAGCTACCAGACCGGCACCAACGGAAAAGTTTACGCCTGAACAGACAAGGAGGACCACAAGATGAACGAAAACTATTGTACGCTTGTTATCAACTCTGGAAATATCAATCATTATCATTCTTGCGCCGATGAAATGTACAATGCCGAATATTTGCACGGGATCGGTTTTTCGATGGAAACGGCTATTGAAATCGCCGCATGGGCCACACTTGCCCCAGAGGGCGACACATACGAACAGGACGAGCGCCCCGACCTAAAAATCTATATCATCTGAACAGCAGCACCCGGACACCTTGGAGCCGCCGCACCGGGTAAAGCGACGGCACCCCAGAAAGCCAAAATCTACACATTCAAAACACAATTTCAGGAGGTTTTACCATGAACGACAAGAACAACCGCCCCATGAAAACCGGCGACGTGGTGGAAATCACCGGCGCATACTTTAAAAATGACAACGGCCTTTACTTCGTCGAGCACACCCCCGGCGATCCGAATTGGAGCGGCCGGGATCACTGCCTCCGGCGCATCAAGCGCAACGGCGAACTCAGCACCGCAAAGGACAATCTTTGTTTCTGGCCCATTTCCGCTTTTGTGAACAGCCGGGACAAGCGGGCCGCCGCGAACCAGTGGAACCGGGAACACGCGGAAATCGAAATCAAGACCTTCCCCCACACAGAACACATTGCGAAATTCTTTGAAGCCGAGGCGGCCAGCCTGGACACGACGATCAAGCGCTATACATGGGACTTTGGCGAGGACAACCAGACCGTCAAGGACGCGAAAGAAACGCAAGCCTTTTACCGCTCCGTTTCCGATGGTCTCCGAGCTGAACAGACCGCCGCCGATCTGGAAGCGGAGAACGCCAGCCGCCGCGATGAACAGGAAGCAGAACAGGCCGAGCGGGAAACGGGTTTACGCCGCCGCGTTGCTGGACGCTGCTTCATTGCCGATACAGAACAGGCCCACCCCATCACCACCGGCGCCCCCTTCGTTGAAATCCCCTTTTCTGAAAATCCCGCTTTTTACGCCTGCACGGATCAATCAGGGAAAACCGGCGAACCTCTCCGGCTGAGCGTCGCCGCCGCTGCAATCATCATCCGGCATTATGACGCCGAAGTGTACGCCGATCCGGACTCCGCCTATGATAAAACGGATTTCGTGATCCGCTACACCGACGAACACGGCCAGCCCTCCACCTACTCCGGGCGGTATGATTTGGGATGCAACGACGGCGGCCTAATCTCCCATATCCGCAGATTTGGCGAAAACCTCCGCAGCATGGGCCGCTGTGGGAACAGCCAGCCCACCGAACAGGACGAAGCCGACGCCGCTGCGATTCTTGCCCTTGCCGACCTGCTGACCGCCGAGATCAACCCCACCACCCCCACCCCGCCCACGGGTGGGAAGGTGGAAGCGGTGGAGTTTACCCAGCCCAGCACCGACACCCAGCAGCCAGAACAGCAGACCCCCGCCACCGGCGCAGGCGCAGAAGCGCCCGCAGAACAGCCGGAGGCCATCACCGCAGAACAGGCAGAACAGGCAGAACAGCCCACCCCGGAAAATCGGCCTGAAACGGTCCCGCCTTATGGTTCCATCGACGAGGAAACCGCCCGGAACGCCCACTATTGCATCCACATGGGCGACTACAAATCCGGCAGCGCCACGGCCAGTTATCGAAATTCCGTGAACAAAGCCGCCCAGATGGTAGAACAGCAGAAGGCCCGCGTCAGCGCTTTTTACCATGACAAGCTGGACGCCCTGCTGAACAGCTACGCCCGTCGCCTTGCCCAGTGGACGAACGATTACAACCGCAACCAGGCCAGCTATCCCAGCCAGTTTATCGCCGGGGCGGGCAACTTCAATATGCGCAAGCACAACCGCCAAATGTCCCGCGAGGACTCCCTGTGGGAGGAATACCGGCAGATTGAGGCGATTTTGGACAAGATCCGCAGTGTCGGCACCGGCCCGGTAGACCTTGCCGACCCCCACGCCCGCGAAATGCTCACCGAGCGCCTGAACAGCCAACGCCAGATGTTGGAGGACGCCAAAACCGCCAACGCCTATTACCGCAAGCACAAAACGCTGGAAGGCTGCCCCGGTCTCAGCGAGAAAAACCGCGCATGGCTGACCCGTCCCGGTGTGTTCGCCTCCGGTGACGGCTCCCCCATCTCCCAGTACGGCTCCCCCTTCCCCGCTTACGAGCTGGCCAGTCTCCGGGGCAAGATCGAGCGGACAGAACAGCGGCTTGCAGAGCTTGACAAGCGAGAACAGCAGGCCGCCGAGCCTCAGACCGGCACCGCCTTTGACGGTGGACAGATCGTCCGCAATATCGACCTGAACAGACTCCAAATCCTCTTTGACGCCATCCCAGACGCCGACACCCGCGCCGCCCTGAAGCAAAACGGCTTCCGCTGGTCTCCAAAAAATCAGGCATGGCAGCGCCAGCTTACCGACAACGCCGAACGCGCCGCCCGTCAGGTCCTCCGCCTTGCCTGAACAGCGGCAAAAACCCCCTTGGACCACCCTGCTACAATGAAATTAAGAACTGAACAGCCCAGCCCCGGAGGTCACGAGGGCATGAAAGGACAACCCCATGTTTATGGTTTACTTCAAAGGCCCCAGAGACAAACAGCATAAGCCCATGAGCCTGAACACCGGCGAACTGTTTAATCGCCTCGTTTATGCGCCCGTCTACAATGACGATCTTCTCCCAGCCGTTAAGTCATGGATCGACCTGAACAAGAAGAACGCCCCGGATTGTTCAATCCAGTGCCGCGTCCCCGGCACCTCGAAGATCCTATACGCCTGAACAGCCGCACAGAAAGGAGAATACCATGTACTTTCTCGAAAATTACCGCGGCTTTGGCGTATACCTGATTGGATCGGGATATATCGCCCGTAACCGCGAAAGAATTTTAACCGCAAAGACCTACGCCGAAATGATCCAGTGCATCAACCTCTGGACCTGCTGTTGAAAGGAGCACAACCATGAAAATCGCCGGATATTGGGAGTGCAGAAACGAGATCATCGCAGCGCGCCTTCCCACCCCGCACAAGTACGAACCGTTTACCAAGCTTTTCGACATGGACAAAATCGATGCCATCCGCGACAAATACGGCGTTGACCTTTACCGCAAGTGCCTCGCAGACGTAGTCTGTGAGGTCATGGCTGCCGCGATAAATGCGCAGAAGGAAGCCCGCGCAGAAATGACTTATTCTGAAAAAATTGCCGAAGTCAAGAAGGCCGCAGTCAACTGCCAAATAACCGGAGGCTTGCTTGACCGTGGATATTGGTACGGTGAAAATCCGTATGCCGATCAACTGATCGAGAATGCCCTTCTGTGCGACCTTTTCCCTGAAACGGTCGCTGACCCTGAAAACTTTTGCAATTTCCGCAGATCCGATTATGCCATTCTCAGACTGAGCAAAAAAGTCAAACGTGAAATAGGAGGCGAACTCCATGCTGAACACTGAACAGACCCTCACCCGCGTTTTGCGGATCGTCCACGCGCTGGACGAGGACGAAACCGCCATTTATACCGCCGTCAGCAAGAACCCCTACGAATGGGAAAGCGCCGTCGGCCCCATCCCCCAGCTGTATTTCTTAGAACAGGATCTCCGCCGCACGTTGGTGGAGGAAGCCGCCACAAAGTCTGGGCGCCGCTCCGCCTTTTTCGCCGCCCGCCGCATCTGCGACGCAGCCGTGGCTAAGAACAGCACCCGCCCCGCTTCACAGGGCTTCTGGATCGACGAGGAAGGCAAGCAGTGCGTCTGCGACGGGTACCGCGGCTTCCGCCTGAACAGCCCTATGGAGCTGACCGCCGCGCCGGAACTCAGCGCCGACGGTTCCAGGTTCAACCTGGCGCAGATCATAGCCCCCACCCGCAAGAACACCCTGCGTCTCACGCTCCCCTCCGTGACGGAGGTTCGGGCGAAAATCAAGACGGACCGCGCGGAATGGGCTGCCAAGCGCCACCGCAAGGGCGAAACCTTCTCCCCTTATTACGATTTCGGCCCCGGTCTCCCCAGAGTCAACCCAAACTATCTGATCGACTTCCTTCAGCTTTTCCCCGACGGCGAGGCGTTCGCCTCTGAACAGAAGCCCTATATCACCCCCATCTATTTCCGGTCCGCAGACGGCGAGGGCATCCTCTGCCCCTGTCGCAAGGCCGACGAAGCCGCCGCCTGAACAGCGGCGCAGAAAGGAACCGTCCCATGAATTATAAAGCCATGAAGTACAACGCATTGATTGACGATCTTGTTTCGCTTGCCGAAAAGTCGCATGATTTCCGAGAGTCTATCGTCTGCACGGAGGCGTCAACAACGATCAGGCATCTCTTCGACAAAAGCGAACGGCTTTCGATGGAGCTGAAGCGCACGGAAGAAGTCGCCGCAAGCGCCAAGTCTGAAAAGTTCAGTCTGCAATCTTTTATCCTTGCGAACCTCATTCAACCGAATCAGCAGGTGATCCTGTATGAATATACAGGTGTCCAGGAGATGCGCCAATCTTGGCTCGGCCAGTTTTGTGGAATCCCGGATTCCTATGTCCACCGCACTGTGGATAAAGTTTTTGTACCAGCCTACCCGGATATGTTGCCTTTCAACTCCACCCTTTACATTCTTTTGGCCCCGGAAACCTAAAGTCCCTATCCCCAACAACATTTGATTTTTATAGGAGGATGAATCGGAAATGCAAAAAATTGTTTTGAACGGCATGACCTTTGACGGCGCATCCGTCCTTCGGGCCGTGGAGCAGGTGGACCTGTTACCCTGTGGCGGTGAAGGCATGACCTGGAATCCGTGGCAGATCGCGACCCCAGAGGAATATGCCATGCGCCTTCAAAAGATCAATTCGGCGCACTGGGATGCGCTGGATGTTGGCGAGATCCAGCCAGGTCCTTGTCTCTCTGCGCGGGAGATCGTCAGAGGCGGATGGAAGTTTTTATATCAGGTCGATGGACGTGGAGACTGGCAGTCTCAGTGCTTTACTGTATGTGAAGCGGTTCCCCAGAAGTCCTAAATGTCAAAAACCCCCTTGGAGGGGTATCGTATAATAAAATCAAGGGCGAGATAGACGCCGCCCTTGCTTTCCATCTTTCTATCTTCCCTCACGCACGGCGGCTGCCGGCCTACCCAACGGCAGCCGCCAAACTCCAAAACAGCATGGGCGAAAATCGTGCGGGCACGAACGCGGCCTAATCACCCGTGTGAACAGGCTTTTCCATTTCGGCTTGTTTTCCGGTTCAACTCCGGTTTCGCTCACCAGCGGTGCGGATGCCGCACGTAGTATTCTCCTACCTTCCAAGCGTGGCCCGTAAGTACACGCTCGCCGTTCTCGGAGCGGTGCCCCGGTGTGATTCCGGCAGGGCGCAACGCGGATATAGTTCATCGGCAGAACGGCGGCTTCCCAAGCCGCGAAGGTGGGTTCGATTCCCATTATCCGCTCCAAGGGTGCACGAGCAGCGCCCTGCATGGATCGCAAAGCCTCCTGAATGTGTATGACAGCCCGGAAAGACGGGCCGCCACATCACCCGCCATGGCGCAAACAAGGCGGGTCTATGCAGATGTCCAACCGGTGCTTTTTGTCCTTTCCACCCGGGAGCCGGGGACCTCTCCGGCCGTCTGCACCATGCCCTCCCACATAAGAGGTGGTTACTCTATAAACCGTAGTGGGCATGAAACCTCCATATCTGGCAGTGGAGTCGGCGGGTTGATACAGCCGCTATCGGGACGGTATTCTCGGAGAATCTGAGCGACATGACCGCCGGGAAAGTCCGGCATCTATACGCAGACGTCCAAGCCGCGGTCGATCACGCGGGGAGTTGGGGGCATCTCCAACCGTCTGCACCATGGCGGGGAACGTTTCGGGTGATGCGTCTCTGCCAGTGCTCCCCAAAAATATAAGCTGCGGCCTGCAAAAGCAGCTCGTCTCCGGCAACTGGTACTTGCCCTTGACGCCCCGGTGCAATTCCGGTTGGGCATAGGACCCCTCGCACCTCTCGTCCAGGGTTCCCTGACGAAGTGTCCCAGAGGGGACATTTGCAGACGTAGCTCAGTAGGTTAGAGCACCCCCGAAATGGGGAACGATGCAGGTTCAAATCCAGCCGTCTGCACCACATCCAGCGCCGTGAGAAGTACAATCACAAACGGGTTGCCCGGAGATGGGCGCGGCAGGGCAACAGAAACGTGTACCTATGGGGGCCAACCGCAGGCAGCCGACACGCAGCGGTGACAGTCTGGAAAGACAGACAAACATAGGGGCGAATGTTCCAAGGCTGGCGAGGCGGTCTCCAAAACCGCTTGGGTGGGTTCGATTCCCAACCGTCCCTGCCAACTCTAAACGGAGTCACCAACGGAGTATAAACAAGTGGGGTAACCGTGGAAACCGGAGATATGCGGCATAGGTGCCCCGTAAGGGGAGACCACAGCGAGTGACGCCGAATGCTGGCCGAAGCGCTAAAGCAGGGCAGGACTGCAATGCCGTACCATCCCGGCCAGCGGGCGAGGAAGCGCAAAAAGCTAAGTATTAGGCGGCTGGTATAATTGCCAAGTTCCTGATGGCTGGTAGGAAGACGCAGCGCAGCCGGGAGCCTATGTAAAAATACAGGGGTGTAGCCAAGCGGTAAGGCAAGGGACTTTGACTCCCTCACGCGCTGGTCCGAATCCAGCCATCCCTGCCATTGAAATTTTAGGAAAGGAGGATGTCCCATGAACAAGACTGAATTGATCGCCGCCGTTGCGGAGCGCACCGGCCACACCAAGCATGACACCGCACTGCTGGCCGACGCCCTGTTTACCGTCATCGAGGAATCCCTGCTCAACGGCAGCGAGGTCAAAGTCCCCGGCTTCGGCAAGTTCGCCGTGAAGCACCGGGAAGCACGGGTGGGGAAAGATCCCCGCACCGGCGAGGAAAAAAAGTTTCCCGCCAAGACGGTTGCGGTGTTCCGCCCCGCAAAGCCCCTGAAGGATGCCCTGAACGGCTGATACCCCCATTTCGTAAATCGCCCACAGAAGCCCCGTAAGCGCCCCTTGAGTTTCGTGGGGTAGTTTTAGCCCCTCGCCTCTCTCTTATCTCTCAGGCCGCTTGTGGGGCCGTCAGCGCAAGAATTTTAATCAAGACCATACTCATACCGAAAAAGGGGGAACGGTTTCCGTTTTGGAAAAGGTTCCTCCCTTTTTTATCTCGACATTCCATGTAAAAGCGCCTATAATTTCCCCATAAAAAGGAATTACACACCTAAAGGAGATTTTTACGATGAAGATTATGAACCCCGCCGCCATGAACCGATACAACGCCTTGCGGGAGGCCGCCGGTAAGATCGACCGTCTGGTCCCCCAAGTCCGCTTGCTGGACCAGCCGCCCCACGAGAACCGGGAGAACGCCTCCGTTGCGCTGGAATTTCCCACTCCCCTTGTGGTTCTTAATTCCACCATCCGTCAGGCGCTGTCCTTCCTGTTCTGCCAGTGCGACACTGTGCAGACGGACAAGACGGACCGGGGCATCTGCTTCACCTTTACCGTCTCTGAAATCTGGATCACGGAGGAAACCACATGAACCTGAAAACCAATGTCACCCGTCGGGACTTCGCATTCAGCGTCACCGCCGAGACCAAGGCGGGAGAGCTGCGGATGTTCGATCATACCGTTGACGCCGAAAGCGAGGAAGCCGCCCGCCTGCTCCTGATCTCCTATCTGGAAAGCCGGGGCATGGAGCTGGTGGAGGCCCGCCTCACCGGCGCGGAATAACGAGGTGCACTGCATGAGTAATCAAAACGCAGAAATGAAAGCGCTGGCCGATAACTTCTGGAATAACTACTTTCGACCCAAGGTGGCGGACGCCACCCGCTCCTGTCTCCGTCTGGAAAAGGCAACCGTGAAAGCGGCCCCCAGCGGCGGCACTGTGGCCGTCCAGTTTCCCTTCGACGATGCCGTGTTAAATTTGCCCTACGCTTCGTCCCTCTCCGGTCTTACCGCCGGACAGTCCGTCTGGGTGGGCATCCCCTACTCCGACCTCTCCAACGGCGTTGTGATGTTCGACGCCACTTTCCAGAACCTTTAAGCAAACACCTTGCAACCTCTAAGCAAGTTCTAAGCAAGATTTAAGCAAGTTGTAAGCAAGTTAAAAATCAAAGCCGCCCACCACAAAAGGAGGCCATACCTATGCCCAACACCTACTATTTCGACGCGGCGGCCCACGAACCGCCCTCCCCCGCCGCTCTGGATGCTTTCCATGCGGCCCTGTCCCTCGGCAACCCCAGCGCCCTGCATGACCGCGGTATCGCCGCAAAACAGGCGTTGGAGCACGCACGGGAAAGTATCGCCCAAGACCTGAACTGTCTCCCGGAGGAAGTCTACTTCACCAGCGGGGCCACGGAAGCCTGTAACTGGATGATGGAGACGCTGGAAGCGTTCTGCACGCACATCAAATTCCCCCGGCACTACGAGCACCACGCCGTTCTGGAATATCCCCCCGTGGATCATCCCCACCGCACGAACCGCACCGGCTTCACCCATATGCTGGCCCACAACGAGACCGGCGAGATTTACGACATTCTCTCCATGCGGCGCAACGAGTCTGACGCCCTCTTTGCTGCCTGTGACGGTACTGCCGCTGTCGGTCATATCCCCGTGGACTTCAAGGCCCTTGGCGTGGACTATCTGGCTTTCGGTGCCCATAAGTTCGGCGGCATCGCCGGGATCGGCTGTCTGATCGTCCGTCGGGGCGCACCCCTGATCGCCATGATCCGCGGCGGAGCGCAGGAGCGGGGCAAGCGGGCGGGAACGGAAAGCGTGGCCCTCGCCTGTGCGATGGCTGCCGCCCTCCATGAGCGCACTGTCCATATGGACGCTGACCGGGAACACCTTGCCAAATGCCGCGATCTGCTGATTTCCTATCTGTTGCGATTCATCCCGGATACCTACGTCAACGGCTTTTATGAACCCGGCGATACGATCCGCCGTCTGCCCGGAAACGCCAACCTCTCCTTCTTGGGCGTGGAATCCCCCGCCCTCGTCATGGCCCTGTCTGCGGAGGGCGTGTACGCATCCTCCGGCTCCGCCTGTACCAGCGGGGAGGCAGGCGGAAGCTATGCACTCCGGGCCATGGGCTACCCCGCCAACCGCGCCCGCTCCGCCGTCCGTTTCACCCTCCCCTATACCGTCACAGAGGATGATGTGCTGGGCGCCGTCCCTCTGATCGTCAGCGCTGTGGAAAAGCTCCGCCGCCTGACCCCTACCCCCTGAACGCGGGGCCAGACCGTAACGCTTGACTTCTGCTTCAAAATGCGATATGGTCAAACCATCAGGAATTTGGGAGGTTTTTGATATGGCACTGATAAAATGCACCGAATGTGGCAAAGAGTTCAGTGATAAGGCGTCCGCTTGCCCTAACTGCGGCTGCCCTACAAAGGATGTTTTGTCCGAACTGGCCCGGTCTCAGGAAACGCTGGAAGCAGAGCCGAAAACCGCAGAACCTCCTGCACCTGAAACACCAACCACACCTGTGGAATCCGCTCCACAGTCTACGCCAAGTGAAATGATTCGGCCTGCTACGGGAAATGACGATACAGAAAAGCCTTGTGGGGAAAAGAAAGGTCATAATATTGTTCAAATGCTTGTCGGCCTTTTTATCTGCTTTGCCATCCTTTGTGCTGGTTTTTTCGTATTCTCTAAGAAAACAAATAAAAATCTTCAAGATACGCATACGCAAACAAAAACGAGCGATACTTACCATTCTTCAGGAAACTCCTCCACCTCGTCCAGCTCTTATACGAAAAAGACGGACACGAACACCGCCCGCCATTCGGATGATGACGCTTTTTACTGTGCACAGTTGATTGTAGAGGACTATCTGAAAGCGCCGTCCACCGCAAAATTCTGCAAGCTATCGGACGCCACCGTTACCCATTTGGGAAACGGCGAGTATATGGTCACAGGCTGGGTGGATGCGGAAAACTCCTATGGAGCCATGATCCGCAGTGATTTTATTGTCACCTATACCGCCACCGAAAAAGGCTTTAAAAACGGGAACGCCATTATCGGATAACGATTGAAAAAGACCGCCTTTCCGGGCGGTCTTTTCATTTAGTTGTCCCAAAAATCGCAAAAATCAAAAAGAGAATTACCGCCCAAATAGCGGATACAATATTTTTCTCCACTCGTTCGTAGTCAATGGGTTTTTCCGGTTCCCCTTGCGTTGTTTCCCGCGCCCTCATTGCTTTCTGTTTTTGTTTGTTTCGCCAGTACCGGTTAAACTCACGCTTCGCATTGTTTCGGAACCGCTGTCCCCTTGCCATAAAACCGACCCCCTAATCCATCAACTCTCAGAATTTTCTTCTCGCTTTTTAAAAATCAGCCAAACCATGCTCCCCGCTGTCCCTAAAAAAAGCAGATCCGCCCATCTGGAATATTGATATGTCTGAAAAATTCCCATTTGCACGTTTTTCAAATTCGGTTTTTCCACGGTAATGTCGGCGTCTGTCGGCTCCTTTGGACGCTCCGGCTTGACCGGCTCTGCCATGGTTATCTGTGGCGGCGAATAAACCGGTTTCACGGGCTTTTCCGGCAGCTCCGGCAGTTTACTTTCGTCGATCTCAACCGTGTATTTATGGGGCTTAAACGTATAAGTATATGTGAAATTTGCGGAATTTCCAGCGTAACGCCCTCGGTTTTCATAAACGCTGAACGTTTGGCTCACGGAAAAACCGTCCCGGAAATCTGCCTCTCGCATGGTGTAATTTGTCTTGGAAGACCCGACATCCGGATAACTGTCCCGCTCGACGCGGAGCGTGGAGCATTTTGCCGTACCGCCCAGCTTCAGCGTCACGGAACCTCTGTACCAGATTTCCGTCCCATTGACCTGTGTTGTTTCGCTCCATTCATGCCCTACATGGTTGTTCCAGTTTGTGATCCCAAATACATCCACGTCAAACGCAAGCCCGCGCCTGAAAATATCCCGTTCAGCCGCCTCCACCATTTTTCGCGTCGTGTCTGCCCGTTTGCGGACAGCGGAATTATATTCCAGGTTCTTTTTTTCGTAAGCCGATTTCCTTTCGGCAAAAGCCGCGTCGTATTCGGCGGTTTTTTCCGTGACCGCCTGAACCTCTTTCTGGTAAGCCGAGGAATCGCTCTTATATTGTGCCATATCCGCCTTGTATTGCTCCATGTCCGCCTGATACTGCGCTTGCAGCCTGTCCATATCCGTCGCGCAAGCGGCTTCATATTGCGCTGTAAGGCGTTTGCAATAGTTTTTCTCCGCGTTCCCCGCAAACAACAATCCGATCAAAATAAACGCGGAAAGCACGGTCATCGCCGCGACGCCGTTCCGATTCATTTGCTCCATATCCCCATTTAGTCTTTTCTCCGAATTAGCTCTTGACTTTTTGGGCTACATGATTTATACTCTATTTATGGGCTACAAGAAGTGAGGTGAAATCATGAGTCCAAGAACCGGACGCCCCAGAGCGGAAAATCCAAAATCCAATCCCCTTCATGTCCGCCTTGATGATCAGACCCTTTCCGTGCTTGACCGTTATTGCGAACGTCACGGGAAAAAACGCACCGAAGGGATCAGGGATGGGATCATGCTGCTTTCCGGCAAATAGAAGAATAACGGCGTACTGTCAATTTCTTGGCGGAAATCAGTACACCGTTATCGTCACAACCTTTCGGAAGTGTGTAAATATTCTACTACACTTCTTTCGGAAGGTCAACCCCATTATGCCCATCGACAGCGAAAAAACCTCGTAAAGCCTGTTAAAAACCCCCTTGGAGGGCTGTGGGATAATGGAAGTATCAAGACCAATCGAAAGGAGTTTTATTTATGCAAGAATTGCAAGTTATTACCCACAATGGCGTGGAAACCGTTGACAGCCGTGAGGTGGCTGAAATGGTCGGAAGAAACCACAAGGAATTGCTACGTGACATCCGAAATTATGCTGAAACCATTGAAAAATCTAACGAGCGCAATTTTGCGCTGGTTGATTTCTTCATCCCCAGCACCTACACGGACAGCAAAGGAGAGGAACGCCCCTGCTATCTTCTCACAAAAAAGGGCTGTGACATGGTAGCTAACAAAATGACCGGCGAAAAGGGTGTCCTGTTCACCGCCGCTTATGTCACCGCCTTTGAGAAAATGCGCCAGACTATTTCTCGCCCCCTCTCCCCCGCCCAGCAGCTTTTGGAACAGGCCCGCCTTTTGGTGGAGCAGGAACAGCGGCTTGTGGCTGTTGAAAATCGGCAAAACGAACTGACCTTAAAGGTTCAGCGCAATTCTGATACAATGGATAAGGTCACAGCCGCCTATGTCGCTCCCATTTCCTCCGGCGATAACTGGCAGGAGAGCGCCAACCACACCATCAACGCCCTGGTCGAGCATTTCTGTCTCAACCACCAGATGTTCCGCAGGGAACTCTATGAGGAACTGGAACGTGAATCCGGCTGCGATCTCCAACAGCGTTTGACCCGGCTGAAAAACCGTATGAAAGCGGCAGGCGCTACCGTCACGCAATGCAGAGCCGTCACGAAACTTACCATCATTTCTCAGGACAAAAAGCTCCGCTCCATCTTCATCGGCATCCTGCGCCGCCGGGCGCTGGAATTTACCGCCGCCGAGACCGTTTGATCCCACGCCAAAAGATTTTACACATTTTTACACACATTCAGGAGGAAAACCGACTATGTTGACCGTGAAAGATATTGTTTCCATTCTACAATTCGGAGAGTTCGATGACAAATACGGAAAAGAGGTTCCCCGCCTTACCGTCTCCGCTGACGGCCTCGCCACCCACATCAACCCGGAAAACAAACTGGAAATGGCCGCTTACGGTGACTTCATCATCGACCGTATCCACGTGGACGAACTGGGCGTGGAACTCTGCGTGAAAAGCAGCTTGTGTACCGCCGGGGCTTGACCGCCCCCCCGAATTTTAGGAAAGGACTGATTTTATGGGAAGAACCTCTGCGCAGGAGCGCCGGGTCATGTCGGCCTTAGATAGCTGGCTCCGCAACGTGCAGGCCAGCGGCGCGGCGGAGCGCACCGTCACCGCCTACGCCGCCGTCACAAACAGCTTTTATTCCTTCCTCGTGGAAAGCGGCCTTTCCACCGAGGAACCCACTTTCACCACCATGCAAGCCTACCGGGATCACCTCTTTGACCGTGGCCTCTCCCCTGTCTCCGTCCGGTATCATCTGGTGGTCCTCCGCTCCTTTTTCACCTACGCCAGCTCCCCCGAACTGGGCGAGGATCGCTTTTATGAGCAAAACCCCGTTTCCCTCTACCTGATGCCCTCCCTCCGCAAATTGGGAAAGCGCCCCTATGACGTGCTGCTCACCGATGAGCAGGTCTGCAAGCTATGGCGAGATTCCCCCGTCCGCACCACCCACCCGGAGAACTGGCCCCGGAATTACGCCATCGTGATCCTGCTGCTGACCACCGAACTGCGCAACGCCGAACTGCGGGCCTTGACCCCAGCAGACATCGACTTGGAGGAAGCCGCCCTCCGCGTGGAACACGGCAAGGGCGATAAATTCCGGGTGGTGGACCTGCCGGACATCGCCGTGATTGCCCTCCGCCATTACCTCGCCAGCGGCATCCGCCCGGACGATCTCCCGGATACCGCCCCCCTGTTCGGCACCCTCCGTTCCGGCGAATGGAAGGCCGGCACAAAACAGTGGCTTTCGGAGCTGGTGGAGCGGCACGTCCGCTCCGTCACCGGCGTTCCTGACATCCGCAGCCACGATCTCCGACACGTCGGCTCCCGTTTGGATCTCAACTCCGGTATGCCCGAAAACGAACTGCAAGCCAAATTGGGCCATTCCAGCCCCATCACCACCCAGCGCTATTCCGGGCGGCTCATGGACCGTTCCGGGCGGAAAAGCGCCAAGAAGGTCTTTGCCGAACGGGACTTGCAAGCCAAGCGCAGTGCCGACAAGCTCACCGCCTTTTACGCCTGATTCCTCAACATTCACCCTGAAACTAAAACACACGTCCGTGCGTTCCGATCGCATGGGCGTGTGTTTTTTTATGCCCCCCTGTTGCGGGATAACTCCCTCTATTTCGCCCAGAAACGCCCTCAGACGCTCTCTGCTGTTTCCATATCACCCCGTATATCCCCTGACCCGTCCTCGCGATCCTGCGCCCATCCCTGCCCCGGCCGTTGCCATTTATTGGCCGATTGGGCGCAACGGCAAAAGGAGCGCACGGTCAATCCGTGCGCTCCACGTACAGTTCTTCTGCTCTGCGCTGTGCGGCCATCAGATCCGCTTTCAACCGATCCAGCTCTTCAATGGTCTCCGTAATGGCGTGAAACAGGCAAAGGTATTCCGGGGTCAGATGTTCCATGTTCTCGCCTCCTTTCTGCGGTAAGCATATCACAGGCGGCGTGTCGAAAAAGCGGGAAATATGACGGCACCGAAAATAACTCCCCCGGATCAATTCCGGGGGAGTTATTTTGTGACACTTAAAAGCAAAAAGCGAAAGCAACGCCAAATTCAGCCATTGCGTTAAAGAAGTCAGCGTTGCCGCGACTACCGACCAGGCAAAAATCTGTGGTGCCAGAAGAAGGAGAACGCGCCCACCAACGGCTTTTTCCCGTTACTTTGCGCCCTTTAAGAGCATGGTGGTTTCATCAAATAGTGCATTGCTGGGAAGAACCAAAGCGGGGCGGATGCCGTACGAGCTGTATGCGTAGTAGTAGTAGTAGTAGCCGCCGTCGGAACGGACGAACCACACGCGGCCGTCGTTGTCGGTGCTCGGGGAGCGGAGCCACCAGAAGGCGGCTGAGCCGTTCAGGTACGCAATGCGTTTGTTGTTTGCGGACGTGGTTGTTCCGCTCGTAAAGTAATCCAGCTTTGCTCCATCTACGGGGAAATCGCTATCGTCGCTGGTCGTCCAACCAACTTCGTAGCCAGAAAGCAGGAAAATCTTGCAGAGCAGCCCGTTCGCACCGCTCTGATCCGAACCGCCAGAGCCACCGTTCTTGCGATACGGGATTTTTACTTGTTTGATCGCAGCCTGTTCTACACTGCCAAGGCTGTTAAAGAAATCCCCGTTCAGCCATGTGTTGATCGCGCTGCTTTCATACTTGTTTACGTTGTTGGGGTCCCACTGCCTGTTGCTGTGAATATCCTTCCTCAGCAGCCACGTTCCGTCACAGCTTGCGTCATACAGACTGCTGTTTTCCGGGATGCCTTGGTTGACCACCAGATACTCCACCGCTGCGCCGCCCTCCATCAGCTTCACGGTGGAACCCACCGCAAGGCTTGAGGCCAGCACCCCCGTCACCGGTGCCGTATGCACCTCGCCCTTCCGCATCATCAAGCAATGTCCCATCACGCCACCCCCTTCAAAAGCAAAGAGGTTTCGTCAAACACGGCGTTGCTGGGGAGAATCAAAGCGGGGCGGATGCCGAACGAACTGGATGTGTAGTAGTTGTTGCCGGTACCGCCGGAGAGGACGGCCCACACGCCGTCGGCGCCGTCGGTGTACGGGGAGCGGAGCCACCAGTAGGCGGCCGAGCCGTTAAAGTTTGCGACGCGCTTGGAGTTGCCGTCAAAGCTTGCGGCGAAGTAGTCCAGCTTCGCGCCATCATGCGGGAAATACTGGTTGTCTCTGGTCGTCCAGCCAACCTCATAACCACCCAATAGGAAAATCTTGCAGAGCAGCCCATTCGCACCGCTCTGATCCGAACCGCCAGAGCCACCGTTCTTGCGATACGGGATTTTTACTTGTTTGATCGCAGCTTGTTCCGCACTGCCCAACGTATTGAAAAACTCTCCGTTCAGCCATGTGTTGATCGCGCTGCTTTCATACTTGTTTACATTGCTGCTATTCCACTCTCTATTACTATGAATATCCTTTCTCAGCAGCCACGTCCCGCCACAGCTTGCGTCATACAGGCTGCTGTTTTCCGGGATGCCCTGATTAACCACCAGATATTCAACCGCCGTGCCGCCCTCCATCAGCTTGACCACAGATCCCACCGGCAAAGCGCTTGCTAAGATACCGGTTGACGGTGCTTTTGCTCTGCACCCGCCAACCACTGTTACATGGCCCATCAGCTCACCTCCGCAACAATGGGGATTGCAACCGTGTTGGCGTCCCCGAAAATCGTGAATTTGATGCCGCCGTCATAGGTCTCGGCGTAACCGTTGGTGATGCAGTTGAGATACTGGTTCTCTGCCTCCACGAAGGCTGCGTAATCGTCGGAAGTTCCGCTGCCGGTGTAAACATGATCCACCATAGCGGTGCTCTGAGCCGTCACCCCGGCGATGGCAACACTCTGGGTTTTTACGCCGGTGTTTTCATCCTCCACCCACGCAGTTCCGATGGTGGCAGTGTAGGTGGCGCTGCCCTTCCGCAGGTCAAGGGCTTCCAGCTCATTTTCAATCTTGTTCAGATGCTCCGCGTCCAGCGCCGGGGCCTGGCCGTTGACCCATGTGGTTTTTGCGTATGCCATTACATCCGCCCCCTCTCAGGAAAAGAAAGGGCCGTTTTTCCGCAACGATTCTTCTTCATAAAAGTTCCTCCTTTTGATCCGGTGCCCCGTTGGGGCTGCTTCACTGTTCAGGTGGGCCACCCCGTCACGGTGGCCATGGGGAAATCCTGTACCGACACGGCGGAAATCTGCATGGGGCCGCTCCACGTCAAGGGCCTTGTGAACCCCTGCACCAGATGCCGCTCCACCGGAGACCCCGCCTTGTCGCTCCGCACAATGGAGATCAGTTCGTTCTCGTTCAGGTGCATGATCTGACTGCACGAAACCGAGACGGACTTTTGCAGTGCTGCGGACCGTTTCAGCTTCCACACAGCCAAGTCCTCGCACTGCCGTTTCGTGGAATAGCCCGCCGCCCGGTAGCGCACGGTTTTGCGCCCAATCCGACTTACATTCGTGCTGCTGGCCGGGTCGAGGTTCTGCGCCCGCGCCGCCACCTGCGGGCTGTTGTTCACGGCTTCCCCGATCACGATGAAATCGTTGTACACCTCCGTGTTCTTCTCCGTGTACTCCGTCCCCAGCAGCTCCGCCTCGCTTTGGGAGAATTGCCACGCCAGCGGCTTGTCGCTGTCCAGAATATCGTCCTGAGAGGGGTCAATCCGCAGTGCGCCGGAGGCATCGTACCCGATCCACGCCGCCAGCATTTCCGCAAGACCAAGGCACACGTCCGCATAGCTTCCGTTGTCACTGTCCACGCGCAGGGTGTAGGGCGCGTCCGTCAGCTTGGCCGTGGTGCCGTTTGCCAGCTGCTGAGTCTTGCCGTTGTAGTATTCCGTGAATACCGGGGCCACATTGTCCACCAGTTCCCCGTTTCCCCGGTCCAGTTTTAAAAGGGCTGCGATGGGGGCAAATACATTGACACCCGCTTTCACTTCATAGGTCCCTTCCAGATAGCCGAAAAGCGTTCCGTCCAGATCCGACCATTTGTCCACCAGGTTGTACTGCGCCGTCCGCTTGGCCGGTTCCAGCGTCTCCACTGGGTCCTTCACCAGAAAGACACCCTGCTGAATGTAAAAGTCCGTGCCGTCGCTGAGCACAAGGCCCTCATCCAGTGCGATCCGGTTCCCGAACCACACCCGGTTGATGTTGTAATCGAACGTGCCGTCCAGATTCGCCAGCGTCACCGAGGCCGTCCGCCGCTGCCCGTTGTTCAGATTCACGGACAGGCTCCCGTCTGCGATAAACGCCCCGGCGAAGCGGCCCGTGGGGTTGTTGTCCAGTGCGAAAGCCGTGGAGCCGTCCGGCTGCAAAAACCGCAGACGGCACAGTTTGGTAAAAGGCCGGCGCAGCATCTTGCGGTAATCGTTCATCCGTTCCGCTTGGGTCATTTCTGCATCGCCTCCCTCTTATGCAAACAAAGCGTCGCTGGATGTGAGCAGGATACGCGCCCCGTCCGCGGAGCTGATCTCCACCCATGGCAGCGTCACTGTCTGCACCTGCTGTCGGCTGCCGTCCATGGTGCTCATGGAAATGGCCCCGCCCGCCCTGATCTGCCACAAGTCTCCCCGCCGGTCTTTCAGGAATAGGGTGTCCTGCGTGGTTGAGAGGGCGTACACAGCGTCCCGGACAGCGTTGGTATCCGTATACTCTCCACTGGGTAAAACGTGCCCTATGGCCGCTGAAAGCGTCCCGGAGCGGTAATCGCTGGGGGAACTCTGTACCGTAGGATACCGGGTGAAATTCCCCAGCACACCGGGGCTGTTGTTGTTGCTGATTTCCCCGCTGGCCACGTTCAGGCTGAACCGGAAGATTGCCGCCGGGTGATAGCCCCCATCTGCGTCCGTGGTGCATTGCAGAACCGTCCAGTCCCAGAAGATAGGCGTCACCGCGTCGGAGATCAGGGCGTTGGTCACGATAACCTCCTGCCCGTCCGCCGTCTGCCCCAGTCCGAACATATAGTAGCGGTACGTCTCCTGTGATACCGCCTTGCAGTCCAGAATGGCCCGCTCCGAAAGGGGCGTCTGCGCCACCGGTTCCAGCGTTGCTTCCCCCTCGTGGTAGCGGTAAATGGCAAAGCCCGTCAGCGTTCCGCTGAAGGCCATATTCCCAGCCTGCAGGCCGCCTCCGGCGAAATCTGTCTGGAATAGTGTGTTCCCGGAAAACGCCCCCGGCGTCCAGCCGTCCTGGCTCAGAATCTGGTCCAGCACACTGGCTTCCAGAACCTCACCCGTCACCCACAGATAGTCGCAGGTTTGGACGCCGCCCAGCGTCAAAGAGGTAATGGATCGTCCCGCCAGCTTCACCTCGCTGCTGAAAAGGTTGCCGGACTGAGTACCCTTGGAAGGGTACAGCTCCGGTCCGGGGTACAGGGTCACGGCGGGATACAATGCGTTGACCCATGTCACCTGCCGGAGATAGATTTGTCCGCCGGTGATCACCAGCGTCCATTCGTCCTCCGCCGTTACGCCGCGCAGTGCGTTCTTCCAGACCTCCACGCCGTCCACCGTCATAGAAACGCCGGATTTCCCCAGTGTCACAATGGCCGCACCGCCATTCAGCCCCACCGACAGGATGGGATTGTCGCGGGTCACGTCCACCGTCCCGCTCCACACCAAGCTCCACGGCTGAGCGTAGTTCATCGGCTGCCCCGTCACCTTGTCCCAGATCACGGTCCCATCTGCTCCCAATACCAGCTTTCCGTTTTGGATGTGGTTTTCTCCTGCCGCCGTGCCCTGCACATCGTACAGCCCCGGCCATGTCACCCGGATACCGGACTTTTTGCAGTTGGGACAGGCCACCACCGCACCGGTGGGGGTGGCGGTAGCGTAGGCCACCCGGAAATCCACCCAACCGGTGTCCGCCTGTACGCCGTTTTCCGTCTGCACCTGGCAGCGGACGGCGTAATCCGTGTCGGAAAACAGGCCGTCATACTCCATCCGCAGTTCCGCCGTGCCGTAAATACGCCCGCTGTCATAGAGCGCCGTATTGCTGCTTTTTGCCCGGAGCATCCACCGCACCCAGTTCAGCGTGTCCCCCTGCGCCTGCGTATAGGTCGCCGTGAAGGCGTACTTCCGCACCGCCAGCGGCGAGGGGATGGCGGCCACGGTCAGTACCGGGTCCGCCCTCGTCAGAAAGACCGATGCGCTCCGCTGGGTCACGCTCTCTGCGTCGGTCTCCCCCCACCACTGCTTGATGATCAGCTTGTACTGCTGCCCGTTTTCCATATTCGCCCCGCTCAATGCGTCAGCCGGAATGGTGTGGGTAAACAGCACGGTGTTTCCCGCGTAATCGATCCCATAGAAGGGACATCCCTCCGTCAGTTTCCCCGTGGTGTACACCTGTGTGGACGCCGCATCGTTTTTGCAAACCGTCAGGGAAAACGCGGTCATAGCGGAGTTGCCGTTCACCTGCCAGCTCACCGCCAGCGGCTTTGTAATGTCAACCGTGCCGTTTCCCAGCTCCCCAAGGGACGAGGGATAAATATTCGTTGGTTGGAATAATGCCATGCGTCCGCCTCCCTTAATTTTTGTAGAGGCCCAAGTTCCCGGCCCCGTGGTTCAATGCCTGCATGACCTGCGCAACGGTCAGGCGGTTGGCCGCCTCCGCCCCGATCTGAACGCCGTTTACGTTGTAGCTGTCTCCGTAGTGGTCATAGCTGGTCCGGCTCATCACCGTTTTCCCCGGCATGGTGCCGCCACGCTCCACCGCGCCGTACAGCCATCCAAGCTCACTCATCCGCTTCTGGAAGGTGCTGTCTGCGCTGGGTTCCAGCATCTTCTCCGCCAGCAGCGGAGGAATCACGATTTCGTCCTGACTGGTGGCCTTGATGCCGCCCAGCCCCCGTAGGATGCCGCCGGAATCGTACTTCTTGTACGGGTCCTTTCCGCCGTACTTATCGTTGATCTTGTTCTGCCGTTCTTCTTTTAGTTTGTCGATGGTGGCCTGACTGGCTCCGCTTTTCTCCGCGTTCTTGATAGCCAGAGAGTAGTCCACGTTGCTGTCATAGCCCTTGCCGCCGGAAGAACCGGAAGAAGAATTGCCCTTGGAGGACGAGGACCCGCCCCCGGAGCTGCTTCCGCCCCTGTCAGGGTCTTGCCCCCCGTACATGGCGTTGATCTTGTTCTGCCGCTCTGTCTCTAACTGCTTGATCAGCCCTTCCCCGGCCCCGGACTCCTTGGCCTGCTTGATGGCAAGGTTGTAATCCACGTTCTTATCAAAGCCCGCGTAGTACATATCGTTGCCGTCTGCATCCACCTTGGGATACAGCCCGGAGAGGTCAGCTCTGGCTGCTCCCTGATGCACGTTGATGGCCTTGGTTGCGTACCCGTTCTCATCGTAGGTGATCACATACCCGTTTTTCTCAACGGTTCTGCCCGCAAGTTTCTGATCCCGGCTCATGTCCGCGCCGGTGTAGGAACCTTTCACGCCCTTGCCGTAAGGCGTGGTGTCCCGGTAGTTCAGGTTGGCGTCGCTGCCGTCCGCCAATTTCCAGCCGGAGGACCCGGAGGGAATGAACCCTTCGTTCATCTCCGTCTGCGTCCAGCCGCCGCCCGGATTCTTCGTGTAGTCGAAGTGGTAGCCTCCGGTCGCCCCGGCCGCACCCATCATCCCCGGTAGCATCGTCTGTCCTGGGAGCATAATCCCATTCATAGCCCCTGCAATGTACTGGTTCAGCTTGCCCAGCAGGTTGTTGACCTCCTCCACCTGCTGTCGCATCTTGGGTGTGCCGTTTCTGGCAATATCGCTGAGAATATCGTCAATGGTCCGGGTAGGTTCCTGCAAACTGTCCGTGATCCGCTTCCACTCGGCCTTTAGAGTGTCATAGGTCTCCTCGATCAGCTTTTTCTTGGCTTCCAGTTCGTCAATTTCACGCTGAAGCGCCAACTCCCGCTCGTACTCCGCCAAGTCCTCCTTGGCCTTTTCATAGGCGTCCTGTGCGGACTTTACGGACGATGCGTTGGCTTCCCACTCCCATTGCCCGGTAGCGGCGTTGAATACCCGCACCGTCCGTTCCTTCTGGGCTTCCAGCAAGGCGTTCTGCTTTTCCAGCACCGCCGCCTTCAGCTGTTCCAGTTTCAGGGCTTCGTCCTCGGCTTGCTTGGCATCCTTCAGCGCCGCGATCTGCTTGTCAATGGCGTCAACCTGCTTGTCACGGGCATCCGCCGCCTCTTCCAGCTTTTTGTTAACGGCATCTTCCAGTTCGTCCCAAAGATCCTTTTGCAGTTCCTGAATCTGCTTGGTGATCTTCCAGTGCTCCGTGGAAAGGGCGTTGATGTCCGCCTGACTGGCCCCGATCCGCCGCATATACTCCGCCTGTGCGTGGAGCGCCGCTTGGATCTGCCGCATCTTGTCGATCTGATCCGCCGTGCTGTCCCCACGCTCCTGCATGAGGGAAAGCTCCGACTTCCGCAGAGATACAATGTCCTTCAGCCGTTCCAGCTCCGCGTCCTTGGTGGACTTGGTGGACCTGCTGGATTTTTTTGTCCCGGAAGGCGATTCGATGCCTGTGGAGGCGTTATAACCGTACTTCTCCGATTCCGCAATGGCGTTTTTCAGGCGGTTCATGGCCCCCTGCGCCTTCGTACTCAGAAGAAAGGCGTTTTTCAGATTCTCGTAATTCTCCCTGGACTGGTCAGCGCTGTACGCCGACATGGCAAGGCTTGCTACCTCCTGATACCCCGCCACAATGCTTTTGAGTTGGGTCAGGGTCTCCTTGGCCATGGTCTTTGCGCTGCTGGAAATGCGCCCGTTTGCGGCAATGAGTCCGTCTGACGCACTCAGTGCGGCAGACTTGCACACAACGTACTTATCCCCTACCTTTGCAATGCTATCCGCCAGTTTGGGATAGGTCTTTGATACCGCCTCCGCCTGTGCTCCCGTCACCTCCACGGCATCGCCGTATGTGGCGGCATAATCCGCCGCTTCGTCATACGCTTGGTTCAGTGTGTCCAGTGCGGCCTTGGCGTCAGATGTTTTATCCCCCAATACCTCATGGGCCTGTGCAAATCGCGCAAGCCCCGTGGTCACGCCATCATATTCTTTCTGAAGGTCTCCAAGGTCTCCCCGGTTCTCCTTCAGCTTTTTGGAGAGATCACCCGCCTGTTCAATCAGGGATTTCTCATACGTCTCCCCGGTCTGATAGGCTTTTTTCTCCGTTTCCTCAAACTGGATGCCCAGCGCTTCCAATTCCTGCCGGGACTTTTCCGCCGCTCCCGGAATGTACTGGTCCAGGTATGCGGTTAGTTCCGCATAGCTCTTAAACGTCCGCCCAGTGAGACCCAGCGCCTCCGCACCGCCCCTGCTCTCGCCCATAGAGGTCAGGTGATATACCGTCTCACCGGTTCCTACATACCCTCCGGCGCTTTTCAGTGTGCGCTTGGCCTGTCTTGCTTCCAGTTCTCTGAGTTTTTCAATCTGCCGTTCCAGTTCGGCGTTTTCCTGTTCCAACGCCGCCTTTTCATTCAGAATTTCCGGAGTTTTTTCGTTCCAGCCAAGTTCGTTAATCTCGGTGAGCCGCCGCCGGTTTTCCCCCAACTTTTCTGTGTTGTCGGAAATGTCGGTGTTCAGTTCGTCAATGGACTTTCTCGAATCCTCCGTGGCATTCCACAAGAATCCAAACGCCGCCACCGCCGCGCCGATGGCAAGAATCCACGGGTTCATGGCGATCCCCGCCGCAGAAAGTTTCGTGATCGCCGCCGTGGTGCCCTTCGCCGCCGCCTGAATACCTACCAGCCCCAGCGACACCGCTCCGGCAGTCACCGCCGCGTGCCCAAGATCCGTGTTCAGGCTTTCCATTGCGCCGATCAGCACGTCCAGCCCGCCCTTAACGGCGTCGGTGCTCACCATGCTTTGGATGAACTCCGTCCATTCGTTTTTCAGAATGTTTGTCTTGCGGGTCCAGCTGTCCATGGCGTTGGAAATTTCCTTGTCCGCGCTGCCTACGGCGTTGGCGTAGTCTTTCAGCATGGACTGGTACATATCCCAGTTCTGGATCAGGGCCAGCAGCTGAGAGGTCCGCAGCTTGCCGCCGATGTCGCTGACCATCTCCATCAGCTTTTGTTCGGTCAGCAGCCCGTCCTTCATGCTCTGGGCAAGGCCCCCAATGGCTTCCATGGGGTCAATGACCTCGCCGGTGGCCTTTGCCGCTTCATACGCAGCCGGGGCGTACTGCCGGATCACGTCCCTCAACCCGGCGATCTCCCCGGTGGTCCACGTCACGCCCTCGTCGATCTCGGTTTTCGTGTCCCCCACGATGTTCAGCACCAGTGCCCGGAACGCGCGGGCCGCTTCGCTGCCGCTCCGCTGGGTCACGGCGGTGATCGTACCGATTGCCGCCGTCAGCTCGTCAATGCCCACATGGGCCTGCGCCGCCACGGGAGCCACCGTGCCAAGGCCCTCCGCCAGTTTTTCGATGCTGGTAGCGTACTTGTTGTCGATCTCGTTGGCGCCGTCCAGCACCTTGGTCAATGCGTCAATGTTTCCCTTGTACTTGTACGCCGCGTCCACGGACAGTAAGAACTGCTGTGCCGTCTCTGCATTTGTATCGCCAACCAATTTTGTTTTGGTTGCCAGCTCCGCCAGTGCGTCCGCCTGTTCGCCGTAACCGGCACGGGCAAACGCCGCCACAGAGTTCAGATATTCGTCCGCCGCTTCGCCGTAGGCCGATGCCGTCTCATAGGCCCGATCCCGCAGTTCCTCCATCTGCTCCGCTGTAAAGCCAGTTACCTTGCGGACCGTCACCATCTCATCGTCCACGGCCTTCATGGTGGAAATGGCGTCCCGGAAGGCCCCAATGGTCTTGGAGACGATGGTGCCCATCACCTGCCATTGCAGCATTTTCAGGTAGACGTTGGTGAAGCTGTCCCCTAACAGCCCGTTTTTCTCGGTCATCTCCTTCGTGCCCTTCTGGACCTTATCGGAGGTGTTCAAAAACGCTTCTCCAAACGCCGTGGCACCGTCCGCCGCACTCTTGCTGGCCGTAGAAATCTCTGTTAGCGCTTCGGCCTGCTTTTGAATTGCCGTTTGGTTAGTGGAGACCTTCTGCAAGTTCCCCGCCAGTTTCCCGGCGGCATTGGCCGCGCCGTTGAGGCCCTGCGCCGTGCCGTTCAGATTCACCTTCGTGGAGGAAACCGACGCTACCTCCTGCTTCAGCTTTGCGATCTCCGCCCGGACCTCTGTAAAATCGGGTACGCCCTTAAAGATAATTTTTGCCATGCTTCACCGCCCTGCCTTTACTTCAATATCCTTCGTCACCCTCCCGGCCCGTGTAGCCGTTGGCTTCGATCTGTAATTCTGCGTCCTGTTGGTTCATGGCCCGTACCAGCGTTTCCTCCGCCCGTCCGCCTTCTACCAGTTCCGTGACAAAATTTTCAAAAAACGGTCTGGCCGGGGGTCTCCGGGTCCAATCATAGGGTGGGTCCAGATGCTCAATGCGCCCGATCAGTGCGTCTCCGTTCAGCGGGTTTTCCACCTGTTCGCTCTCGCCGCTGGGCTGGTAATCCATGGCAACGCTGTCCTCTGTCACCGCGAACTCCGTGTTGCCGTCAATGTCGGCCAAGCCGCCGTATTCTCCCCGCCGGATATATTCCTTTGGGTCGAATTTTTCGTATACGTCGCCCTGCACGTGCTCAAAAAGGCATTGGGACAGATCCTCCCGCAGCGTGGGCATGGCTCCCGCCAGCGCCGCCTTGAACCGCTGTTCCAGTGCCGCAAGGTCCTCGTCCAGCCCTGTGATCCTGACAGATGCGCTCCCGCTCATATCCCCGCTCCTTTCCATCATTTTCGTGACCTCACAAAAATGGTCCCAAGCATACGCCAAGGCACGAGTCTCTCATGCCCTCCTGTCCGCCGGGGATCAAAAAGCGGGGCCGACCGCCGGGTTTCCCCGGCAGTCAGCCCCGCTCGGCTCATCCTATCCAACGCTTAGGATAAGGCGTTTTTGGTGTGTCCCTTACTCGGCGGTGACTTCCAGAACCGCCTGCGCTGTGTACTTGGCCGCCCCCTCGGCGGGATACTGGATGGCGATGCTCCCGGTGCCCTGAGTGCTCCCGGCGGTCACAATGCCGTCCGTGGAGACCGTGGTCCCGGTAGCAGTCCCGGCGGTCACGGTGTACTTCAGCAGGCTTGCGGGAGAGGGCGTCACCAGTTCCCCGTTTTTCATAACCAGCTTGGCATTCACGGGGGCAGTGCCGCTGGCGGCCACGCTCACCACGCCGCCGATCACAGCGATCCCGGCCACCTCGTCGCTTTCCTCGTCGGGAACCAGCACCATGTAGGCGGAAGTGCCCATGCCGCCGCAGGCGTCGCACTCGGCGGAGATCACGTCGGCGTCCTCATTGATGGCGCGGCCGGTGATGGTGGTGGTATCGTAGTTGGACTGGTCGCCGGTGGTGTTGGCCCCTTCGGGGTTCAGATACAGGCGGGGCACGATCAGGTAGGCCCAGCCCCAGCGGGTGCCCTTGTTCTTGCCGGACACGTTCTGGTATACGGCGATCTGCGCGGTGAAGTGGACGATGCGGCCGTTAAAGGCGCTGTGCACCACGCCCACCTGAGCCGCGGGCTTCCGGGCGAAGTACCACACCTTGTAGCTCTTGCCGCTCTCAGCGGTGAAGCCGGTAATGGCACCGGTGGCGGGGTCAATGGGATAAGGAACGCCGCCCACAGAGTAGGAGGAAGCCGCGCCCACCTCCTGCACGTAGCAGAAAATGGAGGAATAGCCGTACTGGGCCACAGGCACCAGCTTACTCACGTCGGCCTTCAGGGAAGTGCCCGTGGCCTCCAGCGTCTGACAGACGGGAGAAACGGCGTTGTAGCTCACGGTGCCGCCCACAGCCATCATCTTGCTCATCAGGTCGAAGTCCGCGCGGGTGAAGTTCACCTGCGTATCGCTGTCGCTGGCAACAATCGTGGCAACGCCGTTGCCAAGGCCCGCTCGCAGAGGGTCGATGTTGCCGGAGAACTGGATGTTACCGGTGGAGAACTTGTCGCTCTGGCTCAGAACCTCGCCGGTAACAGGGTCTTGAAGCTGTGCGGAGCAAATGCCCTTAGGGTAGAGTCTCTTGTCAGTAAAAGTGATCATGTCTGTTCACACTCCTTTTAAGTTTGTTCCTTGTTGTTGGTAAATTGGCTCAGCGGGGTCATGGCCCCCGCGTCCTCCCGCTCCCGGTCATAGAAAAGGTGGGGTACAGGGTTCCCGCCCTTCCACTTCACGCCGTTGCCCTCCGAAATGCCGCAGATCAGATAATCTGCCGCCCGCTGGATGGCTTCCTGACGCCGTTTTAGCTTCAGCAGGGGCCATTCGTCCATCTCTGTTTCCTCACAGCCCGTAAACAGGGCGATGGAGGAAAGCAGAGCGGCCGGGTCCCGGCGCAGCTTCGGCCCGTTTCTTCGGGCCAGCTCCGCCTCCGCCTCCAACAGGTCCGGGTTGGCGTCCTCATCCGTCAGCTCAATGCCGTTCTGGTAGGCCAGAATAGCCCGAAGCCTCTGGAATTGTACCGGGGTAATGGTGATTTCTTCCTCGCCGTTCCATGTAAAGCATATCCCCTTTAAATCCATTGTATTTTCTGAGGAAAGTTTCACATGAAACAGCCGAATGCGGTCCGAAAGGCTCCGGCCCTCCCCCAGCCGCAGCGCCAGCGCCAAAAACGCCAGCGCCCGGTTGAAAAGGCCCACCGGTTCCTCCCCCCGCTCCATGCTTTCCAGATCCATGACCCAATAGGCTGTCAGCAGAGGCATGACCGCATAGCGCACAGGGAGCGCCTGCTGGATCACGTCAATGGCGGGTCTCGCCCGCTCAAATTCCTCCTGCTCACATACCCGGATGGGCCATAGGGTCAGTCCGGCGGTTTCTACGGGTTCGTAACGGTCCGCCGCCCGCTTGATATTCCGTGAGAGTTCCATCCTTTTAATTCATCCTCTCCAATATCTGAAATCAAATGGCAATGCCCGCGCTGGCAAACAGCGCCGCAATACAAGCCCCGGCGATCAGCCAGATCACCTTGTCCACAAGGCTGTCCCACCGTTTGGCGGACTTCCCTTCCATCTCCGTCATCTTTTCATCAATCCGGCTCACCTTTGTCCCCATCTCTTCTTGCTTGGTCGCCATTACCTCTACGCTGGCAGTCAGCTTGATCAGCGCCTGCTGATCCCGCTCCACATCGTCCATGCGGTGCTTCAGGGATTTGATCTCGTGCTCGTGGCCCTCTATTTTTACGGCTGCTTCTTCCATGGTCATGGTGGCTGTCCTCCCGTTGTGAATTTAGTAGTCCTCAATGGTGTCCCCCATGGCGGCTTCGCTCTCCGCCCAATGGATGCTCATTTTCAATTCCCGGCCTACCACCGTGCCCGTCTGGTCATACACCGGGCGGCTGCCGTTGTCCGCGTGAGCGGTACGGGAAAAATCGCACACGCCGATCCCCGCTATGTTCACCCCGTTCAGTGCTTCGATGATGCACTGCTCCATATCGTAGGCTCTGGAATATGCCTCCGTTTTCGTGGTGGTCTCCTGATTCACGTTGCAGGCAATTACAAAGGTGATGCCGATCCGTGCGTCAAAGGGCGTCTGTGAAAAAATGCGGCCCAAATAACATTTGATCGTGCTTTTCGCCTCCGTCTGGGCTTCTCCCCAGAACTTCTGTGCGTAAAGGCGATACCCTTTCGGGTGCTTGCGGCGCTGGGTGTTGCTGTCTACCACAGGCTCGTTTCCATCAAAAAGAAGGCTCTGCTTCTCCTTGGCCGTAGGTAGCCGCTCTCCCAGCGGCTTTGCTCCGTCATGCCATAGATATTTCATCAGTCGGACACGGGGGCGGGTGTTGTCATCCACCGGCTCGTAGCCGTCCGGCAGTGGCAGGTCCATCAGATAGGTCAACAGCTTGTGGGGGATCTCCTCCGCCCCACGGAAGGTCAGAAACCCGCCTTGGACTCGCTCAAATGGATAGGTGGGGCTGTGGAAAGCCGGGTTCATTGTGCGCCGCCCTTCCGCTGCTGAAAGGCCGCGTCAAAGGCGCTCCGGGCCTCTTTCAGATCGTCCAGCGTCTTTTGCACCGCCTCCGGCGTCATGCTCTGCGCCGCAAGGTCCTGAAACCGGCTTACGGGATCGTTCATGGCTTGCAGCATCCCGTAAATCTCCGTTTTCAGCATCTTTTCCAGATCACGGTAATCCGCCAGCAGGTCAAAGGCCTTGTCCCGCAGCTCCGGCCCTTTCCCCTTCATGCGGTCGATCTGGTTAAAAAGGTGACCTCCGGCCCAGCGGTCGTAGTCGTCGGCGGACATGAGGTAGGTTTCCCCCTCCACCGGTTCAAAGTCCTCTCCCAGATACAGCTTTACAAAGCCGCCCATGAGATACCGGCTCCGCCGCTCCACGTTCTCCTTGAAGTAGGGGAGTACCTGTCCCCCCTCCACCCGGACTTCCATCCGGTCAAAGCACCGTCCGGCGCACTCCGCCGCAAAGGCCGCCTTTTCCATCAGGGGCACATAGTCTCTGGCTGCCAGCAGCCCTTCCTCCGTCAGCTTTTTCCATTCCATATACGTCATTCCTTTCAGATTTTTTGGAATTTCTCACGGTTGCTTCCTCGCAGGGGACACAAGGCCGCTTGCGGCGTGTTCTCCCATTGCCCGGTCACGCCGCACAAATGCTGGTGGGCGCAGATAGGGAATTTCTGCCCCGGCTGCATCTCGCACAGCAAGCTCACCGTTCCGGGCCGCTTGTAAGCGTATGGACACTTCTCTGCCATCTCACAAGCCCTCCAATTCGATTTCCGCGCTGACGCTTTCACCCTCGCACTTGGCCGTTACCGTCAGCGGTTTCGGGCTGTTTCCCCAGCACCTGACTGTCAACCGGTTTCCATTGACACTCACGCTGTAAGAACCCTCTGCGGCTCCCTCATAGGTCCACTCCACCGCCGTGTCCTGTCGAACGCCGCCAATAAACAGCGCCGCCTCCAAGGTCTCTACATCGTAGGGGGCCATGTACTTGGGAACCTCATTCAAAAACCGTACCGCCGGTGTTTTTGCCGCCGATGCCTCCACCGTCACGGCGAAGGTCCCGCCGTAGGTCCGGTTTTGGTCCAGCACCGCCGTGATTTGGCAGGTGCCCTCGCCTACCGCTGTTACCACGCCTTTGCTGTCCACCGTGGCCACGTTGGTGTCGCTGGAACACCATACATAGCCGATGGGGTGTTCCTCCGTGTTCTCCACTTCGGCCCCGTTTCGCCGGGAAGCAGCGGTGAATTGGAAAGCATCCCCCGCCGTCATGCGGGGCGCCCCGGTGACAAATACCGCCCAGGAGAAGTTTTTCCCCCCTGCCACCTTCGCTTCCAGATCGTCGATTTCGTGGTTCGGCTCCTGCATTCTGGCGTTGAAATACAGCAGGTGTGTGCTTTCATTGTCCCCGGTAAACTCCTGCGTCACGTCGGAGTAGCCCGTGATCTGGTAGGCCCGCCGCCCTAAGATCAGGCGGCTGTTCTGGTCCAGCTGCTCCGTGTTGGCGTTCCGCTGGCAGATGATGTTGAAATATCCCTGCATGATGAGGGTCATTTCCTGAAAATCGTTGGCTGTGGCCTGCGCCAAGGACTTTTCCACAAGGATCGGTTCTTCTCGGATGTTGCCGTACCAGTCCAGAAACCGCCATACGGCGTTGCACCGCCGCATGATGCCGTTCCCCGTGGCGCTGGATAGATTAGAAGGGTTCGTTACCAGCCAGTAGGAACCCATGGTCTCCACTTTGGCCCCCTCCGGGATGTAGTCCACCCCGGCGTCCGCCACCAGAAATGCCTTCTGATCATCGGTTTTCCGGGTAAGGCTGACGCCCTGCTTGGTGGTGTCGGAGAGCCGGATGTGCTTTGTGCTCCACCGGTAGAAGTCTCCGGGAACCAAGCCCTGCATCCGGGCCGTCACAAAGTCCGTGGCGTAAGGAGCCATTTCCTCCACAAATCGGGCCGTGGCATCCGCAAAATACTGCCGCTTCCGGTCCCGGTATTGAGCCGGAGCGTTGGTCGCCCTGCCGTTCCCGCCACTCAAAAGGCCGATGTTTTTCATGCTGTGCTTGGCGTCCGCCATGTGGCTCCCTCCTTTCAGATCAGCTCCATCTGCCGTGCCGACCGGTGAAACGCCGTTGCGTATAGGCAGTCCTGCTCATACTTCCGCAATTCCTGATTCAACAGCCCCCGGTTTTGCAGTTTCTTCTTGCTGCCCTTTTCCATGTACTGCGGCTCGTTAGGTGGGTTAAAGCTCCGGTCATGATCCTTTGGCGCGTCGCTGAGCCAGTTGCGGAAAAACCGCTCGTCCCATACGGAGGCTACGCACAAGCCCAATAGCCGCTTCTGCTCCGCTGTCAGGTCATGGGCAAAGGCCCCGTCGGTGTAAAAGTCCATTTCGTACTGCAATCCCGCGTCCATCTGGGGAGGGAAGGTCACGGTCCCGGTCTCCGGGTCATACACCGCCTCTCCATACGGTACTAAGAGCACGGACCCGTCCGGCTGCTCCGCCCGCTGTGCGCAGGAGAATAATTCGTAGCCGGTCATCCCCGTCTCTACCTTCGTTTCTTTCGCAATGCTCTCCAAGGTGGAGACCCATGCACTGTCCCCGTAGGCGGGTTCCGTCAGTCCCTCCTTCAGGTAATCCACTATCTCAGGGGGACGGTTGAATACCGGGATCGCGTTCTTCATGTAAAGGCTCATCCGCCGGAGGAACCGCGCAGGGCTTTCCGCCGCCTGATCCGTCAGTCTCACGTCATCAATAAAAACCATGGCATGGTCCGAAATGATCTCGCTCCAACTCGTTCCCATAGCCGCCCCTCCTTACGTTTTTGGAATGTATACCAGCACGGTCCCTCCCGGTTCCGCGTCATTCATGGCAATGCCGTCTGCGTTGGCGGAGTCCGTCCCCGCCCCGGTCGCCAGAATCACGTTTGCCCCCGGCGCGTCGCTCCTGACCCCGGTTCCGGGATACAACGCCGTGCTTGGGTACAGGCTTGCGCTGGGATACAGCCCTGCTTCCAGCTTCACATAGTCTCCGATGTTGATTTTTTTGCCGCCGGGGTTTACGGGAAATTCCCGAAAGGTCCCGGCCGCGCATAGGTAGTGGGCTTCCCCGCCGCCTTGCTTCGGCAGCGTCACCCGCTGTACGGCGTTGTATTTCACGCCCGCGATCTTCACGTTTGCCTGCCATTGGGGCAAACTTCCCGGATCTCCGCCGATGTAAATGAAATCTCCGTTCCCCGTCCCGGTGGACAGGGGGATGGATAAACGCCCCACGCCGCTGTATGTCTTGTGGTTCACAATGACGGTTGGACTTGGCATGAAGCGTTCTCCTTTCTGTTATTTGCCCCTCCCCTGTCTCTGGGAGAGGGTTTCCAAAGGGAGAGGGCCGCAGCCCTCGCCCTTTGTGCCGTTGGGGGTCCAGGGCGAAGTCGGAACGCCCTGGTGCTTTTCTTCCGGGGTGTGGGGCGGGTTCTTTTCCAGAAAAGAATGCGCCCCACGTCCTTGACATGGGAATGTCCCCTTGCGGGAGCAAGCCCATTTAGGAAATACTCAGTACCCCATCCAGCAGCGAGATCGTCGGCATGGTGGTGGTGCCGGTGATCTTTTGGCCGTTCACATAGGCGGTTTTGCCGGAAAGAATGTCCCCGGCAGTGGCGTCCGCATCATCGGTGTCCACCACGGAGGATTTACCGTCTACGCCCAGGATGGTCGCCCCGGCCTTGATGTTGCCGGGAATCACCTTTCCTTGCTCCGCCTCGGAAATCTGAACGGTGCCGCCGGTGGTGTAGCCTGCGGGAATCGTGACCGTTCCGTCCACCGTGGAAATGGTTCCGTCGGTCTTGCCGTTGTTTGGCATGGAGCCGCCGATCAGGCTTCCGTTGACGTATGCGTTTTTCCCGGTCAGAATATCGCCGGCCGCCGCAGTGGCGTCACTGGTTTCCACATAGCGGGCGCTGCCGCCTCCCTCCTGCAGGGGGATCTTGACTTCTTCCACGCCCTCATACGGAACTTTGTTGATGATTACATTTTTCTTTGCCATGTTTCCGGTCTCCTTTTAAAAATTTTCGACCCCATCAACCGTTTTATATAGGGGTTGGATTTGTTAAGTCACGGTGATCTCGTCTCCGCTGTAGGTGATTTTCCCGTAGTCGCTGGGAATGGCTTCCACGATCACGCGGGATAGTGCCGCGTAGTTGGCGTCCGGCGTCACGATCTGCTGGACTCCGGACGGGACCACGGTTTTTTCCTGATAGACCCGCCCTTCTCCGTCAGTGACATTCAGAACCACGTCCTGAATGTCCATTACCATGGGCTTAAAGCAGGTCTCCGGCGTCAGTGTAGAGTGCTTGTTGGGTGTCAGTTCAGCTCCTTGGACTGCGGTCGGTTCTTCCGTGTCCGGCGGTATCCCGGCAGTGGGAACGGCGCAGCCTTCCGGGGTCAGGGTGGAGTGTTTGTTCGCCATCAGATCACCCCTTCCACAATGGCCTTCCGCACGTTCACATCCGGTCCGCGGAAGCCCACCACCTCCTGATGGGGCAGTTTCATCCGCCCGCCGGTCTCAACGGGCCGGTCCGGCAGCTTCAGGCTTTGCTCTTGAGAAAGGGAGAAATACCACTGTCCCTCCGCGTAGGTCAGCCCGCCGTTGGGGTAGAACTTTGCAATGCCGCCGATCTTCAGCACCAGGAGTTCCACCATCTGTGGCTCGATCACAACATCGTTCTGCCGCACCACGATGGGGATCAGATAGGAGTCTCCCTGCATCGCCATTGCTCTGTTCCCCCCTTCGGTTCAAAACTCTCAGCCGGTCCAGTCGGCCTTGGCCTCCCGCACGTCGATGTGGGTAAAGCCCTTTTTCACGTAGATCCCTACGCCGCCCCAATCGGGCATCAGCTGTCGGGCGTAGGCCGCCACCTGCGCCGGAGTCTTGCCCCGCACCACAATGTCAGCCGCCGTGCCGTAGCAGTGCTGGCTGTCCGTCACGCCGCCCACTTTGGCGTTGTACTGAGGTGTCCGGTAGGCACTGTTGATCACCACAGCGGAACCGAAATGTGTGCGGATGGATTCCAGCACCATCACAAGGCGGGGTGCTACCAGAATGGCGTCGCTGCCGTCCCTGCAGGCGAACTCCCTGACCTTGAAGTGGGCGGAAAGGCGCTTGTTCCCGTCCTTGGCCTTGGAGTATCCGTTGATTTCCACCATGGGTTTTCCTCCTTCCGGTTCCGGGTCTCTGTTCCAAAAGCAGATGTAGTTCTGCACCCGACGGCTGGAATAGATGTACTGATTCCCCGCCTGTGACAGTTGGGTGGACCCGCCGCCGTCCAGCATCAGCGCATAGTCGATGCCGGGAATGGCCCCCAGTGTGGCTTGCAGTTGGGCGGGAGTTTGGTTTCGCACTCCCTCCTTCATGGCGTAGACCCAAATGCTGCCGTCCTTCAGTCCGTAAATGGCGGTCCGTCCGGCGGCCCGCTTCACGTCCGGCGTCATATCCGGCAGTGCCAGCCTCTTCCCCTCGTTGATCAGGAATACGCAGGAAATGAAGTTGTCATACTTCGCCATGTCCCCGGAGACAGCCACCGTAAAGCGGCTGTCCCCGTTATTCCATGCAAGACCCCGGTAGGCGTAGCGATCGTTGGAAAGCACCTTCCCATTCGCCTTCACGTCGCAGGTCGGCACCCACTTGGCGGCATTGAAAAGGGTCCCGTTGATCACCACGTCCGCCCCCGTCAGCTTTCGGACCTGTGACGCCGTTTTCTTGCTGTTCTTCGGCGTTACAAATACCCGGATCTTTCCCGGCGTCACACGCACGTTCATCTGTTCAGATTCTTCCGGCTGTAGCAGCAGCCCCGGCTGTCATATCTCAGCTCCCAGTGACCCACGGTGATGGTGGTGTCGGCGCGGCTCTCGTCCCGCTCCATCACGGGGATGGCAGAACCGTATTTGCCGCCGCCGGGAGCCTTGTTGGAGTAGCGGACGGGCTTGCCGTCGCTGGCAATCTCATACAGGCCATCCTTCCGGTCATCTTCTGCGGGGATAAAGCCCTCGGCCATCTCAGCCTCGGTCCAGCCCTCCACAGGTGCGCCGTCGGCATCCAGATGGAAGGTGGCGCCAGCCGCCTTCAGCTCGGCGTTGATCTCTGCAATGGTCTTTCCGTTCTTCTTGCCCTCAGTGATGATCTCAGCATATTTCTTGTCCATGATTTGTTCTCCTTTCAAATTTCCGGTTGAATCTTCAACCGCTTTCAACTGTTTTCGTTCGTCCCCTCTGGGGGTTGGTTTCCAAAGGCGGGGGCCGTGGCCCCCGGCCTTTGTGTCGTTTCAAGGGGGTGCGGAGGGAAATCGAAATCCCCCCGTGTTTCTCTTTAGGGGGCCGGGGGGACATTCTCTTTTCAAAAGAGAATATCCCCTTGGCTTCCGCTGGGAACCCCAGCCCTTTGCGGAAGCAATTTTAATTACTCATCTGTTTCGCGATCTGATTCACGCCGGTGCTGGCCAGACCGCTTACAATGCCCACTGCCACGGCGGTGAGATAGTCCGTTGCGGGGAAGTCTGCCATAATCAGCATCCCCACCACGCCCAGAACGCCGCCGGATACGCCCACAATAATGGGAATCCACTTGTTCTCAATGGCGGTGGCCTTCACAGCCATGCCGATCAGGTAGCAGATCACCGTGATTACCGCCACGCTGGCAATGCCAAATCCGGAAATATCCATGTCTAATTCCTCCTTTTGCCTTTAGTCCTCTTCCGCTGCCTCCGCGCTGTTCAGCGCGTCCAGCACCGGGCGGAACATTCCCTTCCGCCGGGGGTCCTCCTTGGGTTCTTCTGCATACCGGGCCTTGTTCTTCGCGTTCAGTTTCTTCAGCAGCTCCCGGCTGTCAGCGCTGACCTCGCCCCGTTCCCATGCGTCATAGTAAGCCTTGGCCACCATCTCCTGATGCTCCGTGCAGAGATCGTCGAAGATGTCCAGCAGCTTGTCCCCCATGGTCACGGCGCAGCGGAAAGCCGTCTCGTCCAGCACCTCGCCCTTGCGGTACGCGCAGTGATACACCTGCCGCTCGTCATTCGTCATACCGTTGAGCACCACCAGCCAGCGCCGCTCAATGAGCCGTCTTGCCGTTTCATCATAGAACCGGCTCCACTCGCTCTTGGGCACCATCACGGTGCCGTTCTTCCCGGTCACGGTGCCGTACATCCCGTTGGGGCCGAATACAGCCAGATTGTCGTCCGCCACCGGGGCGCACCAGCGGAGCGTCACTTTTTCCGTGTCCGCCATTACCTGCACCACTTGGGGTTTGACCCCCGCCATGGCCTTTGCAACGGCCTCCGCCGCCGCCTGTTTGGCGATCTCCGCTACCTCATCGGCTGTATACAGCTTTTCGGGTTCCTTCTCCGCCGCAGGCGCTTTCTGCTCTGCCACGGGCGCAGCCTTTGCCTGTTCCCGCAAGGGCTGGTCGGCTGCTTCCAGCTCCTGCGCCTCGATCCCCGCCGCCACATCGGCGGCCGTCCGTTTCTCTTTTGCCATCTTTGTCCGCTCCTTTCAGATAAAAGATGCTGTGTTTTCCGTGGTGCTCTGCCCTCATGCAGGCTTCGCGCCATATCTGCGGGAGAGAGGGCTTCCTCCCTCCCGCTTTGGGTCTTACGCGTTGATAACGGCCATTCTGCTGGCGAGGACCGGCACACAGTCGATGGACATAGAAACCACTACGTCGATGCTCATGTCTGCGGTCTGGTCGGGGGTCAGCTCCAACTGAATGGGAGTGCCCTCCTCCATGCCGATGTAGACGGGCTTGTAGCCGCCCACGGCGGTCAGCCAAATCTTGTCGGCGGGTACGATGTCGGTCACGGTGGTGTTCTGGGTGCCGGGGACAATGGCCGTGTCAATGGGCATCAGGTTCATGCCCATGTACTCGCCAAGGAACCCATAGCGCGTCCAGTCCAGCCCCAGCATAGTGGACAGTGCGGCATCCAGATTCACGGTGGAGGCGTTCACCACGCCGCTGGGCAGGGCCTTGGTCAGCGCGGAGGGGCGGCCAATGGCCACCACGTTCCGGTAGCGGGTCCCGTTCACAACGCTCACGCGCTCACCGGCAGTGACCCAGTTGGCGGAGGTGTTAGTGAAGGTCATATTGGCGGGCACATAGGCGGTGTTGGCGGTCATCTTGGTCAGGGTGCTGATCCACAGCGCCGTGATCTTGGAGTACATACCGGCGGCCAGAGCGTTGAAGAACCGCCCCATGTCGGCATCGTTGCCCACCAGCTGATACCACTTCATGCTCACCCGTGCGGTGCGCAGACGGGGGTTCAGGGTCACGCTCTTGTTGTAGAGGGTGTTGGCGGGCTTGGAGCGAGAGGCGCCCCAGCTGTCATCCTCAAAGAGGAAGATGTCATTGGACATGATGTCCAGTTCCTTGGTCTGGCCGATGGGCACGGTGGTCATCTCAGCCAGCCAGCCCAGCCCGGAACTCATGACGGTGGGCAGCATGGGGGTCACGATCTCGGTGACGATACCGGCCAGAGTTTTGAGGTACAGGCCGTCGCTCATAAACTTGCGCTGGTTGCGGCGGAACTCGTCCAGATCAGCGGGGGGAATCTCCCCGCTCAGGGCGCACACCCGCTTGGCGCAGAAAAGCAGCAGGTTCTTCTGAAGGTTGCGGTTGGTCATGCTGTAGCTGTTCTGCCCCTCGCCGTCCGCCAGCATGGCGGTGAAATCGTCGGGCTGCTTGGTCATGACCCGCAGGGCGCGCTCATCCCGGCCCAGACGCTCACGCATCAGCAGACGGCCGCAGGTCACGATGTCGGCCCGCTCCCGCTCCGCGTTGCTGAACTCCTTGGCGGCGCTGTCATACACATTAGGATCAATGCTGTTCAGTCTGATTGCCATTGTTGTCACTCTCCTCTCGTTTCTCAGCCCGCTGCCGCGTCAACCTTGCAGGCCAGCACGTCCACGAACTCAAATGCGCTCTGTGCGCCCTCGGTAAAGGTGCCGCCGGTGGGCAGAACCTTGAAATACGGAGTCCCCACGTCGGTGGGAGCGGCGGTGGCGGGCACCAGCAGACCGTTGGCAATGGTCAGGAACTTGTTGGCCCCCAGAGCGGTGGACACGTTGCCGATGCCGAACCGGTAAATCTTGTTCCCGTCGAACACGATCTTGGTGAAGGTGACGGGATAGCCCTTGGGAGCGGGCAGGCCCAGCGTGTTGGCACCCACCTTGTAGAGGTTTCCGGTCGCGGGGTCCTGAACCATGTTCACGTCATAGGGGTTGCAGGCGAAAATGCCGTCGCCCTCGCTCTTCACGGCGGCTCCGGTGGCCTTCATGTTCCAGCTGTTGCTGTTCTTGATGGTCACGGCGGCATCGGTGGGTCCAACGCCCACATAGCCCTCGCAGTCCATCAGCTCATCCTTTACGCACAGGAAACCGGCGGAACAGGTCTCGTCTGCCTTATCGCCGTTCTGGAACTTGCCGGTGATGTTCAGGGTCTCGTCGAATACGCGGTTGGTCACACGGGGCCAAAACGCAGTCTTTTCAATGTATGCCATTGTGATTCACTCTCCTCTCGTATCTCAGCCGTTCATGCGGGCAAGCATTTCTTCAATGCCGCCGCCCTCACCGCTGTTGGTCTTGGGGTTGTTCCATGCGAAGGAATGCTGCTTGGCGGCCATTTCCTTCTTGCGCTTTTCGGTCTGTGCCTTGCCGTGTGCGGCCATCAGGTCCAGCACGGCGCGGTCTGCGCCGCAGAACTTCCCGTCGGTCTCCATGGCTGCGAACTCCTCTGCCCGGTCACACAGGCCCTTGGCGGTCTCGGTCATGTCGGCGTCGCCTTCCACGGCGCAGGCCCGGATGTCCTCCAAGGCCCCGTTCACGGCTTCTTTCACGGCTTCGACCCGGTGCTCATGCTCGGCGGCTTCCATGGTGCGGATCTTCTCCTCCGCCTCGTCCAGACGCGTCTGCAATGCCTTCACGTCCTCCGCCTGCTGCCCCTTGGCGGCGCAGGCATAGTCCACGATGTCGCTCACCTCTGCCATGGCGTTCACGCCCTCGCCAAAGGGGAAGGCTGCCGTGAGGTAAGCGGGCTTGATGCGGCTCTCCACCACGGCGCCGTTATCCTCCGCGTTAAAGGCGTAGGTATAAGCGCTGCCGGCAGAGTCCACGAGGCCAACGTGCATCCCGTCCTCGCTCAGAGCGACCACGCGGTAGCCCTTGAACTTTTCGGACATGGCCTCCATTGCCTTCTTGCTCATGATGTTCACTCCTTTTCTCTTGTTCGTTTCGTTGCTTCCCTTTCCGGGGTCCAGAGACGCCGCCCGCAGTTTCAATGTCTTAAACTCTTCCTGCATGGCACTCAGCGCCTTGATCCGCGCCCCCGGAATTGCCGGCGGCACATCGTCTCCCAGCACGGTTACGCCAAGACCCGCCCAATCCGTAATGATCTCGTCCTCGCCGTCCATGTGGGATTTTTTCGTATCGGTCTCAGCGGAAACATCCATGCGCCCTGTCCGCACGATTTTTTCCACCAATTCCGGTGCGTAAAACTGGAATAACCGGCCCTTTGCCCTGATCCACTCGTTCCCGTCCTCTTCCACAATGGAAAAGTCCTTGGGATCGTCGGATAGGGTCCCTACGATGCGCTCCGCCGTTCCGTCCATGAACGTGTAGCCCTTCTCGCCGGTGTAGGGGTCCCGCACTTCTCGCATGTTGTGTCCGTCCCCCACCTTGCGGCCCACATAGGCACACAGAATGGGCTGACCCACAAACGTCAGGTAGTGCTCCCGCATATTGCGGAAATCCCAATGATTCTCATTCAGCCCGGAGCGCATGACCCACAGCTCCACGCCGAACTCGTATTCGCTGAGCCGCTGCATGACCCGCAGTTCGCCGGACATTTTTACGTGCTCCGGCGGGGTTCCTCTCGTCCGAAACGGCATGGTCACGCCTCCTCTCCGTCAAACAGCTTTTCCACCCAGTTGTCATAGCTGGTGGCGCTGCCGTCGGTCTTGTCATACATCTGCCATGCGTAGAGCATGGTCTCGTAGCTTTTGCTGTTCTCCATCTGAAGGTTTTCAAATTCCCTTGCCAGCGGATACAGCCCCACTTCTTCGCTGGTGCCCACGCAGTCTCGCAAGGCGTCCTCAATATCCTCCAACAGCCGGATCACTTCTCTGAAAACGCCGTCCATGTCCTCCGGCCGCTCCCGGTATTCCGGGGTCTCCGGGTATTCCTGCATCAGGTGCCGCTGGTGGAGAATGTCTCCGATCACGTCAAACCGCTTGGGCTGTTCGTGGGCCAGACGGTGAATGGCGTCCGCCGTGTGTACCAGTCCAAACTCCACCAGAACCCACTCCTTCAGCGTGTCCAGACCCCGTGCGGCGTTCTGGTATGCCGCTGTGGCCCGCCTCGCCGCGTCCCGCAGCGGGGAAAAGCGAGGATTTTCGTAGTGGTAAATGTCCCGCAGCTTTGCCATGTGGTTTCCTCCTCTCGTGTTGAAAAAAAGCGCTGCCCACGCCGGAATATCCGGCGTCAGCAACGCTTTGCTCCTCCCGCTCACCGCTTAGAGCGGGGTGCTCTGTTCACTTTTTCTTCGGCTATTCGCCATAGGTGTCAATGTCCGCCTCCTGGCCCTCGCTGGTCACGGTTCCGTCCCCCTTGGGTCTCCCGCCGGGGTTCAGATCGTGGGCCGCCTGGGGCGGCAGTCCGCTTTCGGACTGCTTGGCATTGTAGCTTGTCACCAGCGGCAAACGCTTATCCATGATGCCGCTTGCCTTGATGGCGTTGGAAATGCTCAGATCGTCCAGCAGGGAAAGATCGTTCATGGCCATGTAGATAATGGTCTGGGGTAGGATGCCAAGGGTCATGCCCTGCTTGGCCTCCTCCATCCGCTTTTCCTCTGTGGAGAGGGTCCCAAAGAGCGAGAACCGCCACGAATATTTCAGATTCAACTTGTCCATAATGGCGGTCATCATCCGTTCGTAGCCCCGGTATACGCACTCCGCAAACTTTCCTTCGATTTGCAGGGAGATTTGGGCAATGCCCGCCTTTGGGTCCTCCGTGGTGGGTACGATGGCGGACAGCCCTGCCTTGTTCATGGCGTAGCTGTACCCGGCTGCGGAAATCTTGGTGGCGCTGGGGGCTTCTGCCAGTTGGTGCATTTTAATGTTTTCCACAGGGGCCGTGAACCAGCCGATCCCGCTGGTGTTGCTCTCTGTCAGCATCTGATACCACAGGTACTCAAACAGCCGCCGTCCCGCGTCGGAAAGCCGGTAATCGTCCTCTGTGCTTGTAATTTCGGACTTATCCTTGTAGGGGATCTCGCCGGTAAACAGGGCGATCAGGGGGTTCTGCACCAGTTCCAGCTGGATCTGCTCGTACTGCGCCATCTGCACCAGAGAGAGATACAGCCCCGCCAGCGGAGAAATGGCGTTCCGGGATACATCGTCTGCCTCAAAGGTGAAAATCTTGTCCACCGGCAGCGTCACCCAGTAGAACCACCGCCCGTTCTGGGAGTATACCTCCGGGTCTCCCGCCAAGCGGCCGCCGGTCTGTTTTCTCCGCTGTTCCAGCACGTTCAGGTCCACCCGGTCCCGCGCCGCGAAGATCACCCGCTTCCCCGTGCCCTCCGGTGCCCGCTCCGCCGATGCGTAGAAGTCATCCAGATAGGGCAGCAGCAGGTCTCCGAACTGCAGCGGGTCCGTCCCCGGCTGCATGAAGTACATCAGGTTCATCGCCACCGTGTATTTCGACACGTTGTTGAACCCCACGATCTTTACCCAGTCGCTGGGAAGCTGCTGTAAAAAAGCGTGGTTTACCTTGTTGTGGGGCTTGTCCACGCTGATTCTGGGATAGTAAAAAACTTTTCCCTCCTGCAAGACCTGCCCCGCGATCTCATGGGCCGTGGCCTTGGGGTCCAGCGTTTTCCGCAGCTTGTCCAAAAGCTGCCATTCCCGCAGAAAGTCCTCCCGCTTCGCTTCTTCCTCTGTGGCGTACTCCGGGGCAATGTAGCTGTGGTAGGTCAGCATTTCCGTGTACACCTTCCGGGTGTGAAACAGGGGATACGCCGTCCATTCCAGTGCGTGGGCCACCTGCCGCAGCCCCTGTTCGTTGCCGTCCGGTGCGGTGAGCATCTCCGCCACTTTGTCCTTGCTGTAATTCACCGGCAGGGAGGAAATGGCCTTTACACGGCGGTTCTGAATGTAGGGGTTATTCCGGGTGTAGGTGTTGCTGGCCGCCCGCATAAACGCACTGCTTACGGCGTCCATGGGCAGATCGCCGTACTGTGCCGCCAGTTCCCGCAGCCTTCCGAATATCTTCGGGTATGAGGCGAATTGCACCGACCTCAATTCAGTTTGCAGGTCCATGCTCCCCGCCTCCCTTCATGCGTTCCCGCTCCTTCTGCAATTCCCATTCCAGCCGGTCCAGAGTGCTGACCCATTGCTTCTCCGCTGCTTCCGGCGTTACGCCCGCTTGGGCCGCCGCTTCTGCCAGGATCATGGTGTTGCAGTCCGCCAGCCACAGGCGGTCCCCGTCTGTCAGACGGTCCATGTCTGCCCCGGCCACCTCCACTGCGCCCTCCGGCTTTTTCCGTCCGGTGAGATACAGCAGAATGTACCCTGCGCAGATCCGGTAAAACCGGGTGTCATACGCGATCTCTTCCGTTTTCCGGGTCCGCCCCATGGCGTACAACCGGTATCGTTTCTTCCGTTGAGCCATTGTCAAAACCTCCGGCCTCCCCGCCGCGCCGTCACCAGCCGTCCGCTGCTTCCGGTGCTGATAGGCGGAGCCACTTTGTTTTCCTTGAACCGATCCAGCGCCGACGCCCAGTCACTCTTGTTCCTTCCGTGGATCTCCGTCAGCAGTTCCTCCCGCTCGATCAGCTGGGCCAGCCGCAGGGCATATTTCGTGGCGGACCAGCTATCGCGTTGGATGGCCTTGGAAATGCGCTTCTCGCTCATCCCCGCCCCGCTGGGCACCAGCTTCAGGTTCTGTATCTGGCCGGACAGCTCCCGGCACTTCTGATAAGGCTGTGCGAACTGGTAATCCCGGTCATCGTCCCGGATGCGGTGGGCGCGCTTATACGCCTCCACGCCCTCGTTGGCGTTCAGCGTCAGAAGTTCAACGTTGTGGTGCTCAAACTCCGTCTGCGCGTATTTCAGCATTTCAAAGTCTGGGTCCGTCACGCCGGTGCCGCCTGCCTTGATGGGGTAGATCACCGGAATCGCCCCCGGCAGCTCCGCCGCCGCATAGGCCGCGTGGTTCTTCACGCACAGGGGCGGAAGGCCGTCTCCCAAGTCGGTCATCAAATCTTCCAGCACCCCGCGCCCGTACTGCCAGGAGTCGATGGCGATGTAGGTCTGGCTGCCGTCATAGCAGAATCGGTTCCAAATGGCCTTCAGCCGCCGTGCCTGCGCCTTGCTCTGGTCCGGCGGGGGCCAATCGTCAATGTAAACCAGCTGCTTCAAAAAGCGGTCCCGTTTCAGGTATTCCCGCTGCCGCGTCAGCTTTATCACCACGCAGGCGCATTTGGCGTTCTTTGCCGAATCCTCGTAGGAAACGTCATAGCCCACGATGTAAATAACTTCCTCCGGGTCCAGCTTGGGGTGCGGGTCCTTGCAGCAGTGCTCCGTCTCCATCACCAGCACCCGCTGGGAATCCGTCAGCACCTCGTCGGAAAGCACGGGGAACTCGTCTGCGCCGGTAAACCGGCTCTCCATCTCCCGCATCCACTTTTCCGCCGTCAGTTCCTCCCGGAGTCCCTGCGCCCATTCATAGGGCCGCATCTGCATGAGCACGATGCTCTCCCATGAAATGTCAATGGCAAAGGCGCTTTCCCCTTGGGTCATTTTCTTCATTACCTTGCACCGGGTCTGAAACGCGTGGTTCTGCTTGCGCCCTGCGCTGGTGATGGCGTGTTTCTTGTAGCCTACAAAGTTTTTGTCCCGCTCACCGCTGATGTTGTGCCAGAGACGCACGGCCGGCAGCACCACGGTGGAATACTCGTTGTAGTCGAAGGGCGGGTTTTCTTCCTGTGCGTATTCCTCCGCCGTCACGTCATGCAGGTTGTCGCCGCGCATGGCGGAGATATAAAAGGCGCTTCCGCCGTCCGTCTCGATCTTGAAGTCGTCCTTGCTTTCCGCGCTGACCCGCCAGTGCTTGGCAAGAATGGGGTAATCGTGCTCAATCTGGTGATAGGTTTTTCCGCCGATGGCGGCAAGCTGTTTGTAGCTTGGACCATAATACGCGCTCTGGGTCCCCGGCCATACCAGTCCGTTCACCATGGCGTATTTCATCTTTGTGCTGGTCTTTGTCAGGCTTCGGGTGCCGGTGATCGCCACCTCCCGTTTCCGGGCGTAGGCCCGCACCATCACCCGCTGCATAATCTCCTCGTTGGCGAAGTCCGCTTCGTCGCTCCGCACAAGGTCCAGCAGCTTGTCCGGATACCACCGGAACACCCAGATCAGAAAGGCCCACCAGGCATCCTCATAGTCCGTGTAGTCCCGCTCTGCTGTGGGCTTCACGCTGACCCAGCCCTGCGAACTTGTCCATGCCTTTCCGGCTCGCCGTGCCATGGCTCCTCCTTACCGCTTTTTCTTCGCCGGAGGCATCTTCACCAGTCCGAGCCGCTGGTATGCCTCCTTCTCCTGCTCATTGGGTTCCTCCGCAAACTCCCCCAACTCGTCCCGCAGCCGCATCTCCGGCGGCAGGGTGGTCAACTCAGGCCGCCCTTCGTTCTGTCGCATCCGGTTTTCGTTGATCATAAGCATCTGTTCCGCCGCGTCCATGGTGTAGGGGTATTTGCAGGATCGCCCAAACAAAATGCGGAACATTTCGTCCGGGTCGCATTGCTTCCCGTTTTTCAAAAGTCCTTTCTTTTCCAGCGCTTCCACCAGACTGTCGATCCGCAGATCGTCAATGGGCTTCGCGTCCTTTTTCCGCAGTCCCTCGCTGGACAGGTTATCCTGAACCATTTTGTTCAGCTTAGCCGCCTTGTCATATTGGCCGATGGCCCGCATCTTATCCCGGTCCAGCGTCATCTTCGCACAGTCCCGCAGAATGAACTCCTGCTTCACGCTTACGCCGCCCGCCGCCATCAGGTCGCTGGACAGTGCCTCATAAATGCGGTCCAGCTCGTCATAGTCCTCGGAGGTGTAGGGGTTCTTTGCGGAGTTCTCGCCCCAGTTCTTCCGCTGCTGTGCCGTCCCCACTTTCCGGTTCCGGGCGGACTTCTCGTTGCCCACCGCCTTGGTAAACTCCCCGGCGGTCAGCCCCTCGCCAAAAATCTTGGTAATGTCCGTCAGCCCGTCCAGAAAGCCAAGGGGTTCTCCCCGCCGTGTGTCCAGTTTCTTCAGCCGCAGGTTGTCCAGATAGGCGACCCACTTCTCACCTACGTCCGGTTCCTTTGGCACCGCCAGCATATCAAAGGGCCGGTCAAATTCAATGCAGCAGTAAAAAAGGGCAAGGCTGTCGCTCGTGGCACGGGCAATGGCGTCATAGCGTTCCTGCTGTGCAGTCAGTTCCGCTGTATCCATCGGTTCCAGTTCCATTCACGGCCTCCTTCCCCTAGAAAAACAGAGAGTGAAAAGAATTTATTTCTTCTCACTCTCTATTATTTCACAAGATTTTCCCGATTTGGTAAACTTTAGTAGCCACTTGAAAAATTTTTTATTCCGGTTCCAAGCCAAGGATGTAATCCACACTCACGCCGTAAAAATCCGCCAGCGTGATCAGGGCCGACGCCTTCGGTTCCTTCATGCCGCTTTCGTAAAATCCTACCATGCCGTGGCTCATACCGCAGTATTCCGATACCCGGCGGCTGCTCATACCTCTGGCCCGCCGCAATTCCCGCAGCCGTACCGCGTAGACCGGCAGTTCCCGGCGGTCCTCAGTCCTCTCCATCGTCCCCCTCCCCTTCCAGCAATTCGCAAAGCCGTTTCAGGCGCCGTTCGATGCTTTTCATCTTCCAAAGCAAAGAAAACAGCGCCAGCAGCGTGCAGGCGTATACCGTCATGGCAATATTCCCGCTGCTCGCCTCATAGACCGCAAAGCCCACCACTACAAGCAGGAGCACAAAATTTACAAGTGTCTCTGCCATGTCCTCCGCTCCCTTTCTCAGACTGCCCGGACCTCTCCGGGCAAAAAGTTCTCCGTCACATCCCCGCCAAGGGTTTTGGTCGTCACGGTGATAAACCGTCCCTTGGGGTGTACCCATGTCACCCGCCCCGCCCGCATCGGGCACAGTTCCACGCTTGACTGCTCACTTTTCGCCCGCTCCACCGGCAGCGTCCTGAACTTTGCCCGCACCGTCTGTCCGATCTTCATTTCCGTCCTCCATACGTCACTTTTTTCAAATCTTTGTACCGTTCAGCGTGCGGAATCAGTTCCGCCTTATCCCGGATGATCTCTTTCAGCACCCGGTCCATGTGCTCCTGACACACGTCCGCCGCCGGATTCTTGTAGTCCAGCGCCGGTCTGTATTCTTTTCTCACCTCTGCCCATGCTTCGGTGAGCCTCATAATGCGGTCATATCCCCAGCCCTCCGTCTGGTGAATTGCGATTTGCAATGTATCAATGTCATATTGCGAGGTTATAACCATCGTTGCCTGAAGCAGCCGGTTGGTCTCGTTCTCCCACCGTTGCAAGTATCCAGATTGTTTGGCCATCTTACTTCCCCCTTAACAAGTGCAGTTTCAGCCACAGGGGAATGTCGGCGGTTAAAATGCTTTTGAAATAAAACACGATAAACGCAATGCCAGCGGCTATAACCATCGTCCAAAAGGCTATAATCAGCCAGTCTTTCCGTTTCATTCAGCACCTCCGTCCTTTCTCTTGCCGTAGATGTACTTATCCATGCTGCTTCGTCTCCTCCTGAGTCTGGTTGAGCAGCATGATTTCTTCCAAGGACAATTCGTTGCGAGCAACTGCCAGCACCTGCCTGTCCGTCAGGCCGTACTTGTCTCTAAGTGGCGCCAAAATCGCACACATATTCTTCTTGGTGAAGGGGACCTGCCCAGACGTGAGCTTGCTGTAAGCCTTCTGAATTTCAACGGCTACTTCTAACTGCATAGTTTAATATCTCCTTTCAGTCGATGAGTTGATGCTGCAGCCCACGCAGTGCACTTTCGCAGGAAGCCGGGCGCTCAACGTTCAGTGTTGTCACCTCCGTCCATCTTGGCCCCGCAGTTGGGGCAGTAATCCGACAACAATTCAAACCCATTTACAAGCACTTGCGCCGCATCGTGGCAAACAGAGCACTCGTGCCTGTCCGGCGATGGAACACAGTTCCCTGCTTCCTCCCACGAAATCCACCGCCCATCATTCTCAGCCCTCCTGTTCCATTTTTCAGCATACTCTCCCGGATAACCCGTTTCCGGATTTGCGTCTCCAGCCCCTAAAACAAAAGGCTGATTTATGTCGTTAAGGACACAATCTGTATCATCGTGCATCCAGTATTGCTCAATGATGCGCTTTCCGAAACGATTCACATAGCTCTCCCGGTAAAAGTTCAGTTTACCGCCGCAGAACGGGCATGGTTTTAAGTCATCCATCCTTCATCGCCTCCAATGCCGCTTCCGCCTCCTCGCGGGTGAGGAATACGGTCTTGCCGATTTCATCGACCGGCACGCCGAAAATAGATTTATCAACAAACCCGGCTACGATATCCCATTCAATGAATGTACAAAACAATTCCACGCGAATTGCCTTTACTCGGTATTCGCTTATGGTTTTTCGACTTGTAACCTCATACACCGTATCTCCCACCTTGCATGGCAGCACCACCAGCCGACCGTCCTTGTCAGCCTCGGCCAGCTCGCGCAAGCGGGTATAGTTGCAAAGGCTTTCCAAATCAGCAAGACGCATGAGCTTCAGCGCGATCTCGTCTGCCTTATCCTTCGGCAGAACTTCCTCCGGCGCACACGCGCTGTCCTCGTAGGCGGCGAGGCGATCCTTGAGGCGATTGCGGCAGTACAGTGCGGTACAGTCAACCATCGGCTTACCATGCTTACCCGTCCAATCCGCTTTGCACTTCTGGCAGTCCATCATTGCCTGTCCATCGGTGTCTCGCTTCGTCAGTCGTTCCATCTTCTTACCCCCTCCACCGGCATCCGTTACAGGCCCCCTCATGGGCCAGCGTGTAGTTTCCGCACTTTAGGCACAGTTCGTTTCGCAGGGCGTTAATCTCTTTCGCCTGTGCTTCGATCACGTCAGCCGCCTCCGCCAGATCATCGCCCAGCGTGATTGGCGTTTCCCACTCATTTGCCCGCGCCCATTCTGCGTGCTCACGCAGCGCATTTACGAGGTTTGTATCTCTCATAGTTCCTCCCTTATGTCTCCGCCCCATTGCTCCGCCATGGCTCTGGCGATGCCTTTGAATGTTTTACTCCCCATCTTTGCGTTATGAGCCACCCCACGGCTTCCTTTGCCGCCTCGGCTAAACGCGCCTGTATTTGACGGCATCCAGGGGGAATATTCAGTTAAAATTTCAGTAGGAATCAAATTCGGGAGATTTTTATTCCATAACAAAGTGGCTTTAGAATAAGGCTCTCCATATTCATAAGGCTGAATAACCTGAGATGGGTTTGGTAATTTAACAACTTTAAGTGGACGAGGATTTTCAATGGCAATATGTTCACATTTGGCATTAGCAAATTGCATAAAAAATTCTTTTGCTTTTAACGCAAGAGCAAGCCTTTCGGGATTGATTACACCTGCTTTTGGGTACATCCATCTTGCTCCCGCTTTAGACATATAAGTGCAAGGCGGGTGACAAATCAACAAATCCCATTCGCCCTTAATAACATGATGTTCACCATCCATCGTATCAAACTCACAATCGCCATTAATTAGGGGTAATACGTCTTGTTGAATATGCCACTCAGGATGCCCACCGGACGGCTCCTGAATGTCGCAGCTATACGCCTCGTGGCCCAGCGCCCGGAACGCCTTGCAGACTTCCTGCGATTCCTCGCAGGCTATCAACACTTTCATACGTCCTCCACCTCCGCAAGCCAGAATTTCTTCCGGCACTTAATACAGTTTGTCCCTGTGGGGCAATTCCCACACAATGCTCTATCCACTTGGCAGGGGGATACCCGGACAAGCCCTGTGTCTGGATATATTGGCGCATCGGGAAACATCTTCAAGAACTCGCTCTGGCGTGTTTTGATGGGGTGCGCGACAGCCCACCGCTCGACAAACTTCACCGCCCCTACGTTATCTCCTGCTGCCCTATAATCGGTGTAGCGCATTTTTTCTTCGGTATATCCCCTTTTACTGAGACGGTCAACCTTGTCCAAAAACTCCACAGCATCCATCATTTTTCCTCCCCTTCCTCGTCCAATTCGTTGAAATACTGGCTCCCGCAGTAGGGACAGCCAACCTTCCGGAACCGCTCAAAAAAGCATTCCGGGCGCGGCTCCGAACCGTCTAAGATCAGCGGGGCTTCAAACTCCGCACCGCAGGTTTCACAGTGATACATGGTGTTTTCCTTTCTCCGGGCGGTAAACATCTCCCCGGTCCCACGCCTTCGTGGCGCAGTTCAGACTGTGATACGGTCTGGTCCGCGCCCCGCAGGAGGTGCACGCCACGATGTAGTCAAAGGGCGGTGCCGCATCCTCGACCCGCTCCCCGCTGTCCAGTCCGCAGAGAGGGCAGGGGGGCAGCTTTTTATTCCACCCTGCTCTCCGGTTCTCCCTGTTCACGGCGTTCCACCTCCCAAAATGGCTTTCGTCAGCAAAATCGCCACCAAAAGCAAGAAGCAGATCCCGCCGATCAGGGCGGAGGTGTACGCCCGCTCCCGCCGCCGCTGCTCTCTGGTCTTGCGGTTCTTCTCCGCCCGCCGCCGTTCCATCTCCCAGTAGGCTTCCTGTTCCCAGTAATCGTTGCTGTGCTTCATGTCCCGCTCCTTTCGTTTCCGCATGGGAACAAAAACCGTCCCATGTCTCCCGGTTCCTCTAACGTGCCGAACCTCCGTTTGGTAACAGCGATGGGGAACTCCTCAATCTCGCTGGCCCATAGGCACGTTCCGCGTCCGTTCAGCTGCTCCCAGATCAGCGGAAAACCGCCTATTCCATCGAACAGGCTTGCCATTGTGGCGTCCCGCTCGTAGTTGCCGCACAGCCGTTTCAACAGCCATTTCCACGGCGGCAGGGCGATGGAGTTGCCCAGTGCCTTATACCGGGGGCTGTCCGCGTCTTTGTGGCGTTTGCCCTTGCTGTCCGTCCACTCGCCCAAGTCCGTCCAGTGGTCAGGAAAGCCCTGAAGCCGTTCACATTCCAGCGGGGTCAGACGGCGAACCACCATGTTTTGGCGGATCGTATTGTTCAGGTTCAGGCTTTGGCCTCCACTTTCCTTTGCCTGCAAGGTTCCGTTGATTTCCCCGCCCTCACGAAAGTTTCGGCAGTCAACGCTTGCGACATACGCAGCCATATCTGTTCGGTATGGGTCATTGGCTTTTGCTCTCAATGCTGGGTGAATTTCACTCGATACAACCAGCATATTGTTATAGGCATCCTGCCCGTTATAGCTCCCTGCGTGTGCTCCGGGCGATAAAGTCCCGGTTGTTTTCTGGTACGTCAACGGGATTTGGTTGCCGCCGGTTCCCATACGGGCTTGCAGACTGGGGGCTACCTCGCCGCAGTCCCGGATCACGTCGCAGGCGTGGCTCATATCCAGAATGGAGGGCTGGTGCCCATGCTCCTGTGCTCTCAGCGTCCCGGAAACATCATGGCTCACGCCCATCATGCTACCGCCCTGATCGTTCAGGCACAGAACCGCCGGTTTGTTTCCCCCGCACTCAGCGTTCAGTGTGGGTGCCTGTTCCTCGGCGTAGCCGATGCTCCGGGCCTGTTCACTGTTCCCCAGCTTAAACCCGGCGCACAGTACGGCTTCCTGATTCTGGCCGCTGTTTTCTCCGGCTTGCAACGTTGGCATCACACCGGCTTCGCTGTATACCCGCTTGCTCTGGCAATCCCACGGAGTAAGACAGTCCGGACCGGCGCATACAACCGGCTGGTTGTTCCCGCTCATGCCTGCGGAAGCGGTCAAGGTCGGTGCACGGTCATCGCTTCGTACCTCGGCCCCGCCTTGCTGAGTTGCCATGCAGAAAAGCGTCTGGTCATTCCCTGCCTTAATCGTTCCGCTTTTCTCCGTCTGGACTAAGGCTCCTTTTCCGCCTCCGTCGCATCCTCCCCGGATTCGGACTGCGTAAGCAGCACCGCTTTCAGCACCGGCGGCAGGTCCTTCCCACGCCGCTCCGCTCTCCGAAGGATACCCTGACACGCTTTTGCGCTCAAACAGTATTTCCCATGCGGTGTCGCCTCCAAAATCTGCGACAAGCGCGATTCTACGGCGACGTTGGGGGACTCCCCAGTGTTGCGCATCGAGCACTCGCCACGCAACGCTCCATCGTCCTCCCATTTCATCGTGGTATCCCCCCCAGGTGTTCCAACCTTTTTCAGGCACTTCAATATCGGGGGCTTCCGGCTCTGCGACCCGGATGGCTTCTTCGAGGACGGCCGCGAAGTCTTTTCCGCCGTTGCTTGAGAAGGCTCCGGGAACATTTTCCCAGACCATATACCGAGGTCGCACAAACTCACCTGTTCGCCCCATTCTTCTGTCACGTTCTCTCATCTCCTTGATAATCCGTATTTGCTCCATATACAGGCCGGAACGCGCCCCGGCAAGTCCTGCCCTCTTTCCAGCAATGGAAAGATCCTGTCTAACAAGGTGAACCACCTATCACACAATCCACGGGTTCTACTTCATTTCCGTGAATTTTTGTGACATCTCCATAATGCTTCACCTAAATCACCCCCTCTTGCACTTTCAAATAATCGTCTCGTTTTCTTTCCCTCCGCAGCTTTCGTTTGCACCGACTTAGAAAATCCGCATCCATGTGCATCTCCCGGCAAATATCCGCCGGGTCTGTCCGTGCTTCCAGCAGCTCCCGCAGCTTGCGCATTTCCGCTTCCCGCAGAAGGGGCGGCCGCCCGCCGCGGCTGGTAGTCCGACCTCCGCCCGCGCAGTTCACGCATTCCGCATAGGGGCAGTGGTTCAGGCAGTAGTCGATCTGGCTCTGCCGGTCATGGGTGCATATCTCGATCCGGTCTTTCCCGTCCGCGCTGTCCCATGGCAGCACAGCCCGCACGATCACAGTTACGGTCTCCACCGGGCATATCTCCTTTCCGTTCATACCTCCCGCACGGTGATGTGCTTCATAGCCTGCATCATCTTCACCTTCATGCGGTAGGTCTTGTCTTTTTTCGTAGAGGGGCCTTTTACGTCCTCCACAACCAGATGCCATGTGCCGTCCTTCCCCCGCTCCTCGTAGGAGAAGTCCGCCCGATACGTCACGGCGCGGCTTCGGTCGCCGTTGGCCGTGATGTAGCTTTCCTTCAGCGTGAATTGGGGTTGGAGCCGCAGATCCCGGATGGCCCCCGCCTTGCTGAGCAGTGCCAGCTCGTCATACCGGGCCGCCTCCTTGCGGCTGTCAAAGGTGTGCTCCGTTCCGTTGGGCAGGGTCCGGGCGGTGGGGTGGTTGTGGTGCTTGCGCTTACCCTCCGCCGCCGCTTCCGCCTTCCCATTCTCCTCCACCACGAACCGGGCCATTACCCTGGCCGTCCGATCAATTTGCTGGGCCTGCATCTGCTGCTGTACCTGCTTCCGGTATCGCTCCGGCAGACTGTTCAGATCATCCAAACAAACGCTCATCGCTTTTCCTCCTGATACTTTGGGCAGTCCAAAACCTGCACCCGCTCTACCACTCCGTCCCGCTCCATGCGGGATCTCCGCCGGACCTTCCAGCCGGGAACGTCCTCAAAGCGGACCTTTCCGCTTTTTTCGTCCACCCGGCTCCATTCGCATTGCCCATAGGCCAGTTTGCAGGACCAGCACTTGTGCAGACTGTTGGAGGGTTCCTCCTTCTCCGCCTTCGTGCTGTATCTCCGCATACAGCTGGCAAGCGTAAAATTACCTGCCATCCCCATCGGCCTTTCCCCGGAGATAGGCCATCACCTCATCCCGGCTGCGCCGCTGGGGCCGTACCGCGTCCTTGAACCATTCCGGCGGCTTCACCGCCTCGGCTTCCGGTTTTGCTTCCGCCGCCGGCAGGGGCTTCTTCTCAGGTGCCGCCAGTTTCTCCGGCTCCGGCCCGGTGCCGATACGCTGTACCAGCGCCCGGACCTCCGCAGGCAGGGCGTTGATCTCCCGTTCCCGTGCGGAAATGGCCCGATAGCTGCGCTGAAAGTTGCTGGATACTACGCTGTGCACCGTCTCCGTGTCCATCCGCGCCCACTCCCGCAACGTGTTGGGACTGCCCACGATCCGCTGTACCACCGGCGGGAACTTCTCAAATTCCTCCTCAGCGCCGTACAGCCCGTTTCGGATGGCCCTTGCCACCAGACCCCACGCCTCTGCCTCCGTCATTTCCGGTTTTGCCGTCAGCAGGCGAAGTTTGGCCTTTACCTGTCCGATGGTGGGCGGGAAGCCCTTTTCGTCGCTTTCGATCACGCTTTTTACCGCCGCCGCCACCAGTGCCACCTCGTCATGGGCAAACATATCCGCCCACAGTTTGATGGCGTTGCGCATATCCGGCCCGGTGGTGCTGCTGTAAAACCGGGGATAGGCCGCCGTCAGAATATCCATGATGATGCCTGTCTCCTGTCTGGTCATGTTGTGCGGCCCTCCTCCGCGTCCATCTCCGCTGCCAGCTCCGTCCAGCTTTTCCGGGGCTTGTCCGTCCGGGATGCCGCCGGGGCGGGCTTTCCCTTCCCGCTGTCCCGGCCTTCCCATGTGAGAAACTTCTGCTTCCAGTTCTTCACCGGATTCCCCTTGCTGTCCCTCCACGAGCGGCCCTGTGCGTCCGGGGTGTTAAAATACTCGAAGAACCGCCGGGGGTCCACCATGCTCTGCCGGGACGCGGCGTAGGCTTCCACCTCTTCCAGCGTGGGCGGTACGAATTTCACCGCCGTCCGCTTTCCGCTCTCCGGTGCCTTTGGCTCACTGGGGGCACTGCCCCCCATATCTTCTGAACGTAGTGAAGAAGATATATCTTCTATATCTATCTCTTTCTCTATCTCTTTCTCTCCGTAACGATGTTCGCACAATGTTCGCACATCGTTCGCACATTGTGACGATTCTCCCAGCTTTGCTCTTGCTCTGGACTCCCTCATCCGCTTTGCGGAGGAACCTTCGCTCCCAACGTTTTTCACCGCATACGGGAAGAAAAACGTGACGTCATCCGAGGTCTCCGCCAAACCGCAGGAAAGAAGGTAGTTGATCGTCACCTCCACGTTGGCCGGTTCCTCATCCAGTTCCAACGCCAGCTCATCGGCAAAGTTATCGTCAAGACCTGACCACTGCAAAATTCCATCGTGCTTCATGGCAATGAGCTGCATTTTCAGGTAAATGATGAGGTAGGTATCCCCGCCCGCCAGCTTGCGGAGTTTTTTGATCCGCTTGGACGTAAAGAAGTCATCATAGAGCCGCAGCCAGAAATACCGGTTTTCTTTCGCCATAGGTCAATTCCCCCTAAATCTGCGGTACATAATCGTAGGGTTCGTCCTCTTCGGGCTGTTCCCACGGCAAAACGGCGTCCTCCTGACTGTCAAGGGAACCCGCCTGACTGCCGCTGTGTTCCATAGGCTTCGCCGGTTCAGAGGAGCGCGGCTTCTCACTTTCTGCCGCCAGCAGCCCTAACACTGCCGCCATCACCGTCTGCGGGGCCACGAACTCCGCGTGAAGCTCGCTCCACTCCTTCTGTTCCCCGTCACGGGTGGTGTAGCTCCGGGTTTTCCACACGCCGCACACCAGAACGGCATCCCCTTTTTCAAGGCACGCCGCCATGCGGGTCACGTCATCGTCCCCCACGGCAGACACGTTCATGAACTCGCCCTTGGCGTACTTCATGCCAAATTCCGCTTTCGGTGTCCCCTTGGCGGTGGCCCCAGTCTTGACCTCGCGGGTCACGGTGCCGGCACACATCATGTAGCGGCTCCCGTCCTCCTCCCGCGTCTTAATGGAGATCAGCATGGTCTCTCACCTCATTCCCCAAAGAAAGTGGCCGCATAGTCCATACCATCGTCCTGCGCCTTCTGAGAGGTCTCTGCGGTCTTTTCCGCCTTTGGGGGTGTAACCATACCGGATTCGCTCTCCACGGTTTCCTGATGGGCTTCCACAGCCACGGGGGCAGTCTCCACCACCTCTCCGGTAGATGCCACCGTGCGCTCCGGCATGGGCATATCCGGGATCATGCCCTCGTCCTCGGCGCTGGCTTCCTCCATGAGCTGGGTCTTGACCTCCGGGGACAAGGGCGCGTAGCCGCTGTTCAGCAACTGCCGCAGAATCGTCTTGCGGCACATCCGGTCCTGCCCACCGTTGGGATCATACCAAGGGGAACCGTTCAGCAGCTTTTCCACGTCCTTGGGGTTCATCTCCCCACTCTGCATGGCCTTGAACTTCTCATAGCTGAACGCCTTGGAGTACCGGTCCGCATGGCGAAGGAGCCGGTCCATGGGCCAGTATTCAAAACGGAAGGTCCCGTCCTTCAGTTCGTAGTAACCGTAGTAGCCGATAATAGGCTTACTCTGCCGCTCCTCGTCGCTCTCATACTTGGCAAGGTTCACGATGGGCTTGCCCGTCCGGCGGCTCCGCCCCTCGATCTCGCCCTCACGAATGTCCGTGCAGTCGATGTCGGCATAAAACCCGGTGGACATGGCAAGCTGGATGTATCCCTTGTAGCCCAGAATGTACGTTGCGGTAGTCCCGTAGGGAACCACATAGTAGCCATGGCCGAAGATCAGGCCCATGCCCTCGCCCCGGAGGGCCGCCGCCACAATGGTGCTGGGTTCACAGGCTCTCAGCTGTTCGCTGGCATTCACGGCGGAGATCAGGGTGGAAGTCAGCCGCGCCGCCGCCTTGTCGCTCCGCAGAGCGCTCTGGATCATCTTCTGCATACTGGGGGCCGCAATGGCCATGGAAAACGTGGGCTTGTCCCGCTGGGTCTGGGCCGCAAAGCTGTTTGTTGCCTTCATGACAAAATTCCTCCCTTATTCAGTCCGCGCGGCCAAAGGCGATGCCGTTGGCCAGCATATAATCCCGCAGTCCGTTCAGCTGCTCCACAGTGCCTGTCACCCGGAACGAAAGGGTGACGGTCTGCGGAGCCGTGCGCTTCGGCTGTACCTCCGCCGCCGGTGCCGGTGCTGGTGCCGGTTCTTCCGTCTGAATGGCTCTGGCCGCTTCCACGGCGGCCTGCACCCGCTCCGCTCTGGCGGCTTCCTCCGCCGCCCGCGCAGCCTCGGCCTGCTGCCTGCGCTGTTCCTGTTCTGCCTTCCGCTGTTCCTCAATCTCCTTCACCCGCTTGAGCGCCTGATCCTTTTTCAGCACCGTGGGCAGATCGTGGCACTGCTTGTACTCTTCCAGCAGCGTGGTCTCGAACTCGCTGTTCAGGCCGCGGATGGCGGCAATACTGCTGTCGCACTTGCTGATCGCCACCAGAATGTCCTTGTGGGCTTGTTCCTCAGAATAGGTGGCGTTGCCCCACCGCTTGTCCAGAACCGCTTCCCACGGGAGAAATTCCGCAAGTTCTCCGATGCGCTCATCAAAAAAGGCCCGGATAGCGTCCAGTTTCTCCGTGCGGCGCCGCTCGTCAAAGGCTTTGATCTGGCCGTCCAGATTGGCGGCAGATTCGTCGCACAGGGCCGTCAGTGCCTTGCACTTCCCCTCAAAGGGGGCGTAGCTTGCCAGCGCCGCCGCCTTCGCCATCTTGCGGCACTCGTCGATGCGTGCGGCCACGGAGCGGATGTTGGCCCGGTACTTCTTCGCCGCGGCGATGCCGTCCTCCGTCACCACCATGCCCCGGTACGGGGCCAAATTTTCTTCCAGCCACGCCTGACACTCCGCGAAATTGGCGGAGATGCTGAACTCCTTCAGCGGAGTAAGATCCGTGGTAATGGCAAATTCCATGGCACTGCTCATGCGTCCGCATCCTCCTGTTCCCCAGTATCATAGGCCGTGATCTCCTTCAGCAGCGGCATGATCCGCTCGTCCACACGGCTCTCCGGCACGTTGATCTCCACCACCATGGCCCGCTTGTCTCCGCCCTTGGTGGGGGCCATCACCTTGTCCCCCACGTTCAGGGGCAGGCCCGTCCGATAGGTGAAGGTATTCCCCGCATACGCTTTGTGCAGGGGCTTGTAGTAACGAATGTTTACCAGCATCATGCGTCCTCCTCGTCCGTCTTATCGGCATCCTCCGCCTCCATAGCGGCAATGGCCTTCACAACAAGTTTCAGCTCGGGATGCGCCTGGAGAAGCCGATCAATCTCCTCCTGCGCCCTCCACAACAGCCTGCCCACAAGAATGGGATCTCCGTGGATGGAGGTGAGTACATGCGTATTCTCCTCATTTGCCGCAATGCAGGTAAACGCCGCAGAGTCCCTGTCCATCACAACCTCCCCGGACTCCACGCTTTTCACCGTGATGTGATACTGTTCCTGTTCCATATAAATTCTCCTTTTCATGTTTTATTTTTTTCGGAGTTGCGCGCTTTACAAAATCAAAGTCTGGGCGGGCATCGTCCCCGCCTCCACATGGCCCCAAAAGTCCGTTTCCTGTTCCAGCAGCCAGTTCAGGTCCGCCTCGTGCTCCCGCCGCTCAAAATCGTAGCGGCGCAGGGTGATATTGCCGGACAGATCATAGAGCGCCGCATAGAGCACGGCGAAGTCATACCCGGTGGCAAGCAGCTGGTGAAGGATCTGCGTGAAATAGTTCTCAGGAACCTGATCCCGCCATTTCGCCCAGTCGATTCCCCGGCTCACCGTCGAGGTTTTGATCTCCAAAATGCCCTTCCGTCCGGTGTCCGTCTCCGTCAGTTCTCCATCCAGCGTGGCAAAAAGCCATGGGCGGTCGCTCTGGTAGAGAATGTCATAGGCACCGTAGTAAAGCTCGTAGCCGGGATACTGCGCCATGAAAAAGTCCCGGATAGCCGGTTCCATTCGCCGCCCCAGCTCCACGGCCTCGTTGCCACCGAGATCAGGAGCGGCTTGCGCCCCGGTTTTCTCCTTCCACAGCGTCAGCGCCGTTTTCCATGGACTTCGCCCAATGGCCGCCGCCGCCTCGCTGCCGCCGATGCCACGGCACCGTCCTGTCAGCCATTGCGGCCGGTCCGGGAAAGTCAGTCGTACCAACTCACCCATTTTTCAGTTCCTCCCAATACCCCATCACGGTTCTGGCATAATCGCTGTGCCCCGGATGGCCGCTGTTGTAGGCCGTCAAGGCGTTCTCTACGTCATACCGGCTCAAAAGCTCCGCCATGTAGTCGCAGGCCACCCGGAAATTTCCAAAGGGGTCCATCAGGTCTGTGACCCCCAGCCGCTCCATCCGGGCCTTATGCCACCGGGGCTGTACCTGGCAGTAGCCCCAACTGGCTCCGCCGTCCCCCTTCACGTTCCGGTAGCCGGTCTCCTTGCGGATGATCGCCAGCATCAGCGTGTACTCCACGCCGCTTTCCTCGCAGGCCGCCCGGAGATAGCTTTGCAGGTCTCCGTCCAGCGGAACATCCGCCCGGAAGTAGCCGCTGTCAAACAGCGCCGCTTCGATCTTCTCGTTCTCGTAGTCCTCCTGAACCGGCGGGGCTGTCTCCGGATCCAGCTCCTGCCAGAGGACAAGTGAGGCGTACTCCACCGCCGGTGTCTCGTCCCCGGCCAGCCGTCCCGCCGTCACGGTGGGCGCCTCCGGCTCCGGCTTCCCGGTCTCCCGCGTCAGCCACAGTGCTGCCAGCACCAGCGCCACAGACACCCACAGCAGAACCGCTCTGCGGATGGCCTTCCGCCTCCGCTCCGCAGCTTCCCGCCGTGCCACGTGAAGGGCGTTTTCCAAGTGGGCTTCCCACGCGGCCTCCGCCTCGTATTCCTCAAAGGTTTTCATCAAATTTCCGTCTCCTTACAGCAAAAACAAAAAGCGCCGCCGAATAGACACCGGTCTCCCGGTTCCATCAGCAACGCTCTGCTCCTCTGCCCCAACGCTTAGGGACAGGCATCTCATTCACTTTTCCCATAGGCTTACTTGATCTCGTCCCGCCGGACGCGGATTACCTTCACACCGTCCTTCACCGGGATCAGCTCCACCCGGTCTCCGTGGGCCAGTGCCTTTTCAATGGCTTCCAGCGTCTTGGCGCTGACATACTTTGTTCCCTGTATCATGGTTTCCCGACTCCTTTCAGTAGCGGATGGCATCCCGCAGCTCCTCAATGGGAATGTCCAGCGCCCGCCCCAGCTTCAATAGTTCCTTCAGCGAAAAATCCTGCGGTGACTTCTTCCGCGACCGTAGGGTCTGCGGCGTCATGCCCGCTTTCTCCGCCATGGTGCCGATCGGCATCCCCATGGCGGCCTGTCTGCCCCACAGCAGAGAGATCAAAACCTCGTCATTGGGCTTCCGCCCCAGCTTTACCCGCGGCATCCCGCCGCCTCCTTTCGTGGTTAGTAATCAACTGAATCAGGCTGATTGGTTCCATTCCTAAGTCCAGTTATATAGTTGCGAACCGCAATCGCCAACTCCAACAAGGAGTTGCACTTTAGGGCTGAAACCTCACATGTGGCTTCAATCAGAATCTCTTCTGCCGAGTCATATTCCCCAATTCGAGCAAAAGTGGAGGCATCTGCCAACTTGCTTGCAACCTTGCCAAACTTTGCAAACTGCTGTTCCAAGGTTAACCCATCAAACGCAGAACTCCAAAAAACGTTTATATCCTTATCTGCCATGGTTTGCCCCTCTGGTTTCACAGCTTTTTTCTCCAAGAAACTTGTTCACGAAATAGATCTGCGCTTTTGGGGTTACTTTGACGGTCTTGCTCACCGTCACCGTCCCGTCCGCATGGGTGATCGCCGTTTCCTTGATAGTGAAAAGGCCCATCTCCATACTCCGCTGCGTGGGCATATTGTAGTCCGAACCGGAGCGTCTAATGAGATACCCGTTTTCCCGCATCCAGCGGAACAATCTCGTCCCTCCAATGTCCACGCCGTTCTGCCGGAGCAGTTTTGCCAACTCCCCAACAAGGATAGAGGTGTTGGACGCCGCCACGCTGTCCGCAAACAACACTTTAGGCCGGTTCTCTTCCGCCTTGGCTTCCAGCACCCGGCGCTTCTGCCGTTCCTCCTTCAAGGTGGTCGCAAGCTGGATGATGTAGTCCGGGTCAGTCAGCGTCCGTTCGATCACGTCCGGCGTCATGTAGGCCCCATGTTTGCGGATGATGGGGATCACCTCATGCGTAATCCAATGCTTAAACTTCTTCGCATTCGGAAGTTTGCTGGACAATACCAGTGAATAAAGGCCGCTTTCATTGATAATCCATCCGCCGCGTTGCCCGAGGTTTAAATTCAAACTCGATAACGATTCGTTATTGAGTTTATCTTCTGCATCCACATGGTCTGATAGCGCCTTGCTTGGATTTGCATATCCGAGAATTTCTGCCACATCCTTACCTACGAACCAAGGCTCCCCATCCATTTCAATGATCCTGATCTCCCCAAACTCCGGGTTATTGAAAATCTGCAATTCATTCATTTTCAGTAACCTCCTGTGCGGCTTTCTCAATCAGTCTATCAAGCGCCGCCCGCAGCTTCGCCTCCGCTTTCGGCGCGTCCGTGTCCTGATTGAGCACGGTGCTAATGTACTTAGGGTTCATACCAGCCTCCGCCGCAACCTCTTTGATCGTCAATCCGGCGTTGTGGATCTTCCCCACCAACTCGCCGGTCCATTTTGCAGGCATTAAATCTTACCTCCTTCATCAAAAATGTTGACTTTGGTTAGATTCCATGTTATGATGCAAGTGACCAAACCAGCAAAATCCATCAACCTAACCGCCGTCAAATTAACTGACCAAAATCAGTTTATACACTTATAGTACCTGACTGCGGTCAGATTGTCAACCTGTTTTTTCTGATTTTGGTTAGTTTCGGCATAATGATCAAAATCAGGGGGCAAGACTTATGTTTTATGACAGATTTAAACTGCTGTGCAAGCGGAAAGGCATTTCCTGTACGAAAGCAGCTACGGAAAATGGTTTCAGCAACTCTACGCCGACTAAGTGGAAAAAGACGGCCGCCACGCCGGAGGGTTCTACCATTTCCGTTTTTGCCGATTACTTTAAAGTCCCCGTAGAATATTTGATGGGCTTAACCACACAATCTCAAATCGACGAATACACTTTCCGCTTGGCGGAGCTGGAAAAAGCGTTGAAAACCGCCACGGAGGAAGATGCGGACAAAATTGCGCTGGAAATCGACGTCCTGCGGGAATCCCTCAACGACCTGACCTTTAGCCAGAACATCGAGGCTGCGGCTGACCGTCAGGCCAAAAAAAATACCCGCCCCGCCAAAAGCGGGACGGGCAGTGGTTACGCAAAAGCCATCTATGAATTTGTCGATTCCTGCGGAGAGGATCAGTTATCCGACCTTGCGCAGTACGTTGAGTTTTTGAAAAGCCGTCAGGGGAAGCCTACTACCTGATTCCCAGTTTACTTCGGTGCGCCGAACGCCCCGCATTGAATGGCTTCCCACAGCTTTTTCATGCTTTCATCCGACAGTCCTTTGATCTGGTGCTTCAATTTCTCACGGAGACCCGCGTCGGTATGAAGGTCCGCTTCTGTTGATTCCATTTCTACACATACAAGTCCTTTCTCCCCATCCTTTCCGTTTTTTCTTCCGCCCCCCTGAAGCTGTGATGGAGAGCCGCCGCCCCAGCCACGAAAGCGGCGGCCCATAGCAGACCCGCCGCTTGGGGGTGCGGTAGGTCTGCTTTTATCGTACCATCAAAGCCTCAAGTTTGATAGTCTTAATACACACGATTTCGGTGTTGATACACACAATTCCGATTGCTATTTCGCACATTTTGTCAATTTTCAACAAGGAGGTACTCTATGTATGCTGTCATTGATTGACCAGTGCCGCGCGGTAAAAGAAGAAAAACACATCACAAACAAGGAAATCGCGGACGGCAGCGGAGTTCCTCTCAACACGGTGAACAATATGTTCCGTGCCACCACCCATTCCCCTACGTTGGAAACTCTCGGCCCCATCTGCGTTTTCCTCGGAATTTCCATTGACCAGTTTTTAGGGATGAAACCAACGGAAGATTCTCCGCCACCGGAAACCATAGAGGAAATCGTAAACCGGGAACTGGATGTCTACCGTCAGGAGATCAACGGCCTGAACGCCCAGAACGAACTTCTCCGGGAATTTGTGGAACGTCAGTCCCGCGGCATCCGCAACCGGGACCGTCTTTTGCGATGGATGTTGGTCCTTTTGATCTTCGTCGTGGCTTACGCCGTTTATCTGGACCTGCACTGTCTGGAATTTGGGTTCTTCCACGGCTGATACACACGGGAGGTGTGCGCATGAAATGCAAAAACTGTAAGCGTGTCATTGATGATGATTCTATCTTCTGCAAGTGGTGCGGTGAACGCCAGATCAGGGAGCGAAAAAAGAAGGACGAGATCAAAGTCCCCTCCCCACGTCAGTTGAAGTCCGGCAAGTGGAACATCGAACTGCGGGCCGAAGGGCAAAGTATCACGGAAGATACCGCCGCTCTCTGCGAAGCCAAGGCCCGCGCCATCCGCGCCGGCTTTCTGGAAGCTAAAAAGGAAGCAAAATGCAGTCTCACGCTTCTTCAGGCAATCGACAGTTATTTGGAAAAAAATCAATCTTTGTCTCCATCCACGATCCGGGGATATGAGTGTATCAAAAAGAATCGCTTCCCCGGAAAGATCAATGCCAAAATACAGGATATATCAAATTGGCAGCAGGAGATCGACGAAGCCAGTGAAACCCTGTCCCCTAAAACAGTGTATAATTCATGGGGCCTTGTTTGCACCGTGATGCGGGACAATCATATACCTCCGCCGGAAGTCCGTCTCCCTCAAAGCATAAAAAAAGACCTTCCCTGGCTGACCTACCAGCAGATCCTTGTTTTTGTGGGCGCTGTGAGCGGCAGCCGGTTTGAAGTGGGCGCGCTGCTGGCCCTTCACAGCCTCCGCCGGTCTGAAATATTCGGCCTATCTTGGGAAAACATCGACTTAAAGAAAAAGCGGATCAAAATTCAAGGCGCACGGGTCATGGATAAAAACGGAGACTTTGTGTATAAAAAGACCAACAAAAACGTTTCGTCTCAACGCACGATCCAAATTATGATCCCCGCCCTTTACGAGCTGCTTTCGCAGCGGAAAAGCGCCGGCCTTCCCATTCTGGATTGTACTGAAAATTCTTTGCGCGGCGGCATCAACCTGATCTGCAAAAAGAATGACCTTCCTGAGTGCGGTGTTCACGGTCTCCGTCGCTCCTTTGCCTCCCTCGGTTTCCATCTTGGGCTTAGCGAATTGGAAGTGCAAGAAATCGGTGGATGGAGCGACCACAACACCGTTCATAAGATTTATCTCAAACTCGCCAGAGAGGACCGTCTCAACGCTGAAAACAAAATGGAGCAGTTTTACAAAAACCGAGGCGATGACCCTGCTCCGGACGAAGAACAGCCCCCTGACCAAACGCCTCGCGCATCCGCCTGACTCTCCCATGTCCCCCACCGCCAAACCTCGCGTTTTACGAACGATTTTACGAACGCCGCAAAACGCACATTCATTTCCAACGGTTATAGCCATTTATTAGTGGGTTCGACTCCCGCCACTCGGACCAA